>Ga0137413_10000652_pt1 | contig 12165 bp, 10 predicted proteins | sample CZODoug2_1_16fun_FD_108280 | JGI IMG/M metagenome (GOLD analysis project Ga0137413, IMG submission 108280) | Vadose zone soil fungal communities from Angelo Coast Range Reserve, California, USA - CZODoug2_1_16fungal (Illumina Assembly) | ecosystem: Environmental > Terrestrial > Soil > Vadose... | reverse complement strand
CGAAGACAACAGGTAGTTCACTTCGGTGTCGTCGATGAGCGTCTGGAAACCGTGGGCGAAGCCTGTCGGCACGTAGAGCATGAGCTGCGACTGGGGCGTCAACGTTAGGCCGATCCAGTTGCCAAAAGTCGTCGACCCGCGCTCGACGTCGACGATGACGTCATAGATCGCGCCGCGCACGCAGCGCACGAGCTTGGCCTCGGCATGGGGGGCAACCTGCCAGTGCAGGCCGCGTACCGTACCCTGTTTCGGGTTGATCGACACGCTACTCTGGGCGAACTCTACATCGAGGCCATGGCTCGCAAACTCGTCCCGGCACCACGTGCGCACGAACTGGCCGCGGTCGTCGGTATGAGGCTCGAGCTCGATGACGCGGGCGCCCCTGAGCGCCGTTTCACGAAAAATCATTGGTCCGCCAATAGAAGTCCGGGTCGATCTGCTGGGTCGCCAGCAGATGCTGCAGCTGCCGCAGGCGCGTGAAAGGCGCGGCGTTGAAGTCTCGGTCGGCCATGGCGATATGCTCGAACAGGCTGCGCATCTGCTGGGCGCCCCGCTGGGCGTTCCATTCGCAACGGAAGCCGGGCAGGACCCGCTTGATCTTGTCAAAGGCGACGCGGTAGCTGCGATTGTCACCACTGTTGCTGCCGAATTCGATCTTGCAATTGGGGAAGGCCTCGCCGATCGCCTCGGCGATCTCGCGGACCCGGTAGTTGTTGTCGTTGTCGCCCACATTGAGGACCTGGTTGGCGACCGCCGCGCGCGGCGCTTCCAGCGTGGCGGCGACCGCGGCGCCGATATCCCGCACATGCACCAGCGGACGCCACGGCATACCGTCGCTGGTCATGGTTATACGGCCGGTCGTCCACGCCAGCCCCGCGAGATTGTTCAGCACGATGTCGAAGCGAATGCGCGGCGAGGCGCCGAAAGCGGTGGCGTTGCGCAGGAACGTCGGGCTGAACGCGTCAGCCGCCAAGGCCCGCACGTCGCGTTCGACCAGCATCTTGCAATCCGCGTAGGCGGTTTGCGGATTGGGCTCGGAGTCCTCGTCCCGCACGCCGTCCGCCGCGGCGCCGTAGATACTGCAGGAAGAGGCGTAGACGAAGCGGGAAACGCCCGCCTCTTTTGCCGCCTTGGCGAGCGCCACCGAGCCAAGGTGATTGATTTCGTAGGTTTTCTTGGGGTCGTGCTGGCAGAGCGGATCGTTGGACAGCTCCGCCAGATGAACCACCGCGTCGAAGCCCTCGAGATCGGAGGCGGTGAGGGTACGAATATCACGGGTGAGCGTCGCGGGGCGATCCCGGCCGTCATGGTAAAGCAGGCCAGCCCGGTAGAAGCCCGTATCGAGCCCCACGACGTCGAACCCTCGCTCGACGAGCAGGGGTGTCAGGACCGAACCGATAAAGCCGTCGGCGCCGGTTACCAGAACGCGAACCGGCTTGCCGGGGGCCGCCGCGTACTTGTCGCCCGACGGCCGTTCCAATGTCACCAGTTCTTCCATTGGGGTCTCCCACTTTGCCAATAGTCCTCGAGCACCATCTTGTCGCGCAGCGTGTCCATGTTCTGCCAGAAGCCGCGATGTCGGAACGCCGCGACGCGTCCTTCGCAGACCATGTTCTCCAGAGGCTCGCGCTCCCACACCGTGTCATCGCCGTCGATGTAGTCGATGGCCTTCGGGTCGACGACGAAGAATCCGCCATTGATGTAATCGCTGTCCTCGTTGGACTTCTCCCGGAAGCCGGCGACGAAATCCTCGCCCGACCTGAGACGCAGCACGCCGAAGCGACCTGGCGGCTGCACCGCCGACACGGTGACCAGCGCGCCATTGCGGTGGTGAAAGTCGATCAGCTCGGCGATGTTGATGTCGGACACGCCGTCACCATAGGTGAGGCAGAACGGCTGCTCGTCGAGATACGGCCTGGCCCGCTTGATGCGCCCGCCGGTCATGGTCTTCTCGCCGGTATCCAGCAGTGTCACGCGCCAAGGCTCGACACCATTGCGATGGCTGTGCACCGTGTTGTGGTGCATGTCGAAGGTGAGGTCGGAGCGGGCGAGCGCGTAGTCCCGGAAGTACTGCTTGATGAGATGACCTTTGTACCCGCAGCACACCACGAAGTCATTGAGTCCATACGCCGAATAGCTCTTCATGATGTGCCACAGGATCGGTTGGCCGCCGATCTCGACGAGGGGCTTGGGTCTGATCGTGCTCTCCTCGCTTATACGCGTTCCGTAGCCGCCGGCTAAAATAACGACCTTCATCATGCGCCCCTCCTCCGTCCCGCTGCAGGATGCATCCGTGCAGTCGGCACACCTCCACACCCGTCCATTTTTTGCCCCGTCAGGCATGCTTGCCAGTTACTAAGTTGTGACGTGCCATCGCCGGCTTCGGCCAAGTCATCGCGACCTCGGCCGGTTGCCACACTGGATCGTCCAAGTTTCCACTGAATTGTCACACCTCCGTGCGGCTGGGGGGGCGGCGGGTACCCCTTTAGGGGTAGCCGGAGCTGGTGGGAACTGGTGGCGGTGGTAGCCGGAGCTGGTGGCGGTGACCGTGTGGTGCGCTCACCGGCCGGCTCGCGCCGTGATCAGCAAGGCGTCACGGAGAGCCGGGAGATGACCCACAAACACGAACCGATCGACATTTTTCGCGACCAGCGTCGCGCCGCACGCTAGTCGGCCACATGGTCAATTCCCCAACCCGCCTCTACTCGATCGAGGTCAAGGACGCCAAGACCGCAGACACGGTGATCTTCATCGCGGTTGACTGGACCGAAGACGAAAAGCGGTTGGCTCTGGCATTGATCGGCCGGCTGAACCGTCTGCACGCCGTCCGTCGCTCCAAGGCATGGGCAGACGTCGAGTCCAAGCGTGGTAAAGCCCTATACCATTGAACGCCAGGCCCGTTCCGCCATGAACTTGTCAAGACGATGGTTCCGTTGTCGTTCATTCAACCTTTCCGGGTATTGTCAGCGATACCTTACATCCTGCTTACGGACGCGGATCGGCAGGACATAGTTTGGACACTCGCTTGTGTCGGGGCGCCACTTTTAAATGCTTTCATGAGTCATCAGCCCCCACGCAGCGTTACCCTCAATGGTAGCAACCTCGTGGGATTGGCGGTGTCCTGGGCCTTCCCGCTGGTCGCCGGCGCGGCGCTCGGAATGAGCCTGGTGTACATCGCGATACGACCGCAATGGGGCGACCAGACGTGGCTGCTGTTCGCCGCTCGCCGGATGCTCGACGGACCGTGGCGCGGCTTCGAGAGCCTCGCAGAAGCCAATCCGCCATTGATCATCTGGCTTTCGGCGATCCCAGTAGTGCTCGGGCGGGCACTCGACATCCGGCTGGCGGCCGCATTGCAAGGCTGCCTGGCCGCGTTGGTCGCATTCTCGGTCCTTTGGTCGACCGTCCTGCTGCGCCGCGGCACCGCGGTCAACAGCACACGGTTTGCCGGCTGGTTCGCGCTGGTGCTGTTGTTCGCGACAGTGGTGCACCCCTGGCTGCACTATGGCCAACGCGAACACATCATGCTGCTGCTGGTGTTGCCCTATTTGATAATGGCGGCCGGCCGGATTGACGGCCAGGTGCCGTCGGGCCGCGAGGCGGTGGTGGCCGGGCTATGCGCCGGAATCGGCTTCCTGCTGAAGCCACACCATCTCCTAGTGGTCCTCGCTGTCGAGGCGTTGCTCCTCATCCGTGCCCGCCATGTTCGATCGCTGTGCCGCCCCGAAGCAGCAGCGATGATTGCTGCGGGGCTCGGCTACGTCGCGGCAATTGGGCTGTGGACGCCTGACTACCTGCTGAAGCTCTTGCCGCTGGCTCTGAACACCTATTACGACTACCACCACGCCGAGCTGTGGGAGCTGATCTCGCCGATGCGCGCGCTGAAGATGGTGCTGCTGACGCTACTGTGGGCAATCCTGTATCGGCGGTTGGCACATCGGGCACTGGCCACGGTGTTGCTCCTCGCCGGAACCGGCGCGGCGCTCGCCTGTTTCCTGCAGCTGAAGGGCCACGAGTACCAGTTCCTGCCGGCGATAGCATTCTTTGACCTGCTCTTCGGGGTGATCGCGATCGACTGTTGGTTGCAGTGGGCCGCGCAGCGGACAGTCGCAATGCCCCGCGATTTGGCGGCGGCGGGGGCGACGCTGATGTTCGCCGCGACAATCGCACTCTGCTATCCACTACAGCTTGCCAAGGCTGCCCACGGCTATACCGACGACCGGATCGCCGTCCAGCAGGCGGTGAGCCACGACATCCAGACCAAAGCCACGGTGCTCATCCTGTCGACCTCGGCGGAAGCATTCTTCGAGCAGGTGCTCGATCGAGACTGGGAATGGGGATCGCGCTTCATGTGCCTGTGGATGCTGCCGGCCATTATCAACGCAGAACGCGCCGCGATTCTCAATGAGACGGCGGAGCCCGCTGCGATGCGCGACGCGTCGGCGCTGACGCGAAATGCGGTCGCGGCCGACCTGGCTCGCTGGCAACCCAACCCCGTACTGGTCGATCGCTGTCAGGATGAGCGTATTGCGCCCTGCATGGGTATTGGCACGCTCCGGGTAAATCTCTTGCAGTGGCTCGAGCAGGATCCTGCCTTCGCTGCCGCCTGGGCGAACTATGTGCAGGAAGGCCGGGCCGGACCCTACGACCTGTGGTGCCGCAAGGAAGCAAGCGATGTCTGTCGCCACATTTTGGCGAGCCCCGAGGTCACGGCAACTGCGCACCAGAAGTAGTGCAGAACGCCGCAAACGCCAATGGCCGGCTTCGGTTCCAAAGTCGGCAACTGAACCTTCAGGCTATCATGCCGAACGTCGCGGCCGCGCCGTCGACGGCCCGTCCCTGGACGCGCGTGAAAGAAATGACACGCCTTTGCCACGTCCTTCCGCCGCCGGTCGAGGTATGAAAGCTCCAATCTTGGGGTGACGGGTTTAAGGTCCAAATGCTTACCGCAGTAGGAGGAGGTCCAATTCCAATTCCGCTAGTGCTGCTTCGCGATACCCGTCGCGTGTAGGACAGGTCGCGGTCAGCGATGCGCGTTCCTCATCGATATGTTCAACTTGGCGCGTCGGCGAAGGACTACGCCATCTCGATTGGCGCATCCCAATCGCCCGCCGGCGGACGGCGAACGGCGGAAACATCGGCCGACGCCGTCCGCTACCTCGCGGTTGTCGCGGCAACGATCGTCATCGTGGCGGCGGCCTTCGCGGGCGTCTTGTGGGGGCTCGAGGCGTCGCGTCTCAGGCCGCCGCCTGCTTTCAGCAACAGTTATTGCCTTGACGCGAAGCTCGAGTTTCTTCGGCAAAATCCACCAATCGACCCAACGCACTTGATCGTGGGCTCTTCCATAGGTTGGCGGAACATCGACGCCAACGCCATCGTCGAACAACATCCAGATGTTCGGCCCTTGAACGGAGCCTTCTGCGGCTTGTCGATCAATCAAAGCGCGTTCGCCACTCGCTTCTTTCTGCAGCGCTTTCCGACGATTACCGATGTGCTTCTGGTGGTTGACCCCTTCGACATGAGCTCGTGCCGTTCGAACAGGACCGCGATGTTCGACGCGGCGGATGTTTCGGGATACCTGGCTGGAGCGGATGACCTCAGTTTCTACTTCAAGTATTTCGATCTGTTCTCCCTGTTCGTGAATGCGATCGGCGCCAAGGAGGTGTTCACCCGCTACGGAGATGGACCTCTAGATACCGATGAAAGCCGCAGCTTGGTTTATGGACCGGCACCGAACATCCAATCCGAGTGCCTCGCGGCGCTCACTGGACTTGCGGAAGATGTGGAAAAGAGCGGCAAGCGGCTTATCGTCGTCTCGATGCCGTTGCTCGGGGACTGGTCCGAAAAGTATGACCGGGATTTAAAGGTCAGGGCGCAGCTGGCCAATGCGATCCGGCGCGCGTTGAATGGCAAGCCGGCCGTTTTTTGGGATGGGTGGTCGGAGATCACGGTGCCGCCAGCCCACTATCTGGACGCCGTGCATCTGCGCTGGAGCGCGGTACCGAACTTCACTCGCCAACTGGTCCAGGCGACCGGCTTTGGCTCCCACAAGAAGTGAAGATCGAGCATGCTGTTCAACTCCGCGATCTTCATCTTCGGCTTCCTACCCGTCACGCTGGCGGGGTTCTTTGGCCTGGGTCTGCGGGGACACAAGGAATGGGCCATCATCTGGCTCACGGTGGCGTCGCTGTTCTTTTATGCCTGGTGGGATGTCAGCAACCTTCCCCTCCTGGTCATCTCGATCGGTGCCAATTTCGCGATCCAGCGACTTCTGGCGCGCCACCGTTCCAAGACGTTGCTGGTCGCCGGAATAGCGCTCAACCTTGCGGCGCTCGGTTACTACAAATATGCGGGATTCCTGGCCAAAACGATTGACAGTGCATTGGACGGCGGGCTGCCGATCCCGCACATCGTTTTGCCGCTCGCGATCTCCTTTTACACCTTCCAACAGATTGCCTATCTCTGCGATTCCTACGACGGGCTCGTCGAGGATTCGAGTTTCGCCAACTACATGGCCTTCATCACGTTTTTTCCGCATCTGATCGCCGGGCCCATCACACATCACAAGGAGATCATCCCGCAATTGGCCCACGCGAATATCGGCCGTCCCGAGCCGATAATGATGGCGGCGGGGGCCACCATGTTCCTGGTTGGCCTGTTCAAGAAAGTGATGATCGCCGACGCGATTGCCGTGTACGCCAATTCCGTTTTCGCCGCAGCGAGCCGCAGTGAACAGCTGACGATGTTCGAAGCTTGGGGCGGAGGTCTTGCCTATACGCTTCAGATCTATTTTGACTTCTCCGGCTACTCCGACATGGCGATCGGACTGGGCCTGATGTTCGGCGTGCGGCTGCCGTTCAACTTCGACTCTCCATTGAAGGCTGCGAACATTATCGACTATTGGGCGCGTTGGCACATGACGCTGACCAGGTTCGTTACTGCCTACATCTACAGTCCCATCACCGTGAAGCTCACCCGCCGGCGCATGGAAGCCGGCAAGCCTCTCCCCAAACGCGGCCAGATGACGTTGGGGACGTTTCTGACGCTCGTCGCATGGCCGACGCTGCTGGCGTTCCTCATCATCGGCGTATGGCATGGCGCGGGTTGGCAGTTCGCCCTGTTCGGGCTAGTTCACGGGATTTATCTCACGATCAATCATGGATGGCGCATTTTCAAGAAGAGCCGGGGATGGAACTGGAACAACGACAACGTGTTCCTCGTCGCGTCTTCCGTGCTGCTCACGCTGGCTTGCGTCATATTAGGGTTGGTCTTCTTCCGCTCGCCCGATATCGACACGGCGTTCCGCCTTGTCGAGGCTATGGTCGGGGCCAATGGCGTGGGCTTGCACAGCTCACAGCTCCTGACGCAGCGGCAGGTTCAACTGACGTTGGTCTTGACGGCGATCGTCTGGCTGTTGCCCAACACACAGGAATGGTTGCGGCGCGTCCCCACGGGTCTGGGCGAGCTGCGCAGCCCGGGTTGGATCGAGCGGCAGATTTTTGCATTGGCGTCATTCGGTTGGCGACCGTCGCGCGCCTTTGCGGTGGCTGTGGGGCTGCTGGGTTTCCTTGCCATTGCCAAGGCGATCTCGGCGGCGCCCCCCGAATTCATCTATTTCAACTTCTAGGAGCGCGCGGTTTTGGACCAGCAGATCCTCGCAACAGAAGGCTACATGACATTCGACCATCTCGGCGTGCTCGTGTCGGACCTGGCGCACGGCCGCTCGATCCTCTCGCGTGCGCTCGGCATACGCCACTGGACCGTAGAGTTCGACGATCCCGTCAACGACGTGTTCGTGCAGTTCGGCCGCTGTGCAAGCGGCATGTGCTATGAGGCCGTCGCCCCGCGTTCTCCCGAGAGCCCGGTGCGCAACGCCTTGAAGAGGCGCATAAACGTCTTCAATCACATCGCCTACCGCGTCGCCGATCTGGCGACTGAGGCGAAGCGGCTGCAACAGGCCGGTTTCACCGCGATCGCCGATGCGCGGCCGGCCGTCGCCTATGATCACCATGCCATCCAGTTCTTCGTCAATGCCGACCTGTTCCTACTCGAGCTGATCGAGGCCGCAGAACATCGGCATCTCTACGTCGAACACGCCTGACCGTTTCGCGACGGCCGCAAAGTACGGAGGTTACAATGCTTAGCACCGACAATGTCTATGAGCGTCTCAACAAGCTTTTCCGCGACGTTCTCGACGATGACGGCCTGGTGTTGCGGCAGGACACCGTGGCGAAGGATGTCGAAGGCTGGGACAGCATGGCCAACGTGCAGCTGATGCTCGGCGTCGAACGTGAGTTTGGCGTGCACCTGTCGGCTGGCCAGATGCAGGCGCTGCGCAACGTGGGCGATCTCGTGTCGGTGATCGTCAAGGGAAGCGCATAGCCGCCCCACCCCTGCCCGAGGAGATACCCTTGATCGGCAACTTGTTCGAGGAACTTGCCTGGCTTCCCGCCGCTCCGGCCGATTTCAAGGAGCGGGTGCGCGCGGTCCATCGGCTGGAGGCGCCGGGACGGGAGCTGCGCGCGCTGGCGACGCACGCCCTCGGTGCTCCCAATCTGCGCCGCCTGGCCGACGCTGTCGGCCGCCTCTCAGCGTCCGGCGCGACGCTGGCGCCGCTTACCCCGTTCAAGCTCGGTGTTCTGGGCAACGGCACTCTCGACCTGATTGTCCCCGCGTTGATCGCGAGCGCGCTGCGCCATGGCATCGCCCTGCAATGCGTGACCGTACCTTACGGGCTCTATGCGCAACAGATCCTTGATCCGAAGTCGCTGATCAACCGCTCGAAGTGCGATGCCGTGTTGTTGGCCCTCGACGCGCGCGCGCTGCCGCTGCAGGCGGAGGCGTCGGCCCCCGTCGCGATCGACATGGTCGACGGTTTTCGCGAGAACCTTCATCGCCACAGCGGCGCCACCTGCATCGTGCAGACGCTAGCGGCTTTTCCGGAAGCCCTGTTCGGCAGTGCGGATCGCAGGATCACGGCGGCTCCGCGCAATCTCGTCGATACCTTCAACCGAGAACTGATTGCCCGGCTTGATGGGACGCCGGACATCGTCTTCGACGTCGCCGCGCTGGCCGAGACCATCGGGTTGGCGCGCTGGCATTGTCCGGCTCAGTGGAACCTGGCGAAGCTGCCCTTTGCCGACACCTATGTGCCGATCTACGCCGACCACGTTGGAAGGCTGTTGGCGGCGATGCGCAGCAAGTCGCGTCGCTGCCTGGTGCTGGATCTCGACAACACGCTGTGGGGCGGCGTGGTCGGCGACGATGGCATGGAAGGTATCGAGATCGCAGAAGGTCATGCGGTGGGAGAAGGCTTTCGCGCCGTGCAGAGGTTGGCCCTAGACCTACGCCGTCGCGGCATCGTGCTGGCGGTCTCCTCGAAGAACGACGATGCGGTCGCGCGCCGCGTCTTTCGCGAACATCCGGAAATGCTGCTTCGTGAAAATCACCTTGCCGTCTTTCAGGCGAACTGGAATGACAAGGCGACCAACATCAAAGCGATCAGCGAAGAACTGTCGCTGGGACTCGATTCCTTCGTCTTCCTCGACGACAACCCGGTCGAGCGCGGCATCATCCGGCAGATGCTTCCCGACGTCGCGGTACCGGAACTCCCGGCCGATCCGGCCTACTACGCCCGCACGCTCGCCGCAGCTGGCTATTTCGAAAGCACAACGTTCTCGGACGAAGACCGCCAACGGGCGGCGTTCTACGAACGCAATGCCCAACGGGTGGCGCTCAAGAACAGCGTCGGCGATGTCGAGGCCTATTACGCCTCGCTCGATATGGAGATTCACTTCGCGCCGTTCGACCAAATCGGTCGTTCGCGCATCGTTCAGCTCATCAACAAGTCGAATCAGTTCAATCTGACCACCCGACGATACTCCGAGGCAGAGGTCGCCGCGCTCGAACAGGATCCTGACTGCTTCACGCTGCAGGTTCGACTTACCGACGTCTTCGGCGACAACGGCATGATCAGCGTCGTGATCTGCCGACCCGATCCGCCGGGAGGCTGGGCCATCGACACGTGGCTGATGAGCTGTCGCGTCCTTGGACGAAGCGTCGAGCAGATGGTCCTGCGGGAGCTGATCCTGCGCGCCCGCGAGCGCGGCATCTCCCGGCTGGTCGGCTGTTATATCGCGAGCGGCCGAAACGACATGGTCAAAGACCACTACGCCAAGCTGGGTTTCGCGGCGGGCGACAGGGAAGACGTCTGGATCTTGGATGTCGCCGTTCCCGAGCCCGCCCCGACAATGAGGATCAGTCGTCCGCACCAAGCCAAGCAGAAGCTTTCCGGGCCGGTGCCCTCGCAGAAGCAAGCGCCGGCCTTGGCGTCGTAAACTGAGAGCGGCGGACGCGATTCCGTCCGTAGGTTCGGTGCGCGCGGGGCTTACGCGGCAGAGTGGATGATAGCGGCAGTTCGCAGATCGGATATATGAAACCAATCACCTTTCTGCTTGCCATCCTGATCTTGGCAGCTCCCATTGCAGGCCGTGGTCAATCAATTAGAGGCAGCCACGAAGGCGTCGACTACTTGATCAATAGGCCTGCCGAATGGCGTGGTGGACTTGTGTTATTCGCTCACGGCTATGAGGGAGAAGGTGCGGGACGAGGCAGCCTCGCTAGTCCCACGATCGAGCGTCATCTGGCGCGCCGGAACGTCGCTTGGGCTGCCTCGGGATATCGCAGTAAGGGCTATCGGCCAGACTGGTTCTTGGCAGACACCCTTGCGCTTCGTGAGCTTTTCATAAGCTTGCATGGCAAACCACGCTGGTCCGTCATCCACGGCCAATCGCTGGGTGGCTACGTCGCCGTTGCTGCTCTCGAACTTCATCCTGATGCGTTCCAGGGAGGCTTGCTCGAATGCGGGGTGATCGACGGCGTTGGGCAGTTGGACTGGCACTACGCCTACACGGCGGCCGCAGAGTATTTTTCCGGCTTGCCACTGCTTGAGACGCCTCGCCCGGCTTTTGACAAATTGACTGCAGAGTTCATTAGCCGAATGGGCCGTCCCCGCAACTATACCGAATCAGGCGAACGTTTCGACAATGTGATCAAGCACCTCGCTGGCGGCGATCTCCCATATCGACCTGAGGGCCTAAATCAACGGTACACCTCGATCCTGAACCCACGGGACCCTGGCCCTGACTACCCTCGCGAATACGCGCGCCATGCTGACACGCGGCAGATCGAGTACGACATCGATCATGGCTTCGGCATCGACAAGGCTACACTCAATCGCCAGATCCGGCGGATCATTCCGCCTCCTGGCGCCCGCTCACGCGAAGCCAATCCGGTGTTCGCACCTTTTACGGGCAAGCTTAGTGCGCCCCTGATCGCAGTACACGAAACCGCAGACTTTCTCGTCCCCTTTCGCCTTCAACAGGACTATCGACGGCGCACAATTGAAGCTGGAAAGTCGCACCTACTCGTTCAACGCGCTCAGCGTAAGGCTGGCCACTGCGGCTTTGAGGGCAAGATTCGAGAAGACGCCTTCGACGACCTAGTTGCGTGGATAGAACGGGGCACTGTGGCTGCGGGCGACGACGTATTGGGCAATCCCAGCAAGTTGGGCCTGCGCAGGCTATGGCATTGAGACACGGCGGCGCCCCGCACAAGGGGCCCTCGCAAAGTTCGTGAGCTAATAGCCGCTTCAGTCGCTGGAAAGATTCGACCCGCTTCGCTTGGACAAACACTGTGGTGCGCGTCGCGTCTTTCGCGACGATCTTCGCCGTTGCCTGTGGTCAGTGCACAACCGTCCGCAATAGGAAGTACGCCGAGCGGGCCAATACTGCAGGCGCAAGGCTGCAACGCATGCCCTCGGTAAATTGACGCCAAGCTGCGGCGCGCTGGCCGTTCTTCCACAATTGACGCGCCCGGCGAACCGCCCGAACGCCCGCAGCCTTCCTTGCCGCACGCCTTACGAGCGGCGCATATGCCGGAGGCAGCTCCGCGCAGGAGTATTCGATGGACCGCCGCTCCTCCATCACGTTTTCGCCAGTCGCCACGAGGCGGCTGCTGTCGGCCGCCATATGCAGCCTGTAGCAGGCCATCGGCTCGGGGTCGTAGTAGACGGCCTTGGTCAGGGCGATACGCTTCCACATGTCCCAATCCAGGCAGTGGGGCAGTGCCGATCGGAAGCCGCCAAGGTCCTCATAGGTCGTCCGG
>Ga0137413_10000650_pt1 | contig 12193 bp, 8 predicted proteins | sample CZODoug2_1_16fun_FD_108280 | JGI IMG/M metagenome (GOLD analysis project Ga0137413, IMG submission 108280) | Vadose zone soil fungal communities from Angelo Coast Range Reserve, California, USA - CZODoug2_1_16fungal (Illumina Assembly) | ecosystem: Environmental > Terrestrial > Soil > Vadose... | reverse complement strand
GGCGACACGTTCGCTTAGGCGCAACGGCCGGCCAATCCGTTTCAGGGATTTACAGAGTGCCACGTGTTCCATTTCCGATATTGCCGCAAAGCCGCCTGCACTGCGGAAAAAATTTCGCTTGGCGAATACCGCCTGTTCACCGGCCGTAATGCCGGTGATCCAAGACTGCATGTTGATCAGGCCGGTTGCGATGGGGAGGAACAACGCTTGGCCCGTGAGCTTCACGTTGAAAAATCCCCAGTGGCGGCCCGTTCGCTCCAGGCCGTCGAGAATCAACAAATCGGAGTGTGGCGGTAGTTGCATGCCGGCTTGCAAGAAAAGGATGACGTCACCGGTCGCTTTCGCCGCGCCGGCATTCAACTGCGATGCCAAACCTCGTGGTGCAGATAGAACGATATCGGAGCGCAGCCGCGCGCGTTGGATGGTCGCATCGCGGCTGCCGCCATCGACGACGACCAATTCGGTGCCGCGTTCGCGTGTTTCGGCGAGGGATTCCAGAACGGGTGCAATCCGTTCCCCCTCGTCGAGTACTGGAATGATGATCGATAGACGCATCGTAGACCATTGCACAGCCGTGTACGCAACGTAAGTCCGACGTAGGAGGGGTGTGGGAATCTTGGAGTTTGCCCGCAGATTCGCGCTCAATGCGCGGGCGCAGCGACCGCGGTACCGTCGGACATGCCCATCCGGCCAAAGCCCGGTAACTTGACCGCCGGATGACGAACGTCGAGACCTGCGACGAGACCGAGCAGATTGAATTCGACGCCCTCGACCCAGCCGAATTTTACGCCGAGCACGCCCCACAATGAAGCTTCTATACCGGTGCCGCTGTCGCTTAATCCCGCATAGGGATAAGGGCGGAAATCCTTGCCGACCGCGTTGGATGGCAAGGTCGTCGCGATTTCGGGCACGGCGCGCAACAGTGTCGCGATGAATGTGTTGCTGTTGGGCCCAGGCCAGAGACGATAGTCGCCGGTATTATTGTAGGTATAGGCTGCGATTGCGGCCTGGATTTTGGGAATTAAGACGGACGCTTCGGTCCCGCGCACGTCGATCAACACCCGCGGCGTGTCGCCAAACCAGCGGGCGTCCGGCTCGAGATTGTTCTCGCGCACAGGCTGCCCCCAGCCCACGACATCATATCGGCTCCAGCTGGTCGCATTCTGCGGTTTGAAGACCACCCACGAGTGCAGCGAAAAGATGCCCCGCCATCGCCCGGTCCGAGCTGTGAAGACCAGGAACCGCGCATCCTGTTCCGCCGATGCCGGCGGGAGCATGCCGATACTCGACCAGTCCGCATCGCGAAAATTTCCCCGCCGGTCCTGGGCCGTATAGAGGGCCGCGTGAACCGCAAGTGGGAACAGGAAAAGGCCGAGAATTACCGTGATCACTTTTCGGGGCGTGAGGTGCATGGGTGTGGAATGAACCGTGACATCAGGTTTGAAATATGGCGTGTTAGGGACCAACCTTGCAATGGCTGCCGGGCGTATTCCGACATTAAAATCCTGCAACATTGCTATTGAGTTACGATGAGCTATGCAAAACTGAACTATGCAAAACCCGGTTCTTGTCGAAGTACTTCGCGGCGGGGTGGTCGAAAGCCACCATAGCGGCGCCGTTGCTGTGGTTGATGCTGATGGCCGCTTGGCGCTTACCATTGGCGATGTCGAGCGGTCTGTGTACCCGAGATCAGCAGTCAAAGCCTTGCAGGCGCTGGTCCTTGTGGAATCGGGGGCTGCCGACCGTTATGGCTTGACTGACGAAGAACTCGCGCTCGCTTGTTCGTCTCACAATGGTGAGCCGGATCATATCGTGACCGCACAAAGGATGCTGGCCCGGGCCGGTCTGGATGCCGCAGCACTGCGCTGCGGCGCGCATCCCCCGATCCATCACCCTTCGGCGATGACACTTGCCCGTACGGGGGCAGCGCCCTCGGCCTTGCATAACAATTGCTCAGGCAAGCACTCAGGATTTCTTTGCGTTGCCTGCGCGCTCGGCGGCGAATCCCGGACCTATCTGGAGCCCGACCAGCCGGTGCAGAGGGAGGTCAGGGCAACGATTGAAAGCGTGAGCAGCGCTTCGCTGCCCGAATCGTGCCGTGGCATCGACGGCTGCTCGGCGCCGACCTGGGCGATGCCCTTGCGGAAACTGGCTTTTGCTTTTGCGCGATTTGGCACCGGTCACGGACTTGCGCCAATGCGTGCCAAGGCGGCGGCGCGTTTGCGCACCGCTTGCCTTGCGCATCCATGGCATGTTGCCGGTACCGGTCGCTTGTGTACCGATATCATGCGGCTCTTCGGCGCGCGCGTGTTCGTCAAGACGGGTGCTGAAGGCGTGTACTGCGCGGCATTTCCCGATTCCGGGCTTGGGCTTGCGGTGAAATGCGACGACGGTGCCGGCCGCGCGGCCGAAGTGATCATGGCGGCACTGGTTGCGCGTTTTCTCGAAATGGCTGGAAACGAACAGGCCGCGCTTGAGCGGCTCGTCCGCCCGACGTTGTATAATTGGAATGGATTTGTGGTCGGGGCGTTGCGGCCGACGGAAAAATTGAGCGACGGACGCGCGCCCCGTGAGCGCTAAGGGGACTGCTAAACGCCCTTTTTCTTAGTGCCCTTCTTCGCCTTCGCGAGCTTGTCGTAGTCGCTCGCGTTCCGGGCCGTGTAGGCCATGGCGAACGACGCAAGCGCATCGTCGAATGCGCCGCTCTTTCCCATATAGCCGGCAAGAACGGTGGCATCGGATGAGCGTGCATGTGCACGGGCGAGCGTGCGTCCGCACAATTGAGCGTAGTGGCCGAGCGCGTTCTCTTCCACGACTTCGGCAATTGAACCGAGGCGCCGGTTCTTGAGTTGGCGCACATAGAATTGACGCTGGGACCCTTCGTCCTCGGTCCAGCCAAGGAATACGTCGCTCGCCGCCTGCATGGTGCGCTGGCCCTCGACAACCCGCCGGCCGCAATGATGACGGTACGGCGGTCCCAATCCTTCGAGTACCGACTTGCTGGCTTGTTTGAACTGCAGAAACAGCGGGGCTCCATCGTGGCTGAGGAACAGCCCAATGGCGCAAAACGTGCCGACGCTGCCGACTCCGACCGCTTTGAAGGCGACATCCTTGAGGACGTACTGTTCGAACAGGCAAAGCCGTTCGGGCGTCAGAGTCTTCTTGTAGGAGGCGAAAACGCGCTCGGGGTCGACCTTATTCTTCGCATCGCCGCCGTCGGTGAAATGATAGATCGTCGGCGGTTTGTCGGCGATGCGGGATTCTTTGCCAGCGCCTACGAGATGCGGGAAGTTGTCGTCCACTTGCAGGCGTTTGCCGGCCTTGGTGATGATGGCATGGAGCTGGCGCCGGAGCGCTGGATCTTCAACGTGCTCGACCTCGTACTGCAGTTCTATCCTGCTATGCCAAACCTCCAATGGCGATAGTTTGGCGAGGCTGCGGATGCGCGTCCGGTATGCTTCGACGGTCTGGGCTGCGGCGGCGCGTGCCCGTTTCTTGGAAAAATTCGCGGCAAGTGCTGCAACCGCGACACTTGCGGCCAGCCTCTTGAGGTCAACCGTAAAGTCGACTCCAGGCAGGGTCTCGTCGAAATCATTGATGTCAAAAAGCATGTTATCTTCCGGGGTAGCGAATGCTCCGAAATTCATCAAATGGCAATCGCCGCACGCCTGGACCGCAATCCCCGGGGACGGTTGATGCTTCAAATCTTCGGCCATCACGAGCGCGGCGCCGCGCAAAAACGTGAAGGGGCTTTCGAGCATTCGCTGATAGCGGACCGGGATGAGCTGCGGAACGCGATCGCGATCGCTGGTTGCCAGAATTGCCACCGGGTCGCGATCATCCGGACCCAACAGCTCGGCATGCTTTTCGCGCGGCGTCTTTCGCCGCAGCTCGACACCATGATCGTAACGCTCGGCGCGGGTTCCCAAAAGAATCTTGCCGGAAGGATATTTGCCTGTAGGGGTCTTGGCCATGTCCGATCCAACCACTTCCATTTTTGGTTCGAGTCACCTACGTGACTTAAAGTCTTGTATGTGACTTAAGGTGTTGCCGCTGTGACGGCGGGTTTGAGTATAGGCATTACGTTAAACGAGGCAATGTGCCTGCTCAGGACATGGTTGCCTGGGTGATGCAGGGGCCGATCTCGGATCGAGAGAATGAGCACCTGAAGGCAAGCGACAAGGGCGTTATCCTGTGTCACAAGATGCTCGATGAAGAGATGGACAAGGTTTCGCGTGGCAAGGATCCGCTCGGCACAATCCGCGACCGCGCGCTCAACGAGCCGATGATCAATCTGCATCGCGAAGCGAAAGCGCTCACACCATTGACCGTGTGATCGAGAAAACTGCGGGGTGAGGCGGGAGGTATAATTGCGAGGCTGCCGAAACTGCAGGGAGGCAACAGGTACCTATCCGTTTGCAAGCTTCGGCAATTGCCGCCCTGCATTTGCTTCCCTCGTGCCTTTGTCTAGTCACAGCACGATGGCTTGTTGCGTCAGACCAGTCTGAAGGGGGGAGGTAGTCAATGGCGTCTACGTATAGTACCGCACGATCCGATTTCATAGAAGATCCGTGGCCCGCCAGACCATCGGTCGGCGTCAAGAATCGGCAGGCCGCCTTAAGCGACGGGCAGCCGTCGTTCGGCAAGCGGGCCTCGCGCGGCATGATCATATTCTGCATCGGTGTCGCCGCCACCTTGACCTGGCAGTCGCACGGCGACACAGCCAGAAAGATGATCGCGAACGCGTACCCGCACCTTGACTGGTTGGCACCGCAAGCTGAAGCACGTGTGCAGACCGCTGCTGACATGGTCGCGTCACCTTCGCCGACTGTGCCCGCCGCCCGTTCGCCCGATGCGCAGCAACTCGAGGCGGTGTGGCTTGCTCTCGCCACGTTGCGCCAGAGCGTGGAACAAGTCACTGCTGGTCAGCAGCGGGCGGTGGGTGACATCGCCAAGCTGCAGGCGGCGGAGCAGGACATTCTCAGCAAGATTTCAGCGCCTCCGCCGCGGCCAGCTGCTGCGCCGGCACGCAAGCCCGTTCCGCTGACGCCGCCGCCATCGGCGCTGGCAATGCCGGAGCGCTGACGGCCGGATCGGAGCTGTAGGGACTTTTGAAGGGTGGAACCGACCTGTTGTTCCGGTTGTGGGAGCCGGAATATTCTGTTGGCGCACGCTGCTGTGCTCAACACATGGAGGTCACCTTCCGATGCAACCTCATTTCGCCGAATTGTTCGGAGTTGTTGCGGCGGTCGCGAGTCTCTATGCCGCCCAGTCGAAGACGATGATCCCGCTGCGCGTGGCCACTATCGCCGCAAATTTATTTGCCATGATTTACAGTGCGTTGCACGGAACCTATCCCACGTTCGTGCTCAATGCGGTTTTGCTGCCACTCAATGCCTGGCGGCTGCACGCGATGTTGAACCTGACCCGCAACATCGATGCCTCCGTGAAAGGCGATATGAATGTCGATTGGCTGCTGCCGTATACGCGTTCGAAAAATTTTAAGGCAGGCGACATTCTCATGCAGCGCGGTGAATATGCCACCGCGGCGTTCTATATCGTCACCGGCGAAGTTGAAGTCATCGAAATCAACCAAACCTTCGGAAAGGGCACCTTGCTTGGAGAAATTGGCCTGTTCACGCCGGATGGCAGGCGCACAATGACGGTACGCTGCAAGACCGAAGTCCAAACTGCGGTGATTGACTATGATCGATTCAAGGAACTTTACTTTCAAAACCCTCAGTTCGGATTTCGACTGCTGCACTTGGTCGTGGCGCGCACGCAAATCGGCGGCGAGGGCGCAAGGCCCAGTGTGCCACGTTAGCCGGTGTGCCATGTTAGGCAGGCCAAACCGCTGGGAGACGCTCGGCCTTTCCGCTTATCGAGGTTGACCGGATTAGCGCCCACCCCACGAATGCGCTTGTGAATCCGCCATAGCGCCAATGAGACAATGAGTTGACGAACGCTATCGCGCGCGATTTCCGCTGATCGTGAGGTTTGCGTATTTCTCCGCGCCGCCCTTCCCGAGATCATCGCCGACGACCGCGCGGTGGTCCATCCCCATGATGGCGCCGCGGATGAATTCCGAAATGACATTGTTGGCGATCAGCGCTGAGCCGGCCCCATTGGTGACCGAAACCGCGATGCCGATATTGGCCCGGCGCACCACATTGCCGGTCGCCGCGACATCGCGCAGGAAGCGGCCAAAACCGAGAACGATGCCGGCGAACGGTGCGCTCTCGACCACATTGCCGGTGACGGCCGTATCGGCCTCGACCGCAATGCCGATGCCGGCGCCGTCATTGGGATCGGTGCCGGCCGGCCGGCGGCCCGTGAGATTGCGGATGAGGTTGCCTTGCACGACGCCGAGCCGTCCGCCTTCGTTGAAGTTCGTGACGGCGATCCCGATCGCCGCCTGGTCGACGGTATTGTTGGCGATCATGGCGCCTTCGAATCCGAACTCCGCATAGAGCGCGACTTCGCCTACCTGTGTGATGATGTTGCCGGTGATCGCAATGTTGGAAGCTGCATTTCCGCGCACGGCCGAAAATGCGCAATTGCGAATCTGATTGCCGCGCACGATCACATTGTGTGCACGGTAGACATTGATGGCATTGCCGTATTGGCCGGAACCGCCGGAACGGTTTTCGATTCCTTCGATCCGGTTGTCAGCCACGATGGTGCCATCCGGGCCCGGCCCTGAGCGCCAGACCTGGATGCCATTGTTTCCGGCGTGGCTGATGGTGTTGCGCGCAATCAAAAGCTCGCGCGCATCGATGGAATGGATCGCCACATCGGCGTTATCAGTCAGCACGCTGTCGATGATCTCGCCGCTCACCGCGACGCAATGGATTGCCGTGCCGCCGGCGTCCGTAATCTCGCAATCGACAATCCGCAGCTGGCTTGCCTGTTCGGCGTGGATGAGGCCGCGCCGCTCGGAAGGACGGCGGTGCTGGCCGTCGAGATCCAGGCCCGACAAGGTAACGTGCTCGGTTCCTTGCGTCGTGAAGACCGATGAACTGTCGGCCAGCATCAGGCGGGTCGCGCCACGCGCGCCGACGATCCGTGTGCCTGATGGCAGCTTGATGTTTCCCACGCGATAGACGCCGGGTGCCATCGCAAGCGGCGTGCGCGTGCGAGCGGTGTCATCGACGGCGCGCTGCAGGGCGCGGCTCTGGTCGTCGGGACTGCCCGGGCGCAATCCGAATTGCGAGGCGTCGAGACCGTTCGGTGTTCGCGAAGGTGCCGCAACGGCGTGCGCAGCCGCAAGACCCGCCGCAGCACCAGTGCCAACTTTAAGAAAATGACGGCGATCAACTCGCATCGCATTCGGCATTCTGGCGCTCCATTGGACAAGCCGCCAACAGGGCAACGGTACAACCGCTTTCCGAAGATAACGTTATGACCTGACTTCACAAGGGCTTGGCGCCGGGTTTACGCTTCGTTAACCGCCTCGCTATTTGGTGCCTGGTCAAGGGCGGCCAGCATCATGGCCGTGCCGGCCGCGACCAGATCATCGAGTGTCAGTGGCAGGGCACTCTTGCGCGCAGGCCGCAATGGCGCCGGCCGCACGTTCGGTACATGGACAAAGGCGGTGAGCCGCGGCCCATTCGGCATTGATGCGGCTTCGCTCGCGCGCCAGCACAAATAGTTGCAGAGATAGCTGCCTGCATCGTGGGACAACGCGGCAGGTATGCCGGTTGCGCGTGCCGCCGCAACGAACCGTGATGCGGGAACGCGCAACGGCAATTGCGGCGGCCCGTTCGGCGCGATCGTATCGTGCGTCGGGATGAAGCCCGCGACGTCGAGGTGGCTGCATGAACGCACATTGCGTGCGCAGGTTTCGACCCGCACATGGTGCGCGCCCGTGGCGAGCCCGAACATCAACACGATTTCGGGCGCCTCACGCGCGATAAGGGCCGGGAACTCGGCATCGACCGCGTCATAACTTGTCGGAAATACATGGGCGACCCGCCGAACGCCGACAAGCCCGGGATGGTGCTGTGCCGCCAGCGTGCGTACCAGCGCGCCGGTCGGGTTGAACGGTGCGCCCGGGAAGGGGCCAAAGCCGGTGAGGAGGAGAGTGCGCATCTTACTTGGACTCTTGCTTCTTGGACTCTTGCGCTATCGGATCTTTCTCCTCCGGCGCAAACGCGGTGGCAAGCGAAGGATAATCGTTATGGGCGGAGCGCGGTACTGATCTCAGCTCCTCAAGCCTCTTGACGAGTTTGTTCGTTTCGCGACCAGGATTTGCAAACCAGTCGGTCGACCAAACACGGATAATTTTCCAGCCGAGATGGTGAAGTATCTCCTCGCGCAAGCGGTCCCGATCGCGTGCACTTTTGCTTGAATGATAACGGGCGCCGTCGCACTCGATCCCCACCAGAAAATGCTCCAGGTCGTCGGGGTGCCGAACGCCAAGATCAATCCGGAAGCCCGATACCCCAACCTGGAGCTCCACCGCATATCCTTTCGAGCGCAGGCGATCTGCGACCTCGATCTCAAAATCACTGTCTGGTTCGACGCCGATATTCGAGACCGCGGCGCGACCGCGATTCTCCGCATATTCAAGGTATTTCCTCAAAATATGAACGCCCTCCTGGCTTGCCTCGGTCGGTTTGATGTCGGTCGATCCCAGCGAACAAAATAAGCCGATCCGCCTGCGGGCTCGCGTAAATAAAACGTTCAACCTGCGGTGACCTTGCTTGCCGTTGATCGGACCAAAGCGCTGCTTGACGGCCGTGGCGCCTGGTTCGCGACCGTATGTGAGCGAGATGAAGATAAAATCGCGCTCGTCCCCCTGCACGTTTTCGAGGTTCTTGACGAACAGAGGTTCGCCCTTGGTCGTGACCTTTTCTGTGTACTCGCGCACGTGGACGTCATCGATCGATATCCTTCGAAGTTCCTCCTGGATCAGGTCTCTTTGGTCGATATTCAGCGCGACGAGGCCGAGCGTCGGGATATCCGCTGCATCGAGGCCGGCATGATGGCGCATGAAATCAACCGCGGCCTGCGTTATTCCTTTTGCTTCCGCGTGATTGCGGCGGGCCTGGTAGGAGCCATCGATCCGCACGAGATCGATCGAAAACGATCCCGATTTTGCGGCCGGAAATGTAATAAGCGGGCTGTCTTTGTAAAAGCTCTCGTTCGAAAACCGAATCAGGCTTTCGCACCGGCTGCGATAGTGCCACTTCAGACGGCGGACGTTTCGGAAGGCCTTCTGGCATCCCTCCAGGATGGATTCATCGTCGATGTCCTCAAATTCTTCATCGGGCGCGGACTCGCTGGAACGATGGAAGAAATCTGTCGGCGGCAGCTGCTTTTGGTCGCCGACCACTACGACTTGTTTTGCGCGCAGCATGCCACCGATTGCATCTTCCGGCCTCATTTGGGATGCTTCGTCGATAACGAGAAGGTCGAATTCAAGCGTGTCCGCACTTACAAATTTTGCCAAGGAGAGCGGAGACATCATGAAACAAGGTTTTAACGCCTGGATCGACTGACCGGACCGGGTGAGAAGCGAGCGAACGGGAACGAACCGCTTTTGTTTTCCGAACTCATTTCTGATGAGCGCCATCTCGGTCCACATTTTCTTGGGACCTTGATTCGAGCCAGGCAGAGGCTTGTTCGCCAGGAGTTTGGTTCGCAGGAAGCTGCGGTCATTTTCAATTTTCTTGCGGTCTCGCTCCGCAAACTGCCGACGCCGTGCGTCCAAAGTAGCCCCACGATGGTTGCGAAGCGGCGGGGACGAGCATGCGAGCGATGCGCTACGATGGGCAATGACGGTTTCCAGATGGTCGGGCAATCTGCGGGGATCAAGCCTTATGCGATCTGCGATGGTGAGAAACGTGCCGAGGCCTGCATCCGCCAATGACTTTTTGATTTCGAGGAGCCCTAAGAATTCGGGCAGCTCGTCGCCATGTTCGACAAGAGTTTTTGACCTCTCTGCCAAGTCTGTCGGCGAAAGAGCCGCAAGGTCGGTCAGCCCGAATTCAGATTCTAATCGTTCGACGAGCGCGGCATGCTGATCTCTCAGGTCGGTCGCGCGTCGGGCCATTATGCGCAGAAGCTGATGCGCTTCGATGGCGCTTTCGGACAATAATCTTGCTTTGAGTTTCTCGGGAGGATTGCACGCTTCGACCGCGCGAATCCAGGCTATGGCGGACGCTGCCTGGATCGCCGCGGCTTGCGTTCGGCCCAAAGTGTTGACGAGCATTTTGGAAGGAGAGGTATCGAGCTTGCGAATGGCGCTGTCGTACCGTACTCGAAGTTCGGCGATTTCAGCGATTTGCCGAATCGGCAATGCAATGTCGATCAGCGTCCGGCCTCGATCAAGGTCGCGCACTTTCTGTAAAATGGAAAACTCTGTCCTGCAATTCGTCATCACCTCCTCAATGGTGAGCTCGGCGAAATGTGAGCGGAATTCCGAATTGGTGCCGCAAAATTCAGTTGCTGTCGCGACGAGAGCTGGGTCGCTCATTGGAGTAAACGATTCTGATGGCAGGGTGACGAGACGTTCTGCAACCTCAGCACCGTAGGGCAGCGTTCCAATGCGATCAAAGAACAGTGTACGAAACCTGAGGCCGGCGTCGATCTCTTCAAATGGAGTTGCGATTCCGTCCCAAGAGGCCCCGAGCAGGATTGCGGCGTGCTCATCTTCTTCGAACAGCATGACGGCATGTACATGCTTCGCCAGCTGTTCCAAACGATTTGCTGCAACTGGAGATTCCTTCAATCCCAGGCGCGCGAGGAGTTCGTGAGCTTTCTTGATTTGCCCCGTCAGTGCGGCAAATGCTTTCCGCAGACCGGACGTCCGCAAGGCAGCGGCCGCTGCCAGGAGGTCACGCGCGTTTGGCCATGGGCCATCGCCAAATCCTTCAAGAAATTCGCGCCATTGCGTTTCCTTCTGCGCGATGTCGTTCCACCGCGCCTTCAGGGTGAAAAACGTGGCGGGATCGAGGTCATGGTGTGCACTGATCCATGGTCGGTGTTCGGGCGTGACCCGGGCGCCCGCCTGGACCGCAATAGCAAGCGGAAGAAGAGCCCCCGCCGCGATGCTATGATCGAATGCGAACAATTGCAGGATTGGCCGGAAACGTGCGACGAATTCAATTGCTTGCGTATCGCGGCGGATCAAGGCCCGGACCTGGTCGAAGAGTTCCGCCGGCGTGTGTTTATGGAGATCCGATGGCAGGCCGGCCCGGACCATTGCAGACGCAATGGCAAGCTTTGATTCATCGATATTGGAAAGGTCTGGCAGCAGGGCCAATGCGCCGGCAAACCGATGCGTGTCGATTTTGTGGTTTAGGGCCTGGTCGAGGTCATCGAGATCGGGGGCATCAGGATCGGACGCGGTGAGACCCGGTAGAAGGTCAGGAGCGGCGGGTTCGCCCAGAGCCGCATCCAACTCCACCAATCGGTCGAGGTCGTGCGTCGTGGCGAGGCCGAGGTCGTCGCTGTCCGCAATCAATGCCGTGGCGGTCTCGCCGACAATTCCTGCTTCCTTGAGCGTCCCAAGAAGGCCGGCTACCTCGTTGTTTTTCAGGTCAGCCAACGTCAATTCCGCCCATGGCGAAGCAGCCGGATGTCCGTAAGCATGTTGGAAGCTCGCGCTCGTATCGGCAAAAATTGCGAGTTCGTGCCGCAGGACATCCAATGCAGATGCACTGGTCAGCACTTCGTCAGGCAGCGATACGGAATTGAAGGCATCGATCGTGTCGGAGTTGGTGTTGCGACCGCGCAAAGCTTGCCACATCAGCTGGAATGGCGTGCGACCGCTCGGCGAAGTTGCATGCAAGGCATCGAGATATGCCTTGATCTCCCTGCGATTTTCATTCCAGGCAAGATCCAAAGGCGGGAGCGCGTTTCGCACTTCCATCGAAATTTCGGTTCGCTCCTTGAGGCTTTCAATTACCGATTTGGGGCTGGACCTGTCGGAATGGAGTTCCAGACAAAATTCACCGAGGCCCGCCTGCGTGAGCCGGCGCTTCACAACATCGAGCGCTGCCTGCTTTTCGGCGAGAAATAGTATCCGTTTGTTGGCCGCAAGAGCGTTGGCGATGATGTTCGTAATCGTCTGCGACTTGCCGGTTCCCGGCGGTCCTTGGATCACCAGGTTACTTTCCTTCATCACGTCGATGAGAGCGCTGTGCTGGGACGCGTCCGCATCCTGGATCAGGAAGGGTGCGATGCT
>Ga0137413_10000648_pt1 | contig 12203 bp, 13 predicted proteins | sample CZODoug2_1_16fun_FD_108280 | JGI IMG/M metagenome (GOLD analysis project Ga0137413, IMG submission 108280) | Vadose zone soil fungal communities from Angelo Coast Range Reserve, California, USA - CZODoug2_1_16fungal (Illumina Assembly) | ecosystem: Environmental > Terrestrial > Soil > Vadose... | reverse complement strand
GGATTATCTGCCCGGATCGGTAACCTTCGATCCGCTGGTGTTTCAACCCGATGCCAGGCTCGCCTCCGCGATCGTCTGGTTCGATGCTTTCGTTTGCAACGTGGATCGCACCGCGCGCAACGTGAACATGTTGATGTGGCATCGCCGGCTGTGGCTCATCGATCACGGCGCCGCCCTGTATTTTCAGCACGCTTGGAACAACCGCGACGAACATGCGCGAACTCCGTTCGCGTTGATCAAGGATCATGTATTGTTGAAGTTTGCGAGCATGCTCGAAGCGGCCGATGCCGACATGGCGGCACGCCTCACCCCGGAGAAAATCGAGGGTATTGTCGAACTGATCCCCGATGTCTGGCTCGCGGAAGATCCGGGTTTCGACAGTCAATCGCAACAGCGGCAGGCGTATCTGAACTTTTTCAAGGTGCGGCTCGCGTCGTCGAGGATTTTTGTCCAGGAGGCCATTCATGCGCGCGCTGCGCACGTATGACTATGCGATCGTGCGGGTCGTACCGCGCGTCGAGCGCGGTGAGTTCGTCAATGCCGGCATTATTCTCTCGTGCGACGTGGAGCGGATCTTGCGGGCGAGCATCGAGCTGGATGAGAACGCATTGCTCGCGATCGATGCGAATGTGGACTTGGATCTGGTCAGAAGCGCGCTGGCGGCCATCCCGGCGATTTGCGCGGGCGGTGAGGGCGCGGGGGACATTGGGAAAATGCCCGCGCGCGAACGTTTTCACTGGTTGGTGGCGCCGCGCAGCACCATCGTCCAAACCTCGCCCGTGCATACCGGCCAATGCGCCGATCCGGACGCGGCACTGAAGCACTTGATGCAAACGATGGTGAGGCGCCGGGAGCCAGACTCCTAGTTGCCGCCACAGGATGCCGTCCGCCTGAATGCATTCCACGCATAGCCATCAGGCGGCCCTCGCCTGTGCGGCCTAGTCTCCGCGGAAGATCGTGTTCAAGGCACTTCCCGACGCAGCGTCCGCGAATCCGTCGAACTTTCCCTCTTCCATGATGAGTTTGGCGGCGCGCATGAATCCGCCCCAGGCGGCGCGCGCCAATGCTCCGCCCACGCTCACGCGCCGCACGCCCAGCGCCGCGATTTTCGCCAGGGTCAGATCGGCGTTGAAGCCCACGAGTAGATTGACCGGCTTCGGCGCAACCGCGGCGACCACGGCAGTGATGTGTTCCACCGAGCTTATTCCGGGCGCGTACAAACAGTCGGCGCCCGCATTCGCGTAGGCCTTGAGTCTGGCGATGACTTGCTCGATGTCGGGCTGCCCGACGAGAAAGCCCTCGGCCCGGCCGATCAGCATGGTATCGGCGCCGGCTTTGTCGATGGCGCCGCGCGCCGCGCGAATCCGCTCGATCGCCGTATCGACGTCGAACAGGGGCTTGGACGCCTGGCCGGTTGAATCCTCAATGGACAGTCCCGCGACGCCCGTTTCCACCGCCAGGCGCACGCTTTCCGCGACTCCCGCCGCATCGGGTGCAAAACCATGCTCGAAGTCGGCATTGATCGGCAGGTCGGTAGCCTCGACCATTTCTGTCAGATGATCCAGGACGCGATCCCGGGACATGCCGCCGTCACGGTGGCCATGCGACCAGGCGAAGCCGGAGCTGGTGGTGGCCAGGGCCTTGAATCCCAAACTCTGCAGGTAGCGCGCACTGCCCACGTCCCACGGGTTGGGAATCACGAAGCAACCGTGCTGGTGCAGTCGAAGGAATGCGCGCCGCTTGTCGGCGATGCTGGGACGGGTGTGTGGCATGGGAAACTCCTGGCCGTGATTGATACCGCATCACTCGCGCGTCATCGCGCGGTAGCCGATATCCAGCCGGTATTGAACCAGGTTCCAGTGAATGGCATGCACCAGATTGTATGCCTGATGCCGGGCGGCACCGACGCTGTCTCCCAATCCCACCGCGCACAGCACGCGTCCGCCGGCCGTCACGATTTGCGTGCCTTCGGCCCGCGTGCCGGCATGAAACACTTTTCCGGGCAGGACCGCGGCGGCATCGAGTCCGTAGATCGGGTCGCCTTTGCGGTAGGCATCGGGATAGCCGCCCGCGGCCATGACCACACCGAGCGCGGCGCGCGAGTCCCATCGAACCTCGAGGTGCTCCAAGGTACCGTCGAGCGCGGCCTCGCACAGATCGATGAGATCGCTTTGCAACCGCATCAGAATCGGCTGAGCTTCCGGGTCGCCGAGCCGGCAATTGAACTCCAATACCTTGGGAGTGCCGTCCGCAGCGATCATCAACCCGGCATACAGGAAACCAAGGTATGGGTTGCCGTCGTTGGCGAGGCCCTTCAAGGTCGGCTCAATCACTTCGCGCATGATGCGTTGGTGTTGTTGCGCCGTAACGATGGGAGCCGGCGAGTACGCGCCCATGCCGCCGGTATTCGGCCCTCGATCGCCGTCGTCGCGACGCTTGTGATCCTGCGATGTCGCCAGCGCGATGACCTGTTGTCCGGTCGCCACCACGATGAAGCTGACTTCCTCGCCCTGCAGAAATTCCTCGATCACGATGGTGTTGCCGGCGGCGCCGAAACTTCCACCCAGCATCTCCCGGCAGGTGGCAATCGCCGATTCGTGCGTCTCGCAAATCACCACGCCTTTTCCGGCCGCCAGTCCATCCGCCTTGACGACCAGCGGCAATCGCTGCGCCCTGACATAGGCCGCGTCGAAATCTGCCGCTCCAAACGTGGCGTAGCCGGCGGTCGGAATCCGGTGCCGCTGCAGGAAATCCTTGGTGAAGGCCTTCGATCCTTCGAGGCGCGCGGCCTTGGCAGAAGGACCGAAGCAGCGGCGATTGGCTGCGGTGAAGCGATCGACGATGCCGGCGACCAAGGGGACCTCGGGACCGATGATGGTGAGGCCGACATCCTCGTCAATCGCAAAGCGAAGCAGTGCATCGATGTCGTCCGCCGCGATATCGACGTTGCTCACCTTTGGTTCCAGCGCAGTGCCGGCGTTGCCGGGCGCAACGAAGACGTGTTGCGCGCGCGGCGACTGCGCGCACTTCCACGCCAGCGCATGCTCGCGACCGCCGCCGCCGACAATCAGAATTTTCATGCACGAATCCTAGTGGCGGAAATGGCGCATGCCGGTGAACACCATGGCGATGCCGTGCTCATCGGCGGCCGCGATCACTTCGGCGTCGCGGCGTGAACCGCCGGGCTGAATGACCGCCTTGATCCCGAATTCAGCCAACGCGTCCAGCCCGTCGCGAAAGGGAAAAAATGCATCGGAGGCGACCGATGCCGACTCCAAAGTAAGCCCGACATCCGTGGCTTTCATGGCGGCGATCCTGCTGCTGATCACCCGGCTCATCTGGCCGGCGCCAATCCCGACGGTGGCTTTGTCCTTGGCCGCAACGATGGCATTTGATTTGACATATTTCGCGACTCGCCAGGCGAAAATCAAATCATCGAGCTCCGCCAGCGTAGGAGGGCGCTTGGTCACCGTTCGCAGTTCCGATGCCCGAACCGCCCCGGTATCGCGCGTCTGCACCAAAAGACCGCCGGCCACGCTTTTGTATTCGAGCAATTGCGTCACGGGCAAGCGCAGGTCGCCCGTGATGAGCACGCGCACATTGTCCTTGGAAGCGAGCGCCGCCTTGGCCGCCTCGGTGATGCTGGGCGCCAAGATGACTTCCACGAATTGCTGCTCGAGGATGGTGCGCGCGGTGGCGTCGTCCAGTTCGCGATTGAAGGCAATGATGCCGCCGTAGGCGGACGTCGGGTCGGTTCGATAGGCATGGGCGTAGGCCGCACCGACGGTGCTGCACCTCGCGGCGCCGCAGGGATTGGCGTGTTTGACGATGACGCACCCCGCCGTGTCGAATTGACGTACGCATTCGAGCGCGGTATCGCTGTCGGCGATGTTGTTGAACGACAGCTCTTTGCCCTGAATTTGCCTGGCCTGGGTCACGGATGCGCCGATGGCGCGCGGGTCCGTGTAGAACGCAGCTTGCTGATGCGGATTTTCGCCGTACCGCAGGTCGAGGTGCTTGCGAAATGAGAGATTCAAATCGTCGGGGAAGGTGGGCGCCGCGCTGCCGCCGATGGCGCCGGTAAAGTACGCGGATACCATCGCGTCGTACTGCGCGGTGTGTGCAAACGCTTTCGCACTCAATTTGCGGCGCATATTCAGGTTGATGCTGCCCTGGTTGGCGGCCAGTTCATCGAGCAGTTCGCGATAATCATCCGGATCCACCACGACCGTGACGGCGGCATGATTCTTGGCCGCGGCACGCACCATGGCGGGACCGCCGATGTCGATATTGTCGACCGCTTCCTCGTAGGTGCAGTCGGGCCGGCTGACGGTCGCGGCGAAGGGATACAGATTCACGGCCAACAGGTCGATGGGTTCGATGTTGTGCTCGCGCATCACCGCTTCGTCAATCCCGCGCCTGCCGAGCAGTCCGCCGTGAATCTTCGGATGAAGGGTCTTGACGCGGCCGCCCATGATTTCCGGGAAACCCGTGTGCTCGGCGACTTCTTTGACCGGGATGCCGTGGCTCGTCAACAGCTTGGCGGTGCCGCCGGTCGACAAGAGCTCGATGCCGCGTTCCTTCAGTTCGCGTGCGAATTCAACGATGCCGGTCTTATCGGAGACACTGAGTAGCGCGCGGCGTACGGGCGTGAGCACCAAGCGTTACTCGTTGATACCGAACTCTTTGAGTTTCTTGCGCAATGTGCCGCGATTGATGCCGAGGATCGTGGCTGCCCGGCTCTGGTTGCCCTGCACATGGCCCATCACCACTTTGAACAGAGGCTCCTCGACTTCGCGCAGCACGAGGTCGTACAAATGCGCGGGCTTGTGGCCGTTCAGTGTTTCAAAGTAGCACTGCAGGGCCTCTTCGGCCTGCGAACGCAACGGCACTCCCTTGCCATTGACCTTCAAGTCGCGCCCATTGAATGCAGGCGCGATCTCGCGTCGTGATTTCGATTTCTTTTTAGCGACCATGGCCTTAAGTTCAATCCCCGTTGATCTTGCTTTGTTTTCCAAATGCGCCTACGCAGCGCGATCGACACTCGTATCGTAATGCTGCAGCAGTGTAGACAGTTGTTCCGCGGGCGTCTCGATCAGAACGAGCCGATTCCGCAAGTCCTCTTGTCCTGGGTGCTGCCGGAAATACCAACCCAAGTGTTTACGTGCCACTCGAACACCGGTTTGATCGCCATAAAAAGCATACAGGTCTTCGAGGTGGGCGCGCATAATATCACGGACTTTTTCCAGCGCTAGCACTGCGCGAATTTCTCCCGTCGAGAGAAAAAAATTGACTTCATCGAAGATCCATGGCCTGCCTTGCGCCGCTCTGCCGATCAGGATGCCGTCGCACCCGGTCTGCTGAAGAATTCTTCGTGCGTGCTGCGGGGAAGCGATATCTCCATTTGCAAAGACGGGAATCTTTACATTGGCCTTGATGGCAGCCACGGTTTCGTGTTCGGCATCACCCTGATACATATCGGTGCGCGTGCGTCCGTGAATTGCCAGCGCGGCAATGCCGCTGTCTTCGGCGATTTTTGCTATCGCCAAGCCGTTCTTGTGCGCAAGGTCCCATCCGGTGCGCGTTTTCAACGTCACCGGTGCCGTCACCGCCTTGACCACCCGGCGCAAAATCCGCGCAACGAGGTCTTCGTCCTGCAGCAGCGCGGAGCCCGCCAATCGGTTGCACACTTTTTTTGCCGGACAGCCCATATTGATGTCGATGATTTCCGCACCGGCATCGACATTGCGCCGCGCTGCATCGGCCATCATGTCCGGATCGAATCCGGCGATCTGCACCACCCGAGGGCTGGGCTCGCCTGAAATGTCCATGCGGCGGCGCGATTTCGGCGTGTCCCACAACCGCACGTCGGCGCTGAGCATTTCCGAGGCGGCCAGTCCTGCGCCAAAACGGCGGCACAGAATGCGAAAGGGCCGGTCCGTCACGCCGGCCATGGGCGCGAGCAGGACGTTGGAAGGCAACGTGTAGGGGCCTATCTTGACGCTCATCGCTTAGCTTGCGCCGGCGCCGCATCATTGGCACACGAAATTTTTTTATCGGCGCCGCGCAGACACACATCGATTTCAAATCCCTCCGCGTTCTTGCCCGGATCCAGGATATCCATCGTTGCGTCCACCCGCTCGCCGGGTGCGAGAAGCTTGACGATAGGCTTGCCCAGGTATTCGAAAGGTTCAAAATCGCGCGTGCCGATGCTGCCGCCGAAGCGATTGGCGAGGGTGACGCGCAACAGCGGATACGGCTCGAGTTGTGCGGCGATATTCAAGATACTGGCGCGCACGCGCAATGTGCCCTCGCCCGCGGGATCGCCGGTCACCCCCCATTGCCTGAGCTGGTACGCGGACAGGTTCGCCGGCGGCGACACCGGTGCACCCATCGTCGAGTAAAGAGCACGCAGCGTCCCTCCCAAGGGAGGGTGCGCGGCAAGCCACTCGCGATTCTGGTGAACGACCTTGACCACCAACAGCAGCGCCGCTGCGATCGCCGCGGCGAGCCACGGGATGAACGGTCGTTCGGATTCCTGGGGCGTGAGTGCGAAGGGTGATGCGCGCCGCCTCACGTGTCGAACGGGCCTCTCCGCTTCGAACGGTGCCTCGGTGTCGGCCGATGATTCGAGGCCGGACAACATTTCGCGCCGGACGTCCTCGGGAACCTCGAAACCGGCGGGTACCGCCGCGGCAAGCGGCTCAGGCGCCGGCTCAGAAACCGGTTCAGCCACCGATTGAGGCTCCGCCGCGCTGAAAACCTCGACATCCTCCGGGTGCGGCGGCAGGGGCGCCATTTTTCGCGGCGGCAATACGCGCTTCTTGGTTGCGACGAAAATCCGGTCCAATTCTCCCGGCGGCAGGGTGAATTCCAGCGATGTTTCGCCCACCTCATCGGCAGGCGCATCGTCGATCTGGGCCGGCACATCGGCTGATGCGCTTTCATTCCAGTCCAGAATTTGAAGCCGGGCTATCTCCGCTCCCGGCGGCGCAAAGTCGTCGGTGGTTGTCTGCACCTCGCGCTGCGGTGTCATCGGTGCCGGGGATTCCAGAATGCTGTCGGCGCGAAATTCCAAATCGATTTCGGTCTCGCCCACCGTAAAGGCACTGGGATCCTCGGCAAGGTGTGCCAATGCATTGAAGACTTCGCCGCATTTCCCGCAACGCACCTGGCCGCCCGCCGCCCGCAGTACATCGGCGGACAACCTAAAAACAGTCTCGCATTTGGAACATTGCGTAAACAAGCTAGGTCACTCTCCGCGCGTAGATGCAGCACCACTCGTCGCGCTCAACCACCTGCACCATATCAAAACCCGACGCGTATGCCGCCTTTACTGCGTAGGCCTGCGTTTTCAACAAGCCTGATAGAAGCAGGTGGCCCTCAGGCTCGCAGACCGCGGTCAACTTTGGCGCCAATTCGATCAGGGGTCCGGCAAGAATGTTGGCCATCACACAGTAGGCGGATTGCAGATCGTCTTCGATGCCCTGCACCGTCATTTGCGGCGAGACGCCGTTGCGCATGGCATTGTCGCGCGTCGCCAGGAGGGCTTGATGATCCAAATCGACCGCGGTCACGTGAGCGGCGCCCAGTTTCAGTGCGGCAATACCTAAGATCCCCGAGCCGCAGCCATAATCGATGACGTTTTCCCCCGCGACGGGCAGCGAATCCAAAATCTGCAGGCACAGTGCCGTGGTGGGATGCGTGCCGGTGCCGAACGCCAGTCCCGGGTCCAGGCGCACGACGATGGCTTGCGTGTCCTCGGGTGCCTCGGCCGCGCGCGGACAAACCCACAGGCGGCGTCCGAAGCGCATCGATTTCCACCCCAGAAGCCACGCACGCTCCCAAACCTGATCTTCCACCGCGCGCACGCGGGCGGTCTTGGTGACATGGGGCCCCAACGAGGTTGCAAGGCGATCGAGATTCAACGCCGCGTCGCTCGATTCTTGAAACAAGGCGCGCACCCGTGTGTCGCTCCACAATCTCACTTCCCCGGGCTTGGGCTCGAGCACCGGCTCGTCGCCGCCGTCGACGAAGGTGATGGAACTTGCGCCGACCTCGAGCAGGGCCGCTTCGACCGCTTCGGAGCTCAAGGTCGCGAGCGGAAATTCGATTTCATAGAAATTCATCGATGCAACACCCTGGGAGCCTGTCTCAGTATTCCGCATGGCCGCTCCCGAAAGGTTGGCTCTTACTTGAGTCCCAAGCGCCGCTCTAAATAGTGGATGTCGGTGCCGCCCTGCTTGAACGCGGAATGATTGAATATTTCTTGATGCAGCGGGATATTGGTCTTGATGCCTTCGACCACCATCTCCGCCAGGGCGTTGCGCATGCGCGCGATGGCCGTGTCGCGCGTATCGCCGTATGCAATGACCTTGCCGATCATGGAGTCGTAAAACGGCGGCACGTTGTAGCCGGTGTAGACGTGGCTGTCGACTCGGATACCCGGGCCGCCGGGCGAGTGCCACAGCCGGATCGGGCCGGGCGATGGGGTGAAAGTTTTGGGATCTTCCGCGTTGATGCGGCATTCCACGGCGTGCCCGCGGATCTGGATGTCGTTCTGGCCGTAAGGCAGGGGTTCGCCGGCGGCAATCAGCAACTGTGCCTTGACGATGTCGATGCCCGTGACCAATTCGGTTACGGGATGCTCGACCTGAACGCGCGTGTTCATTTCGATGAAGTAGAACTCGTTGTCCTGGTACAAAAACTCGAGCGTGCCCGCATTGCGGTATCCGACTTCGCGGCAGGCCGTGGCGCAGCGGTCGCCCATGGTCTTGCGCTGTTTCGCGGTGAGCCCGGGCGCGGGCGCCTCTTCGATCACTTTCTGGTGGCGCCTCTGCATGGAGCAATCGCGTTCGCCCAGATGCACGACGTTGCCGTAGTTGTCGGCCAGAATCTGAAATTCAATGTGCCGGGGCTTCTCGAGAAATTTCTCCATGTAAACCTGATCGTTGCTGAACGCCGCGAGCGCCTCGGCCTGCGTTACGCCGATGGCATTCAACAGCGAGGCATCGGAATGCACCACGCGCATGCCGCGGCCGCCGCCGCCGCCCGAGGCCTTGATGATCACGGGGTAGCCGATGTCCTTGGCAATGCGGAAATTCTCATCCGCATCCTTGCCCAAGGGCCCGTCGGAACCCGGCACGCAGGGCACGCCGGCCGCCTTCATGGTCTTGATGGCGGAGACTTTGTCGCCCATGAGGCGAATGGTTTCCGCCCTGGGTCCAACAAAAATGAATCCGCTTTTCTCGACGCGCTCCGCGAAATCGGCATTCTCCGATAAAAATCCGTACCCAGGATGAATCGCAACCGCGTCGGTGACTTCCGCCGCACTGATGATCGCCGGCATATTCAGGTACGACAGAGCCGATTGCGGGGGGCCGATGCAAACCGTCTCATCGGCGAGCAGCACATGTTTGGTGTTGAAATCCGCGGTGGAGTGAACGGCCACGGTTTTGATGCCGAGTTCACGGCAGGCGCGCAATATGCGAAGAGCGATCTCGCCGCGGTTCGCGATGACGACTTTTTCGATCATCTTGAGCTATTCAATGATAAACAGCGGTTGACCGAACTCGACAGGCTCACCGTTCTTCGCCAGCATCGCCGTAACCCGGCCTTCCTTGTCGGATTCAATCTGGTTCATCATCTTCATGGCCTCGATGATGCAAAGTATCTGGCCGACTTTGATTTCGCTGCCGATTTCGACGAAGGGCTTCGCGCCCGGGGCAGCGGACGCGTAGTAGGTGCCGACCATGGGCGAGGTGACCGTGTGCTCGTCGTTGCGCGGCGCGCGCTCGCCGGCTGATGTGGCCGGCATCGCAGCGCCGGCAGGCGCCGCGTGCATGACAGGGACCGATTGGGTGGCGGCGACCTGCATGCCCATCCTCGGGTGGCGGCTGATGCGCACCGATTCCTCGCCCTCCGATATCTCAAGTTCCGAGATGCCCGACTCTTCGAGCAACTCGATCAACTTCTTTACCTTGCGAATATCCATCCGCGAACCCCTTAGGAATCGATCGTTTTAGGTCTTTGGGTTATGCGCGCGATGGCGGCTTGGAGCGCTAGCTCGTAGCCAATCGGGCCTAATCCGTAAATGCAGCCGACCGCAATGTCGGACAAATATGAGTGATGCCGGAACGCCTCGCGCGCGAATACATTGCTCAGGTGAATTTCGATGAACGGCACACCCACGGACAGGAAGGCGTCGCGCAGCGCGATGCTGGTGTGGGTGAAGGCGCCCGGATTGATGATCACGAAGCCGATCGCTTCGCGCTTCGCCGCCTGTATTTTGCCGATCAACTCGTGCTCGGCATTGCTTTGCCAGGCGATCAGTTCATGGCCCTGGGCGACACTTAAGTCCTTGAGCTTCGTCTCAATGTCTTGCAGAGTGGCCGTGCCATAAACGGCGGGCTCGCGAGTGCCGAGCAGGTTCAAATTCGGGCCATTTAGCAATAAAATCCGCGCCATCTCGGCATCCGTTTCCGCGCAGTCGCGCTACAAAGGTCCGCGATAATAACCAGAAATTGAAGTGAAAAGGCAAGCTTCGGCGGCGAACGTCGCCGGAAGGCGATTAACCTGCCTGTTTCTCAGCCAGTGCCTGCAGGCCGTCGGCAATGGCACGCCGAGCTTCGGGCAGCTGGATACGGTCCTGGTTGAGATCTTGGACCTCGGACAGGATGAAATCGACCTGGGGCCGGTGCAGTTCGCCGAGGAACAAGGCCACGACCTCACCGCGCCGATCGGTGAATACGGTGAAGGGGAAGGCCGGCGAAGCCATGCCGAACTTTGCTGCAACGTCCAAGGCATCTTGATCGCCGATGAGCACCGGGTAGTCAATTTTGAACCGGCCGGCGAAATCCTTGACCTTATCGGGGTAGTCCACGGCGATCCCGACCACCTTGAGGTCCCGCCCAGCCCATTCGGCCGAAATGGTCTTGAGCAGGGGTATTTCCCGCCGGCAGGGCGCGCACCAGGTGGCCCAAAAGTTGACCACGAGTGATTTGCCGCTCCATGCCGAGATGGAGATGGATTTGCCGGTGAGATCCCTGAGCGAGAAATCAGGCAACCGGGCCGGAACGAGAGGATGCGGCACGGCCGCTTCGGAGGCTGCACCGTCCGAGCGGTTGGGCGCACTGGCCACGCCCGCCGGCACCGCGACGGCGGGGATCTCGTGAGCGCGGCGAACCGAGTAAGCCTTCAATCCGGCCCAAATCCCGAGCAACGCGACTAATGCAGCGCCCAAGAGGCGCAGCCCTGGGGTGTTCATGCAGGAACGTCGAGCTTGCGTCCCTTGCGCAGCACCAGCCCTGCCAGCAGAAATGCGAATGCCCCCGCGGTGATTGCGATGCTTTCCCAGGGGTAGGGCGGAACATTGGGCGCGACCAGAGCGGGCTGCGCGTTCGGGAAAAGCACTTTGGTGATGGGCGGGTAACACAGGCCCGCTTCAGCGCAGCCCTGGTAGGTCACTTTGATCTGGATCGGGTGGGCACCGGCATCAATCCGGGTATAGGGAACCACCGCTTCAACCTGCTGCGTATAAATTTCCTGGGTACCGAGGTAGGGATCGGTTTTCACCACTCCCGCAGGCAGCTGCGGGGCAGAGACCAGAAGATCGGGACTTTCCGCTTTGACTTCGAACTTTTGTTTGTACAGATAGTAGCCATCGGCAATGACCCAGCGCACCTTCAGCGCACTGCCGTCGATGCGCGCGGCAACCCGGAATGCGACATCGGGCGGAAGGAAGTCAGTCTCGTTGGATTCAATGCCCCGCATCCACCAGGGCTTGGCGTGGGCTGTTCCGGCCGCGCCGAGCAACAGGAAGAGGGAGAGCAGGGTGGCTTGGGTGCGTTGCATGAGCGCACTTTAGTAGCCGGGCCCCCAGCGCGCCAGCTCCGCTTTATTGCTGCGACACAGCAAAAATTAAGTGGCTCAGGCCTTGAATCGTAATATTTCGCCGCTATGATTAGCAGCCTCGATGGGAGAGTGCTAACAACACCTATCCTTTGTTAACCCAAACTCAAGCATTAGGAGTCTTGTCTTATGAAGATTCGTCCCCTTCATGACCGCGTGATCGTGAAAAGAGAAGAGGAGGAGCGTAAGTCTCCAGGTGGCATCGTGATCCCGGATACCGCGACTGAAAAGCCGATCTTCGGGAAAGTGGTTGCAGTCGGCAAGGGCAAGATATTAGAGAACGGCGAAATTCG
>Ga0137413_10000642_pt1 | contig 12253 bp, 10 predicted proteins | sample CZODoug2_1_16fun_FD_108280 | JGI IMG/M metagenome (GOLD analysis project Ga0137413, IMG submission 108280) | Vadose zone soil fungal communities from Angelo Coast Range Reserve, California, USA - CZODoug2_1_16fungal (Illumina Assembly) | ecosystem: Environmental > Terrestrial > Soil > Vadose... | reverse complement strand
TTCAGGTCCAGGTGGATGGCCACCGCCGTATCGGCCTCCTCCACCGGTGCCGCGCTGAGATAGACCCAGGGGCAGATCGGGCAGGGATAGGACGTCAGAGTGTCCGTCGGCATAGAACTATCTCCTTCAGAGAGCACAAAACCCCGGCACGTAAGATGCCAGGGCTCGCGCAACGGGGGTTGGACTCTCAACTCAGGTTGGTCAGCGGCCTCACCTTTCCCTCCACTCTTGTCTGAAGAGTAGAGCCAAGGATCTTTGGAACGCAAGCAGACATGCCGGATTTATGTCTCGGCCAGTCGATACATCGCCGCGTCCAGCAGCACCTTGGCCTCCGAGGGGCTGTCGCAGTGCATCAGCTCGGCACACACCTGGCTCTGCAGACTCGCGGGGAAGGCCTCCAGGTGAAAGTGCTCGCCGTGGTTGTCCGCCGGCCACCAGATGAGCTGGATGACCTCACCGGACCGGCGCCGGACGACCATCACCAGGTCCCCGACCCCGACCTTGCTGATGCTGGAGGCGCGCTGAGCGAGTCGCTGCCGGAGCTTCACGACTCGACCCCCTCTGTGGCCTCGCCGGCCTCCACCTGAACCACACCGCGCTCGATCGAGGCTTTGGGGTCCTCATCTACCTCATCGTCTGGTCCACCGGCCACGGCCAACACAGCCCCGCGCACGCAGCCCTTCTTGCAGGCGAACCACTCGCCGCCGATGCCACCGCGCTCGTTGATCAGGCTGGCAGTGCCGTGGTAGCCCCAGGGCACCGCCTCGTCGTATTCCGGGTCGTGCAGGACCACCCGGCCGCAGGCGGGGTTGTCGCAGGTGTACTGGTCGACCTTGATCTCGGTCTTCATCAGGGCATCCTTTGTCTCAGAGGTCGAGGGAGAAGCATAGAGCGCAGAGGCAAGACCGCCGGGGTAGTCCAGCGCCCCGGCGGTCGCCGTGCTTAGACCGTCCAGGTCAGGCCGTCACGTTTGGCCCATGTCGCGCCATCGCGCAACCAAGACGTACCTCTCGTATTTTTCACCATTACCTTCACCTCCCGGACCGTGATCGGAGGCATGTCACGCTCAGCCGGATTCGTCGGCGATGAGCCAGGTAACTGCCAGGGACCCCTCAATCACACTGAGTGGGGGATGATCTGATGTTAAGGATTCTTGGAACCCATGTCAAGCAAAGGCCGGCGACCCTTTAGGACTGCCGGCCGGGGGGAAGATGTCGCAGGAGGGCTACACGGTTTACCGCAGCCCTCGGACTGTCCGGATGCGCTGTCCGGCCTTACCGAGTGGCTCGCTCTGCCGCTAGCCGGATTCGTGGTGCACCACTACTACCGACGCGCCTCGCTGAGACTGGCGCCCTCCCGCGCTTCCCCACCAGGACTCGAACCTGGAACCGTCGCCTTAACAGGGCGCTGCGCTGCCAGTTGCGCTATAGGGAATTGGGTTTGAGAGGGGGCCCAGTTACCCGGGCCCCCTCTCACCGTAGCGGGTGAAGGATTTGAACCTTCGACCTTTGGGATATGAGCCCAACGAGCTGACCGAGCTGCTCTAACCCGCCATGTCCTTGCATCGTACAGTCCGGGGAGCAGGATTTGAACCTGCGCATCGCCTGTTTATAAGACAGGAGCCTTACCCCGACTTGGCCATCCCCGGCAGGGATGATCGTCCCGGAGGCTGGATTTGAACCAGCGACACCATCCGTATCAGGGATGCGCTCTACCCAAGCTGAGCTACTCCGGATCGGCTCCGGGAGAGTCATCCTCCCGAAGGTCATGCTCTAAGGCCCCTTACCCGGATGACCGGAGCTGCAGCGCAGGGCACTTGTCGACGTGGCGTGACTCGAACACGCATACCTGCTGGGTGTAAACCAGTTGCTCGCCAGTTGAGCTACACGTCGCTGGCATCGGGCCAACGCCACTGCTGGCAAGCAGTGCCCCGGGGAAAGGAAGGGGGATGCCGCCCCAGACCTCCGCGTTGGACCCTCCGCGCCGACCCCCTCGGCATCGAACCGAGAACCCCCGGTACTTCACACCGGTGCTACTACCCGACTGAGCTTGAGGCCGTTGCCCTCGGCCTTCTCGCAGAGAGTTGGCCGAGGTCGTGCTAGTCCCTTCACCGGCTGACAGTTGAGGCTCGTGGTGAGCCCGGATGCCAGTCCGTCCTGCGACGGGTCTGCAAGAAACCTTAGACGACCGAGTAGTCGTCGCGCAAGTCTTGCGAGCAGGTGACGGGATTCGAACCCGCAACAGCGACCTTGGAAGGGTCGTACACGTCCAGTTGTGATTCACCTGCATGGAGTACGCCCCTGGCTATCCTCGCGAGATGGACGTCAGCGGAGACTGAAAAGCCTAGTAAACACCGGAATCTCTCCGGCTTACTCTTCGGGCCCCGTACGGCCATAGCCAGGGACGTACCTCGGGTGACGGACGGGGCTCGAACCCGCAGCCTCCGGATTCACAATCCGGCGTCCTACCAATCGGACTTCCGTCACAGCACGAGCGCGAGGAGTCGAACCTCGATTATCCGGTTTTGGAGACCGGTGTGTTCCCAGTTACACCACGCCCGCAGAGATACCTCGGGGATGGTGTCGATGCCATCGGTTCATCATGCGGGCGCTCCTCTCTTAGGATCGTGCTGTGCGGTTCCAGGAACCCACCGTAGCAGCAGAATCCCTGGAGCCGCCAGCGTTTAGTTGCCCTTCCATCGCTGTCCATGGACGATCCTGTGAATTTGCGGTCGACCAACACCAAATCGATCCGAGAGATCGCACTGGCGTTGACCATCAGCGAACAGACTGCGGATCTCGACCACCTGATTCCACGTGAGCTTGGCCTCATGATGTTGTTCGCCAGGACGACCGCGTTTCCGATCGCGACCACGCTCGATCATGTCTCGGATATTGTCCGCCTGCGTTCCTCCGAGCCAATGAGCGGGATTCTGGCACGGAGGCACGTCACAAGTGTGACGCACTACCCGAGGAGGCATCATGTCGTACTCCAGTAGCCATCCTGCTCGGTGCGCGGTCCAGATCAAGTGCTTGCCTGTGTCGTCGTTGCCGACATAGATCGAGCCGTGGCCGAATGGGTGCGTGGCCGCCGTCCATAACCAGCAATCATCAGGACCACGGCGCACGTACTTCTCTTCGTACCTTTCTCGCAATGTGAGGCTGACTTGCACCCTATGCACCCTTTACGTTCAGAAATTGCCGCAGCTCGTGCCGGATCTCGACCATGTCCGCCGCATCCGCCATCACGGTGTCGATCGGCTTGTACGCGTCCGGGTGCTCATCCAGGAATGCATCGGACTCACCCCAGACCACGCCGGCCGCCGCCATCTTGGCGTTCAGGTCCTCCCGGGTAAACAGCGACTTGGCCGCCGACCGGGAGTGTGCCCGACCAGCACCATGTGGAGCGGAGTTCAGCGAGTCGCTGTTGCCCTTACCGATGACCACGTAGCTCCTGGTACCCATCGAGCCCGGAATGAGCCCAGCGACGCCCTCAGCCGCGTTGATGGCGCCCTTGCGGGATACCCACACCGGCTTGCCGCCCCAGACCTCGGCCACGGTGTAGTTGTGGTGGCAGGAGATCTCCTCCAGTCGCTGCACCGACTTGCCCGAGTCGGTCCAGACGCCCAGGCAGTCCAGCACCCGGTCCATCATCTCGGCTCGGTTCAGCCGCGCCCACAGCTGCGCCCAGTTCAGCGCCTCCATGTACCGGACGAACCCCGGTGTGCCCTCCTCCAGGTAGGCCAGGTCCTTGTTCGGCAGCGGAGTCTTGTCGTGCTCGCACTGGGCCTTGGCGATCTTGATGTGCTGCTGGGCCAGTTTGTTGCCCACGCCTCGGGATCCGGAGTGCAGGAAGGCCCAGACCCGGTCCTCTTCGTCGTAGGACAGCTCGATGAAGTGGTTTCCGGAGCCCAGCGAGCCCAGCTGTGCTCGCCAGTCCACGCCGGTGTTGTCTGCCTGCTCGACACTCCAGGTCAGCTCCAGCTCGAAAATCCGGCGCTTGGCCGTGGTCGAAATGGTCTGGTTGCGGGCGCCGGCCGAGAGCGGTACCGCCGAGGCGATCGAGCGATGCAGGTCCCGCAGGCTCTTCCCGTCCTGCACCAGATAATCAATGGTTGTCTTGGTGTACGGGGTGAGCACTGCATCCATTCCGCAGCCAATATCCACTCCGACCGCCGAGGGCATGATCGCCTGGTAGGTAGGAATGACCGAGCCGACCGTGGCGCCCAGGCCGAGATGGGCATCCGGCATCAATGCCAGGTGCGGATGGATGAACGGCATGCTGGCGGTCTCATACGCCTGAGCCAGGGTCTTGGGATCCAGGATCGATGCGTAGTTGACCAGCTTGTCGGTGAGGCGCTCCACGGTGGGACTCCTTGGGGTCGTCAGGGGATATTTCTATCTTGCGCGGAGAGCGAAGGATTCGCACCCTCGTCGGGTTACCCCGAGCCTCCGGATTCCAACCGGGCACATTGCTGCTCTGTCAGCTCTCCATGGCGGAAGATGCACGACTTGAACGTGCGCCGGGTCTCCCCGGGCCTCGGTTTAGCAAACCGGCGCCTTGCCAACTCAGCCAATCTTCCATGATCATCGAAGAGGGTAACGGAGTCGAACCGTCGGGACGCACTGCCCGGTCTGGGTTTCGAAGCCAGTCGCCTACCACTAAGCACTACCCTCCATACATTGCGCATCTCCGCCTGGATTCGAACCAAGACTGTCCGCGTCCAAAGCGCGGCGGGCTGCCGATTACCCCACGGAGATTTACTGACGAGCACCGGTATCTGGACTCGAACCAAAACGACCTGGCTCAGAACCAGGCAGGCTGCCAATTACCTCATACCGATCTGACCTCGCGCGCTGCACCCGATTCGAACAGGTGACCCCTGCCTTCGGAGGGCAGTGCTCTATCCACTGAGCTAGCAGCGCTTGGTTTCCCAGAGAGGATTCGAACCTCCGACTTCTGCATCCGTAGTGCAGCGCTCTAATCCACTGAGCTACTGGGAAATGGTGCCTCCGACAGGATTCGAACCTGCATACCATCGGGGTAGGGGCCCGGCGCTCATCCGTTGAGCTACGAAGGCTTGGCTCCCATGGACTTATTTGTGAGCCTGGGAGCTTCGAAGCCACAGAATGAGACGGTGATCAGGCGCCCCTATCTATGCTGCGATCCTGACGGGAATTGAACCCGCACAATCCACCGTGACAGGGTGGCGCTCTACCGTTAAGCCACAGGATCTTAGTGTCCTTCCGAGAAAGCCCGTACATGGAGAACTCGGAAGGAACGTCCGCCCCGAGGGACTCGAACCCTCGACCCACCGAGTAAGAGTCGGTTGTCTCTGCCGCTGAGCTAGAGGCGGTTATTGACGGGGGATTGGGATGTACTGGGAATCGAACCCAGCACCGAAGGGCCTCTCCGGCCGTATCCACACGTAATCCCACCCCCGTCGGGGTGCCGGTTTCTCATCCGGCTCTGCGGCCGTACGAACCGCATTGTGGAGATGACAGGCTTCGAACCCGCGACATCCTGGTTGCAGGCCAGGCGCTCTACCAACTGAGCTACATCCCCTTGATCTAAACGTCCGCCCCCTCGGATTCGAACCGAGACTCTGACGTGGTAAAAGCACGCGGTTTTGGCCAATTAAACTAGAGGCGGTTATAGCCCCAACCCGGCGCAAGGTCACCATTATGGATCGGTCGGTTACGTGATCCGCCTCGCTATTCGCGGTCCGACAACCGTCCGGGTTGGGGTATGCAGTCCCGGTGGGAATCGAACCCACACCCTCTGATTGAGAATCAGGAATCCAGACCACTAGACGACGGGACCAAAAGTATTGAGTTTTCAAAGGCCAGATGTAACTGTGCGTACCGCAGGTGAGAGTCGAACTCACATCAACCTGATCCTAAATCAGGCGCCTCGCCGGTTTGGGCTACTGCGGCATATTCAGTTGTGACGTGCCCCCGGAGTGATTCGAACACTCACCACCTGGGATTTGACTCCAGTGCATCTGCCAATTGTGCTACGGAGGCGTACCTGGTGCGTAGGGGAGGAATCGAACCTCCGCCGTCCAGAGGATCCGGCTTTACAGGCCGGCGCAGCCAACCAACAGCTACCTCCTACGCGCGGGGCCGGTGACAGGAATTGAACCTGCGTTCGCCTGATTACTAAACAGGTGCTGTGAGCCAACGTCAGCTACACCGGCCGGTCTGGGGAATCAGAGATATCGAGCCGTTGTGGCTCGCTGATCCTCATCGGCGCTGGAGGTTCGTTGATCTCGCTGTCGGAGGGATTCCCGGGCACGCAGGGATGACCGCTTTCGCAGTCTCAGGCCGAGTCGTTTCGCTCGCATCGCGTGCCTCCTCTCCGTGGTCTTGTATGACCAGTGAAGCATCCCTAGAACCCGGGTGTCAACTGGTTTCCTCCTCCGGTATGCTCGCCGGCATCCCGTACTGAGTAGGCCGTGACTGGCCGAGGGGGCGCGGTGCAATGCGGGGTGTACTGCGTGAGACGACCTGCACCCGCTCGGTCGGCTGGTCAAGGCGCCTTGTCAGCGCTGTTTCCAGTCGGCCGGTCGGTCGGGCGGACTTCAGCCCCGGGTCGGAGTGAGCGCGAGCCGCTCGTGCGCCTGGTAGCCGTCCACCACCGCCGAGTCCTCCGGCGGAGGGGCACCCGGACCGGTCCAGACGAACCGTAGGACGCCGTCAGCGATCGGGTAGGCCAAGGACCAGCCGGCGCCCTCCATGTCCCGCAGCCGGCGCCTGAGGGCCTTGAGCACCTCGGTCAGGATGTCCAGCTCGGCGATACCCTCGAACATCTCGGCGAAGTTGTCGGACGGGGTATAGGCGTTGCCGGCCTCACCATAGTGCCGGGGATCGTCACGAGGATCGCAATCATCATGGCCGGTAGAGCACCGCACCGGAGGGCTCTCCAGCTCGAAGCCGGGGTTGCTCAGCGCCATGGTGGACCTCTCATCAGGGGATAGATCTATCCCGCCCAGCATGCCACGGCTCCGAAGACCGTGGGAGTCTCCGGAGCCGTGGACGATCTTACGGAGGTCAGACAGAGGGTGCGCTCTCGGCGGTGATCGTGATCTCGGGGATCGTCACCGTGGTGGTTGTCGAGCCGGCTGAAGCCGAATCATTAAACGATGCCACGAGGGTATCCAGAGCAGCCTGGGCGTCGGTCTGACTGGTATATCCAAGAGCCAGAGCAAATCTTACGAAAGTGGAGGCTGAATAGAAGGTGGCGATGGGATAGTAATGTCCATCTGCCGAATTCTGATCCACAAAAAGAGATGTTGCCTTGGTGATATCGAAATAGGCAGAGAGTGCAGTGACAGTGGTGGTGGAATTGTAGCCATTGGAACTGGGGACTAACATGTCATTTTCCTTTCTGAAGGGTAAGCAAAAGAGCCGCCCCGAAGGGTGGCTCTTTTGTTGTGACGATATGAAATTAGCCGCTGTGAGTAACAGCCCCAGAAGGAAGACCAGGTGCCACCACAGGCGCCGCCTCGGTTGAGGTGCTGGTGTAGTACTGGTTGATCGGCTGGGAGTACAACGGGTAGGCAGTCGGGTTGCCCAGAGGCACCGGCGAAAGGATCGTCTGGTTCGCAACCTTTGTAATGCTGGCGATACCGCGTGGGTTGAGAATCGCCATTGAGACGAACTCGTCCATCACCCAGCCTCGGTAGAATTCCTCGACGTTGTTGTTCTCCTCGACGTCCAAGGAGTACAGCACCGGGAAGACACCCAGGAACTCCGGCTCCGGCAGCAGGTACACGGTGTTGCGAGGCACCATGACCGACCGCTGGATCTGGAACTCACCGAACGTGGTGATCTTCTGACCCGCGACCACTCGGTCCTTCATCGCCCAACCGGTCTCGGCCTGCGGGAAGAGGTAGAAGTCCCGGTAGTCGGCCACGTTCATCAGCAGTCGGGCCGACTCGATCTCACGCAGGTCCGTCATCGTGACGGCGGTGTAGAGCGCCGCCGGGCTGATCGGGCCGTTGTCACCAATGACCACCGTCTGGGCACCCGGAGTGGGGTTGTCCGGCCGGGTGGCATAGGCGGTCAGGGCGGCCTGTAGCAGGATCATCAGCCGCGAGTCCTCTTGCTTGAGGATCGCCTGCTTCGACTCGTCCTGGGCGTGCTCGACCATATTGACCTTGAGCTGGTACAGGTCCTCTTTCCGGATCGCCGGACGGGAGGCGATACGGAAGAAGTCTACCCGAGTCCGCTTGCCCTCGAACGGGGTGACCCGGACCTCACCGTCGTGCCCAGAGAGCAGGTAAGCCTGTCCGAGGTCATCGATGATGTCGTAGACGGTCTCCGTACCGGGGGTGATCGGGTCTTCCAGCAGCACGTTGCGGACCATGCCCTCGTACCGCAACTTCAGCTGGATCGGGCCAATCATGCCGACGCCAAGCCGGTGGAATCCGGCCACCCGGTCGGACATGATCTTTTCCATCCGCGCGGTCTTCTGCGCGGTGGTGGGCTTGGGCACGTTGCCCTGAGCGTCGGCGTGCTTCAGATACTCAGCAACGTAATCGTCGCTCTTCTTGGCGGTGCGGTACATCCCACCGGCCAGGACTGGAGCCGTCATGCTTGTTCCTCTCTCAGTCTCTCGACGGGATGTGTTAGGCCGAAGCGCCGACGTCGCCGGTCTGCAGGCCACCGATGCACAGCTGGCTGGCAGAGTCGACACGGATCAGTCGGGCGATGGCGCGGGTGGATCCGGTCGTGCCCTGCGGCACGAGCTTGCCTCGGTTGGCACCGGTGTTCGACGCCGAGATCAGCGCCACCGTGCCGTTGCCCGGGTCGGTCCAGGTCTTGGTGGTGTCGAATGCTGGTGCCTGCACGAGCGCCTCGCCATCAGGGTCGAGCACCCAGCAAGCCAGGGCGTTCACGTTGGCATCGAGCAGCTCGTCGATGCCGTCGCCGCCGATGTAGTTGCCGAAGAACCCGTACGGCACGCCGGTGGAGTTCACCAGCGTGACCAGGTCTCCGGTCGTCTTCATGGCGACCATGCCCGGCCAGATCGCGATCGAGCGGTCCCAGGCGGGGTCGAGAAACTTGTTCTGCGGGGTCGCCTGGGTCCATCCGTACTGAATTTTCCACGGCCTGGACAGGTACGGCTTCGCTAGAGGCACTCGCAACATGCCATTCCCTCCTCTGTCAGATGTTCCTGTCGGGAGGAGTGGCAATCCCGACTACTCCCTCTAGCCCTTGGGAAAGCCAAAACGCCTTAATCGACAGGGGGAGAGGTACTTCTATCTCGGCGTAAGAAAAGGCCCCCGGCTACTCCAGGGATGCGAGGAGTAGCCGGGGGCGGAACTGGGAGAGGGACAGAAATACTAGATCAGGTCACCGAACTCTTCGGAGCTGACCGCACCGGTGGATGCCTGGGTGCGGATCCCACCGGCCAAGCTCGGCCGGGAGCGCTGACCCTCTGGCCGGTTCTGGGCCTGGGGAACCAAGTTGGTCGAGGCTGTGCGCTGAGTCTGGCGGGCCTGCGCCGCCGCGATCACCGTCTGCAGCTCCTGGCTGATCGCCTGGATAACCGGCAGCGGAGAGTCAGAGTCGGCGATCTTCTGGGCCGCCACCAGCTCATCCTCGGCCGAGATGCCGGCGGTGTTGCGGAGCTTGGCCAGATGCATCGCCGCGAACAGCCGGGTCTGCGGCTCCCCCTTAGAGGCCCAGGAGATGTTATCCGGGCCGCCAGTGTTGAAGCTGGAGGAGTTGTCCGCCGGCACCCCGACCACCACGTCGATGGGAGCCTTGGCGCCGTCTGGGCTGGGCACGTCATCCACACCCGGCTCGGCGGCCTGCACGTTCTCCTTCTCCGCGTTGTCCTCGGTCAGGTTGGTCGAGGTGGGCGCGGAGTCCACCGAGGTGGTCGCATCCGGCGTCACGTTGGTGTTGGCGCTGGAGGGGACCGAGCCGATGTTGGACGGATCATCCTTGGCGGCCGGCGCGCGCTCGGAGGCGTTGTCCTCAGAGGTCTTCTTCAGCGCCAGGTAGGCCTGCCGGCGGCGATCCCGCAGCGAGGAGGACTTGGAGGAGTCCGAGTCGCTGCCGCTGTCGGAGTCATCGTCGGAATCGTCATCGTCATGTTCGTCGCTGTCGGAGGAGTCCGAGTCGTCGTCGCTGTCGTCGTCAGAGTCGTCGTCCTTCTTGCCCGACTCATCGGACTTGGCGTCGGAACTGTCGTCGTCCTTCTTCTTGAACTGCGGCGGCATCTCCCCGGCGCTCTTCAGATAGGCCAGCAGCTGGTTCTGGCCGGCGACGATCTCTTCGATCTTCTCCCCCAGCGCGTCGATCCTCTTGTGGGCGTTCTGGGCTCGGGCAGCCGTGTTGTTGGTCATCCCAACTTCCTCTCGTGAAACCGTGGTACGGGGGTGACCGCTGCCCAGATAGAGCGGCGGTTGGGGACTTTCGTCATCCATCGGCTCGCCATCGTTGCGGTCCGCCTCTTGGGCCTTGCTGGTATCGGGGGTACCGAATGGCTCCGGCGGACCCTCCCAGCCACAGTTGGTGCACTGGTTGTTATTCCAGGAGTCCACATCGCCACAGATGGGGCAGGCTTCCGGCAGCAGGGTGTTGACACTGGGCGGGGCGGTCTGGGCCGCCAGCGTGACGCTGAGGGCCGGGAGAACCCCCTGCTGTACGGCGATCCGGTTCTCCGGGGCATCTTCGCCGCGACCGAACTGCCGGTAATGCTGATTCGCCGCCGCCAGGGCCGAGTTCAGGTCGGGGTGCATTTCCTCCGACGTGTAGCTTCCGGCGCTCTCGCCGGGCTCGTCGTTGTTGTAGATCTGGTAGCGGTAGCCGTTGCTGCGCTGACCGGCATCGTCCTTTGTGAAGTACTGATGGACTCGGCCCACCGGCCTACCGATCTGTGGGTCGTGCAGGACCATCATGCTCGGCTCGAACATGGAGGGCTGAGCGACCAGGTCAGCGGTCTTCCTCATGGAGGCGACCTTTCTGGAGGCGGCGTGGTATCCGGGACCGACCAGGTCCGGGTAGTGCTCCCCGGCGTAGGAGTTCCAGTCCTCGCCGGCCCGCACCCGGCCCCGTTCCCGGCCCAGACCCAGCGGCTTACCGGCGGCATGATCGGCCTCGGCGTTCTCCCGCTGCCGGACCAGCCAGGTGGTGGCCTGCACCTGGTGGGGATACACCGGATGTCCGAGCTTGGCGGTGAGCTGGTCGGCGGCGTCCTTGTACTGCCGGACGAAGTGCCCGTAGTAGTGCCGGTTGGAGACCGGGGCACCTTCCAGGTCGTCATCAGTGAGCCGGCGCCCGGCCGCGACCGACATGGCGTGTCGGTCGACCACCACGTGCGGCTGAGTGGGGTCGGCATCCCCACCGTGCTCGATCAGGTGCGCGAAGTCGGAGATCTTCGGGCTCTTCAGTACGTTCTCGTGCCGCTCCCCGTTGATGATCCGCTGCGCCTGATTGGCCATGGAGGCGGTCGCGAACACGCCGGAGCCCTTGCCACCGATCGCCTTCCCGGAGGACAGCGCGTGCGCGGCGTTGAGCATGTTCACCGGCCACAGCGTCTGCGGGGAGTAGGCCGCGAGCACTCCGGCGCCCTTGTGGGTGTTTCCGTTGCCCAGCGCCTTGGCCACGATCTGGGCGTCGGGGTACCAGCGGGAGCCCTGCTCGATGTCCTCGGGGGTGGCCCGGTTCCAGTGGTCCATGATGTTCTGCGAGCTGACCGGGTGAGTCTGAAACCACGGGTGCTGATCCGGTGCCCACTTCGGCCCGGCCGCTGCCGTACGGAGATCCTCCACCACGTCGGGCTCGACGCACATCGGCCGAAAGACGAACGCTAGTCTCGCAGCCAATGCCGGACGCACCAGATCCGGAACACCACGGGTGTCGATGTCGAACATGTGCGCCGTTGGGTCTGCGGGATCCTCGACCAGAACTGAGTTTTCGAAGAAGTGCAGCCCGTGGCAGTCCTCGTAGACCAGCACGGCCTGCTTCTTGCCGTTGACGGTCTTCAGGACGCGCTGGCCCTTCATCCGGGCGATGTGGTTGCAGTACTGGGCGGGGGTCTCAGCCTTGTTGCCGCAGACCGAGCACAGCGTGTATGCCACGGCGGTGCCCATCGAGGTGCGGTCGACTTCGCCGGTGACGATGGCTTCGGCCAGCTTGGGAAACTTCACCGCGTCGATCGCCATCAACAGCTCGGTCCAGGTATCCGGGGTGTTGTTGGGGTTGGTGTCCTCGTGCAGGGCAGCGTCGACGATCAC
>Ga0137413_10000641_pt1 | contig 12254 bp, 12 predicted proteins | sample CZODoug2_1_16fun_FD_108280 | JGI IMG/M metagenome (GOLD analysis project Ga0137413, IMG submission 108280) | Vadose zone soil fungal communities from Angelo Coast Range Reserve, California, USA - CZODoug2_1_16fungal (Illumina Assembly) | ecosystem: Environmental > Terrestrial > Soil > Vadose... | reverse complement strand
GTGACCGCCACACGCGCGTCCTCGGACGGTTCCGGGACCACCGTGCACTCGACGACGCCGAGTCCGTCGATCTCCCCACGCAACTCGTCACCAGGTTGGATGCTGCTCACCCCGGGCGGAGTGCCGGTGGCGAGCAGGTCGCCCGGCGTCAGCGTGAGCGCCTCGGTCAACCAGCAGAGCTGCTCGGGGATGCTGTGGTACATCTCCGAGCTGCTCCCGTCCTGCCGCGGTTCGCCGTTGACCCATAAGCGGATGCGCAGCGCGTGGGGCTCGGGGATCTCGTCGGCTGTGACGAACCACGGGCCGACGATGCCGAAAGTGTCGAACCCCTTTGCCCGGTCCATCCGGTGGTTGTCGAGCTCCGCGACGTCTCGCGCGCCGACGTCGATGAACGTGACGTAGCCGGCGACAGCCCGCATGGCCGAACCGGGCTCGAGACGGCGTGCGCGGCGACCGATGACCACGCCCAGCTCCAGCTCCGGATCGACGCGCCGGCTTATCGCCGGGTAGCAGAGACGGTCATACGGACCGGCCAGCGCGCTGGGCGCTTTCAGGAAGCCCTGGAGAGGTCGGCTCGGCGTGGCGTCCGCCGGGGGTGGCGTCCGCCGCTCCCTTGGGTAATTGGCCGACATCCCCCAGATCGTGTGGGGACGCCCGATCGGCGGGCCGAGCAACTTCCTGTCGGTGTTGTTGCTGGCGGACCACGTGCAGTCCTCCGTCAGGTCCCCGGCGCCGACCGCCGCCGACGCCCACTCGTGCACGGCGCGCACGACTCCGAGGTCCGGGTCGGCCTGCAGCAACTCCGGGAGGGTCTCCGGGATCTCCCGCCGGGAACGCCGTATCGCGTCGTCTCGGTGACTGCCGCGCACCGTCAGCATCCGGGCGTACGCGGCCTGCACGTCCACGAGCCGGCTGTCGGCGACGTCCGGGAAGCAGAGTCGGTCACCGAGATACGTGCGCCTCATTGCGAGCTTCACTCAGACCGCCTTCGACGGGTCTTCACGCAGAACGGCGTGGCTAGGAATTACCTGATGGCGAGCGAACGCTATCCGTGACCTACCAAGCAGGCAAGAAGTAGCGGTAGGATTTCGACGATGCTGAAAGATGAACCGAACGACGCGGTGAGCAAGTCGCTGCGCGCGCTGGTCGCGCTCGCTGCTCACGAGTCGATGGGGGTCAGCGAGCTGAGCCGGGAGCTCGGCGTCGCGGTGTCCACCGCGCACCGCCTGCTCAGCATCATGCGCCTGCACGACTTCGTCGAGCAGGACATGGACTCACGCCAGTACCGGCTCGGCGCGGCGGCACGCATGCTCGCCCGTCAGACCAGGGACGACCAGCACCTGGTGGCCGTCGGCCACCCGCACCTCGCGCGCCTGTGCGCACGGCTCGACGAGACCATCAATCTCGTCGTCCTGGACGGGGCGGCGGCGCTGTTCGTCGACGGCATCCAGTCGGGCCAGCCGCTCCGCGTCGGCACCCGCACCGGCGCCCGCCTACCGGCCTACGCCACTGCGGGAGGCAAGGCCCTCCTGGCGCAGCTGCCGAGGGCCCGCCTCCGCGCCTATTACCCGGCCGAGCTGCACCGGGTGACCAGGTACACGCTGCCCGACCGGGAGTCGCTCGACGGTGAGCTGGAGCAGGTGCGGGAGTGCGGCTATGCGCTCAACCTCGGAGAGCACCTCGTCGAGGTCTTTGCGATCGGTGTTCCGGTCAACGACCCGGACGGCCACCCGGTCGCGGCCCTCACCGTCGCGGCCCCGCGCACCCGGTGGACGCGTAGACGGCTCGCGGCACTCGCGCCGACACTCAAGGACGCGGCGGCCGCCCTCACCCGGGACCTCCAGGAGCGGGGTCGGTGACGCGCCACCCGCCCAGCGCGGCCGTGGCCCGGGGCGGCACGGGATCGGGCCTCACTGGCGGCTGCCGGCGAGGCCGACGTTTGTCCCCAGCCAGGAGGACAGGGCGGTGGTGAGCCCTGGGTCGGTCTCCCTGCGCTTCTTGGCCCCGGGGGAGGACTGGATCCGACTGATGACCTTGCGGTGATAGTCGCGGATGAGTTGGACGGCCATGGCGGCATCGCGCTGGGCGATCGCGTCCACGATGTCCATCCGCGCCTTCCGCAGCGATCGCGGGACTCGCCCGAATTCCTCTGTGCTTCCCTTGGAGAGTTCAACGGCCAGGCCGATCTGGATCTGGGTGATGAATCGGCACAGGGCGGCCAGCAGCGGGTTGTGCGAGATCGCGGAGAGGGTGACGAAGTAGTGCAGGAGCGCGGCGGAACCTGATTCCACACTCGCCATATCCTCGGCGGCCTGCTCGGCCGCGGCGCGAAGTTCGGCGATGTCCGCGTCGGACGCCCGTTCGACGGCCTGCTCGGCGGCGTAGGCGTTGAGCGCGCTCAGCAGACCGAAGACGTCGTCGGCGGTCATCTTCTCGAACTGCACAACCGAGGCAATGGACATAGCGAGCAGCGTGTCGGCTCGCGCGGTGACGGTCGTCCGGCTGCCGTTGCGGGTGTTGAGCAGCCCCATGGCGGTCAGTACCCGGACAGACTCCCGAATGGTCGGAGCGCTGACGTTGTAGTGGGCGGCCAGTTCGCGCTCTGAGGGCAGTTGGGTGGCGTCCGGGAGTTCGCCACCTAGGATCTGCCTGCGCAAGTCCTCCACGATCTGGTCGGCGACACGGCTGCGCTGCAGCCTCGGTGATGGTTGCGGCATCGGCATTGCTTGTTACTCCTCGGTATCCCGCCCGCGATCGCGCGGTCCATCCGCAAGCGTCGCGCCTGGTTGTGCAAGCCCGGGAGGCTCGCAGCTTAACCTTAGCTACCTGGTAGGTAGTTGTGAAGTCGGTAAGCGTCCGCCAAGTAGCTTTGACACCAAGCTACTTGGTAGGTAACGTCACCGTTGGAACGACTGAAGGCGGGGGCCAGTGCGGACCGTGCACGAACGGCGCGGGGAGCCGCTGCGTGGCCACAACAATTCATGGAGGCCGAAATGAGGGTCGCACCATACGACGAGAACGCTTTTCACATGGACCACCCGAGGGGCACGGTGGCCTTCAACTACCTGCTCATGGGTGGTGAGCCCGAGTCGCTGGCGAACTACCGCTACATCCTGGGCCGCCGGGAGGGTGATTTCCGGATGCCCAGGCACCGCCATACCTTCGAGCAGATTCGCCTGCCATTGATCGGTGATATGAACCTCGGCGAGCAGGGCATTCTGCACGAGGGGGAAATCGGCTACTTCCCGGAGGGACAGACCTACGGCCCGCAGGACGACCCGCTCGGCGACCCGAAGCAGTTGCAGCTGGTGCTGCAGTTCGGCGGCGCGTCGGGGCTGGGCATGGCCGCGGCGCGCGGGCGCGGGCCGGACGCGCGCCGGGACGGGGTCGCGCCGCGCCGGCAGCGGCAGGAGGTCAAGTTCCCTCGGCCTCGCTACAAGAGCGTGCTCATCATGGATCCGGCGCATTTCAACTGGCTGCCGGTATCCGGGGCGGCCGGGGTGGAGCGCAAGTTCTTCGGCTCGTTCACCGAGCGCGGGTTCTGGATCGAGCACGTAAAGGTCGCTCCCGGGGCGGTGTGGACCTCGACCGAGGACGCCGGCCGGCGGCTGATCGTCGCCCTGTCCGGTGAGGCCACCGTGGACGACGCGAAGATCGGCCGGCTGGCCGCGCTGCAGGTCGAGGCGGGGGAGACGCTACGGGTCGACGCCACGGAAGAGATGGTGTTGCACATCGTCGGGCTGCCGCCCGTGCAGCAGCCGGCCAGCCCGTCGGGACAGTTCGACGTCGTCACCACCGACGGCGCCATCCAGTTCGAGAACTCCCGCCAGGCCGACTGACCAATCACAGTGCGCCGCCGGGCTGTAGGGCCGAACTCACCTCGGTGTGTTCGGCCTGCCCGCCCGGTCTCTCTCGGACTCAGAGGATGGGCATGTCACGACCCCGCCTACAGATCATCATCGGCAGTACCAGGCCCGGCCGTCGCGGCGCCGCCGTGGGTCGCTGGTTCCATGACCTCGCTGGCCGGCACGGGAGGTTCGACGTCGAGCTGGTCGATCTGGCCGAGGTCGACCTCCCGCTGCTGGATGAGCCTCAGCCGCCGGGCCGGGGCCCGTACGCCCAGGAGCACACCAGGCGGTGGAGCAGGACGGTCAGCGCCGGTCAGGCGTACGTGTTCGTGGTACCGGAATACAACCACAGCTACAACGCGGCGACGAAGAACGCACTGGATTTCCTCAACGAGGAATGGCGGCACAAGCCCGTGGGATTCGTCGGCTACGGCGGAATCGCCGCCGGGGCCAGAGCGATTCTGGCGCTTACTCCGGTAGTAGTCGCGCTGGGCATGACACCACTGTCCAGGGCTGTCCACATTCCGCTGATAAACCGCGCACTGGCCGCCGATGGCTCACTCACCACGGACGGCAGGCTCGACGGCAGTGCGTCGACGCTGCTGGATGACTTGTTCCACCACGCCGAACGCGCGTCTATCGAAGCGGCAGCGGCGGTATGAAGCAGCGACCTGACCACACCGAGGTTCGGCGCATCGAGAGAAAGGAAACGATCACAATGTTGTCCTTGATCCAGGCATCGGACATCGTGGATGCGGCGCTGAAGAAGGCCCGCGAACTCGAGCTGAGGCCGTTGAGCATCACCGTGCTGGACCCCGGCGGCCACCCGATCGTGGTCAAGCGCGAGGACGGCGCGGGAATCCTGCGCCCGCAGATCGCGCACGCGAAGGCTTGGGGATGCCTGGGCACAGGTGCGGGCGGCGCCGCCGGCGCGCGGCACGCGACCCGCGATCCGGCGTTCTTCTCCGCGCTGGCCGCCATTTCCGAGGGCCGCATCGCGTCTTCCCGAGGTGGCGTGCTGATCCGCGACGCCCAGGGCAACCTGCTCGGCGCGATCGGCGTGAGCGGGGATCGCCCGGAGCACGACGAGGAGTGTGCCGTCGCTGGGGTTGAGAACGTCAATCTGGTCGCCGACGCGGGCTGACCTGGCTGTCTTTTCCTCGCGCGAGTTCAGCGCCGTATCCGATGCGAGAAATGTGGTGTCCTGTGGAGAACACGGCCGAAAGCGGTCCGGGAAAGGCCGAGCCCCAGCGCCGGTCGGCACTGCTGATCTGCCTCGTCGCGAGCTTCATGACCCTGCTCGACGTCAGTATTGTCACCATCGCGCTGCCCTCGATGGAGCGCAGCTTGCAAATGACCCCAGCCGAAATCACCTGGGCAGTCGCCGGATTCGCGCTCGCCTTTGGGCTGACGCTGGTGCCGGCCGGCCGGCTCGGCGACGAGTACGGGCGCCGCAAACTGTTCCTCATCGGCCTTCTACTGTTCGCGGTGACCGGATTGATCTGCGGCGCGGCGCCGAACGCCGTCGTCCTGATCATCGGCCGGCTACTGCGCGGCGTCGCGGCCGGCGTGCTCGCTCCGCAGGTGATCGGCCTGTTGCAGCAGATGTACTCCGGGCCGAAGCGCGGTAGGGCATTCGGTTATTACGGTGCGACAACCGGCCTGTCCACCGCCATCGGCCCGTTGCTCGGTGGCGTGATCCTGCAGGTGCTCGGCCCGGACACCGGGTGGCGCTGGGTGTTCTACCTGTCGATCCCGGTTGTGTTGGTTGCGCTCGCCGTCGGCGTCAAGGTGCTGCCGGGCGACCGGCGCGGGCGCGCGCACCGGCTCGACCTGCTGGGGGTGCTCTTGCTCGGGCTCGGCGTGTTGTTCATCATGCTGCCGATGCTGCAGGCGACCGGAGCCAACGCGCAGCCTCGGTTCTGGCTGTTCGCCATTGGCACCCTTTCCCTGGTGCTGTTCGTGCTCTGGGAGCGGCGGCTCGGCGCGCGTGACGGGCGGCCACTGGTGCACCTCAAGGTGCTGCGCATCCGGAGTTATGCGGTCGGCACCCTCACGGCCACCGCGTTCTACGCCGGTTTCACCAGCATCTTCCTGGTGCTCAGCCTGTTCCTGCAGCAGGGATTGAAGTTCTCGCCGTTGCATGCGGCACTGTCCACGATGATCTTCACGATCGCCTCCGTATTCATGGCCGTGCTCAGCGGGCGCCTGGTGCACCGAGTCGGCCGGCCGCTGGTGGTGCTGGGCACCGGGATCGCCACCGTCGGGCTGATTGTGATGGCGCTGCTGGCGTACGCCTCGACCGCCGCGAACGCCCCGCTGGTGCTCGCCGTCCCGCTGCTGGTCACCGGCGCCGGCTGTGGCCTGGTCATCTCGGCGAACCAGACGCTCACTCTCACCGACATCACCCGCGCCACAGCCGGAGTGGCCGCCGGCGTGTACGAGACCGGCGTACGGGTCGGCACGGCGGTGGGCACCGCGATCGCCGGCGCGCTGTTCTTCGGCACGGTGGCCAGCACGCACGGCGACTACCACGCCGCGGTTGGGCTCGGCCTGACCAGTCCGGCGATCCTGGTCGCGGTCGCATTCTTGATCGGCCTGGTGGACCTGCTGCGGCCGCGGCGCACGGTTGCCTCGCCTCAGGACGTCGCGGTTGCGGCGAGGAGGTGAAGTAGGCGGTGGCTGGCGGTAGCAGAAGCCCGGGCCAAACAGTGCTGAGCCGGGCGATTGCCATCCTGGACTCGTTCTCCCACGACCGCCCGGAGCAGACGTTGGGGTCGATCGTTCGATCGACCGCGCTCCCTCCGGCGACGGTGCATCGCTTGCTCGCCGAGTTGGTGGGTTGGGGAGGGCTGGAGCGCTCAGGCCGTGGCACCTACCGAGTGGGCCTGCGACTGTGGCAGCTCGGAGCACTCGCGCCGGGTAGCCGCCGTCTCCGTGACGCGGCCCTTCCCTACCTCGAGGACCTCTATGAAGCGACACATCAGGTTGTGCACCTTGCGGTGCTCGACGGCCTCGAGGTGCTGTACGTGGAGAAACTCTCGGCGCGACCGGAGGATGTGCGGGTCTCCGTAGTGTCCGAGGTGGGCAAACGCCTGCCGCCGCATGCGACGGGGCCCGGAAAAGTACTGCTCGCATACTCCCCGCCAAAGGTCGTCGACAGGGTGGTTGCGGCCGGGCTGCCCCGGCTCACCCCCCACACGATTACCGATCCAGCGCGGCTGAGTGCGGCTCTCGCCGAAATCCGCCGCACCGGGGTGTGCCTGTCCAGAGACGAGATGACGATGGGTGCATCCTCGGTCGCCGCGCCGATCTCTGGTCCGGAAAGGTGTGTCATCGCCGCTGTGTCCGTCGTCCTGCCCAGCCGAGTCGGCAACCTGGCGACCCTGGTGCCGGCGGTTCGTGCCGCATGCATCGGCATCGGCCGCGCGTACCGACGGTCGAACCAGCACCTGATCTGAGCTCTCCGTTCATGTGGCCCTCGGCACGAGGTTCGAGAACAGCCAGGTGTGGTCGGGGGCCAGGCCGGCGAGATACCTGCCGCAGCTCTCGATCACGTCCGGTGCGGATGAGCGGTGCTGGGTGCCCGCGTGCATGTCACGGAAGTACCGCTGCGTCGGCCCGGTACGCAGGGCTGAGGTGCCGGCCGCCTTGTAGACCTCCACGCTGATGGCGTGCGCCGACCAGGTGGCGTTGTAGAGCGCCAGCCGCAGCATGGTGGCCTGGTCGACGCTGAGCTCGCCGCCGCTGCGCAACGTCTCCGCGGCGTCGCCCCACACCTGGTACACCAGGGCCCGGGCGGCGTGGTATTTCGCCTCGAGCTCGCCGTAGAGGGCGTGGAACCGGGTGCTGTCGGCCAGCGATCCGGCCCGGCCGGCCTTCGCCCGCACCTGTTCGGCCAGGTCATCGAGCATGCGCCGCGCGACACCCAGGGCCCAGCCAGAGTGGCCCAGGTATGCGAGCTGTGCGATGCCGAGCCTGAAGATCCAGCCACCGCGCAGCGGGGTCTCAGCGTGGGTGAAGGTCTCGGGCACGAAAACGTCACGGATCTGGTAGTCGACGCTGCCTGTCGCGTTGAGGCCCATCACGTCCCAGGTCTCGACGAGCTCGGCCTGATCGACGGGTAGGACGAAGATCCGCCGCTGGCCGGTCTCCTCGATGATGGCGAGGGTGTGGATCCACTGGCTGTGCTTGATCCCAGAGGCGAAGCTCCAGTCGCCGCTGAGCCGAAAGCCGTCGCCGTCAGTCACGGCCTTGCCCGGGCGGGTGCCCTGACCGGCTACGACGGGGAAACGCTCGCCGGAGAACATCGCCCTGACGGCCTCCTCCTGAAGGAAGGCGCCACCGGTGCCGATGGCCAGCGAAGTAGTCATGTGCACCCACCCGGTCGACGCGTCCGCCGCCGCCAGCGTCTGGACGATCTCCAGCGAGGAGATCGGGTCGCACTCTGCGCCGCCCAGTTCCCGAGGTGTCCAGATCCCGTAGAGGCGTGTGTCGTGCAGCGCGTCAGCGACCGCGTCGACCAGCTTGCCCTGGGCCTCGCTGGCCGCGGCGTTCTCCCGAAGGAAGGGAGCGATCGCACAGGCCTCGGCCACCAGGAAATCCGCCCGGTCGGTTCCGTCGGTCGGTTCGCGCACCCCGTCGCGTACGGTCGTCGTCACAGCGTCTCCTGTTCCGGTGGGCGTGCAATCGTGCGGGCGGGCTGGGGGCGACAATCATTCCGCCAGAGTCTTTTATGCAGGTCATCGCTAGTTCGAGGTGCCCACATCACCAGCACAGTGTGCATTCTGAACCTTCGCGGGTGCAGCCCTGATTCCTCTGAGTGCGAGTTCAATTGCCCTTTTGCGCGAGCTCGTTTACAGCGCCAAGCGCGATAGGTCACTGTGGCGCTCTGAATGTCGGAGAGCTGTCCGTACGACCCGAGGAGCAATCACGTGACCGTTCCCGCGCCCGGCCCCGTCCCGACGAGGGTGGCCATGGGTACTGGTGAGATCAGCTTGTTCCGCCGCGGTCCGGGCTGGCCCGTCCTCTTCCTGCATATGTCCCCCGCGCCAACCTGTTCGAGATGGCCCCGCCCGACCTCGTGCGTGCCCTGTTCTACGACGATGCGACCGTTCGGGCGGCGCTGTCCGCACCCCGCACTCCGACGCGGATCGAGCAGTCCGAGAAGGACAGGAAGGCATTCGGCCGGTTCGCGCGCAACCCCTACCTGTACAACCCGGACCTGCCAGCCCGGTTGCCGCGCATCACCTGCCCGGCGCTGGTGATCGCCGCCGAGGCAGACGTGATCATCCCCCGCGCGCACAGCGAGGCCTACGCGAGGGCGATCCCCGGTGCCGTGCTGCGTAACATGCCGCGCGCCGCGCATGGGATGCACCACGAGCGTCCGGACGACGTGGCCGCCGAGATCATCCGCTGGATCGCCCTCTCAGACGCCACCCCGGCTGTTCGCTGAGGACCGCGGTCCTCAGCATTTCCCAGCGAGTTCCACTAGGCGAGAAGAAGCCTTGATTCTAAGCTACCAAGTAGCCTAGTTTTCAAGGAGTCGAAGGGAAGCACGATGACTGAATCTGTCACGACCGAGTTGCCCTCCACGCGAGTGCCTCCGCACGAGTTGCCTACGTCTGTACGGGAGTCTGGTCTGATCAACTGGGTGCGGGAGCCCCTTGCTGACGCGGTCGATCAGCGGCGGCGCATCATCATTCCGCCGGCTGTGGCCACGATGGGCACGCCCGCCAATAAGAACCGTATGGCCCTGATCCAGGAAACCTATAACTCGGACACGGTTCTGATGATGGGCGACAATCCCGAGCTGCCGAAGATGCCGGAGCGGCCAACCCTGGCCGACTTCTTCCGGCTGCGCCTCGAGCCGGGGACTGTGCGGCATGTTCTCCAGAGCGCTCGCATTGCACGGGCGAACGGTATGGAGGAGAAGGTGATCATTGCGTGCCTCCTGCACGATATCGCCGTCGGTGGGTTGATCTCCGCTGACCACGGCTACTGGGGTGCGCAGCTGATCCGGCCGTATGTGGATGAGGAGGTGGCATGGGCGATCGAGAAACATGAGGCATTGCGCTACTTCCCGGACGAGTCGGTCGGTTATACCTACCCGGAGGCCTATATCAGGCTCTTCGGCGCTGACTACCGCGTGCCCGAGTACCTTCAACGCGAGCATGAGCAGGCTCGTCGGCACCGCTGGTATATGACGTCACGGCTGCTGACGATCAATGACATCTATTCTTTTGACCCCAACGCCGTGGTCGGATTCGAGGAGTTCGAGGACATCGTTGGCCGGAACTTCCGCCAGCCGGCGGAAGGGCTCGGATTCGACGGCTCTCCAGTGGCTCACATGTGGCGAACAATAATCTGGCCCAATAACTTTCTGTGAGCATGGCTGGAGTGCCACCGGATGAGCGCCCCCACCACTTGGTCACTCGCCCAATTCCGCACCCCCGACTCCGCTGAGGTTCGGCTGGGGATCGAGGCGGCGGGCCTCGTGCGGTTTCCCCCCTCGGAGCTAGCCGGCACCACCGTTATGGGCGTGGTGGCCGACTGGGCGCGCTGGGTACCGCTGCTGCGCGCGATCGATGTCGCCGCGCTGCCCGAGGTCCCCGAGGCTCGGCTGACCGCCCCGCTGACCTACCCGCGCAAGGTGTTCTGCGCCGGCGCGAACTACTCCGACCATTCCAAGGAGATGGGCACCGCCGCTCCGAACCCCGACGCCGAGCCGTTCTTTTTCCTCAAGACGCCGACCACCACCGTCATCGGGCCGGCCGACCCGGTGCCGATCCCGGCTGATCCGGCTGCGCGGGTGGACTGGGAGGCCGAGCTCGCGGTAGTGATCGCCGACACCTGCCGCGACCTCGATGCCTCGACGGCGCGGGAGCACATCGCGGGCTACCTGGTAGCCAACGACATCTCCGCGCGCGGCCCTTTCGCCCGATCCGATGCGGTCTCGCCGGCGTTCGGCTTCGACTGGCTGATGCACAAGAGCCAGGACGGGTTCTGCCCGATAGGGCCCGGCCTGGTTCCCGCCTGGCTGGTTGCGGACCCACAGGCGCTCAAGATTCGGCTCACCGTCAACGGTGTGGTCAAGCAGAATTCGTCCACCGCGGCCATGGTGGCCGGGGTGGACAAGCTGGTGGCCGCCGCCAGCCGGATCACCACGCTGGAGCCCGGCGACCTGGTGCTGACCGGCACCCCAGCCGGAGTCGGCAAGCCGAGGGGGGAGTTCCTCAAGCCCGGGGACCTGGTCAGCGTGCAGATCGAAATGCTGGGGAAGATCACCAACGCGATCGTCGCACGAGATCGAGGGAACCTGTCATGACGCATCCAGGAATTGGCGCCGAGCCGGCGGCGCGGGTCTCCAAGCTGGGCTATGTCCAGTTCACCACCCCAGACGTGCAGCGATTGGTGCACTACTACACGAAGGTGCTGGACTTCGAGCTGGTCGAGTCGGCGCCCGAGGGGGCGTTCCTGACCACCGGGTTCGACCACCACAGCGTGGTGATCACTCGAGGGGACACCCAGGCGCGCTCCGCGATCGGTTACGAGATCTGGGGCTCCCTGGCCGATGCGGAGTACCGGCTGCGCGCGGCCGGCTACGAGGTCGAGCGCCGCGGCGATATCGGCCCGGGCACCCCCGATGCGCTGGTTCTCGCTGAGCCTTCGACCGGTGTGCCGCTCCATCTGTATGAGTCGCAACAGCTCAGCGGCGTAGCGGGCTACACACCACTGCGCCCCACGAAGCTCGGCCACGTGGCGGCGTTCACCCCCGAACTGGCCGCCATGCGGAAGTTCTACGAGGAGCTGCTCGGCTTCAGGTGGTCGGACACGATCGGCGACTACTTCGTGTTTCTGCGGTGCAACGCCGATCACCACGCGGCCAACTTCCTGGCCAGCCAGAAGTTCGACGGCATGCACCACATCGCCTACGAGATGCGCGATCCGGCGCATCTGATCACCATGATCGACCATCTGGCCAAGGAGAGCTACCGGCTGATCTGGGGCCCCGGCCGGCACGGGCCGGGGCACAACATGTTCACCTATCACAAAGACCCCGACGACAACACCATCGAGCTGTTCACCCAGCTCGACGTCATGCACGACGAGAACAAAGGCTACTGGGAACCCCGGCCCTGGCATGAGACTTTCCCGCTCCACCCCAGGACCTGGGAAGTCGACATCGCGACCGCCAACGCCTGGGGCCCGATGAACCCGGAATTTCGGGAGCACTAATAGCCTATCGCTGGACGGAATACCTATTGTGTTCCGCATCACATCGAACCTAAGGTTCCCGGGCGGACTCTTGGAATCTATTGTATCCAAAGCGGTTCGCATTCAGGGATTTCCTTGAGTTGCGCAAGGGAGCGCCTCGATGTATTTCAAGGAATCACTTCGCATCGC
>Ga0137413_10000639_pt1 | contig 12260 bp, 26 predicted proteins | sample CZODoug2_1_16fun_FD_108280 | JGI IMG/M metagenome (GOLD analysis project Ga0137413, IMG submission 108280) | Vadose zone soil fungal communities from Angelo Coast Range Reserve, California, USA - CZODoug2_1_16fungal (Illumina Assembly) | ecosystem: Environmental > Terrestrial > Soil > Vadose... | reverse complement strand
TTACGGATGTGCGGATAGATTTAGCCAAGCGATTCGGGCGAAACGGACACGACTAGGAGGCAATATGGGAACAGGCTCTCATAAACCCGGAGAAGCATTTAAGCTGAAGTGCGTTGCCAAGAACGGGCCAGAAGTTAATTTCCTTTCCAATCAGGTTTCGATTTCGGCCATTTTCCATCAACAAGAAGATGTGGATTACTTCGAGGTGGAGAAAGAATATGTGGTGGATTTCATGCGGCTTGCTGGCGGCCATCCTCCTGGCGAGGCAGGCTCCGGGTCATAGTCCTGCGCTCAAGCGGTACTTCGATGTGCAATTCATGGCTACCGCCGCGATTGAGACGTTCGGCTGGCTCTTTGGCTGGCAGTCGGAAGCCTATACCGTCGTCTATGACTTTTTCACACTGTTTGCCTTTGCAGCCTCGGCAGGAGTCGTATGGGAAGCATGGAGAGTCTCAGTATCCTCGCAGAAGGCATCGCTACCGCGCTATTAGCCGTTTTGGCGCTACTTCGGGCAAGGCATGGCACTTTACTGGCTCTGGGGGTATTGTGGGCGCTAATGGCCTTGCTGGACTTTGTTCTGCTGTGGAAGCCGGAGTGGACTACCTTGCGGGATTCTGGTAGTTACATATTGTTCATTTCGGCCATGCTTTACATCTGGGTTAGTCGCTGGTTAAAGAAGGCGGAAAGAAGTCACCCAATTTGAATCTATTTCTTCCTGCTCGCCGACGCAATTCCTGGATTGGCAAGGCTTTAGTTTCCTCATCACATCGCTTCTGATTGCATTCCCAGCAAGCGGCTACATGACGCAATTGGCCTTTAAAAGAACCTCGTAATGGGTTGTATCGGCTGTCGAGATGGTCGATGGTAGCTAAATCTTTTCTAGGGGATTCATGGAGTTTGGGGACCGCCAGAGACATCTGACATTTGCACCAATGGCATAACCTATCTTGCATTTTGTAGAGACGCAAAAGATGGCTATTTCTGCCGGCCATATAAGTCGCTGGACACGCCCTCATCGCCAATCTCCACAAGTTGGGCGATAACTTCTAGCTGATGGTCGCCTGAACCCCAGATTGTCTCGCGGGTGCCTCGCGGCATGATGATACAGCCTTCGCTGGCAGCGCCGGGGTGTTCCTTTGAATCGCCATGCAAAAGGAATTCATTCCGGCCAAACATCTCATCGTCTGCAAAAGGTTCTAGGTGCATGGCATACGGCCCGTGGGATGGCGAGTTGATCGGCGGCATAATCGTGTATTTGCCTACTGGGATTGGCCCCATATTGGGCACATGCTGGGCGTCAGGGTCGTTTTTAGCTATGCCCAGCCCCGAGTAACCAACGGCGATTACCTTGCCTGTGGCGTCGAGCATCTGGCCGGTGCGTTGAACGTATGTGTACACATTCGCCTTTCATGGATGCTAGATATTCCACGCTCTTTTGGCGGTTACCAGTTCGCGGGCAATTCTCTTTGGTAGGCCCGTTCCCGGTGAAACCCCTAGCACCCGTGAAAAGAGGGGCTTCTCCAGCCCGGATAGCCCCTTTAGGAAAAGACGAATACACTCCTTTTCTGGGCGGTTAGTTCTGCTACAAACTTTAGCTCGTTGCTGGCGGCACTGTAATGGAGTTCTGCAAGGCCACAATAGCCGATACTAGGCCTGCCTTCACTTCCGCGCTTACCGTAGCCGAGCCGGGGAAGCTATTAGCAACCCATTGGTCAAGTTCAGGCCCGATAGCCGCCACAACTGCCGCGAGTTTCTGCGAACCTGCGCCGGAGATGTTCGTAAGCGCCGTCTCGCTCACAACAGCTTGCTGGAAAATCTTTCCCATGATGCCCTGAAAAGCCTTAATCAGCGGAGCCTCGGCAGGCAACAGCAATGCCGCTACGTTTGCCACTTGCGCCTCCGCGTTCTGAACCTTTGCGCTGCCAAGAAAGCCAACTACGTCTTTCAAGCCAGTATAGATTGCGCTTCCGACGCGCTTGAGCCAACTGACATGTCCTGCTGGTATCACTGGGGTTGTTGCCATTTTGTTCCTTTCAGAAATAGAGATGCCGAATCACGTTTAATGCGATGTTGCCTGCTAGCCTGAGTTTTGTTACTGGGGCCATGAGTTGCTTGAGTTCGTAGTCGAGAGCCGTATGCACATCCGTCATAGAAGCAGCGCCTTCGCGTGTTGCTGTCGCTAAGTTTGCGCTCGATGTGGCCACGTTGTCCATGCTTTCTTTTGCTTTTGGAGCCAAATCCACGATTAATTTGTCGGAGTCGCTAAGAATCTTTTGGGATTCGGAGAGGTTCCCAGCCAGTTTTTCCTGATTCAAGAGCAATGCGGCATTTTGCTGGTTTATCGCGTTTGTGGCGGCTGGTAACAGGGTAGCATTGAACGATTTGTCCGTTGACGTAACGAATGTAGAAAGCTGGCTTAGAACAGCATTCGCATGTGACAAAACCTGAGTAGTTTGGGAAGATTGGTCCTTGCTCGATTTCAGCCATACATCACTCCCTTTCTCTAGGTGCGTTGCCGCGACACCTGCCACGATGATTGTCCTATCCAAATTCGTCAGCGTTACTTCTAAATGGGGCCTGACCTGCCGAACTGTCCAAGCCGACTCGCCAGCCAGCCACGTAACCGCCAGCAAAGCAGCGCATTGCAGCCACTTCGTCACGGCTTGGGGGCTTCCTCTCCGCTGTGCGGGGCCGCAATGTGCCCATCTTCTACCGAGAGGAACTCAAACACTCCATGAGGGTCACTATCCCCTTCAAAGATAATGCGAGCCACTTCGCTCATAAAGTTAGTGGGGCAAGTGTGCTCATCGTAGAAATACCGTTGATTGTGCTCATATTCTTCCTGCGAATCTCCCTGGCTATGAGCGTATTTCCATGCATGAAGCTTAAGTGCGATAGGCGGAACAGTCTGCGAACGCAGAGTCACTGTTACGGGAGTTTGTAGCTTTCCGGTGGGCACGACTTCACAAGAAGCCGCATTGACCGTGATGTGCAGTTCGTTCCCGCAATAATCGCAAGGCCAGCGTACCTTCTGGCCCACACCAATATGGTCAATCCTGAATTCATGCTCTTCGCAAACGCAGCAGCGAACATACCGCCTCTCAAGTATTGGCTGAATCACTTTGTCTCCTTAGTCTGCTGCTCGGGCGGTCGCTGCGTAATATAGCGGCGAATCCTGCAAGCGAAAGTGTCGTCCCACATGTAGGCCCATTCCCAGTCTCGGAGCATGTGTCGCCAACCGTAGAAGTGGAATAGGTCGTAGCTATTTCTCATTTTTCTCCTTCTGCTGCTCGGGCTGGGCCGCGAGACCTCCGCCTTCTTTTCTCAATGGCGGTCCTGCTGCTAACGCCTCCTCATCCCTGAAGCGAATGAATCCGCGATTACTGCCCTGCGTGGGCGACTCGTCAAACCAGATTTCAACGCGTCGCTCATCGCTCTCCTGCGCGGGTGGAGCGGGTGATGGGGCCTTAGATGGACTCGAACCATCGGCTACGGGTGCGACCCGCTTTATGCTGTCTCCAAGCTCGGCCCCACAAGCGCCACAGTGATAGCCAGTTACCGGGGCGGCGAGCAGGGCCTCCCGAGCAATTACCCTGAAATGGTGCCCAACGCCAATCTCACCGTCGTACCAATCCATCGCTGGCGACATCATCTTTTCCAGGGCGGCCTTGTAACGTTCGCAAGCCTCCGTCAACTTGGGCTGCTCTGCCGCGTGCGCCGGGGTAATGCCATCCCAATCGTCAATGAATCGCTGGTAGTGTTTCAATTTTAACTTAGCGTCCTTCTGTGCGTCGTTAAGGTCCTGCCACACCATCGCATCTCCCTCGCTGGTGGTTGGCGAACTCTCTGTAAAACCAATACGCGCACAGGATTCGATGGAGATGCTGAGACGCTCTAATGAGCGATAGAGCATCACGGATAATCGTGCATAGTCAGTTTGCGGCTCTACTACAGCGTGCTGGTCGAGGAGCGCGGAGGCGACATGCCCAAACATCGCCTCGTTGCTGTCTTCCCGGATGATGGCCCCACAGTGACAGCGCAGGTAATCAAATGAGCCATCGACGTGAGTCACGCGCATCCATCGGCGCAAATCATGCCGCTCCACCAGCCCTGCCAGGTCTTTGGGCGTCATTGTTCGTCCTTCTCCAGCGCGTCGTTGAGTTCGACGGCCAGTTTGCGAATCTTCACGCGCTGCGATTGCGTGGTATTCAACGCTTGCGGAATGTGAACTCGCGGCGCACCCGTTTCGATCACAACCGTATGCCACGGGCAGGGCAAGGGATAGCCGCACTTCATTATCCTTGGCGGCTTATCGGGAAAAGCCTTGTTCCACTGGTCTACATCCCGGTCTAATTTGTCGCAGAACTTGCGCTCGCGTAGGTGGCTGGTCGTCATGGCCTCGCCAGCTTTCTTGCCAATCCGACAATTTCTCCCCATTCACCTTCATCTGGCATGTCAACCATTCCGCCTTCATCGGTATCATCGTGGAGTTGCGCAACTTCCAGAACTTTTGCGACAAGTCCCACGCTTTCCTTTAGTGTGGAGGCTCGAATTGCTTCCTGCCCTGCGCGAACGTGCATGATTACATCGTCGGCAATCGAAGGCTCTACGGCCAAATAAAGACATCCAAGCGCTTTATTCATTTCCTTGATTGCGTCGTTCATGGCTTCCCGCTTCTTTTCTCAGCCTGCGCACGCCGATAGTCGGTTCTGCGGTATTTGGACATTTTGCTTCCATTCCGCTTACGCCACTCTCTTTGATATTCCAGGTCAGTCATTGCTATCCTCGTTCGCAAAAATCCGTTCCCCTACAAGCTCTTTTTGCCCTCGCTGGCCCATTGCTCTGCCATCGCGTCCGCAATCCCTGGCAGGGTGCGACTACGATTCTTCCAGCGGTCATGGCTTGGAGCTTCTCGCCATACCCGGCCATGTCTGCCCTTGACGATATTTGTCGGCGTCAGCTTTGGCAGGCCATCCAGCCAGATACAGGTTGCTTTTGTCTCACCGTGGCCAAACATCCATGGCTGGATAATCTGATCAGGCTTGCGATAGCGGGTGCTCAATACACCAATCGGATTCTCGCCAGCAATCTTTGAAATGCCGCAGCCCATAATTTTCTTGAAAGCGGCCACGTCAGCATCCTGTTCCACGCGTTTCTCTTTGAACCACCGCGCACCGCTCACCGCCATATTTGTGCATGGCCAGAAGAAAATCAGCATCTCCCAGAGATGCGCATAATAGTCCAAGTAGGTAAGCAGATCAGCGATTATATGGGGTCCCGGTTTCTCGCTTGGCAACAGGTCCAGTGAAACGGCGTCATGGCCGCGAGCAATAAAGGCATCCCGCACCACTCCACTGAATTCGCAACCAATCAGCAATCTCATCGCGCTTTGCCCTCGCTGGCCGTTTGCTGGCCAACCGCTTTCAAGAGTTCCTCTAGAGTCAGTGGCTGCTTGGCGTTGAACTTGTCGAAGGCGTTGCACTCTCCGCCCTCACAGCGCCACCACTTGAGCTTCATGAGGTGGTTTACGATAGCGAGCGCATTCTTAGCGGGCATGGAGTAGCCATCCCAACACCAGTTTCCGTACCAACCTTTGTGCCAATAATATTCAACCCTGATATGCCCAACGAAAAGCATTCCGCGCTCGCCAGTGGAAAGCCGTTCTGGGAATTGGGTGTGAGAGACTTTCACGTTTCCGCCACCTATCAGCGTGTTCTGCAATTCCAGATCGTCAATGTGGCAGGCGGATGCAGTTGGCAACTGGTCGCCGTTGTTCGGGTCGTTGCAAGCAAAACTCACTATGATTTCTCCCGTCATCGCGCTTTGCCCTCGCTGGCTACGGCTTTGGCTGCGTGCTGGCCGTGCTCATCGCATCTTCCTAAGCAGACCATGAAGTAACCACGTCCGCTACAAAACTGGCAGGGCAAGTTCGGCTCTGGGTCCTCGCAGCAACAGCAATCCTCACCGCAATCGTGCCCATCCAGCCCTTCATCGCATTGCTCGCACTCTTCCGTCACCATTTCGCAGCAACCGCAGCGAGCGCACAGTTCCTTCGCCCACTCTTGGCTCATGCTTGCCTCCCCGCTCACGAATTTGCGATCTCCAGCAAGACATCTGCGTGGCAGGGCTGGCCTTCGGGGCACCAACAAGCTAAATTCTTTCCGCGAAGCTCTGCCTTGATCCGCGGAATGTCAATTGTCGAAAGATGATTGCAGGCGTTCACCCATTTGCGGAATCCTTCTACTGTGTCGAAGGGATTACCCCATTTACTCGGCCTCCCAACGTAAATTGTGTTGGGAGGTGATTTATAACCTTTAGTTCTTTTACGCTGTATTCGCTTCGGCTTGTCGCTCATGTCTGCCCAGCCTCCCGCCCGCTCACCGCTGCTGAAATCTCGATTATTGTGTGCCGTTGCTTGTGTGGACATGTTTTCTGCTCGACGTCGACTACTAGCCACTTTTCGGAATCATCCACGATTAACTTCCATGTTTTCAATGCATCCAAAACTGGCTTGCAACTAGCATAAGCGTTGTCCTTATCGTAAAGTCTTGCATGACAAAGAGTTACCTTTACTTGCTGCTTGACGTCGACGTGCCCAGGTAAAATCTCTGCTCTCACTAGGCTTTTCCAATAATCCGCAATCTGCTTTTTCTTGGCCCAATGAACGCCGCGCAACCGATTGGGCGAAGGTGGAACATCTGGGATGTCTAGCACAATCATGCCTTGCGTACCTCGTCGGCAAACAACACTCCCTCTTTGTAGGTGTCCACTTCATAAGTCAAAGGGCAGTTGTCCAATGCTGGTGACATCTTCGTGATTTTCCCTTTCCCATGTCCTTTGTGGCCTGTTATGGGCCTAAGCAGCTCCCAGCGCACTCTATCTCCCTTTTTGAGCTTCAACGCTTTTTCCTCCGCTTTGGCTTCTTTGCCAGCAATTTGCTGATTCGCCGCTCTAGCTCCTCTGCATTCTTGGCGTTGCACTCCGTAATCGCGTTCAACATGGAGTCCAGCTTGGCCCACAAGTTGTCCTGCCCCTGCTCGATAGTTGCCAATCTCTGCTTGATTTCGGTTAAACTGACCATTTCTGTTGGTGGCTGATATGGAGGAGACTTTTGAAAGCAAATACACCCAGCCCTGACATCCTTCAATCGCGGACATCCTACGGCATGTTCTTCATAAGCTACGCTCACGATTTGCCCCCTTGCCGCTTCGTCCATATGGGCCTTTTCTCTGGATGCTTGCCTTCATGGTGCATGCCGCATAAAGCCTGTAGATTCTGTAGCCTATCGTCGCGCTTCCTGCTTCGCCGCACGATATGGTCCGGGTCTCTTGCCTCGTTGGAGCAGCGATTGTAGCCCTTGAAACTTGGCGGCATCGTGGCAAAGTCATAGACTGGAATCATGTACTCGCACTGGCCAGCGCACCTATCCAGCAATTCCGCGACTCGTTGCTTCCAGTCATTGCCGTATAGGATTTCCGCATCATCGAAGCGCACATGGCTTTTCTCGTTGGCGAAATGCCTTGCCTTCGTCGCTTCCGGGTTCCTATTCAGCAAGTGAGCCTTCCTTTCCCATAACGTGCTGCGCGTCGGCGTGTTCTTCCAGCCAGCTTTTCAGATCAAACTCTTTCATTGCCTCTATAATCGCCAACCCCACAAGAGTTGGATTTTCATCGCAATACCGCATGTAGGCTTCTCGTATGGCGTGGAACTCGCTGAAATTCTGCTCATCAGTCACAATTACTATCCGTTTCGACTTCTTCTCGTTACTGACACGCTTCTTGGCTTCCTGCCGGGGAAAGCGTATCTGAGACCACGGCTCGTCCTCGGGCACCCGCTCCACCCGTTCCAAGCAGCGCTTCAGGTAATCCCTAAGTTCTGTTTTCCCTCTTGGCATAAAATTTGGGAGTGACCTGCCCGGTAATCGAGACGCAGGCTCAGCAGAGTTATTGCTCTGCCGCTCTGTATGACTGTCACTCAGCCACTCCCTTTCCTCCTTTAGCTGCCGCATACACGGCTGACTCAGCTAATGGTGAAACTCTAAGCCTTCGCGGCTTTCAACGGCGTGAGGATGCCGCCCCGCTTCTCGCAAAACTCGAACTTGAATTTCATGTTCTGATTTTCCTTTCATAATCAGCATCTTGGACTTCCTCTGGCGTCATATTGAACGGAGTATATGAACTAGTTTTTATCCATTCTAGCCAGCTCATGAAAACATCAAGAGTATGGTCATGCTTTGCTAGATTGCAAAAACCACAGACTAGAGCCAGATTCCTCATCAAATGACTTCCTCCCCGAGAAACCGCCATTATGTGGTCCACATGGCCTCCGTCCGCACCAATTGGAAGGCCGCAATACCAGCATTTCCAACCAAATCGTTTTGCTAAGACGCGCCTTATCTTGAATCTTTCATTCGCTGTCAAGTTGTTGGACCCTTCAGCACATGGAAGTCAATCTTGGCTGTCTCACATTGAAACTTAACGACTTCTAGCTGTTCATCCGAAAGCATGAAACACTGGGCATGGTCCTGCCAGTAACCCTTCAACTGTGGCCACATCTTTTTGAGCAAGTCCCTGTCGCCTGTGATTGCGTACTGCCCGGAGGGTTGCAGGGCATAGAACAGGCTGGGAGTGCCATTTGTTGCCACCTCAGGAGCCTTCTGGCGGCCTTTCTTTAATTCCGCGACCTTTGCCTCACCCACGGCCTTTGCCGCCTCTCTAGCCTTGTCTGTCTCACTGTCGGCCTCGGGGTCAGATTCATCTGGGATGATGAACGCGTGCCTCAGCCCATACTTGAGCGCCCCAGTCATCGCCTTGTAGATGGCCTTATCGCCCTTGTCAGTCCCAGTACCGTAGCTATGCAGCACGATAGGAGTGGTTTCCGGGTTGTCGCCATCGTGGAACGAAAACTCCATGTGGACATCCACGGCTTGCGAGGAACCTTCTCTCGCCGGGATTTCATAGTTCCGCACGCCAATCACATCAGCCACCATGTAAATATTGCGCTTCGATAGTGCCTTGCGGACTAGCCAAGCCACGTCTGCGGCCTTCACGTACGAATATTTATGAAAATCATTACGTCCTGCTTTTTCCACATGGTCCAGTTCGGCTACTATATCCGAGAGTTTGCCTAAGAGATTTCTGGTAGTCGGCGCGGCACTTACGGCACCCACGGGAGTTTCCCCGTTTACCGGAATGGCGATAGGTATTGCGTTCGTCGAAGAGGTGGCCTCTTTTGCAGTGAGTTTGGGTTGTTCTTTTTCCATGGCTCATATTCTCCTTATGCGTAATCGCTTCCAAATGTTGAGGATTAACACAAGACGGATTATTGCAAGTGTGATGTATTTCAGTTCCTTCCGGTATCAATCCATGCGCCCTAATATACGAGAACCTGTGCGCGTAAATCTTCCGGCTATGGCCCGTGCTGAATAGTCCGTAACCCTTTTCATTTTTTGCCCCAGACCAATTCCAGCAAGATAGTGTTGTGGTTACAAATCTCGAAAAGCGAAGCGACGCATCAGAAGGTATCGGTCCGCGTTTCGGCTTCTCCGGCAACCCTTCTTGCTGCTTTTCGCTGGTCATGGCTTGACTCCTTGGCTGACTTTCAGGTTCACGCGCCGGTCATTCAGGTACAGCCCCATTACAAAGCTTAAAAGCCCTGATAGGGTCTGCCCATTAGCCTTGGCTATCTTTACGAGTTCGGCGTAATGCTTGGCCGATATGCGGATTGATTTTGTTTCCATGTCGCGGATTGTAGCAAAGTGTGGAAGTTTGTCAAGCGGAAAATGAAGCTATTTTGCAAAACTTGCTGCTAGAGCTTTCCAGTTCGAGGTTTGAAGGATTTCAGTGCTGCTAGAAATGCGCGACCTTCCGGGCAATCTTGTGGCCTGTACATATATTTGGCGTCGAGCCTGTCTCTAAATATCTGGCAGTGCCTATTGGGATGCAGCGACTTTGGCTCTCGGCAAGAATCGCAAGATGGGTCTGGGTCTATGAGGCAAGGAACGCCATTAGGGTCCTTTCCGGGCTTAAAATCATAGCGCCACAATCCAGAGGGCATTTCCTCATTGCAGAGTTCGCGCATCATCTTAGGCGTCGGGAATCTCTCAAGCGTGCTTTCTGCTTTCGAGAACGCCTTTTGTAGCGCATTGAATGGATAGCCGCGAAGTATCTCCCTGAAAACTTCCACCAACTCATCGCTGGTCTTGCGGTTGAATACTGCGGCCAGCATCAATATCCGGGTGCGGATGTACTCGTTAACATCACCGTGAAATTCCGGCTTCGCGTTCCATGCGTTTTGCTCGCTCATAAAGATTCTCGCCTCCAGTAATCGTCTTTGCGGTTCTCGGAACTTCTTTCCATCGCTGCTTATTAATCCAGGTGCTGGGGTAGGGTATCTTCTCCATGTCGGTCCACTGCTCGGTACGCTTCCATGATTCCAATCCGGCCAGTATCTCTCCGACGATTCCATCGCAGACTCCTTTCACCCATGCGCGGACAGCTTCCTTGCGGTCAACTTTACGGGGGTACCCATCCCAAAAAGCTAGGAACTCTTGCGACCCCAACTGTCTTTTAGTTGGGGGAAAGGGTTTCTCTTTCTCTACCTCTGACTCTGTCTCTGGTATAGCATCTTGATAGCACTCTGCTAGCACGATGCTAGCATCACCCTCAAACCAAGCGGAACAGTCTGAAAGTAAAGCAATTACGCGATTCTCGGAAATACGCAAGCGGAACGCTAGCACGTCGCTAGCAGGGAGGTACCCATTCTCCTCACTGGCAATGAGCCAGAGCATAATTAGCCCCTTGGCAGACTCGCCGGAAAGCTTGTGCCAATCAGAATCGTCTAGTATTTCTCGGTAGAGTTTAATCCAGGGTGGCTTGCGGAATTTGTAATGCTGGAACTTTTCCCAATTGCGTATGCGGAGTTTCACTAAGCGCTCCTCAGCAAACAATGACCTCGCCAGTGCCGCGCTCGTTTGCTGAGGGTTAACTCAGTTGGCTTGAACGCGGCCCCGGCAAAGATTTTTAGCCAAGAAAATTGTATCCGCAAAAGCTATTTTGTCAAGAGTTTTTCGGCTTCAAATCGGCTATTCTTTTTGAGCAAAGCGGGCAAGCATGATCTATGGAGTGCTTTCCCTTGCGTTTGGTCATGGAGCGGAGTTCCAGCCAGTCTTTGCCATCGATTTCGAGTTCCTGGCCGGTACCGCAGAAGTTGCACAGCAGGATAGTATGTTTGGTGATTTTTATGGACATGGAGGACCAACTTTCAGGCCCATTTGGTAGCCGTGCTGGGACGGCAATAGCTAAGCTGATTTCCCACTTTTCCCATGCTCGGGGCAATAATCGGGGCTTCCATAGCTGGAAGTACAGCCGCAGGGGTAGACGATGTAGGCGATCAGGCGTGGTTCAGGAAAATCGAACAGGCGGAGTAGTTTGTCAGCCAGGTCAAAGTCTTTCTGTTGTGGCTTGCGACTGGCAATGACTTTAGCCAGCAAATTACGAGTTAACTGTTTGGTTTCGCTCATTCATCCCCCTTGTAGAGGTGCTCAAGCCAGTCGGTTTGGTTCTTGTGCAATTGAATGGCTTCATGTCGCAGTTTAGTCCACAAGCGCATAGATTCAAGCGTTTCAGCCCAGATCGCCCTGTCGCGCCAATACTGCAAGCGCCACCAGCAAAGCCCAAAGCCTAGCGAAAGGCCAGCAAGGAAGAGAGCGAGTTCATTCATACGGTTTTCAGGAGGTGCTTCCAGAATGGCCCTCCGCCTTTCATTGTGGCTTCCATTTCGCCGTTCGAGGCATAAACCCATTCACCGCCCTCAAGAGCCTTTGCCAGCGACGCCATATTCTGGCAAAGGCCATTGTAGGTTGATTCGCTGAGCACGCGCACAGAGCCATCGGGCAATTGAATCTTAACGAAGCGCATCATGGCTTATCACACGGACGGCCAAGCTGTTCGAGGGCCAGCCCAAAGCGTTTAACAGCGGAGAGGTAGGAGCGGACAGCGAGCATGGCCGAGTCGGGCGCTGGCGGGCACAGCGAGGAGCCACAATCGCTTCCATCCATCAAGCAAGCGCGTGGCGCAAACTCACGTTCCATCGTTTCTGGCAGCAAGGGATAGTCGTCGGCTTCGATGATGTCAGCCTCGTCGGGCGAAGTCATATCAGGATTCTCGTACTGGCCTCTACAATTCGAGCACATTAGCGTTTTTCCTTTGGGTCGAGCAATTTGCCTAGAAAGTGCAGCATAGCCCATGACAGCCAAAGCA
>Ga0137413_10000637_pt1 | contig 12268 bp, 10 predicted proteins | sample CZODoug2_1_16fun_FD_108280 | JGI IMG/M metagenome (GOLD analysis project Ga0137413, IMG submission 108280) | Vadose zone soil fungal communities from Angelo Coast Range Reserve, California, USA - CZODoug2_1_16fungal (Illumina Assembly) | ecosystem: Environmental > Terrestrial > Soil > Vadose... | reverse complement strand
GATATCAAGCACGTGGTGATCCTGATGCAGGAGAACCGCTCGTTCGACCACTACTACGGCACGATGCGTGGCGTGCGCGGCTACGCCGACACCGCCGCGCTGGCGGGTGTGTTCCGCCAGCCCGATCCCAAGGGCGGGGTCCTGTTGCCGTTCCACGTCGACACCATGAAGGTCGACGGCCAACAGCTCGCGGACCTGGACCACAGTTGGCCCGGTACCCACGCGGCCTGGGCGAACGGCGAGTACAACGACTGGATCGCCGCGAAGAGCGAGCTCACCATGGCGTACTTCGACAAGAGTGACATCCAGTTCCATCGCGCGCTGGCCGACAACTTCACCATTTGCGACAACTACTTCTGCTCGATCCAGGGGCCGACCACGCCGAACCGGCTGTACCAGTTCACCGGCATGATCGACCCGCAGGGGCGGGCCGGCGGGCCGGCCATCTCGAACCCGGCGGACTACAACCCGGTGTACAGCTGGACCACCTACCCGGAGCGACTGCAGGCGGCCGGGGTCTCGTGGCGGGTGTACGCGAACAAGGAGGTCGGCGACGGCAGCGGCGAGGACGGCTACGTCGGGGACTACGGCGACAACCCGCTGTGGCTGTTCCACGCCTACCACGACGCGCTGGCCTCCTCCGACCCGCACCGCCGTGAGCTGGCCGAACGGGCCAGCGTGCACAACGGTTGGCTGCCCAACTCGGCCAAGGGGCACGACGTCAAGCACGTACTGGCGGAGTTCCTCGACGACTGCGAGTCGGGCGACCTGCCGAGGGTGTCCTGGGTGGTCGCGCCGTACGCCTACTGCGAACACCCGCAGGCCCGCCCGGTGGACGGTGCCAACTACGTGCAGACCATGCTGCAGGCGATCTTCGACAACGACGACCTGTGGAGCTCGACCGCCATATTCCTGAACTTCGATGAGAACGACGGCTTCTTCGACCACGTGCTGCCGCCGATCCCGCCGCCGAACACCCCGCTGGAGTTCGTCCAGGGGCTGCCGATCGGGCTGGGCCCCCGGGTGCCGATGACGGTGGTCTCCCCGTGGAGCAACGGCGGCTGGGTGAACTCCGAGGTGGCCGACCACACCTCGGTCATCCGCTTCCTGGAGCGCTGGACCGGGGTGCACGAGCCGAACATCTCGCCCTGGCGCCGTGCCGTATGTGGCGACCTGACCAGCGCGTTCGACTTCCGCGACCACGACACCCGGATCTCCACGCTGCCGAACACCTACGCGATGCGCCGGGCGGTGGACAAGCTGCAACCGTCCTTGCCGCCGCCGGTCATCCCGACGCCGGGCACCCAGACCATGCCCGGACAGGAGCCGGGCACCCGGCCGGCGCGGCCGCTTCCGTACCAGTTGATGGCCAATGCCGCGGTGGCCGCCGACACGGTCACGGTGACCATGGAGAACCACGGCCGCAAGTCGGCCGGGCTCTCGGTGTTTCGCCAGGGGCTGCCACCCACCCAGCACCTGGTGGACGTCGGCGGACGGGAAAGCGTTTCGGTGCCCGTGACGGCGGCGACGGCCGACCTCGCCGCCTCGGTGGATGGTGTCGGAACGGGTGTGGCGGGCGCCGTGCCGGTACCGGCGGGGGTGGCGGGGGCACTGCCGTCACGCGGGCTGGCCGTTCCGCCGGTCGGAGTGGTCACCGGGCCGGGCGGTGCGGGGGTGGTCGGCAACGGGCGTGGGATCGCCGGGGTCGGGCCGGTCGCCGGCGTCGGAGTTCCGGCGTGGGTCAACGCCGGCGGCGCGGTCGGGGTCAGCGCCGCCTACCAAATTGCGGTACACGGTCCGAACGGGTTTGTGCGTGAGTTCGCCGGCGGCCACACACCGACCGCGGAGGTCACCGTCTGCCTGAGCGGCGACCGGGGTGACCCGGTGCTGCGGCTGACCGTCGCCAACACCGGCCAGGTCCCGCTGCGGGCAATGATCGCTGACCTGACCGATGACGGGTCGCCGGCCCGCGTCCAGGTCGACCCGGGCCGGACGCACACCGAGGAGATCGACGCCGGAGACGACGCGAACGGTTGGTACGACCTGCGGGTGACCGTCGACCGGGATTCCGCCTTCAGTCGCCGTTTCGCCGGCCACCTCGAGAACGGCGAGAACAGCCGGACCGGACCAGACCGCCATTAGCGAATTCGAGTCGGGACGTCCCCCGATCGGTGGCGGCTTGCTTGACACCGCCACGAGCGGTCACCTCGCTGCTCTAGCGTGCCCCCCGCGGATTGACGGCATTTCGAGCCAAGAAGGTTTGCGGTGTCCCCGCCGCCGAATCGACGAACACTATGTCGTCCGGGCGCCGGCGCGGCACGTCAACAGCAAGGACAACCAGCGGGTGCTCGGTTATCCGCGGAATCCCGTGAACCTTCTTCCTCTCAAAGCACAAGAATGTTCCGGGCCCCGCGCTGAACTCTTCGCCGTCGAGATGAAAGGTGCCCCTACCAGTCACGACGTATAGGTGCTCGTCGCAGTCGTTATGATAGTGGAGTGGAAGTTCTCGATAGACTCGGAAGATTCGGGCACTTGCCGACTCCCGGTCGACAAAGTATTTGTCGACCAACATCGTCTCCGCGCTATCAGGGAAAGCTGCGATTTCTTCGAATAGGTCAAATACGCTCCGTGCATTATCTGCTGAGAAACCATCGAGATCAGCGCACCGCATTGGGCGAGTCAGCGGCCTGCCGGCCGGTAGGTGCAGACGAGGACGCCGGTCTTGGCTGTAGTGGTCGAGACCAGTTCCAGCGGGCGGGTCTGACGGTCCTCGGGGAACAACCGCTTGCCACCGCCGAGCAGGATTGGCTCGATCATCAGCCGGTACTCGTCGACGAGGTCGTGTTCGATCAGCTGCGCGGCGAGCGATGAGCTGCCCCAAACCTGCAGTGCCTTGCCGTCCCGTGCTCGCAGTTCGCGCACCGCGCCGATCGCGTCCTCGGCGGGCAGCAGGGTCGAGCCGGACCAGGTGAGGTCCTCCTGAGTGAGCGTGCGGGACGCCACGTACTTGGGGATCTCGTTCATGCGGTCGGCGAACGGGTCGCCGGCGCGCCCGGGCCAGGCGGCGGCCATCGTCTGCCAGGTGCGGCGGCCGAACAGCAGCGCCTCGGTCGCGTCCATGACCTCGCCGATCACCGAGCCCATGGATTCCGGGTCGAAGTACGGATTCGACCAGCCACCGTGGGCGAAGCCGCCGTCGGTGTCCTCCTCGCTCCCCCCGGGCGCCTGCACGACGCCGTCCAGGCTGATGAAGTCACTGAGGATGATCTGCATGACTACTCCTTGAGTCGGGCGGCCCGCACTGGCCGGTCAAGGACTAGACCAGGCCCGTGCGGCAAAGTCATCGCCCGAACCCAACGGCGAGGAGCGTCATGACCACCCTGACCGACCGTCCACACACCGCGCTGGTTGTCCTCGACGTCCAGAACGACGTCATGGCCGGCACGCACAACCGTGGCGGTGTCATCGCCAACATCGCCGTCCTGGTGGACAAGGCCAGAGCCGAGAATGTGCCCATCGTCTGGGTGCAGCACTCCGCCGACCACATGCCCAGAGGCAGCCACGGCTGGCTTTACGTTCCCGAGCTCACCCAGCAGGCGTCCGAGCCGGTGGTCCACAAGCGGTACCCCGACGCCTTCGAGGACACCGACCTCGAGGCCGTGCTTGCCGAGCGCAGGGTAGGGCGGCTGATCGTCACCGGGGCGCAGACCGACGAATGTCTTCGGTCCACCCTGCACGGAGCGATCGTCCGAGGCTACGACGCAACACTGGTCGGCGATGCCCACACCACCGAAGACCTCAGTCAGTGGGGCGCCCCCGCACCCGACAAGGTCATCGACCACACGAACCTCTACTGGCAGCACCACACCGCCCCCGGACGCCGCGCGGGGACGGTGAGCACCGGTTCCGTCAACTTCGACTGAGCCACGCACAGACCCGGGTGCCCAGACACTGAGCACACCGGCGAATATGGCGGCCGTCACATCTAGCTGACTATTAAACTGATAGTCAGAATGTATGGTCTACGCCATGACGTCCTATACGCGGTTCACCGTGGCCAAGTCCTCGCCCTCGCTGTGGAGGGTCACGTTCGACAACCCACCGATCAACCTGATCGACGCGGTGATGATGAAGGAGCTGCTGGCCCTGCTCACCGAGATCGAGCGCGACAAGCGAGTGGGCGTCGTGCTCTTTGACAGCGCCGACCCGGACTTTTTCCTCGCCCACTACGACATCGCGGGCGACCCCGCCGACCTCGAAGGTGTCGAGACCACGCCGGGCAGGCACCCCTTCACGGACCTCCACATCAGGCTGAGCAAGTCCCCCGCCGTGACGATCAGCGCGATCAGAGGCCGCGCCCGCGGCGCGGGCAGCGAGTTCGTGCTCGCCACCGACATCCGCTTCGCCAGCCGAGAGCGGGCCATCCTCGGGCAGTTCGAGGTCGGGGTTGGTGCCGCCCCCGGTGGGGGTGCGTTGAACCGGCTGCCGGGCCTCGTCGGTCGCGCCCGGGCATTCGAGATCCTCGTCGGCGGCCAGGACTTCGACGGCGAGCTCGCCGAGCGATACGGATACGTCAACCGCGCGATCCCCGACGAGCAGTTCGTCGAGTTCGTCGATGCCTTCGCCCAGCGGGTGTCCCGGTTTGATCTGCTCGCGCTCGCCGACATCAAACGGTTCGTCAACGCCGCGTCACTTCCGGCCGACTTGCCGTTGGGAGCGGAGATAGACGCCTTCTGGCAGGCCGCGGACCGACCGGCCTTTCCCGCGTTGCACAGCCAGGCCTTCGAGGCGGGCTACAGCCAACGGGGCCCGGTCGAGCTCAACCTCGGGGAGTTCGTCGGGACCATCTTGGCCGATCCGGACACCTACTCCACCCGCTGATCTTTTGAGCCATCGAACCGCCGGCCGGAGGTGGGCGGCCGGACCTGACTCCGGCCGCGCAACCCAGCTCTACGATGAGTTCATGGCCTCTGCACCGCGGTCGCGGACCGCCGCGACACCAGAGCCGACCTGCTCCATCGAGCGAGCGCTCCGGATCATTGGCGAACGCTGGACGCTCCTTGTCCTGCGCGAGGCGCTGATCTTCCGACGCACCCGGTTCGCCGACTTCATCCACGCCCTCGGCATCGCCCCGACGGTCCTGGCCAACCGGCTGGAAACCCTGGTCGACGCAGGAGTGCTGGAGAAACGACAGTACCGCGACGGTGGTTCGCGCAGCCGGTTCAGCTACCACCTGACGCCGTCGGGCGAGCAACTCGTGACGGTGCTCGGGGCCCTCCAGCAATGGGGCGACGACCACGTCGCGCCCGACGGCGGCCCGACCTCTTTGCGGCGCACCGCCAGCGAGGACCGACCCCTCAGCGTCGCGTTCGTCGACGACGAAGGCCGGTCGGTCCCCCCGTCCGAGGTTGTTTTCGTCGGCAGGCCGGAGTCCGCGGATCCGGGGCTACTCTCACCGGTCCAGATCAGCGCCGCTGGGACACCCGAGTAGGCCGCGCCGACCTTCTAGGCGGCACGCTGTCGTCAATCCTGGCGATGCTCCGACTCCGCCACATTGAGCAAGCTCGACTACGCCGAGGGTGGGCTGGGACAACCGGACCGCACGACCGGGGAGCAGGAGGTCACTGTGCGGGGCCTTGGACGAGTCTTGATCTCCCAGTGGTTCACCGTGGTCTCCGGGCTGCTGCTGAGCATGGCGGCGGGGGCTCTGGTGTTCGCGCTCGTCCCGCCGAGCTACACCTCGAGCGGCACAGTGGTTGTGACGGCGCCCGCGCGGCCCACCAACAAGCCGGCGAACCCGCTGCTGGCGTTCAACTCCGGTCTTGATATCACCGCCTCGATACTGCTGCAGTCCCTGAGCAGCCCACTACTGCCCTTCCGGATCGGGCTGGTGGCCGGCCAGGACACGGTGACGATGAAGAACGGGGGCACTGGTTCATCGCCCACCACCGGCCCGTTCATCAGCATCACCGCGCAGAGCCCGGACGCGGTGCGCAGCCCCGCGATTGTCTCGTGGGTCATCGACCTCGCCCGGCGGGACCTGGCCGACCGGCAACGCGCCCTGAAGGTGGCCAACCGCGTGGCCGCTACGTTGCAGAGCGTGGTCGATCCCACGCCGGCCAAGCCGGTCTGGCTCGTTCCGGTGAGCGCGACCGGGGGCGCGCTGCTGCTCGGGCTCATGATCACCACGGGCGCGGCCTGCGGGATCAACCGGGCGGCGACCAGCCGACAGCGGCACGAACTCGCCCCGGTGGTGCCCCTCGACGGCGTCGGCTACCCACCGACCACCCGGAAGCCACAGCCGCTCACTCCGGCCATGCAGCCCGCCGTCGTCGGGCTCAGCACCGACGGCCGGCATCGCAGGACCGGCTGACCAGGGTCAACGCCTCCTCCGCTGCCCTCCGTGTTGGACTGTTACCGGGTCGCTGGGCAGGACGCGGTCGAGTTGGCTGCGCGAGCTGATGCCGGTCTTGGTGAACACCTTGCGCAGGTGGTACTGGACGGTGTGCGCGCTGATGAACAGGCGGATGCCGATCTCCGGATTCGATAGCCCGTCGCGGGCCAACCGGGCGATCTGGGCCTCTTGGGCAGTCAGCTCCCCATGCGTGGCGGGAAGGGTCCGATTGTGGGTGGTCGTGCCAGTGGCCCGCAGTTCATGCCTGGCCCGCTCAGCGAACGCCGCTATGCCCATCGCCTCCAGCATGCTGTGGGCGGAGCGCGCCGGTCTCGCGCGCGAGCTGGACGTACCGGGCGGAGAGCAGCTCCCAGCGCTCGTCGCCCGGTACCGACCCGGCACACCGCGACTACGCCAGCCTCGCCGACTTCGCCGACCCGGACGGCAACACCTGGGTGATCCAGGAAATCGGCCACCGCCCGTCCCAGAGCGCCAGCGGCGGCCAGCCCCCGGACTGATCCAGGAGTGGTCGCTGGATCTGGCTCCGGCGCGCTGCTGGGTTGGGCGGTGGCTGTTAGTGCGGGCTGTCTCCTTGGTGTCGTCGGCGTTGATAGTGGCGGGTGGCGCGGACCCGGTTTCCGCAGGCGGTGGAGCACCATTCGCGGCGGGCGTGATCTTTGACGTAGTACAGGATGCAGTTCGGTGACGCGCAGGGCTGGATGTGCGGGGCGCGCGGGCCGGAGAACAATTCGACGGTGTCCGCCGCGATCTCGCCGATCGTGGCGGTGATCGGGGCGGCGTGGGAGCACAGCTGGGCACGCGGCTGGGTGTCCCAGCGCAGCTCGGTCCACAGCGACGCCGCGCGGATATGCCGGTTGAGCCGGTCGAGGGCACCGGCGTCGGGTCGAGCGCCCCCCGCGCTCGCGGCGGCGAGGCTGTGGATGCAGTCGCGAAGATCGCGAGCCGCCGAAAGATGGGCCTCGCTGATCGTGATCAGGTCCTCGTCGGCCAGCGGTATCCGCAGCCGTGACCGCAGTTGCGTGAGCCAGGCCCCCAGCAGCTCGACAGAGCCGAGGCCGTCGCGGGGGAGGCCGCGGGTCAGGTAGCGGGTGTTGGCCAGCTCCAGCGGCAACGGCTCGCCAAGCATCGGCCCCGGGTAGTCCATCACGGATCAAACCTCCGATTCTCATGCTAGCTCACCTATTGAACCGTTAGATCCAGCCTGGCATGCTAACGGGAGGTGATAGATTTTTCCGTTAGAAGCAGAGGAACAGGGCCGATGAGCCAGACGACGAACCGCCGCTACCGGATGCTCCGACGCCCGTTGGGCGCGATCACCTCGGACGATCTCGAATTCGGCGAGGAACCCGTCCCCTCGATCGGGCCGGGCCAGGCGCTGATCCGCACCGTGTGGCTCTCCCTCGACCCGGCCAATCGGGTCTGGATGAGTGAGATCCACTACAAGATGCCGCCGGTACCTCTCGGCGGTGTGATGCGGGGCTTCGGCATCGGGGAAGTGATCGAGTCCCAACGCGAGGACATGAAGGTCGGCGACCTGGTGTCCGGAATTACCGGTTGGGCGGACTACGCGGTCGCCGATGCGGCGAATCTTGTGCCGTTCACCGTGTTGCCCTCGCCGCTGCCCGGCCCCCTGGGCAGCCTGCTCGGCGCGTTGGGGCACACCGGCGTCACCGCCTATCTGGGTGTGCACGACATCTGCCGGCCTCGCGAGGGGGAGACCATGGTGGTGACCGCGGCGGCGGGCGCGGTCGGGTCGGTGGCCGGGCAGATCGGCAAGGCGCGCGGTGCGCGCGTGGTCGGCACGGCGGGCTCACCCAGCAAGTGCGATCACGTAGTCCGCGCGTTCGGTTTCGATGCCTGCGTCGACTACCGTGACCCACACTGGCGCGAGCGAATCGACGCGGCCACCCCTGACGGGATCGACGTCATCTTCGAAAACGTCGGCGGCGAGATCCTCCAGCACCTGCTGACCCGACTCAACGTCGGCGCACGCATCGCGCTGTGTGGACTGATCGCCGACTACAACAGCTACGGCTCACCCGGGCCCGGTCAGCAGACGCGGATCGGCCTCGAGCGGATCCTCATGAGCCGCGCGCTGCTCGGGAGTTTCCTCGTGCTCGACCATTCCGACCGATTTCCAGAGGCCTTCAGTTATCTCGCCGAGCTGATGGACGCGGGCAAACTCACCCACGACGAGACCGTCATCGACGGGCTCGAGCACGCCCGCGACGCGCTCAACCAAATGTTCACCGGAACCAACACCGGCAAGCTCCTGATCAAGGTCGCCGAGCCGACCCGTCCGCCAACCGTCGCCGCGACAGCCTCGGGCACATGAGTCGACCCTCCACCTGGGAGAGCAGGGTCACCGGTCGGCCCAGTCTCCTGGTTCATAACGGCGGGGCCGGCGCGATGGGCACTGCGCTGCCTGTGCGCATGCTCTTGTCCGCCGCGTTGGCCAGCACGAGTGCGGCGCGGCCGTCGGCGAAGCCGGGCTCAAGCGGGCCGCCCTTTTCTACCGCCGTAATGAAATGATCCAGCTCAGCTCGGTAGGTCGGGCCGTAGCGCTCCAGGAAGAAGCCCGAATATGGCCCCGCGGCCTCGGTGCGCCCAGGGCCGGCGTAGCGCACGCTCGTGGGCAGCTGGTTGTGTACGGCGAGCATTCCGGTACTGCCGAAGGCCTCGAGCCGCTGGTCGTAGCCGAACGCGCAGTGCCGGCTGTTAGCGATTTGGCAGAGAGCGCCGCCGGCCGACCGCATGATGACTACGGCGGTGTCGATATCACCACATTTCTCGACGTAGTCTTCGACCAGGTTGGCGCCCATCGCCTGCACCTCGACGACTTCGCCCAACATGAACCGCGCCAAGTCGAGGTCGTGAATGGTCATGTCACGGAAGAGCCCGCCGGACTTCGCAATGTACTCAGCCGGTGGCGGCGCCGGGTCCCGACTGGTGATCGCCAACTGCTCGAGCCGGCCGATCTCTCCGGCTCGGATACGGTCGCGCACCTCTCGGATTGAAGAGTCGAAGCGCCGGTTGAATCCAACCATCACGAGCGGCTCGGCTGCTCCGATCTCGGCCCAGCAGGCGTCAACCCGGGCGATGTCGAGATCGATGGGCTTCTCGCACAAGACGGCCTTGCCCGACCGGACCGCACGGGCCAGCAGGTCGACGTGTGTGGGCGTCGACGAGGCGATGACGACCGCGTCGATGGTTGGGTCGGCCAACACCGCCGCGGTGTCCGCGGTGGCGCTCGTTGCGTGCTGGGCCGCGAGTTCCCGCGCTATGTCCTGCATCGGGTCGCACACCCACGCCAGCTCGGCCCGCGGGTGACTGGCGATCGCGTCGGCGTGGACGCGGCCGATTCGGCCGCAGCCGAACAGCGCAATTCGCATGAGGAGCTCCTTCGCTCGGGATGGGCGCGGTTCACGGCGCCGGTGCGCTGACCTGGACGGCTGCGTGGTCTGGTCATCGCCCCGGTACCGCCGAGTACACATCGGGATTGGCCACATGCTCGGCGTGCCCGCCCGCGAGGACCGTGGCCAAGCCCTCGGCGAGCTCGATGCAGGTTTTGCGCCAGCCCCGCGCCGAGATCCCCATGATGTGCGGGGTGAGCACCACGTCGGGATGCCGGAACAGCGGATGCCCGTGCGCCGAGGGCGGTTCTGGGTCGTAGACATCGAGCCCCACGCCCGCTAGCCGCCCGGCGACGAGCGCGGCATAGGCGGCGTCGAGATCGAGCAGACCGCCACGCCCGCAGTTCACCACGACGGCCCCAGGCTTCACTTGATCTAGCGCGGTGGCCCCGAGCAGGTGGCGGGTCTGTTGGGTCAGCGGTGCGTGCAGGCTGATCACGTCGGAACTGCGCACCAGTTCGGGCAGCTCCAACATCGAGACGCCCTCCACCGCGGACGGCTCGAGATAGGGATCGGTGACCGCTACGCGGGCGCCGAAGCAGCGGGCCAGTTCGGCTACCCGACTCCCGATCCGCCCATATCCGATCAACCCCACCGTGGCTCCGTCGAGGTCACCGGCGGTGAATCGGCCACGCTCGCCCCAGCGGCCCTCCCGGACTAGCTCGGTGAATCTCCCGAGGCGCTTGAGCAGGTGCAGGATCAACGCCAATGTTCCCTCGGCGACCGCGCGGGTTCCAGCCGTCGGGGTGACCACGACAGGCAGCGCCCGGACACTGGCCGCGGCCAGGTCGATGCGGTCGACGCCGATGCCGGTGCGTCCGATGACCCGCAGTTTCGGCGCCGCGTCCAGGACCGCCTGGTCGACGGTGCTGGTCGCCCGGGCGAGCAGGCAGATCGCGTGCGGCAGCAGCTCACGTGCCTCGGCCGCCGTTTCCGCGGTGATCACCTGCCCGAACGGTGCGAGCCGGTTTGCGATGAGATCATCGACCGGCCCCATCGCGAGGATGATGTCGCCGCTCATGGCTTCCTGCCCGGTAGACGTGGCGTCGCGATGCTCACTTGAACCACCTCTGGGCGGCGCGGGCGGTTTCGTACTCACGTCGTTTCTCTTGCACGACCGGGTCTTTGGATACCTCGGCGGGGGCGACGTCCCACCACACCCCACTGGGTGGCAGGTTCTCCTGGGGCGCGGTCGGCACCACGATGACGGTGGGACCGGCGTGCTCGCGGGCCGTGCGTAGCGCTTCCCGGGTCTGCTCGGGGGTGGCGGCGGTGAACGCGGTTGCGCCGAGTCCGCGCGCGACCGCGGCCAGATCGAGCTGGACGTAGTCCCCGGTCAGCCCGCTCGTGTCGGGCTCGTCGGTGCGGCGTCGGAACTCGTTGCCGAAGTCGCGTCCGCTGGTGTGTAGTTGCAGGCGCCGGATCACCTGGAAGCCGTGGTTCTCCGAGATCACCACGGTGATCTTCAGGCCTTCCTGCACGGCGGTGACGAGCTCAGTCGGTTGCATGAGGAAGGTGCCGTCGCCGATGAAGGTGATCACTTCGCCCTGGGGCTGGGCCATCCGCACCCCGATGCTGGCGGGCAGCTCGTAGCCCATGCAGGAGAAGCCGAACTCCAGGTGGCAGTCCCGGCCGAGGGTCGCGTCCCATACCTTGAGCAGGTCTCCAGGCGGCCCGCCAGCGGCGGCCACCACTGTGTCGCCGGAGCGGGCTTCATCCTGCAGTACGCCGATGAGCTGCCCTTGGCTCATCAGGCCGCCGGCCGTGCCGGACAACGCCTCCGCGCGCCTGGGCCGCCAGTCCTCGGCGAGCACACGTGCCCGCGCGATCCATTCCGCGCGCGGTGCCGCGTTGGCTTGGCGGGCGGCGTCCCGCAGCGCGGCGAGGGCAAGTTTGGCGTCCGCGACGACCCCGGCGGCACCCTGTTTGACCGCGTCGTGCTCGGTGACGTTGATCGAGGCGAACCGGACCGTCGGGTTGGCGAACAGCGACTGCGAGCCGGTTGCGAAGTCGGTGAGCCGGGTGCCGATGTGCAGGATGAGGTCGGCCTCGGCGGCGAGGGTGTTCGCGGCGGGATTGCCTTCGAGGCCGATCCCGCCCATCTGCCACCAGCTAGAGGTTTGCACCGCACCCTTGCCGCCGAAGGTCTCCACCACGGGCAGGCCGAACTCTTCAGCCAAGGCCGCCAGCTCGGCGGCGGCGCCGGAATAGTGCACACCGCCACCCGCGATCACCAGGGGCCGGGTTGCGCCGGCGAGGAGAGCTGCGGCCTGGGTGATCTCTTCGGGGTGCGGGGCACGGCGGCGGATCGGCCAGTCTGTAGGGGCGAAGAACTCCTCGGGGAAGTCCCAGGCCATCGACTGCACGTCCTGAGGTAGCGACACCACTACGGCCCCGGTCTCTGTGGGGCTGGTCAGTACCCGCATAGCCTCGGGCAGCG
>Ga0137413_10000635_pt1 | contig 12277 bp, 13 predicted proteins | sample CZODoug2_1_16fun_FD_108280 | JGI IMG/M metagenome (GOLD analysis project Ga0137413, IMG submission 108280) | Vadose zone soil fungal communities from Angelo Coast Range Reserve, California, USA - CZODoug2_1_16fungal (Illumina Assembly) | ecosystem: Environmental > Terrestrial > Soil > Vadose... | reverse complement strand
TCGAACCTGGCGAACTACAAGGTGCCCAAGGTGGTGGTACTGGACCGCGACCTGCCCAGGGAGGAGTCCGGGAAGCTGTTCAAGCGCCGTATCCGAGCGCGGTACCTGAATTCGGTCTGAGTGCTCGGCTCGCTTGTGCCGGATGTACAAGGGCAATCCGCGGCTTTGGCGGGGCGGGACATCGTCTATCCCATCAAGATCACTTAGCCTGGAGCTCCATCCGAGAATCGTCGAATGTTGATATCGGGGGTCGGCGTGGAGCTAATTCGGGGGAATTCGGCGGACATCGGATCGCGGTCGGCGAACCTGTGCCGCTGCGGGTTGCCCGTGCAGCCTCCGGGCGGTGTCGATTGGTGGCGGCCCGACCTGGACGAGGACCCCGGAGCCCGGGTAGGCGCGGTGGTTCGCTACGGCGACAAGCCTGAGTTGCGGCGGGTGGAAAGGGTCTCCGGCGGCGCCGGCTGGGCCGAGCACGGCGCGATGGTCGACTTCTACCAGGACCGCACCCCGCCGATGTTCTGGTCGGGGGTCGGCCGGTGCTGGGCGGACACTCCGCACCCGGTGGTCGCGGTGCGCGAGGACGCGAACGGCACCTGGAAGATCAGCGCCTGACGGTCGCCGATCTCACTTGCTGGCCTGCCAGCTCGTCCAGAGCAGGGTCAGCGCGGCGAGCCCGGCCACGGCCAGCAGCAGCGTGCCGGGCGAGATCACCCGGCCGGCCGCGGCGAGCGGAAACGGCGCGACGAAACCGACGTAGGACACCGCCTGATAGATCGCGGTGAGCCCGGCGAGGTGCTCGGGCCGGGCCAGCCGCTGCACCTCGAGCAGCCCACACACCTGACAGCCGCCGTACCCCGCGCCGAGCACCAGCGCGGCGAGCACCACGAGCACCGGCCCCGCGGTGGAGTCGGCCCACGCCGCGACCAGCACCGCGACCAGGAGCCCGGCCACCACCATGCCCAGCACGGTAGCGATCAGCCGGGGGGTGCCCGGCCGGTCCATCCGCCTGGCCAATGGCTGGACCAGGATGCCGGCGCCGGCGGTGAGCATGGTGACCACCGCACTGAAGATCAGCACGTGGCCGGGGAGCTGATCGGCTACCAGACTGGGCAGATAGGCCAGCGCGATGCTGGCCGAGCCGAACACCCAAGGCGCCAGCGGCACCACCACCGCCAGGAACCGCCGGTCCCGGACCCCGGATTCGGTCAGCCGGCCCCGCGGTGCGCCACCTCGGCTTCGGGTCTCCGGGGCGCGCATCACCAGGGGCAGGGCGATCGCCGTCAACAGCAGATGCGGTAGGTAGGGCAGCACGGTCGGCGCCGGCGCCCACTGCGCCAGGGCACCGGCGACCAGTGGGCCGAGTCCGAACCCGACACTCATCGTCACGGTGAGTCGGCGCGGCCCGGGGTTGGCGTCTGCCCCCTCGGCCGCGTTGGACAGCTCCTTGATCCAGGCTGCCCCGGAGCTGAACGCCGCCCCGCTGGCCGCGCCGGCAACCAGGCGGCCGGCGAACAGCCAGCCAACCGCCGCCCCGCCCGGAATCAGCAGAACCGTGCCGGCCAGCGAGGCGACCAAGGTCGGGATCAGCACCCGGCGCCGGCCGAACCGGTCCGAGCATGGACCCCCGAACAACAGGCCGGGGATCAACCCCAGCGCGTACACCCCAAAGGTGCCCTGCAGAACGGTGGGCGACAGGCCCAGCTCGGCCCGGTACAGCAACAGCAGCGGGGTGAACTGCTGCGCGCCCCACCCGACGGCGGCGACCGCGAGCCCTGGGCCCCACCAGGCGCGGGCATCGACCACCGACCGGGCGGGCGGGTCAGCCGATCTGCCAGCACCGGCTGGCACGGTGACGCGATTGGTCATGCCGTCCATCCTCACGGCGGACATCTCCGCGCACGAGTGTCCGGAACGCCATACTCCGTCCACTTTCGGACAGACCGCAATCGGTAGGCCGCGGCGAACGGTTGACTTAGCCTTACCGTTCGTGAAAACTTACCGATGTGCCCGCTTCCCCCGCTACCGTGCTTGACGCTCTGGGCGACGCGCGCCGGCGCTCGATTCTGGAACGCCTGCTGGAGGGGCCCCTTGCGGTCGGGGTGTTGGCGGAGCAGCTACCGATCTCCCGACCCGCGGTGTCTCAGCATCTTCGGGTGCTGAAGGAGGCCGAGCTGGTCATCGAGGCGGTGGCCGGCACGCGGCATCTGTATCGGATCAACCCGAGGGGGTTCGAAGCGGTGCGCGGCTACTTCGACCGATTCTGGACGACCACCTTGGACAACTTCGCCGCCCTCGCCATGTCCGAGGCGGCAACCGACACCGGCTCCGAGGGCGAGTCCGGGGCCGCGGGTGAGGAGCCCTGAGATGAGCACTGAGTCAAGCACCGAGATCGTTGTTGAGCGCGCGGTGAACGTCCCGCTGCCCCCGGAGAAGGCGTTCGCCCTGTTCACCGAGCGGATGACCGAGTGGTGGCCGAAGGAGCACTCCATTGGCACCTCGGCCATTGCCCAGGTCGTTGTGGAACCGCACCTCGGCGGGCGATGGTTCGAGCGCGGGGAGGACGGCAACGAGTGTCAGTGGGGTCGGGTCGGCCGGTGGGAGCCACCGGGCCAGCTGGTGCTGCTCTGGCAGATCGGCACGAACTGGGCCTTCGACGCCGACCTGGAAACCGAGGTGGAGATCAGCTTCACCCCCGGCGCCGCCGGCGGTACCCGGGTCGAGCTGCGGCACCGCCACCTGGAGCGCTATGGGGACCAGGCGGAGGCCATGCGCGGCGTCTTCGACAGCCCCGGGGGCTGGACCGGCATCCTCACCCGCTTCGTCGACCTCGCCTCCTAGGAACCCATGGATGCCAAGCGTCTGGCCCGCGACGAGCGAGCCGACCTCGCGGACTTCCTGGCCACGCTGTCGCCCGAGCAGTGGGAGGCGCCGACCCTCTGCGAACGCTGGCGGGTGCGCGAGGTGGTCGCGCACCTGATCAGCTACGACGACCTCAATGGGCGCGAGCTCTTGCGGCGCTTCGCCAAGGGCCGGCTGAGCCCTAACCGGGCCAACGCTGTGGGCGTCACCGAATCCGACACCCTCGGCCCGGAGGACCTACTGGCCCGGCTGAATGACCGGCTGGACCCCGGCGGGTTGACTGCCGGGTTCGGCGGCCGGATCGCGCTGGTCGACGGGCTCATCCACCACCAGGACATCCGGCGGCCACTCGGCCGGCTCCGCGAGATCCCGCCGGAACGGCTCAGGCCCGCGCTCAGCTTCGCGCTGATCGCGCCGCCGATTCGCGGCTTCTGGCGCGCCCGGGGCCTTCGCCTGGTCGCCTCGGACCTGGACTGGGCCGGTGGCCGGGGCCAGCTGGTGGAAGGCCCAGCCGAGGCACTCCTGATGGCCATCGCCGGGAGGCGTGGAGCGGCCGGGCAGCTGCGCGGTCTGGGACAGCCCACGCTCGCCGCACGGATCCGCGGGGAGATCCGTGGGGATCACTGAGGTCTGGTGCGGCGCGGTCAGCTGCCGCCGATGCCGACCAGCAGGGTGTTTACCGCGATATCCGCGATCTCGGGGGCATCGAGGTCGCGGAACTGCCGGCCGAGCAGGATGACGATCTGATGTAGCAGGGCCTGGGCCAGCCCGTCGGGCAGATCGGACCGGATCACTCCCTCGTCCATGGCCCGCTGAAGGAACGCGGCAATCCGTTCCCGCTGGGCGAGCATTCGGTAGTAGGACTCGCCATCGCAGCGCATCTGGTCCTGGTCGATCGGATACCGGCGCATCACCGCGATGATGCCCTCGACGAAGCGGTGCAGAGCTACCGCGACCGGTGCGCGATCCAACCGGGCCTCGCACAGTATCGCGTCGATCGCGTCGAGTTTGGCGTCCAGCACGGCCTCGCGCAGTGCTTCCCTGGTGGCAAAGCGGCGGTGCACCGCGTTCCGACTGACTCCGGCCTCAGCGGCGATGGCGGTGATGCTGGTACCCGGATCCTCGGCCAGGAGCCGGGCCCCGGTCCGAAGGATCGTGTCGAGATTCCGTGCGGCATCCGATCGCATACTTACAGGGTGGCAATTTTTGCTGGTTAATTCACACCAAAGCGCTTTTTGTTCAACTAAACGCCACGGCTCCGTGATGGTTCACCGGGTTCCGGAAGCGGTCCGCCTCGGCGGGATCCGCCGAGGCGCGCTGATCCGCCATCCGCCCGGCCGGCAGACGGGCTGGTGGGAAGCTTGCCGCAGATCAACTGGACCACTCTGAAGGGTGCTGCGGCTCTCGGGCGAGATCGCTACATTTAGCGAGCTGTTAACCGGTCATTGTTCGCGGTTCTGGGGGTGACCATGCGTCCGCGAGCGAACTCCAAGCCGGTGCGTGTGCAGCTCCCGCCGAAACGCCTCACACCTCCGGAGCTGCTCCGGCTGATCGATCTTGCCGTCGACTCGCCCCAGCGGACAGCGGTGACTGTCACCTGGGCTGACGGGTCCCGCGCTCACGCCACCGACACGCCCGGTCTCGACTATCTCCGGAGTTACCCGAAGTCCGATTCCGCCATCGCCCAGGTTTTCGTTCACCACGCGGACAATTCACGTCTGGCGTTTGAGCCGATGCGCGGCTTCGTGACCGCCACGGGTAACACCAATAACGAGGCGATCGCCCGCATCGCGAAGCTCCGAGACGAGTACGAATCGATACCGAATCGGCGAGGCGTCGTCGTCATCTCGAAACTGATACTTCGGGTGTCACTGCTGGCGATCCTCATCTCTAGCGCTCTTCTGATCTATCACGCGGCGACTACCTGGTTTGCGAGTTATCACCTGGCGCTATTCGCGGTTGGGGCGGTGGTCGTCGTCGGGTCCGGAGCGTGGTCGGAGTACCTGGAAGGAAAAATCGACCCACCCCAGACTCAGGTGCTCCCGGCGCACGCCCGCTGGTACGGCCAACCACCGGCGGTGATCGCCACGGCCAGCGTGGTGCTCGCCATGATCGTCGTCAGCGCAACCGTTTTCGTGCGCCTGTACTGACTGCCGGCACAGACCGGCTCTAGGCCGCACAGACTCTGCAGGGTCTGTGCGGCATGCGCCCGGCCTGTGCGACCTACCAAGCCTGGATTGCATCCATGGATGCAATGTAGGTTGTCGAGGTGACGTATCTGTCCCGCTCTGACTCGACCATGGTCGAGGCGAGTGGGCTTGCCGAGGAGATCGCCTACCGGCTGCGCGCGGACATCCTGGACGGCAAACTGCCCCTCGGGTCACGGCTGCGGCACGAGGACCTCGCCGAGCGTTTCGGCGTCAGCCGGACTCCCATCCGGGAGGCGCTGCGCCAGCTGCAGGCGCTCAACCTGGTCGACGTGCGAGCCAACCGCGGTGCCACGGTGCGGGTGCCTACCCGGGCGGAGTTGGTCGAGGTCTACGAGCTGCGCGCCAACCTGGAAGGCTTCGCCTGCCAACTGGCCGCCAGCCGGGCGACGTCGGCCGACCTGGACGAGCTCGAGCGGGCGCAGGCCCAACTGCACGGGGCCGTCGAGGCGGCGCTGTCCCGGCCCGCCGACACGCCACTCGACGAGTCGGAGTTCGATGCCCGCCTTGCCGACGCCAACGGCGCGTTCCACGCGGTGGTGCATCGCGCCTCGGGCAACCGGCGGCTACATAACTCGATCCTGGACCTGCAGCGGTTCTTTCCCCGGGACTCGGTGTGGCGAGCGATCGCGCACGACCGGGAAACCATGCGGCAGATGAACATCCACGAGCACGAGGCCGTCGCCGCCGCGCTGCGCGCCGGTGCCGGCGCCGCGGCCAGCACCGCCATGCGCGACCACGTCCAGGCCGCCGGTGAGATCCTCCTCGGCTACCTGGACAACCAGCGGTTCTGGGGATGAGTCAGGCGCTGCCTGGCCGGGCGCTGATCATCGGCGGGGGAGCGATGGGGGTGGGCATCGCTGTCGCTCTGGTCGCCGCCGATGTGGACACCACCGTGCTGCTGCGCCGACCCGACGCCGCCGAGGCCACCCACCGGGAGATCGACCGCAGGGTGGCCCAGCTGCTCGCGTTGGGGATGGCGTCCGGCCCGCTCGGCACCGCCTCGGTCACCGCCGGCCCGGTGCGCGGACCATTTCCGCTCGTGGTCGAGTCGATCGCCGAGGACGTCGAGGCGAAGCGCACGGTGCTGGCCGAGGCGGAGGCGATGACCGATGAACTCGGGGTGCTCACCACGAACACCTCGTCGCTGAGGCTCGGCGAGATCGGACGCGACCTGGCCCGCCCCGAGCGGTTCGCCGGCTGGCACTGGTTCAACCCGGCCGAACTCGTGCCGCTGGTCGAGGTGGTCAGCGGCCCGGCCACGTCCGCCGAGGTCGTCGACTGGTTGACCGCGCTCTCCGCGAGCCTCGGCAAGCAACCGATCACCGTCCGCCGGGACGTACCAGGGTTCGTGGCCAACCGACTGCAGTACGCCCTGCTCCGCGAGGCATACGCCCTCGTCGAGGCGGGCGTCTGCGACATGGCCGACGTGGACCGCGCGGTGGTGGCCGGCGTCGGGGCGAGGTGGGCGGCGATCGGCCCGTTCACCGCGATGGACGCCGCCGGGCTGGACGTCCACGAAGCAGTCGCCGCGCAGCTGTTCCCCCAGCTGGACCGCGGCACAGAGGTCCCCGCCCTGCTGCGCAGTCTCCGGGCGGCTGGCGCGCTGGGCGTCAAAGGGGGCAGCGGGCTGCGCGGGGAATACCCGCCCGACGCGGCGCACCGGCTCGCCGCGCGACGGGACGCCACCCTGGCGATGTTGGCCCGCGCGGCGCGGGAGGAATCGCGATGAACGCCGCCGCGCCGCAAGGTCTCGCCGTCAACACCGGCCCGACACCGCTGGTGCTCGGCGACCGGCCACTCGAGCCGGCCGACGTGGCCGACGTGGCTGGTGGCCGCCCGGCGGTGCTCGGCGAGGCGGCCAGACACCGGATGCGAACCTCCCGGGAGGTGCTGGAGCGGGCGCTGGCCAGGGGTGACTTGATCTACGGGGTGAGCACCGGCGTGGGGGCCATCAAGACCGTGCCGATCGGCGCCGACGGCCAGGCGTTGTTCCAGACGTTGCTGCTGCGCGCGCACAGCGTCGGGCACGGTGATCCCGCGCCGGCTGCGTTCGTCCGGGCCGCGATGCTGGTGCGCGCGGCCGGCCTGGCCGTCGGGGTAGCCGGGGTACGGCCGGAATTGGCCGACGCTCTCTGCCGCGCCCTGGACAGCGCGGTGAGCCCCCGGGTCCACCAGTTCGGCTCGATCGGGCAGGCCGACCTGAGCCAGATGGCCGAGATCGGCCTGGCCCTGACCGGGTACGGCGAGCACGGCGCGCCGCTGGCCGGCGACGGGTACCGGCCCATCGTGCTGGAACCTCGTGAAGCGCACGCAATCGTGAACAGCAACGCGTTCTCCGTCGGCATCGCCTGCCTCGCCCTCGAGCGAACCGTCCGGTCGCTTCGCGCGCTGGACGTCTCGGCGGCGGTGTCGCTGGAGGCGTTGGTAGCCAATGTGGACGCGGTGCACCCCGCTGTCGTCGCCGTGCGGGCCTATCCCGGAGCGGTGGCGACCGTCCAACGACTGCGCGAGCTGCTCGCCGACGGTGCGCTGCTGCGCGGTGAGCGCCGGCCCCGGGCCATGCAGGACCCGCTGGCGTTCAAGGTGGTGCCGCAGACCCACGGCGCGGTCCGGGACGCCCTTGCGCACTGCGCGGCCCAGCTGCGCGTCGAGCTCGCCTCCTCCGGGGACAGCCCAATCGTGGTCTCGGACGAGGATCGGGCGATCTGCGCGGGGAACCACGACATCACCCCGATCGCCATCGCGCTGGACTACACCAGGCTGGCGCTGGCCCAGGCGGTCACCATCGCCAACGAGCGGGTGCAGAAGCTGCTCGACGGCACCTTCACCGGGCTCGCCACCGGGCTGCGCGCCGACCCGTTGGCGCCGCACGACAGCCTCGGCGTGGTCGGCCACGGCGCGGCCAGCCTGGCCGCCGAAGCCAGGCTGCTCGCCCAACCGGTCACCCTCGAGCAGCCGACCAGCGGCCTGGCCGAAGGGATCGAAGACCGCATCACCATGGCCCCGACCGGAGCGCGCCGGCTGCACGAGATGGCCGGCATGGCCACCCGCTTGGCGGCGGTCGAGCTCACCTGCGCCGCGCAGGCAGTCGACCTACGGGCGACCACCGGCGAACTCGGCGCCGGCACCCGCACCGCGTACCGGGCGACCCGACGGGCGGTGCCCTTCGTCGGCGCTGGGGAAGCTCCGCGCCCCGACCTGGACGCACTCGAGTACTGGCTGGCAAGTGACGAACTGCCCTGACCGAGGAGAGAACACACCATGACCCATCCCGGCACGCCCGCTGAGCTGGCCAGCCTGGCCGCATCGGACCGGCCCTTTCTCCCGGCGGAGTGCGCCGATCTCGCCCGCCGCGCCTCGGCGTTCGTCGACACCGGCGCACTCGACCGCACGGGCCCCGGCTCCTACCTGCTGCTCTGGCGCGACGAGAACTCCGAAGCCTGGCTCAACACCTGGTGGGAAAGCCGGGACACCGGCTACCACGACCACCAGGGATCCTGCGTCGGTGTCTACGTCCTCGAAGGCACCGCCACCCAGGAGGGCCTGCCGATCGGCCGGCCGCGACAACCCCGCCGCTACCGGGCCGGCGAGTCGTTCAGTTTCCCCGGCTCGGGCATCCACCGGATGGACCACGACGCCGGCGCGGTCACCATCCACGTCTACTCGCCGCCGCTGCGCACCATCGGCCACTACGAGATCATCGACGGAGAGTTGCACCGCACCCCCGGCCCCGCGGACGAAGGCTCCCCGGTGAGCCCGCGACTTCTGCGCGCACTCGAGCGCGACGTTTACTCGACCGCGCCGCGATCCTCGTGACGCTACGTCGCGCGCGTCGTCTCAAACCGAGGCCTGTCGTGGTGCTCCGTCGAGCAGCGCGGCGAATCCACTCGGCGCGTGCGGGCCGATGACCAGTTGTTCCAGCACACCGAGTCCGACCCGGTCCTGCCAGCGGGCGCGGACCACCTGTTGTACGTGCACCCGGTCCAGCGCCAGGCCGTCCAACTCCTCGACCCCGTGCTGTTCGCCCTCGACGACCAGCTCACCGTGCCAGCGCCCGTGCGGGTAGGTCGGATGCAGGTAGCCGGCGCCGCGCATCCGGAAGGTGAGCAGCGGCTCAAGTTCAACAACCTCGGTCCCACCGGGAAGCCTGAGTGACAGTTCCGCGCTGGCCGATCGACGCGACCCTGGCAGCCACCGGAGCCGGTGTGCCATCTCGACGTGCCGCACTTCCCTGCCTGGGCCTCCGGTCACCGGATCGCCCTCGCCGAGGAGCGGCAGTAGCGCGCCGGACTGTGCCCACGGACGCCCCTGCCCGTCCTCGAACACCATGAAATGCAATCCCGCGTCGGCGAAGTTCAGCGGCGCCCACAGAAAGAACAACTGCGGCACGGTGGTGTCCGGCGCGGTCGGCGTCGGGTCACCGAGGGGGCGCAGCCCCCAAGATCGGTCTTTGGTACCCCACATTCGCGGTGGCAGCGGCACCTGGTGGCCGGCCACCTCGAGGCGGCCGGTCCAGCCGCCGAGCGCGGTTGCCCGGGTCACGTCCATCGTGAGCTGGGTGCCCGACCAGCGGGTTTGTCGTGGTTCTTCGCACACGGGAGTGCGGGTGGTGAATTCGAGATCGGCGACCAGGCCGTGCTCGGGGGCGTGCACGCGGACCCGGTTCACCCGCATCGGCTCGACGAGTTCGATACCGATAGGCCCGACCCTGGTCACCGTGCGGTCAACCGGCGCCCGTCCGGAGGCGAATACCGAACGCTGCACTCCGTCATGCACCACCGAGAACGCGGCGTCAATCACCCCGCGATTCGGGTAGATCCCGAGCGCCACGGCGAAGTAGAGATCCTCGGTGTAGCCGTTGAACCAGAATCGGTCGTAGTGATTGGGGTGCCCGCCGGCGGTATGCGCGAGCGGAAGCGCGGTTTGGTGAATTGGGTAGTCGTCGAACGGGATCAGCAAAGGAAAAGCCTCCTCGACGTGCCAGATGACGGGCTGTCAACTGGGCAGCAGCTCTTCGGCGGACAGGTCGGCAATCTGAGCGACGGCGCGGTCCAGCGCGGTCAGAAACATCCGGTCGCCCCGCTCGGTGCGTCTGACCAGGACGGCCGATGGAGCCAGGAAGGTCAGGGCGTAGTACGCGTAGCGTCGGTAGTCCCGCCAACAGCGGTCCCAGTCGTATCCTTCGACCCCGCCGGCACACAATGCCTCGTGGTAGCCGCGAACCAGGGCGACCTCGTGGGCACGACGTGCCTCGACGTCCAGGCTGGTGCCGAGCACGAATGCCACGTCGACCATGCCCGGCCCCAACCCGACCGTCTGCCAGTCGACCACAGCCACCGGCACCTCACCGTTGCGTGCGCCGAAGAGCATGTTGTCCGGGCGGAAGTCGCCGTGTTGGGCCGTCCACGGCTTGGGTTGGCGCAGCGCGAACGCGGCGGCACTAGGTGCGACGCGTTCACACAGCTCCAGCACGCGCGCTGGGGCGGTATCCGCATAGCGCTTCACGAAGTCGGTCATCAGCTTCGGCAGGATCATTACGTTGTCCGCTGTCCGCCCCTGCTGGCCTGACAGCCAGCTCAACGTGGCCAACCATTGGCTGCCCCAGAGCGGAGCATGCAGCGCGGCGGCTTGTTCCAATGCCAGCATCGCGTGGTCGGCGCTGAATCCGGTGAGCTGATCCACCTGTGCCGTTGGCGGCAGATCCTCCAGGACAAGAATGAAACGCCCGCTCGGTTCGTCGATGGCCGCGTGGTAACAGGCCGGAATGCGGATCCTGAGTCGGGGCGCCAGCAGCCGGTAAAACAACACCTCGCGCCGGTACAACCCCATGACCATCGCCGTCGAGCGACTGGTCGGATCCTCGGACGCCTCTTTGAGGATCAGCGAGCGCGGCACGCCGGATTCCTCGACGTCGTACTCGAGCCGGTAGCGGCGGTTCTCCGCGACCTGGCCGGTACCGATCGACTCGCCGACGGTGGACCGGACCCGGGCCCTGTCCAGCACGCCCGCTTGGCGCAGCACAGTGGTCAGCCAGCTCGGTTCGATCACCTCCGGCACCCCGAGAAAGGGATCGGCGTGGCGCTCACAGGTCCGCGAACCGTCGGGTTCCACTCAAGCTCCTCGCTCACAGCGGGCGGCGTTGCCCGGCTGGCGATCGCCCACTAGCGAGTGCGGTCGCCGGCCAGTGAGGTGAGCCAGATCATACTAGAGGGTATGTTTCGGTGCGCCCGGAACATTGGCCACGGGTTGGAAGGTACGCCGGTAGGTGCTGGGCGAGACGCCGATCGCGGTGCGTAGCTGGCCGCGCAGTGATGCGGCCGTGCCGAGGCCGGCTGCGTCGGCAATCTGATCGATGGGCAGATCGGTTGACTCCAGCAGGCGCCGGGCGTAATCGATTCGCTGGCGGGTCAGCCATTGGTTCGGGCTCGTGCCCGTCTCGTCGCGGAACCGCCGGGTGAACGTTCGGACACTCATCGACGCGTGCCTGGCCATGTTCGCCAGGGTCAGGTCGGCGTCGAGTCGTTCCATCGCCCAAGCCCGGGTCGACGTGGTCGACGCGTCCTCGTTGTCGGGCACCGGCGCCTCGATGAACTGGGCCTGACCGCCCTCCCGCCACGGGGCGACCACACACAAGCGGGCTACCGCGTTGGCGACCGTGCTGCCCTGGTCATGCCGGATGAGGTGTAAGCAGAGGTCGATGCCGGCGGCCGCGCCGGCGGAGGTCAGCACGTCGCCGTCGTCAACGAACAGGACATCGGGGTCGAGCCGGACCCGCGGGAACTCCCGGGAGAACTCCGCCGTGTGGTTCCAGTGGGTCGTTGCCGGTCGACCGTCGAGCAGCCCGGCCGAGGCCAGTAGGTGGGCGCCGGTGCAGATGGACATGATCCTCGAGCCGCGTGGTCTGTGCCGCAACGTCTCGATCACCACGTCGACCTGGCCGAGGTCCAGCCCGGCGAGCTCCACCGCTGGCACGACCACGGTGTCTGCCGATCGGATTGCCGCGCTGAGGTCGGCGGCTGGATTGATCATGAAGTCGGAGTTGGTCCGCACCGGCTTTGCGTCCGTCGAGGCGGTGATCACCTCGTAGAGCGGCCGGCCGGACTCGTCCCGGGCCGCTCCGAACAGCCGAGCCGGGATGGCGAACTCAAACGGGATCACCCCATCCATTGCGATCACCACAACACGGTGTGGGGCACTGGTCGCGCGAC
>Ga0137413_10000632_pt1 | contig 12289 bp, 10 predicted proteins | sample CZODoug2_1_16fun_FD_108280 | JGI IMG/M metagenome (GOLD analysis project Ga0137413, IMG submission 108280) | Vadose zone soil fungal communities from Angelo Coast Range Reserve, California, USA - CZODoug2_1_16fungal (Illumina Assembly) | ecosystem: Environmental > Terrestrial > Soil > Vadose... | reverse complement strand
TTTTACTGCAAGTGGCGCGTTCTTTGGCGCAGCTGCTTTGCCAAAACGAAGACGCGCGGTCTTCCCAGACACAACAGGTCCAGAGTTTGGAAAAAGATCGCCGATTGCTGATGGAACGATCCATGCGAAAACAGCGATGCCGAGCAGGATTCGATGACTAACCGGACAGATATATTTCCTCCGGAATCGTTTCGTATGCCAAAAAATCCGTGGATGAAAGGAAAAAAATTAGCGGAGCCCTGAATTTAGTAAGACTAAAAAATTGGCAGGGGCCGGATGTGAAGGAGTAGCCCATCGAAGTCGACCGCGACAGGATGGTGAAAGTTTTGCAAAGCTCAAAGCAGGCAACGCAAATCGCAAAATGTGAGTAATCCGGTTCGGTTGAACGGGCGTGCGTCACAGCTGGCGACAATGCTCGGTAGCGCTGTGAAAAGTAGGCGACCGGCGGTTCGCCCTTTGCGCCCTCGCGAATTCCGCCGGTCAACCAACCGAAAGTCTAGCAACTCTTCCGTGATGAATCAGTGGGAATGGTTCACCCTGCGTCTGCGTAACCATGCTCCGCCTCGTAGGCCCGAATTGCTCGCCGAGTCTGAGGCCCCAGGACCCCATCGACTGATCCGCGATAATAGCCGGCGCGGGCGAGTCGGCGCTGTAGCTCAGCTACTCTCGACCTGGTAGCGGAGCCGTTTTGGCTACTATTTTGGTAGCCATATCCATTGCCGTTGCCGTACCCGTTGCCGTACCCATACCCATTGTCACCATATCCGTAGCCGGGATATCCGTAACCATAACCATAGCCATACGGGTAGCCATTGTCATAGTATCCGTAATAGGGGTAGCCCCCGTAAGGGTACCCGCCCCAGCCCCAGCCCCACCAACCGGGAAAACCAAAGTCGCCGATGAAAATAACGTTGTTGTGACCGTGATGACCGTGCCAATTGCCGTTCCAATTACGACCGCTCCAGTTCCGGCCATTCCAATTGCGTCCATTCCAGTTACGGCCATTCCAATTGCGGCCGCCAAACGCCCCCATTCCGGGACGGCCAGCGAAACTACGACCCCCAGCAAAATGGCCACCACCACCACCACCACGCCCACCACCGCCGCGGGGCGCAGCTGTGAGTAATGGGGAAGCCAGGGTTACGACAACAAAGCAACTCAGGGAAAGTATAAGTTTTGAATGATTCATGTTAGGTGGGCTTTCTAATTATTAGACACCGGACGCGCAGGAAAGTCTCAGTTTTTTTACGGCGGCAGAAGAATAAATCGGGTGGATCCGTGCGTTCTTGAACCGGAACCGGAGCAGAGTTTGGCACTGATTCATGCTCGCCAGAACTTCGCCACGGCGGTTATCATGCCGGGTTGATGAAGAAGATGCGGCGTGCCGCGATCCTCATATTATTAATCTTTGCCTGGCAGCCGGTTCGCGCCGCGTCACCGGCACACAGTGTGAGTCCATCGCGACAATTCATCATTTACGGCGCAGACGCGGCGCTGCGCGGGACGATCTCCGAACTGGCAGAGCAGACCAAGAGCAATTTGCTCGCACTTTTGCGCCAGCGCGACGAATGGACGACGGCCGTTATAATCAATTTGCAAGTGCAACAGGCGAATCTTCCCGAAATTCCGCCGACCGACTTGCGACTTAGCCAGACGGGCTTTGGCGCGAAGCTGCAACTCGATTTAACCGTTGGCCAAAATCTGGATGGTTCATTAATCGAACGCCAGCTGCTGCGCGGCATTCTGCTCGAGATGATTTATCGAGACGAGCGCGCCCTTGCACCCGGCACGACGCTTGTCGAACCGCCGGATTGGCTGGTAGAAGGTGCGTTGACGTTAACGCCGGGACGCGATCGCAAGGTCGTAGTGGAGGCGCTTTCAGGAACCGAAAATGGAAAGTCGCTGGAGGAATTTCTCGGCCAGCGATTCGATCTGCTCGATTCCGCCGGACGCATGCTTTACCGGGCTCATTCCATCGCGCTCGTTCAATTACTCCTCGATGAGGGTGGCCGCGCGCGTCTCGCGCGCTACATCGCGAATCTTTCGCATGCGTCAAACGATCCCGTCGCTGATTTGAAGGCGCGGTTTCCACAGTTGCGCGAGGATTTGGAAAAGAAATGGCGCTCGACGGTGGCTCGACTCGGCGAGAATCAAACTTACCAGTCGCCGACCTTTGCCGAGAGCGAACGACGTCTCGAAGAAGTGTTGCAGATCAAAATTTCGGATGGCTCGCGCAATCGCGAGCAGCGAAAAACAGCCGATCTTAGCGAGCTTGCGGGCCGCAAAGCGTCAGGAGATGAAAAAGCCGCGGTCAGCCAAATGAGCCGGGCGTTGCTGTTGCTTATGGGGACGGTGCATCCGGTTTTGCGTCCGATGGCGCGCGAGTATCAGCAAATTGCAGCGCTCCTTGCTCGTGGGAAGCGAAGAGGAATCGCAAAGCGCTTGTCTCACCTGGATGATATCCGCAACGAACTCGCCGCTCGAATGGGCGAGATCGACGATTACATGAACTGGTTCGAAGCGACGCAAATGGAAAGGGAAAGCGGTGCTTTCAACGATTATCTCAAAGCGGCAAGCCAATCGGAGGTCTCCGCGCCAAGGCGGCGCGATCCGTTGTCGGTCTATCTGGATGCACTGGTCGACCAATTTGAGAACTAGTGGCCACAGTCTGGACCGGAGCGAGGCAGTATCGGAGTAATGGAAAGATGCAGCATTCCAGCATTCCAAAACTCCTTCGTTGCGCGGCAGTTGCCGGTTCCGAGTTTGGCGATTATGCTTAACGGCGCGTTTAAAACGCGCCTTTTTTCACCCTATGCAAAAAATTGGATTTTCTGAAGCGCTTGATTCCATTGTCAGGAGCGACCCGCGGTACCAGCGAGATGCATATGTTTTTCTGCGTGACTCGCTCGATTTCACGACCAAACAGCAGAAGAAAGCGAAAGGCACCAGCATCCGGCACGTGACTGGACCGGAGCTCCTGGAGGGATTGCGTCAGTACGCGCTCAAGGAGTTCGGGCCGCTGGTCATGACGGTTTTCGATAGTTGGGGCATTCACTCATCCGAGGACGTCGGAAACATGGTTTTTAACCTGATTGGCGCCGGGATATTCGGAAAAACCGAGGAGGATTCTATCGAAGATTTCAGGAACGTTTATGATTTCGAAGAGGTTTTCGTGAAGCCGTTCGCGCCGGAAAAACCAGTGGTGACAAGGGCTCGGGCGGAATTGCCAGCGCCTAAGCCTACTGCGTCGAGAAAGTGATCAGCAACGCCTGATCACCGGGGACGCCGCCGTCACTGCAATGGCTCGCATACCACTAGCAAAGTTTTTCTCAGCAGTTCTATTATTTATGATGGTTAATCTGAAAGCAGCGCCGACTGAGTCTTCGGCTGTCATCACCTTCCCGTCGAGCTCGGCGCACAAATGGATTCTGCCTAACGGGCTGACAATCATTGTGCAAGAAGATCGCAGCGCCCCCGTAGCCAGCGTACAAGCATGGTGCGCCACGGGAAGCATCGACGAGGACCAGCATCTCGGAGCCGGGTTGTCCCACATTCTCGAGCACATGCTCTTCAAAGGAACGAAAACGCGCGGGAAAAATGAGATCGCCCAAAAAATCCAGGACGTGGGTGGTTACATTAATGCTTACACATCCTTCGATCGCACGGTTTTTTGGATCGACGTGCCGAAAGATGGTGTCGCTACCGCGCTCGATATTCTGGCGGATGCGATGATGAATTCGACTTTGCCGCCGGAGGAGTATCAGAAAGAACAGGAAGTAATCCGGCGCGAGTTCGCCATGGGCATGGATGATCCCGACCGCATGGCCGGCTTGCTCCTTTTTTCAACTGCGTATCAGGTGCATCCCTATCGCTTCCCGGTCATCGGCGACATCGAAATTTACAACCAGCTGATCCAGGAACAGGTAATGCAGTATTACAAAACGCGTTACGTCCCGAATAATCTCACCTTTATCATAGTTGGCGATGTCGATGCAGAAAGAATGCACCAACAACTCATCGACTTGTTCAAGCCGTACCCGGCGAAATCGCTCCAGCCGGTATTCATTCCGGCGGAACCGCCGCAACTTGGCCGGCGCGAAGTGCATCAGGAATTTGCCACGGAGCTATCGCATCTTTCACTGGCATGGCACATCCCGGCGGTCACGAACCTGGACGTACCCGCGCTTGATCTGCTCTCAATGATCCTCGGTGAGGGACGCAGTTCGCGGCTGTACCGGCGCGTTCGCGAAGAGGCCGGTCTCGCGTTTCGCATTTCGGCATTTTCCTACACGCCGGGCGATCCCGGTTTGTTCGGCATCGACGCGACCGTCGATCCAAAGAAACGCGAAGCAACCGAGCAATTGGCCCTGCAGATTGTTGACGAAGTGAAACACGCTGGCGTCACCGCGGATGAACTGGAGAAGGCAAAAAAAATCATGCTCAGTCACCATTTCGGTGCGTTGACGACCATGCGGGGCCAGGCGTCGGACGTCGGGTCAAACTGGTTGCTCACGCGCGATCTGAATTTCAGCCGCCATTATCTTGACGCTGTTCAGAAAGTGTCGCTTGACGATATCAAGCGCGTCGCCGCGCAGTACCTGACGGAGAACAATCTGACGGTCATCTCGCTGAATCCAAAGGGTTCGTTGACCGCGAAAGCCGAGGGTCCGAAGGCAGTCGCGGCCGCTGAGATCCAGAAATTTGAATTGTCGAACGGATTGCGTCTTCTGGTTCGCGAAGATCCTCGCCTGCCTCTCGTAGCGATGGGCGCGGTTTTTCGTGGGGGTCTTCTCGCAGAGAATCCGCAGGACAATGGCGTTACGCATCTGATGGCGAAAGTGCTGCTGAAAGGAACCAAAACACGCACTGCCGAGCAAATCGCCAATGAGATCGAGGCGGTGGGCGGTTCCATTTCGAGCGATGCCGGCAACAACAGCTTTGGCGTGTCGGTCGATGTAATGAAGCCCGATGTAAAACTGGGCGTCGACTTGCTCTCGGACGTGTTACTCAACGCCACCATGCCGGAAAAAGCGATCGCACGCGAGAAAGAAGTCCAGATTGCCGCGATCCAGCAGGAGGAAGAGCAGTTGACCTCAGTTGCACGCAACATCATGCGACAGGCGCTTTTCCCGCAGCATCCTTACGCTTTGCGTGGCAATGGTTCCGTCGAATCCGTTAAGGGTTTAACGCAAAAAGATCTCATTGAATTTCGCGATCGATACGTGGTCGCGAAAAATAGCGTGATCTACGTCTTTGGAGACGTTAATCCGGCGGAGATAAAGCAGCTTTTCGAACAGGCACTCGGCAAGATGAGGCCGGGCGCGCTTGCCCTGACCGATGCAAAGCCGTCCACGCCACTGGGCAAACCAGAAACTGTGGAAAGCCGCAAAGAGAAGGCGCAAGCCGTGATCATGGTCGGATTTCGCGGCGCGAGTATGTCGAGTCCGGATCGTTACGCGCTGGAATTGATCGACGAAGCGAGCAGCGATCTCGGGTCGCGTTTCTTTGTTCGAATTCGCGAGCAAATGGGTTTGGCGTATTACGTAGGTGCAAGCCAGATGCAAGGCCTTGTTCCGGGACTTTTTGCATTTTATCTCGGCACCGATCCAAAGAAGGTCGAGCGCGTGAAGGCCGCGTTACTGGACGAAATTCACAAGCTCGCCAACGAAGGACTGACGTCTGACGAATTGATGCGAGCGAAAAAGAAATTGATTGGGCAGCAAGAGATCGCCAACCAGAGCAATGACGCTTTTGGCTATCATGGCGCGCTCGACGAGCTCTATGGACTGGGCTTTGATTATTACAAGCAACTCGAGCATGATGTGAACGCAATAACGCTCGAGGAGATTAAACAAGTGGCTGCGAAATATTTTCGCGATCAACCGTATGTTTTGGCAACGGTGGGACCTTCCGCCCCCGCCGAGCCGCCTGTCGGTAAAAACTCCGGTGAGCCAAAGGCTACGGCAGCGGGCAGGCCGGACAAGTCGCCAGCTGCGAAACAAAGACATCAAGGAACGGCGGTGTCGAGTCCGCCGCCCAGGGTGCCGCAACAGAAATGATGTATGGCTGAAGTCCAAAAAACCACACTGAGCGGCGAGCTGTCCCAGCGCTTTATAGAATTCGTCGTGATGCACGCGCAGAACGCCGCGCTGTTCCTTGGCCAAATTCCAAATCCAAGAACCGGCGAAGCGGAAGTCAACCTGGACCTGGCCCGGATGTTTATCGATCAACTGGCGATGATTCAGGAAAAAACGCGGGGCAACCTGACCAGTGAAGAGGCAAAAGTGTTGAGCAACGCGCTTTCCAATCTGCAGATGGCATATGTGGAAGTTGGGCGGGAACAGCCCGGAAGCGCTGCGCAACCCGAGGCGCCAGAAGCAGCATCGCCGCCGAAACCGGCGGATCAACCGGCGACAGACAAGCCAGAACCATCGGCGCCGATCGCGTCTCCTGAGCCCGAAACAGAATCCAGAAAGAAATTCACTAAGAGCTACGGGCCGTAGCGCTGATTCCCTTTGCCGTATCATCCCGATCCGCAGTCGCGGGAGAGGGAGCTCACATGTGCGCGCACCCACCCGCTGAGGTGCAAACGGGTATCGACGATCTTGTTGTCTAATAAAAGTTCATGATCGCGAGCACGCCAGACGCGCGCGCTACCTTTAGCGTTGGCTCGTCCGCTCAACGGGCGTGGAGCGCGGGCGTGATTTTGCTCGCGCGGTTTTGCGCACAGTGATGGTTCTCTGACCGGCGACGGCAGGTGTCGGCGACGCTTCGGGATATTTCTTGGTTGTGGGCCAGATCAAACGCCACGGTTGAGTCTTAATTGTCTCGCTGAATTGTTTGATGTTCTCGCCGGCTGGCCCGAGCTCGGTAGTCGCGACCTTTAGTTTCTCTGAAGAGTTTCGAAGGTTTTGCAGGGTGACTTGGATGTTGTCGTTCTCCGTAAGACTAGTGCTGATCTTTTGAATATTGGCGAGCGAATGCGAAAGGGCGCTGTCTGGCGCGGTCAGATCAGCCATGTGTTCGCCGAACGTTTTGAACTGGGTAAGAGCGAGTCTTAACTCAGAGTTTTCGTCAGTGAGATGATTAATGTTTTGCGCAGTCTGCTGAAGGTCTTTCATGGTGGTGGTCGCTTCGGTTGCGACCGGCTTGATTACTTCCAGCATTTTAGCCGCGGCTTCGCCGAGATCGGGTGTACGCTCCCCGGCGAACATTTCGCCATCTTTCGCACGGCCTGAGGCTCCGGTGCCTTGCGTGAAATCAATAGCCAGGTCTCCTAGCAACCCGAGCTGCATCATGCGCGCCTTGGCATCGCGATAGACCTTTGCGCTTTTGTCCACCTGCACATCAACGCGCACCTCGAACCTCGGTTTGCCCGGCGTGGAAGATGGGCTTGGACTAGGATTTGCTTCACGCGGATGAATTGCCGCCTCTGCTTCTTCCGCCTGTTTTTCTTCTTCTGGCGACACCGGCGAAAATAATTTTTGGACCTGTCCAATCTTGCGACCGGCCAGCATGACCGGCGCGCCTTGTTTAAGTCCGGCCGCGTTATCGTAGTAAATCTTGTAAGTCACCAGCGGTCGGAACAGCCCTGGCGCGCCGAGAAGAACCAGAAGGAATGCGACTACCGCGATCGTCCCGATCACGAGCAGACCAGTCATGATTTCATTTCTTTGTAATTGCATCGAGACTGCCTTCCAGAATTGGACCTTCAGTGCTTCCGCTCACGAACTGCGCGACCACCGGATTTTTGGAGTGTTTGAATTCCCTAGGTTCGGCTTCTTCAATAATCTTTCCCTGATACAACATAGCCATTCGCGTGGCGATGCGAAAGGCGCTGCCCATTTCGTGCGTTGCGGTGATGGATGTGACCTTCGATTTCTCGCTAAGGCTAATAATCAATTCGTCGATCACCGAGGCAATGATCGGGTCGAGACCGGCTGAGGGCTCGTCCAATAGGATCAATTCGGGCTCGAGCACGAGCGCGCGCGCCAACGCCACGCGTTTTCGCATACCGCCACTCAGCTCCTCCGGCAGAAGCTCCTTCGAATCCTCCATGCCCACTAGTTCGAGTTTTTCGTCGACAATTTTGTCGATCTCACTGCTCGATTTATCGGTGAGCTCTTCCAGTGGCAGCGCAACGTTGTCGCGCACATTGCGCGAACTCAGCAGGGCCGAATATTGATAGACCATGCCGATATGTTGTCGCACCTGTTGAAGCTTTCGGCGGGACAACCGCGTGATTTCAAACTGCTTGAAAAAAATCGAACCGGAATCGGGGCGGAGCGTGCCGAGAATCAATCGCAAAATGGTGCTCTTGCCACCGCCGCTCTGGCCCATGATCACCAGACGTTCCTGCGGCTCAACTTTGAGCGAAAGACCGTCGAGCACTTTCTTTTCCTCGAACTGCATGTGCACGTCGCGCAGTTCGATCATGTGCAGCGGCGTGCTCACGTGGGATAAAAGGTGGTATAAACGACGTTGTAGAGTGTATCGCAGCCGATCACCGTCGTGATCGCAGTCACGACGCTGGAGGTTGTCGACGTGCCAACTCCGGCGGCGCCACCTTTCACTGTCAGGCCCCGGTAGCAGGCGATTGCGGCGATTAGCAGACCGAACAAAAAGCTCTTCAAGATGCCGGTAATAATATCTCGAATGAGCAGTGAATCCTTCACGAGATCGAGAAAATAGGGAAAGGCGATGCTGAAATACGCTTTGCAGACCAGGCTGCTCGCGAATATGGCCGCGAGGTTTGAAACCGTGGATAAACACGGCATCAGCAGAAACAACGCAAGCATTCGTGGCGCGACCAGGAAACGCAACGGACCGATGCCCATTGCTTCAATCGCCTCGACTTCTTCGGAAACCTGCATGGTTCCCAATTCCGCAGTAAACGCCGCGCCGATGCGCGCTGCGAGCATGATGCCGGTAAGCAAAGGCCCCAGCTCGCGCGTAAAAGCGATTGAAACCAGACCGGGGATTAGCCGCTCGGTTCCGAAACGTTGTAATTGGTAGCCAGTCAGCAATGCCATGGTCAGCCCAAGGAAAAAGGAAACGAGCCCCACCAGTAGTACCGAATCGACACCGGCGCGTTCGGTGTGGCGGAAAAAACTGGCGGCACGAAACGGAACGCGTCGATGCTGAATCCGCTCGAACGTTTCTTCGAACGTATTCACAATGAACCAGAACACGCCGCCTACTTCGCGAAGAAAATAGCGCGTGATATGGCCGATCCCCTCGGCAATCAGAATGGGCGGCGGTTCAGAGTTCGCCATGACCGAGAAGTTGCCTCACTTCGTCATTGGGAAAAGAGCAAAGTTGTTGCGGAAAAGAGCGAAAGCGATGCGGGGACGCATCGCACTCCAAAGCACTTCGTGCAAAAACTATGGGAAGCTCGTTTGTTTTCACGGCAGCTTTGGGAGTGCGTGCGCGTCCCGCGTCGCTTTGATGCGAATATCCATAAGATCGATGCTATCCCGGCTAGCGTTGCGGTACCAATATGAAACGCGTTTCAATAACGAATTGCTTCTTTGCTATCGTGCTATTTAATGCGGGGGCGCTGGCGGCGGCTCCAGAGCAATCACCTCCGGCGAGGGTTTCCAGCGAACGAAACCCGGATCATCAGCCAAACATGGGAACACAGGCAGTCAGACTCGCGATTCACGGCGGCGCCGGGACTATCGAGCGAAGCAACATAACTTCCGAACGGGAGCGCGAATATCGCGCCGGACTGGAACGCGCGCTCACTGCTGGCTACGAAATTCTAAAGCGCGGCGGCTCGAGCCTCGATGCAACCCAGGCCGCGGTGCGCGTGCTCGAAGACGATCCGCATTTTAACGCGGGTAAAGGCTCAGTGTTCACGAGTGCGGGGACGAACGAAATGGACGCAGCGATCATGGATGGGAAAACGCTCGCTGCCGGCGCGGTTGCATCGTTGAAGCACGTCAAAAATCCCATCAACCTTGCCCGGCTGGTGATGGAAAAATCCGGACACGTCATGATGGATAGTGACGGCGCGGAATTGTTCGCGAAGGAAAATGGGATCGAACTAGTGGATCAGAAATATTTTTTCACCCAGGCGCGTTGGGATGCTTTGCAGAAAATTAAGGCGGCTGAAAAGGGTCGCACAAGCGGTGCCGGGAAGAACTTTTTAATTACCGATCAGGATCGACATGGCACGGTCGGTGCGGTAGCGCTGGATCAGAACGGGAATCTCGCTGCTGCGACTTCAACCGGCGGTACGACAAACAAGCGACCAGGGCGCATTGGCGATTCGCCGGTCGTCGGTGCCGGCACTTACGCGGACAACGCCACCTGCGCCGTTTCCGCGACCGGGGACGGTGAATATTTTATCCGCGCAACAATTGCACGTGACGTTTCAGCGTTGATGGAATATCGCGGGATGTCTCTCAAGGAGGCTGCGCAGGCTGCTTTGGACAAGGTCGCCAAACTTGGCGGCACCGGTGGACTGATCGCAATCGATCACGAGGGCAACATGACGTTGCCATTTAACACAGCAGGAATGTACCGTGGCTACATCGATACAAGCGGCAAGCTTGTCGTGGAGATTTACAAGTAGAAGTGAGGCGGCTGTGTAAGCCGCCTGTCCTTGAACAAATGAATCCACTTCCGATTCCTCGAGCAGCTGAAATGAACGCAGAGTCCACTGAGGTTTTGCGACTATGGAAAGTGCCGGAACTCGGTCAGCAGGTCATTTTGCGTCATGACGCTTGGGAGGATCCCGCCGCATGGGGACTCATGCTGGTAGACATCGCGCGACATGTCGCCCGTGCATGCGCCCAAGAAGGACAAGACGAAGAAGAAGTATTTCAACGCATCCTCTCTGGCTTTTGCGCAGAGATTGAAGCGCCGACTGATACGCCGCGAGGAGAATTGGATTACGAATAAACAAAGCATTGGCTAACGCTCCGGCGTTTGACACAAACGCCTCCACAAAAATGCTCCCGCCGTTTTCCGTCGTAATTCCCTGTTTCAATGAAGCGGGGCGCATTGGAGAAACGCTTCGCCTCACACTCGATTATCTCTCGGCCAATGCGCCGGAGAGTGAATTGATCGTCGTGAACGACGGATCAACAGATGCCACTGCGGCAATTGCCCGTGAAAGATTGAAAGATGCCAGGATCGAAACGCGCTTGCTCGAGAATTTTCCAAATCGCGGCAAAGGCGCCGCGGTTCGTTCCGGATTGCTTGCCGCGCAAAAGCCGATCGGCCTGTTTTTCGATGCTGATCTTTCCACGCCTCTGGGGGAGACACCGAAATTGATCGAGCCAATTGCAAAAGGCGAGGTCGACATCGCATTTGGATCTCGCGCCCTGGATCGCGGATTGATTGGCATTCATCAACCGTGGCGACGCGAGCAGGCGGGTCGCGCGTTCAACCTGCTCGTGCGCCTCGCGACCGGTCTGCCGTTTTGGGACACTCAATGCGGGTTTAAGGCTTTTCGTCTCGATGTCTGCCGCCCGATTCTGGAGGCCGCGCGTCTCGATGGCTTCGCCTTCGATGTCGAACTGCTTTATCTCGCGCAGCACGCCGGATTGCGAATTTGTGAAATTCCGGTGCGCTGGAATCACGCTGAGGGCAGTAAAGTTCAGTTTTTCAAGGATAGCTTGCGAATGTTGCGCGAAGTGATCGCGCTAAGAGCAAGAGATAACGCCGTGTCATCCTGAGCGAAGTGAAGGACCTTCCCTAAGCTGTTCGATCTCACTAATTCGCTTGCGTGTTCCAAAACTCCGTGGACGAGATCCCCTCGTCGTCTGTATGGCTCGGGATGACAAGCCGCCACCGCTTTTCTTTCTAGACGTGCTGTCTAAATTACATCTGCCGCGTCTCGCGGTTTTGTTTCCATGCACTCCTTCCGATTTCATCCCGCCGTCACACGGTGGTTCGAGCAGACATTCGGATCGCCGACAGAACCGCAACTGCGCGGCTGGCCGGCAATCCAATCAGGCCGGCATGTGCTGATTTCTGCCCCAACAGGTTCGGGAAAAACGCTGGCTGCGTTCCTCGCTTCGCTGGATGTGTTGTTTCGAGAAGGCGCACGGACTGATTTGCCGGATGAGGTGCAGGTCGTTTACGTCTCGCCCCTCAAAGCGTTGAGCAACGATATCCGTAAAAATCTGCAAGAACCGCTCGCTGGAATTCGCGCATTGCTGCGTGAAAGCGAGGGCCACGACATCGAGGTGCGCGCAGAAGTCCGCACTGGCGATACAACAGCCGCGCAACGTCAGGCGCTAATCAAGAAACCGCCGCACATTCTTGTTACCACGCC
>Ga0137413_10000631_pt1 | contig 12296 bp, 7 predicted proteins | sample CZODoug2_1_16fun_FD_108280 | JGI IMG/M metagenome (GOLD analysis project Ga0137413, IMG submission 108280) | Vadose zone soil fungal communities from Angelo Coast Range Reserve, California, USA - CZODoug2_1_16fungal (Illumina Assembly) | ecosystem: Environmental > Terrestrial > Soil > Vadose... | reverse complement strand
TTAATACCAAAATTAATAGGAGACCGCGATGAAACATCCCCGTCGTCAATTTCTGCATCTGGCGGCGGGCGCTGTCGCGCTCCCGGCCGTGTCGCGGGTCGCTTGGGCGCAGTCATATCCATCGCGGCCAGTGCGCGTGGTTGTCGCTACAGCAGCAGGCGGCGCCAACGATATCATCATGCGCCTGATCGGACCATGGCTTTCCGAGCGGCTCGGTCAACAATTCATCATTGAAAACCGGCCGGGCGGTAGCAACAACATCGGTACCGAGGCGGTGGTGCGCGCGCCCGCCGACGGGTACACACTTCTCGCGATCAGCGGAGTAAATGTCGTCAACACCGTGCTCGTCGACAAACCTAACTTCAATTTCATCCGCGACATCGCTCCGGTCGCGGGCACTATGCGCGCTCCGCTCGTCATGACGGTGAATCCATCGTTTCCGGCCAAGACTATTCCCGAGTTCATCGCCCATGCGAAGGCCAACTCAGGCAAGCTCAACTTTGCATCGGGCGGAACCGGAACGGGCCCGCATATGGCGGGCGAGCTATTCAAGATGATGACCGGCATCAACATGGTGCACGTGCCCTATCGCGGCGAAGGGCTCGCGCTCACCGATCTATTGGGTGGACAGGTGCAGGTCATGTTCAACGCGTCAATCCTCTCGGTCGAGTCCATCAAGGCCGGCAAGCTGCGCGCGCTCGGGGTGACGACCGCTACACGCTGGGATGCACTGCCGGACATCCCGACAGTGAGCGAGTTCGTGCCGGGTTTCGAGGCGCGTGTCTGGTTTGGCGTTGGTGCGCCCAAGGGCACGTCCGCCGAGACCATCGACAAGCTCAGCGAGGCGATCAACAAGGCTCTCGCCGACCCCAACATCAAGGCGCGCTTTGCCGACTTGGGCGGCGTTCCGTTTCCCGGTTCGCCTGCTGAACTCGGGAAGTTCATTGTCGAGGAAGCTGAGAAGTGGAGCAAGGTGATCCGGACGGCCAACATCAAGGCGGAGTAGATCGCCCCGCGAGTGGATATCGCACAGATCGCGTTTGGTGACGTCGACCTCGCCCATGTCGCCTACGGGTCAACGGCGACATTGCCGACCACAAGTTTGTCAAAAAGCATCGCGGCCAGCGTTCAGTTGGAAGAGTCCTAATGCTTCGCGAACCTCATCGAGCGTAGCCTGCGTCACCCGCCGCGCATTCTGCGTGCCCTCTCGAAGCACGGTTATGATGTGCCCCGGATCGCGTGCCAAAATCGCTCGAAGGTCACGAATTGGCGCAAGCAATGTCTGTACTGTCTGTAGAATGTCATCCAGCCGACGCTTCACCGCCATGTCGCCCAGGCCACCGCGTCGATAATGCGCCTTGAGGGTCGCTACTGCAGTCCGGTCCTCGTCAAAGGCATCAAGATAGGTGAACACGACATTGCCCTCGACCTTGCCAGGATCCGATGCTCGGAGATGGTCGGGGTCGGTAAACATGCTCTTCACGGCATCGCTGACGTCACCAGGAGATGCGGAGAGCGGGATGGCGTTGCCTTGCGACTTGCTCATCTTTGATTTGCCGTCCACGCCGGGCAGCCGTCCGATTGCGGGAATCAGGGCTTTGGCCTCCAACAACACGTCTCTGCCAACTTGGCGATTGATACGTCGGACGATTTCGTTGGTCTGCTCGATCAAGGGTGCTTGATCCTCGCCAACCGGCACGACAGTCGCCTTAAAGGCAGTGATGTCGGCTGCTTGTGCGACAGGGTAGCAGAGAAAGCCCGCCAGGATGTCGCGACCAAATCCACGTGCTTGGATTTCGTCTTTGATAGTCGGGTTTCGCTCAAGCCGCGAGACTGTGACGAAGTTCATATAGAGGAGCGTCAGTTCAGCGAGCGCGGGCAGATGTGACTGAAGGCAGATCGTCGTCAGCTCTGGATCAATCCCAACAGTAAGATAATCGAGCGCCACTTCCAACACGTTGTGTCGCACTCGCGCCGGATCGTGTGCATTATCGGTTAGGGCCTGCGCATCAGCCAAGAGCAGGAACTGACGATGGGTCGATTGCAAAGTTACACGATTCTTGAGCGAACCAACGTAGTGCCCGAGATGTAACGGACCCGTGGTCCGATCGCCGGTTAGTACGACGAGGGGCGAATTGGTATCGACAGTCATGACAGCTACTCCAAGTTAAGAGCCGCCGTGTCATCGGACTGTCGATAGACGTAACCCGCGCCAGCCGAATCACGGCGGCTACGGTTGATCTCGTGATGAGGCCGCGCCGCTCCTAAACGGAGCGCCACCAAAGGGAAATCTGGTTGGTACGGTTACTCATGGTTGGCGACATGCCACAAAAAATGAGAGCACCCTTTCCTCCTTAGCGCGAAGGCCGTGTCCCATTTTTGCTCTTCCAATGCAACGCAATCGCCTCGCGGATGGCGCTTATGCCGGGGCGGCTTCTCAATGGCGACACAGGCAACTGGCCAGCACCAAGGCTGTAGGATGGACAATAAGGGCGTAAACGCCGTTTTGGCCCATCTACGGCCGGCGTCGTCGGAATCCGCAGGCAATGACCGGTCGACTTCCGCTTTGGGGTCTACATACTAAAGATTCCGATATGCGGATAACGCAGATCTCAGTCCGCAATGCGGAAATGTTTGCACTGCAACATTATTGTCTTGTCGCGCCGATCCAATTAATGAACTGTAAATACAAGAGTTTTCGCCTTCTGGACGCTGTTTACGAAAATGCTGCATCGCAGTATAAAACCGTTGCGCATAGCGATCATGAGCACACCGATGCGACAGGAGTGTGATGCCAGTGTCCCGCATTGCGGGCGAAGGCGATAATGGCGGTCGCCTGCACCCGAATCCGGGCTAGAGGCCGATGCGGATCAGCATGGGGAATTCGGGTGTGAAAAACCGCAATTGTTGCGATAATTTGGGCATTTTGCGATAGGGTGAGGGCAGGCGGTTGAATGTGTGTACGGTGCCGTACACAAAGGATTCGATTGCAATTCTTGCTGTTGTTTTTGACGATCAAAATTAGCGTGGATACCGTACGTCAGAAAGCGGGATTGTTGCATTTGCAACAAAGTTTGCGCTGCGGAAAGCAGGAAAACGGGGTGATTTTACGTAGTACCGTTGCAAGATGGTGATTATGGGGGTAACGTTGATTTCTCATGCAACTAGCCAACGACGTGGGAGGGACGAATGAATCGAACCCGAGCACTGACGTCACTGAGCATGGTCTTACTGGGAGGCGCCGCGTTCGCGGTCGCTGCCCTCATGCCAGCAACGCTGCGAGCTCAGCCTGCTACCCCGACAGACGCTGCCAACTATAAGCAATTGATGCAGATGTATTGCGTCGGCTGCCACAGCGGTCCGACACCATTTGCCGGACTTAATCTTGAACCACTGGATCCCGCCAAGCTCAATGAGAACGGCGTGATCTGGGAAAAGATGATCCGCAAGCTACGCGACAAGCAGATGCCGCCAGCCGGCATGCCGCGTCCCGACGACGCCACCTACGAGGCTTTCTTCAAATTCCTCGAGTCAGGGCGTGATCGATTGGCTCAAGCCAATCCGAATCCGGGTCGCACCACGCTTAATCGGTTGAACCGGACTGAGTACGCCAACACGATCCGCGATCTGCTGGCGCTCAACATCGACGTCAGGGACCTGCTCCCGGGCGATGACACGGGCTACGGCTTTGATAACATCGGAGACGTGTTGTCGGTGTCACCGGTGCTGCTGGAGAAGTATCTCCTCACGGCTGGCAAGATTGCGCGTGCTGCCGTTGGCGATCCCAACATGCAGCCGACCGTGGAGGCCTTCGAGGTTTCGCACGGCCTGAAGCAACGTGATCGCATGGACGAGGCGCTGCCGGTCGGTTCGCGCGGCGGTGCGGCCGTCAAGCATCGTTTCCCGGTGGATGGCGAATATGAGATTTCCGTCAACATCTCGCGCGGCAGGGCCGAAAATTATCTCGGTCTCGGCCGGGAGCGCCAGTTGGACCTGAGGCTCGATGATCAGAGGCTCGGCCTTTATACGCTCGCGCGCAATCCTGGACGTTCTTCGCTTGGTTCGGGCACGCCGCCTGATGCGCATCTCAAGGCACGTTTGGTCGTCAAGGCGGGCACGCACGAGATCGGAGCTTCATTCCTGAAGGATACTATCGTTCGGGAAGGCATCATTGATCGCGTCCGCGAAGATGCGGTTCCTACGTATTTCGAAGGCATAGGGGCGATCACCGTCACGGGGCCGTACAACGTCCAGGGACCTGGCGCCACGGCTTCGCGCGAGCGGATTTTCTCTTGCCTGCCGAAGGCTGCTTCCGAGGAACAGGCCTGCGCTGAGCAGATCCTGAAGACGGTTGCAAAGCGCGCTTATCGGCGCCCGGTGACCGAAGATGACCTCAAGCCGTTCGTTGTGCTCTATCAGCAAGGCTCACAAGCCGGTGCTGGTCGTGGCGGGTTTGAAGCCGGCATCCGGTTGGCATTGCAGGGATTGCTGGTGGCGCCTGACTTCATCTTCCGTCCAGAGCATGACCCGGCGGGAGCACCTCCTGGCAGCTCTCATCGCGTCAGCGATGTCGAGCTTGCCTCTCGGCTGTCGTTCTTCCTGTGGAGCAGCATCCCTGACGAAGAGCTGCTCGCCGTTGCGGAGGCCGGAAAGCTCAGCGACAAGGCCGTGCTGGCGCAGCAGGTCAAGCGCATGATGGCCGACCCGAAGTCGGAGCAGATGGTCAAGAACTTCGCGGGCCAATGGTTGTTCCTGCGGAATATTCGGAACATCTCGCCGGCAACGGAATCCTTCCCGAATTGGGACGAGAACCTGCGCCCCGCGATGGCGACAGAGACGGAGATGCTCATCGACAGCATGATGCGTGCTGATCGCAGCATCGTCGACATGTTGCAGAACGATTACACCTTCCTCAATCAGCGCTTGGCTGAGCACTATGGAATCAAGGGCGTCTACGGCACCGAGTTCCGCCGGGTTGCGCTTGAAGACAAGAACCGCTGGGGCCTGCTCGGACAAGCAAGCGTCCTGACGGTGACCTCCTATCCCAACCGGACGGCGCCGACGATCCGTGGCAAGTGGGTGCTCCAGCAGATCCTGGGCACGCCTCCGCCCCCGCCTCCGCCGAACGTTCCGTCGTTGAAGGACGACGAGAAGACCCAGCGCCTGACCATGCGTCAGCGTATGGAACTGCACCGGCAAAATCCGACCTGCGCGGTTTGCCACCGGATGATGGACCCGCTTGGGTTCGCGCTGGATAACTTCGATGGTATTGGTACGTGGCGTACGTCCACCGGAATCAACGAGCCGATCGATTCTTCTGGTGTCATGCCTGATGGGACGAAGTTCGATGGACCGACAGGACTGCGTGAGATCCTGCTGTCGAAGAAGCACATGTTTGTTGAAAACTTCACTGAGAATCTACTGACCTATGCGCTCGGTCGCGGCGTGGAGGAGTATGACCGCCCTGCTCTCCGTACGATCGTGCGTCAGGCTGCTCTGGAAGACAACAAGTGGTCATCTATCATTACTGGTATCGTCAACAGCACACCGTTTCAAATGAGGAGGGTAACAGATGGTAATAACTAAGAAGTACATTCCCCGACGGACGTTCTTGCGCGCAGCGGGTGCGGCAGTTGCCCTCCCGATGCTGGACGCGATGACGCCGGCTTTTGCGGTCGAGGCCAAGCGGCCGATCCGCATGATGTTCATGCAAGTCCCGAACGGGATCATGAACCTGAAGAACGAGTTCGCGCCCAAGGATGAGGGCCCGATTACCACGATGCCGCGCAGCCTTGAGCCTATGGCGGCCTTCAAGGACAATTTGGTGATCCCGACGAACCTGGATCAGAACCAGGCGGCGGGTCTGGACTTCGAAATCGCCGGCGACCATCCGCGCGCTGCCACGGCGTGGCTCACGGGAGCGCATGCGAAGATGACGTCGGGCGCCGACCTCAAGGGCGGCATCTCCGCCGACCAGATCGCGGCTCGCCAGTTCGGCAAGGAGACTCAGCTCGCCTCGCTCGAAATCGGGTTGGAATCGCCGGAAGTAATCGGCTCTTGCGAAGCCGCTTATGCCTGCGCCTATTACAACACGATCTCCTGGCGCAACGACAGCTCGCCGTTGCCGATGGAAAACCGTCCGCGCGCTCTGTTCGAGCGCCTGTTCGGCGAAACGACCGATCCGGAAATCCGCATGGCTCTCCGCAAGGAAGACCGCAGCATCATTGACACCATCAATGCATCGATCAAGAAGATGCGTTTGGAGCTGGGTGGAACCGATCGCAGCAAGATCGACCAGTACATCGATGCGATCCGCGACGTCGAGCGCCGTATGCAACTTGCTGAAAAGCAAGCGGGCAATGACCTCCCACAGGTCACAAGCCCCGTCGGCGCTCCGGAAGTGTTCTCGGATTATTTCAAGCTGATGACCGATCTCCTGGTCCTGGCTTGGCAGACTGACATGACGCGCGTCATCACGTTCATGATGGGCCATGAGATGAGCGGCCGCGCGTATCCGGAAATCGGCTTCCCCGACGCGCACCACCCCTGCACGCACCACCAGGGCGATCCGGAGAAGATCGAGAAGACGACCAAGATCAACACCTTCCACGTGAAGCAGCTGGCCTACTTCTGCGACCGGCTCGCCAACACGAAGGACGGCGGTGACGGTTCGTTGCTCGACAACTCCATGACCCTCTACGGGGCAGCGCTCAGCGACGCCAACCTGCACCTTTACACCGATCTTCCGCTGTTGCTGACAGCCGGCAAGAACACCGGTATCAAGGGCGGCGTGATGGTCAAGTATCCGAAGCGCACTCCGATGACCAACCTGCTCGTGACCATGCTGGACAAGGCTGGCGTGACGGGCGTGGAAAGCCTCGGCGACAGCAAGGGCCGGCTCTCGCTGCCAGCCTAACGAGAAGGTCGCTTTCTCGATTGTCACAAGCTCGCCGAAGCCGGATTTATCCGGCTTCGGTATACCTTCAAGCGACGCCAGAACTCGGTTTAATCCGTGTTCGGCGGGCTAAATGGGAGGCTTGGATTTGTAGGGGCCGTATTTCAGGTGCCGTGAGTCCTCGTCTCTCGAACTACGGCCCGTGAATGACGGGCTCGCGGCCGGCCCGTGCAGACGGGCTTGTGCCCTTAGGGGCCCGTTGAGGCGGGCTTGCGAACTGTCCGCGAAAGCGAACGGGCGGCGGTCACAGATTTTCGACTTTCAACTTGAACATGCAACTCGAACACGGTTGTGGGAGAACAGCGATGAACATGAGGGCAATGCTTCTGGCGGGACTGCTAGGCTCGACATTCCTTGCGGGCGCCGCCTTTGCTGCTGAAAACATTCTGACGCTTCAAACTGCCGCGAAAGAGGGTAATCGCGCAGCGGTGCAATCTTTGCTGAACAGCCCCGTGAAGCCCAATGTGGCTGGCGCCGAAGGCGCGGCGGCATTGGTGTGGGCGGCCTCGCGCAATGATGTCGAAATGGCCGATATGCTGTTGCGCGCCGGCGCAAACGCAAAGGGTGCCAACGAATTCGGGGCGACTGCCGTGTACGCGGCCGCGGCCCATAGGAATGCCGCGCTTTTGACGAAGCTTCTTGCCGCTGGCGCAGATCCCAATATCGCGATTGTGTCGGGTGAGACGCCCCTGATGATAGCGGCGCGCCGCGGTAATCTTGAGGCCGTACGCGTTCTCTTGTCGGCTGGTGCCAAGCCCAATGCCGCTGAAAACAACGCCGGCCAGACGGCTTTGATGATGGCAATCGTCGAAAAGCATGTGGCAGTCACTGAGGCATTAGTGAACGGCGGCGCAGACATCAAGCTGGGATCCAAGTCGGGATTCACTCCGCTGATGTTTGCCGTGCAGCAGGGTGACGTGGAGGCCATCCGCACGTTGATCAAGGCTGGTGCGGACGTCAACAGCGTGCAGACCGGAACCAAGTTGACGCCCATCATCATCGCGTCAGCTATGCTGCATGGCGACGTTGTTGACTTGCTGCTCGCAAATGGTGCCAATCCCAACGCCATCGACAGTCGTGGGTACACTGCATTGCATCTCGTGGTGCGCGATACCGATTATGGCATGGATCTCCGCACCAAGGACACCGTCACGCGGATCGTCAAGGCGCTCCTGGCGCAAAAAGCGGATCCGAATATCCGCCTCGTGCAGGAACATCCGGCGGCTACGGGCAATGAAGTGTCGCTCGGCGGCGCGACAGCGCTCATTCTGGCGGCCGAAGTCAACAACTTCGATGTCGTCAAGGCGCTGTTGGATGCCGGTGCAGACCCGAAGGCGACCACTGACGCCGGTCACAGTGCATTGCACATGGCCGCCGGCGGTGGCACCGACGTGCAGCGCATGCGCTCACCGGAAGAACGGGCGCTGGCGATCAAGACCGTTCAGCTCCTGGTCGACAAGGGCGTCGGCGTGGATGATCCCGGCCAGTTCGGCTGGACCGCGTTCGAAACCGCGACCTACCAGGGCATGACCGATGTCATGGAATACTTGGCGGGCAAGGGTGCGGACGTCAACCATATGGACGTCTTCGGCCAGACCCCGCTGAGCGTTGCCATGACCATCCTGACCGCGGATATCGGCGGGCGTCGCCTGCAGATCCCGCGCCGCTATCGCAAGGAAGTCGTCGACCAACTTGTCAAGTTGGGCGCCAAGTCCCTTGAGGAGACGGGTGTTGTGGTTGTCCTTCAGCGCACGGGCGACCTCAACTAAACAACAGCTCGTCTGCTGCGGCAGACCACCTGTCAACGTGTCATGGCCGTGCTCGTCGCGGCCATTGACATTTCTGGCGCAGCGGAATTTGAAGTTCGATGAAATTGCTTTGAAACGCGAGTTGTCGGCGCCTTCCGATTCCGAAGATCGTAAACGAACGCGGCGAATTTGATGCGGATGCCCAAATCAATGCACGAGTGTAATGCCAGGATCGGATGGTGGGGGAGCTTGAACAGTCTCGTTGATCGGATGTGCAGGGTTCTTGTCGGCGTCTTTGTTGCAATGACAGCCCTCCTCATGGCCTCTCCAGCCCTTGCCGAAAAGGGCAAGCTGCGGGAGCGGCTCACGCCCGAGGTCATGGCGGTGGTGTTTCCCGATGGGTTTGACCGGCTTGGGCCAGAGGAAGGCACGCCGCCAGCCATTGCGGTCTACAAAGGTGACAAGGTCGTCGCCTATGTGTTTTCGACTCTCGACATCATCAATGCTCCGGGCTACTCGACGACGCCGTTCGATGTAATTGGCGGTGTCGACCTGAACGGCCGCATCACCGGCGCCAAGGTCGTGTTCCATCACGAGCCATATATTCTGCACGACACGCGCCGGCAGCGGCTGCTTGACGAGCTGCTTTCCAAGGAAACCGGCATGCCGCTGCGCGGTTTGCCCACTCAGTTGCCGCCGGACTACGTTGCCGGTGCCACGGTGAGCACGCGCGCGATGCGCGCGGGGGTTCGCACGACGGCCAGTCTGGTGCTGCGCCCGCGCAGCGGCGTGGCGAACGTGACGGTTCCCACGCTCGATGCCGAAACGTTCAACATGAAATCGCAGGAGGACCTGTTCGCCGAAGGTTCGGTAACACGACGTCGCGTGACATCGGGTGAGGTTACGGAAGCCCTCAAGAGCGCCGGGGTTACCAATGCTCGGCTCGACGAGCCGGTCGGCCGTCCCGACGACTCCTATGTCGAATTCATCACGGCGCTTGTCACCCCGCCGACCATCGGAGGCAATCTGCTTGGGATGCTGAAATTCGAAGACTACAAGCGGCAGCTTCCCAGCGATGCCCAGGGAATCTTGATCGCTTCGAAGGGGCGTTACGATTTTCTCGGTACGAAATATTATCGTGAATCCGCGGGCAATCGCTTCGATCGCGTCAGGGTCGTCCAGGACGAGCACACGTTTGAATTCGTGCAGACGGATTATACCTACGCGGCGAGCTTCATGGGCTACGACAATGCGGGGCTGTTTGCGATCCCGGCCGGCTCCGGGTTCGATCCCATAAAGCCGTGGCGGCTGGAACTTTTGGTCAACGGCATGGACAGCCGCCGCGGTGTTCCGGTGACGATTCCATTTGCGCTCGAATACAAGGTTCCGGCCCATTACGTCCTCCTGCCGCCCGAACCGGAACCGCCACCTGTGCCGGCCTGGGTCGAGGCTTGGCATGAAAGCCAGACAAACGCTGTAATCCTTGCCGGCCTGCTCACTGTTCTCACACTGATCTTCGTGTTCCAGGCCCAGCTTTCTCGCTATCGCCTGGCGCACCGGCTGGTCCGCAATGGATTTCTGATCGTCGTTCTGGTCTGGCTCGGTTGGATCGCCGGCGTCCAGCTCTCCATCATCAATGTCATGAACTACCTGCGGGCCCCGTTCATCAATCTCGATTTCACGACGTACCTCGCCGAGCCGCTGATGCTCATCGTCGCGTGCTACACCCTGATCTCGCTGCTGCTGATTGGACGGGGTGTGTTCTGCGGCTGGCTGTGCCCGTTCGGGGCGATGCAGGAGCTGCTTGGGCAGCTTGCTCGCGCGCTCCACGTGCCGCAATGGAACCCATCGCAGGCGCTGGAGAAGCGCCTGTGGCTGGGCAAATATATTGCGGCCGCCGTCGTCCTCGTGCTGATATTGACCGAGATCGATTCGACCGGGGCGACCGCCGAGATCGAGCCGTTCAAGACAGCGATCACTTCCAAATTCACCCGCGCCTGGCCCTTTGTGCTCTATGCTGCTGCCTTGCTCGGGATCGGACTGTTCTCGGAGCGGGCCTATTGCCGCTTCCTATGTCCACTCGGCGGCGTGCTTGCACTCCTCGATCGGCTGCACCTCCTCAATTTGCTGAAGCGTCGGCCTGAATGCGGCAACCCGTGTCACCTGTGCGAGCGGTCCTGCCCGGTTCGAGCCATCGAAAAATCCGGCAAGATCATCACCGCCGAATGCTTCCAATGCATGGACTGCCAGGTCGAATACTACGACGACAAGCGCTGCCCACCGCTGGTGCAGGCCGCCAAGCTGCGCGCAGCTGTAAAGCCTGCTGCTGCCGCAGCGGAGTGACAGGACCGTGCCAACCGCTTCGGTGCCGGGGCAAACCGCGTGACGTGTGCCTCGAGGGCGTGCCATCCGTCCTTAGGCCGTCCGTCCTCTATCATCCGTATGCGGCAAATTTGTATTCGACTCGGCGGCAGCGCCTAGTGACGATTTTGAATTCGCAGCGTAATGTTTCAACACAAAAGACTTCGCCGGAGCACGGAGCATAGCAATGTTCAGATTCGCCAAGGGTCCCATTCTCCCTCGAAACCTGGCCAAGGCGCTCATGCGCGTCGGCGGGATCGCAACTCTCTGCGTAAGCGCTGTGGTTCTTGCGACCGTTCGGCCGCCAATACCTCAGGCGCTGGCGCAATTCCCCGAACTGATCGTGTTCGCCGACGCAAGCCTGCGCGGTCCGCTCGACGAGGCCAATGTCTGGTTCCTGTATGAGAACGGCAGCGGAGCCAAGCCGACCTATGGGGCAAGCATGGCTCTCGCCAAGCAGATCGAGGGCGGAGCGCCAGCGGACATTTTCTTTTCGGCCGATGTCGATTCGATGAATTATCTGGCCGAGCGCAACCTGATCAATACCAGGTCACGCGACGATGTGCTCAGCAACAAGCTCGTGCTCATTGCACCGGCCAATAGCAATGCCACGCTGACCATTGGGCAGAATTTCCCCCTCGCTCAGGCGCTCGGTCAAGGCCGGTTGGCTCTGGGCGATCCGGCCGCTTCGCCCGACGGGAAATACGGCAAGGCCGCGCTCGAATCGCTTGGCGTGTGGGCTTCAGTTGCATCCAAAGTCGCACCCGCACCGGATGTGCGGGCGGCGCTCGCGCTGGTGGGACGCGGCGAAGCGGCGTTCGGTATCGTCTATGAAACCGATGCCGCCGCCGATAAGAACGTCAAGATCGTTGGGACGTTCCCCGAGGCGAGCCATCCCAAGATCATCTATCCGGCCGCTATTACGGCGAAGTCAACCAACATCGTGTCGTCGGTCTACGTGCAATTTCTGGTCTCGAACAAGGCCGCGCGGTATTTCGAGAAGTATAGCGGCTGGATCATATTGTAGGCGGCCTACTTGCCCAACCGATCCGGCCCCTTCGACAAGGTTCGAATGCGATAGAGACCTTCGCGTGCCGTGATGTAGAGCGTCTGCTTGCCCGGCCCAGCGAAGGCCACATTGGCACCCTGGCGGGCCGACTTGATCACTCCGAGCCAGGTCCCTTTCGCATCGAACACCTGCACGCCGGCAACGGTGGTGATGTAAACGCGAT
>Ga0137413_10000628_pt1 | contig 12312 bp, 12 predicted proteins | sample CZODoug2_1_16fun_FD_108280 | JGI IMG/M metagenome (GOLD analysis project Ga0137413, IMG submission 108280) | Vadose zone soil fungal communities from Angelo Coast Range Reserve, California, USA - CZODoug2_1_16fungal (Illumina Assembly) | ecosystem: Environmental > Terrestrial > Soil > Vadose... | reverse complement strand
AGGCTGGCGACATCGTCGTGGGTCATGATGCCCTGAAGATCGAACTGGAACGATGACGCGACCGTCACCAGCGGCAGGTTCTGTTCACGGCCCTTCAAGACCTGGATGTCATAGCCCATGATAAAATCGGCATCGCCGGCGAGCAGGAGCTGCGTACCGTTCACCTGCGGGCCGCCCATCTTGATGGTGACGTCGAGACCGGCCTTGTCGTAAAGGCCGGTCGCCTTGGCTTGATAGAATCCGCCATGCTCGGCTTGCGCGAACCAGCTGGTGAGGAACGTGACCTTGTCGGCAGCCGACGCAGGCGCCAGTGAAGCGGCCAGCATGCCGGTCCCCATCAGGGCGGCTGCGATCATTCGGGACAGGATTTTCAGGGCCATCGGGCTACCTCGTGTCAAGGCCGGCGCTCGCCGGCCATCGGTGTCCAGGTCGGAATTGGATGCGTGGACAACCCGGCCGTCGTCCTCGTCGGCACTCAGGATGCATACGCAAGCTGTCACCTGAAAGCATTTTTATTCGAGCTATCTGTTGCCTTTTCGGCAACGAAAGCATCTGTGGCTCCAGGCACGCTGGCAAGCGCGGACACGGAATCGCGATTTACCAAATGACGCAAGGCACGAGCCTGCCCTAACATCGAGCGCAATCACCATTCTCCATCCGCGGAACCGTCGTCTTGCGCGCTCTTTCCCCTCCTTCGATCCGGCCTCCCTTCGCACGATACAGTCACGGGATTGCCGTGCCGGCCGGGTACCGGCTCGTGTTCACCTCCGGTCAACTCGGCATCGGGCCGGACGAAACGATTCCGGCGGATAGCGAGGCACAGGCGGACCAGTGTTTCGCCAACATCGCGGCGATCCTCGCCGAAGATCGGATGACGCTGGCCAATGTGGTTCGCATCAACACCTATGTCACGGCTCCCGAACAGATGCAGGGCCACATGCGCTCGCGCGATCGGCAGTTTCCGGGAACGCCCCCGTCTTCGACCCTGATGATCGTAACGGGTTTCACGCGGGTGGAATTCGTCGTCGAGATCGAAGCGATCGCCGCGGCGCCAGGATGAACGTCGAACGACGGCGCCGGCTGCAGGCTAAAACCGGCGCATTTCCAGGCGGACCAGCGCCAGAAAGCAGTTTCGTTTTTCGGATGTGGCGACGTTCATGTGATAGAGCGCGTGATAGCGCACCTTGGCGCGCGAGCCGGTAAACCAGGGCAGATAGCGCTTGATGATCCGGCGCGGAGGATCACACATCGCGATCGCCTGCCAGCGCGGGCGGCCGTAGGTCGAGATGCCGGTAATGCGTTCGATATGCTGCAGCATCGGTTTTGCCCGCGCGGGATCGGAGAGATCGAGCGCAATGCCGGGACCGAACATGCGGTCGAACCATCCCTTCAGCATGGCGGGCGGACCGAACGACCAGGTCGGAAACTGCACCACCATGGCATTCGCCGCCATCAACCGGTCGGCGTAGGCTTGGTTGTTGCGGTGGTTGCGTTCGGGATCATGATAATCCCGCCGTCGATCCGCCCCGAGCACGGGGTCGAAGCCCTCGGCATAGAGATCGAGCAAATCGATCTCGTGGCCGGCCTCCTTCAGCCCGGCCAGCGCCTCCTTGCGGATCGTGGCGTGAAAGCTGTCGTCCAGCGGGTGGCAGTAGACATAGAGCACGCGCATGTCAGGGCCTTGCGGTCACAAAACTCCGCATCTTGCCGGGATTGAGCAAACCGTGCGGATCGACCTCGTGCTTGAAGCCAAGCTGATCCGCATCCACGCGCTTGTAACGGCTGCCGTCCTCAACCGTGTAGACGTGCGGGTTGGCGACGTAAACCTCGTGCTCCTCATGCAGGCGGATGATCTCGTTCAGTCGGTCCGCGCCCCGATAACGCACGATCGGTAACCCGCTGCAGGTCACGCGGCCGTTGAAGCGGATGAACTCCAGATGCTGCAGCACCTCGTCCGGAAACAGCTCGCGCATCTCGGCGATCTTTTCCATCAGGCGATCGTGCGGGTATAGACATTGCAGATAGGTGACGGAACGATCCGTCTTCAGTACTTGCAGCGTGGTGTGATTCCAGGTGTATTCGTAGAGCGGAACCTGACCGGGACTGTCGTCGGTCGGCGTCTTCAGCGTGATCGTGCCGCGCGCTCCGAGCAGCGCCTTGAAGCTTTCGAGCGAGGGCTCGGCGATCATCGCGATCAGGATGCTCTTGCCCTCGGGGCAATAAGGCCGGAGCGCGCCGAAATAGGAAGGCAACGGCCAGGTGATCGGCGCCAGCACCTTCTTGATGATCCCGTCCGCCAGCGCAGCGTCGTAGCCGAACGAAGCGGCCTCGAGGAACTCGTCGAACACGACCACGAGATCGATCCATTTCCAGGCCGGTGCGAGCGGCATTTCCAGCGCCGTGATGATGCCGGTCGTACCATAGGTGCGATTGATCTTCTGGGCCGCGTCGCCGCGCAGCTCGATGATGCGCGGCTCTTCCTCGACCGTGACGACCCGCGCAGCGAGGATATTGCCGGGCTCGCGCAGGCCGCCGTAAGTGACCGAGCCGATGCCGCCGGACCCGCCGGCGATGAACCCACCGATGGTAGCGGTGCGCTTGGTCGAGGGGTGCATCCGTAACTCGAAGCCATGTCCCTGGAGTTCGGCGTCGATGGCATTGAGCTTCGCCCCGGCTTCGACGCGCAGGATCCCTGGCTTGATCCATTCGATCCCGGTGAGCGCGGTGACGTCGAACAGGACGCCGCCCTCGAGCGGCACGGCCTGACCGTAATTTCCAGTGCCGCCGGCGCGCACGGTAACCGGGACCCGATGCCGCGCGCAGGTCGCGACCGTAGCGATGACGTCATTTTCGTCGCGGGGCGCCACGATCAGATCTGCCGACTTGCCGTCGAGCTGCTCGTTCAGGACCGGGCTGTACCAAAAGAAATCGCGCGAGCGGCGCCGCACCACTTTGGGATCCGTAACCACGGGGATATCGCCGAGATCGGCGACGAGCTTGTCCAGCACATGAATAGAGAGATCGTTCACGACACGTCACGCTGGTTGCGTTCAGAGCGACCGAGCTCCGCAGTGATCGTCTCCGATCCCAGCACAAAGCCAAAACACTGACGAACGTTGTAGAGGGTCGCAGCCAGGCAGTAGTCCGGCGAGGTCGTGGCCGCACAATCTTCCAGCAGCAGGCAGTCGTAACCGCGGAAATTTGCGTCCTGCAGCGTACACAGCACGCACTGATCGGCATTGACGCCGGCAAACATCAGCGTGGTGACGCCGAGATTGCGCAGGATGCTGTCGAGCTCGGTGTCCTGGAAGCCCGACATCCGATATTTCGCAACCTGGATGTCCGAGGAATCGACCGCCAGTTCATCGACGATCGCTGCTGACCAGCTGCCGCGCTCGAGCACTTTGGCCCCCGAGCCCGGAAGCGCATCGCCGAGGCCGACGCCTGCGCCACTAGGCTTGTAGACATGCAACAGCGACGGGCTGAGATTGAGCCGATCAGGCCGGTTGCCCCAGTTGACCCAGACCACCGGCACCTCGTGCCCGCGCAGCGCCGGGAGAAGATCTCGCAGCGGCCTAATCGGGGCTCTTAAGGGTGCAATGTCGACACCGATCTGCGCGAGCCAACCCTCGGGATGGCAAAAGTCGTTCTGCATGTCGACGACGATCATGGCGGTGCGCGCGAGGTCGACCGTGAGCCGCTTGCCGTGCGCCTGCAGGTTGATCGGCCGCGGCGGAACGTGCTGCCGCACCAGGTCGGCACAGGTCTCCGAGACCATCCATTGATTGCGTTCGCTCGACCCCAGCGGTCGCAAGGCTTTGTCGTCCTTGGAGTGGTTCGCCGCCACGTTCATGGGCCTATTGTCCCTGCAGGACGCGGATGTCTTCCGCGTCGAGTTCGACGGGCTCCCCGCCCCGGATCAATTCGGCAAATCCCTCGTTCGGCGTCATCACGGTGAGCGTGTAGAGCTTGCGGGCACCGGTATTTTCGATCACGTGTTCGGAGCCGGGATGCAGCAACAACGAGTCGCCTTTCTTGATCGGCAGCGTCTTGCCGTCGCAGCGCGCCACGCCATCGCCATGCAGCACATGGAAGAACTCGTGCGCGGCGGCGTGCTCGTTCGGAGGTGTGGCGCCGCCGGGCCTGAAAATCTCGATGACAAAGATGTTGTCGATCCGGTCGGTCTCGTGGTCGAACAGCATCACGAAATAATTGGTGTCCTTCGGCGAAATGCGGAAGGCCTTCGCCCGCGCCAGCTGGGCAACGCTGAATGCCATGCGACTATCCTTCTCCAGTTCGGTTACGGTTTGTCGTACGCCGTGCGTGCAACCACTCTCGACATTGGATAGCGGCTGATCTCGTCGACCAAAACGAGCAGCCGCGCGGCCGCGCGTTCCACCACTTGCCTGCCGAGCTCCGCCGTGGCCCTGGTGGCATCCCCGCACGCGCCCTTGGGATGAAGGTCCTGAGTCTGCCAGCCGAAGCTCGCGGCTCCCACCGGACCCAACATTTCGGACTCGCGCTCGATCTGGACCGATAGCGGCACGAAGTTCTCGGCCCGGTTCATCTCGACGAGATCGGGGTGCAGATGCAGCATCACGCTGGTCTCGATCTGCCCGCCATGAATGCCATGCCTGGTCTCGGCGGCGTCGAACAAGTCCGTCGCATCGATCAACTGCGGCCACATCGTCGTCAGTGCGAACATGCCGAGCTTGACGCGCAGATCGCGGCAAACAATCTCGAGCAACTGCGGCTGACCGCCATGCGAGTTCAGGAACAGGATTTTCTGGACGCCCGCACGATGGACGCTTTCGGCCAGTTCGTACCAGACCCGCGCCAGCGTTTCATGCGACAGGCTCAGTGTGCCCGGAAATGCCAGATGCTCGTCGGATTTTCCGAACGGCATCATCGGCAGTACGAGCGCTGGACAATTCGACGGCATCACTTCAACCGCACGTGCGACGATTCCCGCATTGATGGCGGCATCGACGCTGACAGGCAAATGGGGACCGTGCTGTTCGACAGCGCCGACCGGAAGGATCGCCACCAGCCGCTCGGTATCGAGCGCGGCGAAATCTTGCGTCGTCAGATCCCACCAACAGCGAGACTTGGGAACCATGCGTAAACCGAAATCTGGGTGAGCATCTCGCCGAGAGTGCCCCTCGGCTCAAGATTTCGCACGCGAACGCATCGCTTGAAAGCGCCTAGATTCGGCGACCCTGTTGCCTTTTAGGCAACGTGAAGCCATGCTGATCGGCGACGCCTGCGGACTGGAAAAATGCTTCATAGCCGCCTTCTGAACTACATTGACGAGGTTGCCCGGACGGGGTCGATCCGCAAGGCCGCCAACCATTTGAACGTCGCGGCCTCCGCCATCAGCCGCCAGATTCTGGCGTTGGAAACCCAACTGGGCACGCCGATCTTTCAGCGCCTGCCGAAAAAACTGATCCTGACAGCCGCGGGAGAAGTCCTCATCGGCCATGTCCGCCAAACGCTAAAGGAATTGACGCGCGCGCAGGCCAAGATTGAGGAACTGAAGGGCTTGCGGCGAGGCGAGATCACGGTTGCGATGATGAGCGGACTGGCATCCAATCTGGTCCCTGGCACGGTGAAGGAATTCCGTCTCGCCAACCCGCGGGTCAAACTGACCCTGACGCTGTTCAATACCGGCACGGAGATTCAGTCGGCGGTTGTAAATGGCGAAGCCGACCTCGGAATCGGCTTCGACTTCGCAAAAGACGGTAACCTGAAAGTACTGGCCCGCGCGATCGGCAGGCTGGGCGCGGTGATGGCGCCGAGCCACCCCCTTGCGAAAAGGCCAAGTATCCGCCTGAGCGATTGCATCGATTACCCCCTTGTCATCGCCGACGACAGCAGCGCCATTAGACCGCATCTGGAGGCGGCCTTCACGCGCGCCACGATCACGCTCCAGCCGATCATCGAGACCAATGCGATCGAGATCATGCGCCACGCCGCCATCCTGGAAAACGGAATCACCTTCCTGACGCCGTTCGACATCGAGTTCGAGCGCCGTGCCGGGCGGCTCGTCTACGTCACCATCCGTGAATTGGCTCAGGATGCTCAAACGCTGATGCTGATCGGTCATGAGCGCGGCACAAGCGCCATCGCGAGCGTGCTTGCCGAAATGTTGAAGACCATGATGCGGGAGGCCGCGTCATAACCCGCAGTAAAACAGGGTGAGTTGTGGGGGCCGAGTCACTGGAGCGCTACCAACCCCTGTTGCAAGAATTCTTCCTTTTAGACTGGACCCGCAAGGCGGCGCGAAAGCGCCGTGAAGGGGCTGACTTCTTCCTCTGACAACGGAGGCTACTCATACTCCGTCGCTCGCACACCTCCCGGGAGTCTTTGTCGTGCACATCGTCGCCATGTCTTACGCCAAAGGGGCTGCTCTCATTGGCTGTCGCAAGATTTTTCTTTGATATCCCGGTGCACACATCGTGCACACGCCGCCCTCTAACCATTTGAAGAACTTAAACTCTCGCTCCAATCCATCATGGGCAAATTTGAGCTAGGTCCAGCCAGCCGGGAATAACCAACTCTAGCATGGGGCTACAACGTCCGCTTTGCCACAACTGGACGTTCCGACAAGGACGCGATCGACCCATAGCCGATACCCATCTGCGCGCCGGCTTTCCTTGCGAACCACGACTAAGAGCTCGATTTCAACTTTCGTATTTTGGCCGTTACTTGTTCGCCATAAGCCCAGCCATCCGCTAACGCGATCAATTAGAGGAAACAAACGCTACCGCAGTCTTGTGCCGCTTATAGAGCCGCATCAATATGCCTACTAGTTGCAATAAGTTCGAGGTCAGCTGCGAACTTGGGCGTCTTCGGTAATGCGGCCCATCAACTCCGCACACCGCTAACCCTGCTGCGAGCCAAGATCGAAGACGTGGCCGAACCTCGCCTTCGGGCCGAACTCGTGCGCGACATCCGGCGCCTCACTTCGTTGGTTTCCGCCATGCTGGACCTGGCACGGCTACAAAATCATGCGATTGAAAAGCGGCCTATCGATCTGGTGGCGCTGACGCGGGACGTACTTGCTGATTTCAGCCCCACCGCACTGGACGCTGGAATCGAACTTTCGTTAGAGCAGGCTTCGCAAGGACCCATCATCGTCCAGGGTGTCGAACCGGCGATCCGCAGCGCCTTGGCCAATTTGGTCGGGAACGCGTTGGTCCACGCGCGCGGCGCCGAGCGCATCGTGGCAGATCTCGATCGTAGCAGCGTATCGATTAGAGACGACGGGGTCGGCATCTCCGCGAGCATCGACCGCGACCGCGTCGAACCGTTCCAAACGGGCGACACCGTAACGCAAGGTGCCGGGCTTGGCCTGTCCATCGTACAGGAAATCATGGCCGCCCACGGCGGCTCGATGACCATCGCATCGACCCCAGGACACGGGACGACCGCGAGCCTCCGCTTTGCCGAGGCTTCCTAAGGACACCCGGTACGGCCAAATCCCGCAACGTTGAGGCAATGTGGGGGAAGTTCTCTGCCGGCGGCGTGCATCCTCTTTTGCGCGCGCACGGTGCGGAGACACCGAGAAAGGATCGATATGAACTTCAAGATCGTCCCCACCACAGGGCCGCGTTATTGGGTCAGCATTGCGATCGCCAGCATCTGTGGAGCGAATATGGGGGATTTCACACCCGATGTGCTCAAGTTGAGCGACTTAGGCGGCCTTTTGATGCTTGCACTGATGTTCGCGATCATCGTGCTGGGAAATCAATGGAGCAAACGTGGACATGAGGCGCTGTATTGGCTGGCAATCCTTGTCATAAGAGCCGCAGCAACCAACTTGGCCGACCTCGCAATCGGCCGGTTGCACCTAAACTACATCACGGTGTCGAGCTGTCTAGCAGCGCTTTTGGTTGCGATTCTGACGTTGCGCCGAACGTCATCGTTAGAGCCGGTGGTCGGCGATTTGCCGCGCGTGAGTGGCCGTTATTGGTTAGCCATGCTGACTGCCGGAACGCTCGGCACTTTGTTGGGTGACGGGATCGGTCACGTCATCCGCCCGATCACGGTCGGCGTACCCATCTCCGCCATGATCGCGACCGGAGCGGTCACCCTCATTTTCATTCTGAGAACGCGCCTCGACAGGGCATCCGCTGGGACCGCAAGCTATTGGGCCGCTATCGTTGCAATCCGCACCTGGGGTACCAACCTCGGCGATATCGCGGCTTTCCTTCTGTCGCTATCCGTGAGCATGCTTGTGAGCGCTCTGCTGCTGGCGGGTGCTCTGATCGTCTGGCGCACGCCGAGCAATCCCCTTATCCCGGCGGCCACCTAGTTGGCTCGGAAACCGGGTCCGGAGTGCAGGGAAAGATCACTCCCGTCCGCGCGCACGATCCGTGAAAGCAGGCCGGACAATCTTCACCTTGCTCGCCTCCGGGGGACAAAGATTAGAGAGGTTCAACCACATGCTATTACACATGCAGCAAGCGCCCAGGTGCGGCGCCAAGACCCGCAGGGGCACGCCCAGCCAGTTTCCGGCGATGCCGACGGGGGGCCTTGCCGGATGCACGGCGAGCCATCTCCGGGCGCGCCTAAGGGCAATCAGAATACATTCACGCGTGGTCGTTATCCGGCGGCATCGATCGCGGAGCGGCGCCAGCTGGCCGAGTTGATAAAGGCGATGCGGGAAGCCAATCTGATTGACTAGTTCAGTCAAAGCCGAGCTTTCTTTACCTGCGAATCCCGGAAACAACGCTCGGCATCGGTGCAAAGGCGTTACCGACGCTAGGCGCACTAGGCAGAGGCGCTGTGGGGCCGGTGTTTCTCCATGTGGGGACTGCATTTGTCGAGCCTACCGACGGCCATACGTACGACCCCACTGACGGAGCGACGACTGATCCATATCCGGCAGTCCCAGCTTGTCCCTGGGTCGCAACGGATGATCCGTCGGTCCTGGCTTGCGCCATGGCAGCCGTGCTCAAGAGAGCAAAAGCGGTTGCTAGTACGATTGTCGTGAGTTTCATGGTTGTGTCCTTTCTTGTCGTTTGGATCAGCGACAACCGCACCGTCTGCTGGATCGCTCCATTAAAATCTTGTTTAGGCGCGATGGAAGCCGCCAAGCTGATGGGGATCATTTCCGTCTCAGTGCCCATAGCGAATAGATCGCTGCAAACGCAATGATCACGGCTACAATACTTACGGTCTTATCCATCATTGCGAATCGGAAAAAAAATTGACCTCGGCGCCAGCGAGAACGCGCTGAGGTCGTCTAACGGCCGCCGAACTTCAATCTGTCGGTCGACCGTTCCAGATCGCCATCGATCTACGATCGTCCATCAACTGCAGACTCGAACAGGTTGCCGTCGCCAGCCATGCGTGGTGTGCACCCGTCGTTGAACCACGTAGCAACTGCCGTTGTCGGAATACGTATCGTTGTAGGCGTACGGGTCATAGCCGTATCCATGCGGATAATCGTAAGCGTAGTCGTCATAGTAGCCGTACGGGTAGAAGCCGAATCCGAAGCGGTGCCCGAAGTCCCGATCATGGAATCCACGACCGTCACGATCGTGGAATCCACCAGCGAAGCGGCGACCATGACCACCATCACGGAATCCGCCAGCCATGCCACCGGGAAAGCCGCCGCCTTCGAAGCCGCCACCACGGAAGCCGCCACCGGGAAAGCCGCCGCCCATACCGCCTCCGTGGCCACCTCCGCCGCCGCCGCCCCCGCCACGCGCCAACGCCATTGTTGGCGAGACCAGGCTAACGGACGCAACCGCCAACACTGCGATAACCATTTTGCGCAACATCACCATTCGCCGTCAGAGATACCGCTCCCAATCCCGACACTCCCTGCAGGTGGCGATCGTTTCGGAAAATCGCTATCGGTTTTCGACGAGCCTATTGCTCAAGTCTTTGCGAGCGACGCTAGATTAAATTTAAAGTCAGAAAGCGAGTCGCAGTTGCCGCGTCTTCACTATTGCAGATGTAATCTACGGCACAAAGGCACCATCACCGAAATCAAAGTACACGGAGTTAACTCGGCACTATACTTTGATGTGAGTCGCACTCGAGCTAATCGAGCAGTGGATTTGCCAGACCGGCCGAGGCGCCCATGGTCTGAGCCCCGCAAACTCCTCCAAGAATGGGTAGAGTCCCTCGCCTCGGGAGGGATGGACCATGACGCCGAGCCGTTTCACGGATCATCGGGATATTGCGGAACAGGAGGCAGGTGCGGCGACCGCTGATGTCTGCCGCAAGCACGGGATCTCGAGTGCTACGTTCAACAAATGGAAGGCCAAGTATGGTAGGCTGGAGGTTTCCGATGCCAAGCGGCTGAAGGCCCTTGAGGACGAGAACGCGAAGCTGAAGAAGCTGCTGGCGGAAGCCATGCTCGACAACGCCATGCTGAGGGACGTGGCTGCAAAAAATGGTGACGCCCGCCGCAAGGCGAGAGGTCGTGGCTCATTTGCGCAGCAGTTTCGATGCGAGCGAACGGCGGGAGTGTGCGGCACTTTGCACGGATCGAAGCTCGCTTCGCTATCGTGCCCGTCGACCTGACGATGAGGCTGTGCGGAAGCGATTGCGCGAGCATGCAGCGGTTCGCCGTCGCTTCGGCTATCGCCGCGAAAACCTCATCCGAGTTGATGACGTGATGGCATCGCTTAAGCTGGCGGCATGATTGGGCTGGCCAGTTTCGTTCTGACCGTCTTGGCCTCGCCATTCAGGTCGAAGTTGCGGTTTGAAGCTGAGAGCGCTGTGCTTCGACATCAGCTGATGGTCTTGAGGCGCAAGCTGCATGGTCGCGTCCGGCTCAAGAACCATGATCGCTGGTTTTTGATCCAGCTGTATCGCTGGTTTCCATCGATTTTGAAGGTCCTCACGATCATCGGCCCCGAGACGCTCGTACGTTGGCATCGTGCCGGCGTTCGCTGCTACTGGCGTTGGAAGTCGCGCCCATTGGGAAGGCGACCGCAGATCATCACGGAACTGCGCGCGTTGATCCGACGGATGAGCATGGAGAATCCGCTTTGGGGTGCGCCACGCATTCACGGCGAATTGCTCAAGCTCGGGTTTGAGGTCGCGCAGTCGAGCGTCGTCAAGTACAGGTCAAACGGCAGGCGCCGCCCAACCAGGGATGGCGAACCTTCTTGCACGACCACGCACCAGACATTGCCGCGATGGACTTGTTCGTTGTTCCAACTATCGGTTTCAACCTGCTCTATGCCTTCATCATCGTCCAACTCGATCGCAGGGACCTCATCTGGGTCAACGTCACGGCAAACCCGACGGCCGTGTGGATTGCGTGTCAACTAACCGAAGCTTTTTCCGTGGACTGAGACTCCGCGCTACATGATCCGAGACCGGGATCGCATCTATGGTGCCCTCGTCACGCGCCGACTGCGCGCCATGGGCATCCGGGACAAGCCTACCGCACCAGCCTCGCGTTGGCAGAATGGCTTTGCCGAACGGCTGATCGGATCAATCCGGCGTGAATGTGTAGACCACATCATTGTCTTGGGCGAGACGCATTTGCGTCGGGTCCTGAAATCCTATGCGGACTATTATAATTGGATCAGAACGCATCGATCCTTGAACAAGAATGCGCCGGTTTCTCGCCCGGTTCAGCGAATCGGTGTAATCTGCTCACGCGTCATCCTGGGCGGACTTCATCACCGCTATGACTGTGTTTGAGTTTTCGGTACACACAACGGCCAGAGCGAAACAAAGCAGCCCGATCATTCCGCCAGCTTAGGCGATTCCATCGCGTCATCAACTCGGATAAGATTTTCGGTACAGACAACCCGGTTGCCGGCAAGACCGCTTGACTGATACCGACCGGAAGTGAGGCGCGGGCGCTCGACGACTCCAACAAGAGGTAGAATCACGAAAAAGTCGATGAAGTATTAGCGGTCCGATTTCCGATGCGTCCAACGCAGTAATTATCCCCGGCAGGGGCTTTAGGAATAGGGCCGCACGAAGCGGCGAACAGGGTCGCTGACGCGACCCTACATTCGTCGGCCACCTGAAGGTGACTGATCAACGCCACAAATTCATTTGGTCCAAGCGGCTATCCTCTTGCTCTTGGTTTCTGATGTACTCCCGTATCACCTCTTCGTCCCGACCCACGGTCGAGACGAAGTACCCTCTTGCCCAGAAATGCTGCCCCACAAAATTTCGCTTCTTCTCCCCTTATACACGCGCTAAATGGATCGCGCTCTTGTCCTTGATAACCCCGACCACCTGCGAGACCGCGTATTTCGGCGGAATCGAAATCATCATGTTAACGTGGTCCGGCATCAGGTGACCTTCTTCGATCCGGTTTTCCGT
>Ga0137413_10000627_pt1 | contig 12314 bp, 13 predicted proteins | sample CZODoug2_1_16fun_FD_108280 | JGI IMG/M metagenome (GOLD analysis project Ga0137413, IMG submission 108280) | Vadose zone soil fungal communities from Angelo Coast Range Reserve, California, USA - CZODoug2_1_16fungal (Illumina Assembly) | ecosystem: Environmental > Terrestrial > Soil > Vadose... | reverse complement strand
CTCCCACCGAGCGCGGCGCGACCGTGCGGCGCGGTCCACCCCGACAGGTCCGGTCCGACGGGCACGATGCCGGTCGGGTTGATGGTGTGGTGCACCCCGTAGTAATGGCGCTTGATGTGACTGAACTCGACGGTGTCGCCGAACCCCGGCGTCTGGAACAGGTCGCGGGCGTACGCCCACAGCAGCGGGTCCTCCGTGAGCTTGTTGCGGTTGCACTTGAAGTGGCCGTGGTAGACCGCGTCGAAGCGCACCAGCATCGGGAAGAGTCGTACGTCGGCCTCGGTGATGGTGTCCCCCACCAGATAACGCTGGGTGCGTAGCCGCTCGGCGAGCCAGTCCAGGCGAGCGAACAGGCGACCGAAGGCCTCCTCGTAGGCCTTCTGCTCGGTGGCGAACCCGGCGCGGTAGACCCCGTTGTTGACGTCGGTGTAGACGACCTCGTTGACCTCGTGGATCTCCTCGCGCAGGGGCAGCGGCCACAGGTCCGCAGCGCCGGCCCGATGAAAGGCGTGCCACTGCGTGGACAGGTCCTCAGTGAGAGTCGTGATGTCGTTGGTGACGACCTCTCGGCTGGGCACGTCGACAATGGCCGGCACTGTGATTCCCTTGTCGTAGTGGGGATCACGGGCCAGATAGGCCTCCTGCAGCCGCTCGATGCCCAGCACCGGATCCCGCCCGCCCGGGTCGAGGGTGAACGCCCAACTGCGCTCATCGTGAGTCGGACCGGCGATGCCCATGGGCAACGCGTCCTCCAGACCGAGCAGTCGCCGCACGATCACCGCACGGTGCGCCCACGGGCAGGCCCGGGAGACCACCAGCCGGTATCGGCCGGGCTCGACGGGATACCCGTCCTCGCCATCGACGGTGATCCGGGTGTCGAGGTAGGCGGTGTCCCGGCTGAACTCCCCGCTCATGACAGCGCCGCGCGCAGTTCGGGCAGCAGCTCCTTCTCCGCCCACCACAGGTAATCCCGCTGCTGGTTGCCGCCGATCTGCAGCAGTGCCAGGTGGGTGAACCCCGCCTCGGCCCAACTGCGGGCGGCCGCGACCACCGCGTCGATGTCGTCCCCGCACGGAATGGACTCGGCCACGTCCTCGGGCCGCACGAATTGTGACGCTGCGTCAAATGCCGTCGGACCCGGCAGCTCGGCGTTGACCGACCAACCGGACCCGAACCACCGGAACTGTTCATGTGCGCGGGTTACCGCGGCCCCGCGATCGGGGTCGTAGGACATCGGCTGCTGGCCGTAGCGGGGTTTGCCGTTCCCTCCGCCGGAATCAAAGGCGGCAGGCAGGTCCGCATTGGGCTCGACCGCGATCAGGGCATCGCCATGTGCCCCGGCCAACCTGCAGGACGCCGGACCCGAGGCGGCGATCGCCAACGGCGGCGGACGCTCCGGCACGTCGAACAGCCGCGCGTTCTGCACCTCGAAATGCTGACCGTGTCGGGAGATTTCCTCACCCCGCCACAGGTCGCGGATGATCTGCACGGCTTCTTCGAGCATGTCGTGTCGCACGTCCACCGGCGGCCATCCGCCACCGACCACGTGTTCATTGAGGTTCTCTCCCGCACCCACTCCGAGGGTGAACCGACCCGGTGCGAGCAGGGCGGTGGTCGCCGCCATCTGCGCAACCAGCGCCGGGTGGTAGCGGCGGATCGGACAGGTCACGAAAGTCATCAGCGGCAACGCGTCTGTAGCCTGCGCGACCGCGCCCAGGACCGACCAGGCGAACGGGGCGTGGCCCTGTTCCTCCAGCCAGGGGAAGTAGTGATCACTGATCACGGCGAAGTCGAAACCTGCGGCCTCGGCGGCCACGGCATCCTGCACCAGCGCAGGCGGACCCGCCTGTTCACACATCAACGTGTAACCGAACTTCATCGCGACTCCCTCTAGCGGCGGCGCTCCCGCACGACCATCACCACGGCGGCGAGGCCAGCCGCGCCCAGGCCCACTGCAGCCGGCGTCTGGGCAACCTGCTTCACCCGCAGCGTCACGTCCGACACGCGGCGGCGCGCGGGTGCGGTGCGCTGCGCGACCTGGGCCTTGACGTCCAGCCGGTGCGCCAACTCGGCGGTCTCGGTGGCCAGCCGCTCCCGGATGCGGGCGTTTTCTTCCTGCAGTTCGGTCATGTTCGGTGAGCTCATCGGCGGATCTCCTCACGCACTCGGGCGACGTCGTCCTGCGCGCCGGCCACCGCGCGCTCGGGCTTCGGCGGCAGCGCGGATGTGGTCCGGGTCTTGCCGGTCAGGCCGAGCACGGCGGCCAACGCGAACAGCCCCGCCGCCACCGCGAGTGCGGCCAGCCAGGTGTCCATGACGAGCGCCAGGCCGGCAATTGCCGCGGTGATCAATGCACCGACGCCGAACAACGCGGTGATACCCGCGGCGCCCATCATGCCGATGCCAACACCCGCCCGGGTGCCCTTGTCCTGCAACTCCTTGACGGCCAGCCGCACCTCGCCGCGGGCCAGTTCGGTGGCGTCCGACGAGACCGCGGAGGCCAATTCCCCCAACGACATGTCCTGCGGTTGTGGACGTGACGAGGTCTGCATGGTGCGTGCTCCTTGTCTGTGGCTTGCCTACACCTACCTGTTACCCACCACCCCGAAGGCAACGCTGGGCGGACCCTCACCCACCGATGGCGCATGACTGATGGCAGCCGGGGCAGAACCTGAGGAGAACCAGCGTCGAGGTGAGGGAGGAGAAGCCAATGCCACGCCCGCTGTGGGGCGCCAAGCGCGAGCGCCAGTACGAACACATCAAGGAGGGCCTGACCGAGCGAGGCCGCAGCGAGGACACCGCCGAGGAGATCGCCGCCCGCACGGTGAACAAGGAGCGGGCCCGCCACGGTGAGGCCAAGTCGGCCAGCCGCACCTCGACCAAGGACATCTCGTCGGGCCGTCGGGGCGGCCTACGATCGCACAGCGGGCCCCGCGGGCGGACCAAGGAACAGCTTTACAACGAGGCCAAGCACAAGAACATCAAGGGTCGCTCGAGGATGACCAAGGCCGAACTGGAGAGGGCAGTGGGCCGCTGAGACCGGTCAGGCGTCCGCGGCCAACGGGGCCCGTTCGCGGGTCGCCACGGGCAGGTCAACGACAGCCAAGCCGGCGATGATCCGCTCGGCGGCACGGCGCTCCGTCGCGTGTCGCCAGGCACCGGGCCCGCACTGGACGCGCGCGGCCAGCCGACTCGCGGATCGTGCCGAACCGCCGTTGCTGCCGACCCGCCGCGCCTCCCGGAGGAACACCGTGGCGGCGGTGTAGGGGTCCATGCGGGCGGCCGCCGGCCCCCAGGTGGCGTTCTGCGCGAGCACTCCGAGCCGGCCGTCGCTCTCGCCGCGGCTGACCCGCAGGTCCGACGCCACGATGGCGGCCTGGAACAGCGCCAAGCGCTCCACGGACTCCGCGCCGAAGTCCTCGCAAGCCTGCGCGAGGGCCTGGATCACGGCGGGCTCGGGGCCCTTCTGGTCGGTCGGGCTGGTGGTGGGGTCACTGGCGCGCTGCGGCATGGCGGCAACCTCCTTGGGATCGAGCGGGTTGAGCAGCCTTCTGCCCCATAGCGGCGGTCCTATACCGGTGGCTGTCACCTGACTGCCCACCGCGCATCGCCATTCGAGGCGTTCGTGACCGGGCTGAATTACACCATGGTGGTCGTGAATTACCGCTATCAGCCGGATGAGAGCATCCCGCCATGACCTCTGTGCACGCGGTCCTCACCCCCCGCGAGGTGGAAGCGGCAATCCGCCAGAACCCGAGCCGCAACCGGGTGCCCTGATGGACCCTGACACATCGGCTGATGGCGGCCTGGTGGTAGATGAGGCCGAGCGCGCCCGCCAGTTGGTCGTCGCGCAAGAAATGGCCGAGCACCTGTTCACCGAAGTGATGCAGCGTCAGATCATCCGCCCCGGTCGCGGTGAACGCGAGACCAGCGACGCAATCCGCGACCTGGCCGCCGACGAGTTCGGCACCCAGCGGTGGTGGCACAAGCGGATCGTGCGGGCCGGACCCAACACGCTGACCATCTACAAGGAGAACCCGCCGGACCGGCTGATCACCGACGACGACATCGTCTTTCTCGACTTCGGCCCGGTGCTCGAGGAGTGGGAGGCCGACTACGGCCGCACCTTCGTGTTCGGCGACGACCCGGTCAAACATGCACTGTGCGGCGCGCTGGACGAGGTCTGGGTGGCCGCACAACGACATTTCGCCGAGACCCCCGACATCACCGGCGCGCAGTTGTACGACCACACCTGCGCGCTGGCCCGCGAGGCCGGGTGGGAGTTCGGCGGGATCATCGCCGGCCACCTGGTCGGGCAGTTCCGGCACGAACGGGCCGGCCTGGACGAGGTGGAGACCCGCATCGCGCCCGGCTGCGACCTGCCGCTGCGGCGCACGGACGCGCGCGGCGTGTACTGCCACTGGATCCTCGAGGTGCACTTGATCGATCGGGCGCGCGGGTTCGGTGGATTCGTCGAGGAACTCCTCGACCTCGGCCCGCGCGCCTGATCAATCGTTAGGCCACCGTGGACAGCACCTTCGCCAACGGCTCCAGCACGTCCGGGGTGTGCGGCGGCGGCAGGTAGACGATCGCCAACTGCAGGCCGACCTCGGCCAGCGCCGCGACGTCGTCGGCCACCTTGCCGTAGTTCAGATCCTCACCCAGCCGGATGTGGGCGGAGAGCAGGATCTCCCTCGGGTCCCGCCCGATGTCCGCGCAGTGCCCGTGTAGGACCTCGACCTTGTGGGCCATCTCCTCCGGGGTACCGGCCCCGAAGTTCCAGTGCTGCGCATACTTGGCGACCGTGCGCAGGGTGCGCTTCTCCCCGCTGCCCCCGATGCAGATCGGCGGGTACGGCTGCTGCGGGCCCTTCGGGTTGTTGCGCGCATCCTTGAGTTGGTAGTACTTCCCGTCGAACGTGGTGGTCTCCTGCGTCAGCAGGCCAACCAGCACTTCGCAGTGTTCTTCGAATCGGTCACTGCGCTCTCGCGGGGTGCCCAGTTCGATGCCGTAGGCACCGGACTCCTCCTCGTTCCAGCCGGCGCCGATGCCCAACTCCAGACGTCCGCCGGACATGATGTCGATGGTCGAGACCATGTTGGCCAGCACCGCCGGGTGCCGGTAGTGGATCCCGGACACCATGTTGCCCAGCCGCAGCCGTTTGGTGGCGGCGGCGAGCCCGGCGAGCACCGACCAACCCTCCAGGCAGGGCCCGGTGGAGTCGGAGAAGATCGGGTAGAAGTGGTCGAACACCCAGCCCGATTCGAAGATCTCCATCTCGTCGGCGGCCTGCCAGACAGCGAGCATGTCTGCCCAGGTGGTGTTCTGTGGTGAGGTCTTGAAGGCGAAGCGCACGATGCCGTCCCTTTCAGAAATGGATGCCTTTCAGAACTGGATGAGTCCTTCGCTGAGCCGCCACAGCCGACCGGCGATCGCCGGGTCCTTGGCATACGACGCGATGCCGCCGAGCACGCCCTCGACGTGTGGTGCGGCGATCGCGCAGTCCTCGAAGTACTCCCCGCCGATCCCCTCCACCAGTGGGGACGCAGCGAGCAGCACCTGGGTGGCCGCGCCCTGCTCAACGGTTTTGAGCCGGTAGGTCGGGCTCATGTTCGCCCGCATCCTCTCCAGCACGGCGTCATCGACGTGGCGCTGCAGGGCGGTGCGGATCGAGCCCGGGTGCACCGCGTTGACCCGGATGGCGTCGCCCGCCCAGCGCCGGTCCGCCTCGACCGCGAACAGGATGTTGGCCGTCTTGGACTGGCCGTAGGCCACGAACGGCTCATACGGGCGGACGTTGAAGTGCAGGTCGTCGAAGTCGATACCGCCACGCAGGTGCCCCAGCGAACTGACCACCACAACCCGCGCGTTCCCCGCCGCGGCCAGCGCCGGGTGGAGCCCGGTGGTGAGCGCGAAGTGGCCGAGGTGGTTGGTGGCGAACTGCAGTTCCCAACCCTGCGGTGTGCGGGTGAGCGGGCAGGCCATCACGCCCGCGTTGTCGACCAGGATGTGCAACGGACCTGACCAGTCGGCGACGAACGCGCCCACCGAGGCCAGGTCGGCCAGATCGAGTGGCGCCAACAGCACCTTGGCGCCGGTGCTGTCCGCGATGGCGTCGGCGGCACGCTCCCCCGCGGCGGGGTCGCGCACGGCGATGGTGACCTCGGCCCCGGCCCCTGCCAGCACTCGCGCGGTCTCCAGGCCGATGCCGGAGGCGCCGCCGGTGACCACGGCGCGACGCCCCGTCAGATCAACGCCGGCGATGACCTCGTCAGCAGTGGATTCAAACCCGAAACCGAAGCTTCCCTCGGACATGTGTCCCCCTCCGGTGATAACGTTCAACTAACCGGAGGTTCCTCCGGTTGGATCTCCACAGTAAGCGGAGGATCCTCCGTTTGCAAGTCCGAAGAGGTGACGCGTCGATGGACGAAGGTCGTCCGTTGCGTGCCGACGCCCAACGCAACCGCGATGCCCTGCTGGCCGCCGCCGTGGCGGCCTTCGCCGCGGAGGGCCCCGAGGTGACCCTGGAATCGGTGGCCGCGGCGGCGGGCGTGGGCATCGGCACCCTGTACCGCCACTTTCCCACCCGCGACGCCCTGGTCGAGGCCGCGTACCGCAACGAACTCGGCCGGCTGTGCGACAGCGCCGAGGGATTGCTCGCCACTCTGCCCCCGGACCGCGCAGTGCGCGCCTGGATGGACCGGTTCGTCGACTACGCGGTGACCAAGCGCGGCATGAAGGACGCGCTGCACGGGCTGATCGCGGCGGGCGGCAATCCATTCGCCCAGACCCGCGACCGCCTGCTCGGCGCCCTGGGGTCACTGTTGACCGCCGCCGTGACCGCCGGCACCGTGCGGGCCGACATCGCTCCCGCGGACCTGCTGGCCACCCTCGGCGGAGTTTCGATGGCGGTCAGCGATGCCGCCGGCCGGGAGCAGGCCAGCCGGGTGTTGGACCTGGTGATGGACGGAATGCGTTACAACGCCGGCGCCTGACGCTGCCTCAGCGTCGGGTGAACGTGAGGTGGGTGACGCCACTGGGCATGGTCACGCTCTGCACGTCGAAGCGTTCGTGCAGGCGGTCCAGCCCGTCCCAGAGTCGCTCGCCGCGGCCGAGCACCACCGGCACGACAGCCAGGTGCATGTGGTCGACGAGGTCGGCGGCGAGGAACTGACGCAGCGACGAGACGCCGCCGCCGATGCGCACGTCCAGGCCGCCCGCAGCCTCTTTGGCCAGGACGAGCGCCTCAGCCGGGGTGGCGTCGATGAAGTGGAACGAAGTGCCGTTCGCGAACTCGATCGGCGCGCGACGGTGGTGGGTCAGGATAAAGACCGGCGTCAGGAACGGCGGCGCGTCGCCCCACCAGCCCTGCCAGCTCTCGTCGAACTCACCGGGGGTCGGATCGAACTTGTTGCGGCCCATGATCTCCGCCCCGATGCCCTGACCCCACCCGGTGCTGAGCACCCGCTCCGGGCCGGCCGGGATGTCGGGCTGCTTGTCGATGCCGTGGATCACGCGGCCGTCGAACCATTTCAGCATCGAGAGGTCGGCGTCGCCGAACGGCGCCTGTCGGCTCTGGCCCTTCCCCGTACCGAAGCCGTCCAGCGAAATCGTGAAGTTGTGCACCCGAGTGCGGGCCATAGCAGTCATGCCACCCTTCAGCTGGTCGTCGAGAGCATGACCGCCAACCTATTCCGCCCGCACGCAGCGAACCGACACGTTCTCCACCGACGTGACACACTGGAGTCTCCGTAGCGCGCCTCGGATCTGTTCAGACCTTGCGCTTCCCTTGCCGCTAACGCGTTTGTTGGCGACAGGGGAGAAACCGGTGGCCATTCCTTCCGTTCTTGATGGACGCTCCCGAATCGCTCTGCTGAGCACATATCCGCCGACACAGTGCGGGCTGGCGACATTCAGCGCGGCGCTGCGCGGACAATTGGGGTCGCGGGCGGACGTGATCCGCGTGGTCGATCAGCCGGTCACCCGGTCCAGCCCCGACGTGGTCGGGCACCTGGTGAATGGGTCCACCAGCAGCGCGTCGGCCGCTGTGCGCCGGCTCAACGATTACGACGTGGTCATCGTCCAGCATGAGTACGGCATCTTCGGTGGCCCCGACGGGGTCGAGGTTGCCGACCTGGTGGAGAACCTCAAGGTCCCGACCATCGTCGTGCTGCACACCGTGCTGGAGACGCCGACCAGCCGCCAGCGGGAGATCCTGCAACGTCTGGTTCGCGCCGCCGATGCGCTGGTCACCATGACCGAGACCGCGCAGCGCCGCGTCATCGACCTTTACGGGGCGGACCCGGCCACCGTCCACACCATTCCGCACGGAGCGGTCAACCATCACAAAGCCTCCGGCGGGCGGGCCACGGGGGCTCGCCCGCTGGTATTGACCTGGGGTCTGCTCGGCCCCGGCAAGGGCATCGAGTGGGCGATCGATGCGCTGCCGGCACTGCGCGATCTGAACCCGCGCTACCTCGTGCTGGGCTCCACCCATCCGCGGGTCCTCGAGCGGCAGGGAGACGTCTACCGGGAAAGCCTGTCGCGCCGCGCCGAGCAACTCGGGGTGACCGACCTGGTCGAACTGGACCCCAGCTACCTGCCGGTGACCGATCTGTTCGACATCGTGGCGAGCGCCGACCTCGTGCTGCTGCCCTACGACTCCCGCGAGCAGGTCACCTCGGGGGTGCTCATCGAGGCGGTCGCCGCGGGACGCCCGGTGGTGTCCACCGCCTTTCCGCATGCCGTCGAACTGCTCACCAACGGCGCCGGATTGCTTGTCCCGCAAGGGGATTCGGCCGCGTTGGGTGCGGCCATCCGGCGGGTGTTGACTGAGCCCGGCCTTGCCGAAACGATGGCAGCCGCCGCGGCCGTGGAGGCGCCCGCGTTGTATTGGGACGCGGTGGCTGCCCGGTACAGCGAGCTCGCCGAGGACCTGTGCGCCACCGAGCTGGCCCCGACCGCATGACACCGATCCAGTACCCGCCGCCCCCGTTCGCCCATCTGGTGCGCCTGACCGACAAGCGCGGCGTGCACGAGCACGCGAACCGGACCCGGCCCCGGGCCGAACACGGCTACTGCCTCGACGACGTCAGCCGAGCGCTGGTCGTGGTCAGCCGGGAGACCGAGCCGGTCGAGCTGATCGCGGCGCTGCGCCGCCAGTACGTGGATTTCGTGCTCGACGCCCAGGGACCGGACGGTCGCTTTCGTAACCGCAAGGGCACCGACGGGACGTGGTCCGGGGAACTGTGCGTCGAGGACTGCTGGGGTCGTGGCATCTGGGCCCTGGGGGCCGCCGTCGCCGGAGCCGGCGCAACGCTGACGACGACCGCACGCGCGGAACGGGACGTCGCGTTGGGCGCATTCGAGCGCGCGGCCCGCTGGCGCTCCCCGTGGTCGCGGGCGATGTCCTTCGCCGGGTTAGGGGCCGCCGAGGTGCTCGGCATCCGGCCCCGACATCCCGGCGCGCGTGCCCTGCTCGCCGACGTGGTCACCCGCATCGGGCGGCCCGCCGGCCAACCCGGCTGGCCGTGGCCGGAGCCCCGACTGACCTACGCCAACGCCGCCATTCCCGAGGTCCTGATCGCCGCCGGGTCCGCGCTGGGCAACGACGAGGCGCTGGCCGATGGCCTGTCGCTGCTCGGCTGGCTGCTCGAGCGGGAGACTCGCGACGGGCACCTGTCGGTCACCCCGGTCGGCGGCAGCGGCCCGGCGGACGCCCCGCAGCCGCGCTTCGACCAGCAGCCGATCGAGGTTGCCTCGCTCTCCGACGCCTGCGCCCGGGCCTTCGCCGTCACCGGGGACCCGCGTTGGGCCGAGGGCGTCCACCTGGCCGCCCGCTGGTTCCTCGGGCACAATGACAGCGGCACTCCGATCGTCGACCTGGACAGCGGAGGTGGCTGTGACGGTCTGGAGGCCGCGGGCCGCAATGAGAACCAGGGCGCCGAATCCACCATCGCGCTGATCACCGCGCTGCAGCAGGTCCGCGCCTTGTCGCTGTGCGCCGCGTGATCACCCGCAGCGAGGTCATTCTGCGAGCCGACCCGAGTCGAGTGCTGGCCCGCCTGTTCGTGCCGGGCCACGAGTTGCCGACCGAGACCGAGTCCCGCGCCACCGGCGTGCTGGCCCGGATCCTGCACTTGCCCGAGGACGCGGTGCGCGGCGCGCTGGCGCATGTCCGGGCGGAGTACCTCGGCCGGCACCGCGACCTGCCCGCGATCCTGGCGGCCCACTACGAGCAGATCGCCCACCGGATCCCGGACGGCGATCCGCTCACCGCGGACCGCAAAGCCCTCCTGGGCGCGACGTTCACCAACGAGTACTCCATCGAGGGCGCCGCCCTGTTCAATCCGAGCGTGGTCGCCCACCCGGACCAGAGCGATCTGCCCACCGGCGCGGTCCGCTTCGTGATGAGTCTGCGCGCCGTGGGTGAGGGACACATCTCCTCGATCGAGTTCCGCACCGGCGTCTGGGGGCCGGGGCCCACGCTGCGCCTCGACGACCCCGGCCGGCACGTGGAACAGGGAGCCATCGCGCGCACCCGGCACGACCGCGACGTGTTCGCCGACCGTTTGCGTGAGGAGGGCGCGGACACCGAGAGCACCCGGTATCTGGTCAGCCGACTCGGCGCCGAATTCGACTACGCGGAGCTCGAATCCGCCCTGCACGAGCTGCACGGTCAACAGGTCACCCGCCACGGTGGCGCGCACACGGACGAGCTCGCCCGAAGCCTGGTCCGTAACAGCTACCGCGTGGTCTTCGACATCGACTCGACCCTGCCCGAGCGCGTGCTGTGGCCCTACGGTCCGGCGGAGAGCCACGGCATGGAGGATGCCCGCTTCGTTCGCTTCATTGACGACGACGCAGCCGTGCGCTACCTGGCCCCCTACACCGCATTCGACGGCAACCACATTGCGCCCCAGCTGATCTCGACGACCGACTTCCGCACCTTCACCATCAGCCAGTTCGCCGGGCCCGGCGCGAAAAACAAGGGCTTGGCGTTGTTCCCCCGCCGCATCGGCGGCCGGTACTTCGCGTTGTCGCGCTGGGACCGGGAGAACTGCTCGATCACCTCCTCCCCGGACGGACGGCGCTGGGAGGACGGCCCGCAGATCTACGAGCCGCGCGAGCCCTACGAGCTGATCCAGACGGGCAACTGCGGCTCGCCGTTGGAGACCGAGGCCGGCTGGCTGGTGCTCACCCACGCCGTCGGCCCGATGCGCGAGTACACGATCGGCGCCCTGCTGCTGGATCTCGACGACCCCACGAAGGTGCTCGGCCGCCTGCGTGAACCGCTGATGCGCGCAGATGAGGACGAGCGCAACGGTTACGTCCCGAACGTCGTGTACTCCTGTGGCGCCATGGTCCACGACGGCTCGCTGCTGTTGCCCTACGGGGTGAGTGACGCCTCCGTGCGTTTCGCGTTCCTCGACGTTGCCGCGTTGCTCGACCGGCTCACCACCGGTGATTCCCCCGCGACGATGCCCGCGAACAACGCCGCGTAGTCCGCCACCATGCGCTCGGCAGAGAAGCGCGCGACGGCCTCGGCACGACAGGACTGCCGGGGCAACTGTCCGACCTCCGACACCGCGGTGAGCGCACCCGCGGTGTCGTTGACCAGAAAACCGGTCCGGCCGTGATCGATCAGCTCCGGCATCGAGCCGAGTCCGAAGGCAATGACCGGTGTCCCGGTGGCCATCGACTCGACGACCGCCAGGCCGAACGGCTCGGCGAAGCTGATCAGGTGCAACAGGGCCAGCGCACCACCCAGCAAGCTGTCGCGCTCGGCCGGCCCCACCGGCCCGATGTAGGTGATGTCGCCGCCCAGTTGCGGCTGCACCTGCTCGCGGAAGTACCCCTCGTCCTGCACGATCCCGGCGATCACCAGCGGCATCCCGGCGCGGCGAGCAACCTCGATCGCCAGGTGGGTGCCCTTGTGCGGATGGATCCGGCCGAGGAACAACAGATAGCCGCCGGGCTCCGGCACGAAGGTGAACCGGGCCAGGTCGATGCCGTGGTAGATGGTCGCGGCGTAGCCCAGGTCCGGGTGTCGATCGGCGTCGCTGATCGCGACGTAGTGCGAGTGATCGTCGTAGGCCCGGAAGACCGGGAGGATCTTTTCAGAGGAGAACCCGTGGATGGTGGTGACCACCGGGGTCGACACCAACCGACTGTAGGTCAGCGGCAGGAAGTCGAACTGATTGGACATCAGATCGAACTCGCCCGCCCGCTCGAAGGCCGCCGCGATGTGCAGGCCTCCGTAGACCTTGGCATCGATGGAGATGTCTTCCTCGTAACCGGTCGGCGCTTCACTG
>Ga0137413_10000624_pt1 | contig 12337 bp, 4 predicted proteins | sample CZODoug2_1_16fun_FD_108280 | JGI IMG/M metagenome (GOLD analysis project Ga0137413, IMG submission 108280) | Vadose zone soil fungal communities from Angelo Coast Range Reserve, California, USA - CZODoug2_1_16fungal (Illumina Assembly) | ecosystem: Environmental > Terrestrial > Soil > Vadose... | reverse complement strand
GCCGGCATCGAGTGGGGCGCTTACAAGGCTCTCGGCGGCAGCTGCGCCGTGACGTCGACGTGCACCTGCGTCGCGAGTACGACGCTAACTCTGACCGAGGCGGCACTGAAGGGGTTCTCCGTGATCGTCACCTGTGCTGCCGTGAGCTTCCCGACCGGCGCCGCCATACCCAACAAATCCTACGTACTCAACTCGGCAGCCACGTTGGGGCTGTACGGGCAGCCCGGCTACGTGCGCCGGGTCGTCAGCGGGACCTATACGGATGCAAACTGACGCAGGCCGATCAATGAAGGCTCGTGAACCGGGGGTGACCTGTGCGGTATGGTGCGCGCGCGCGCTGCTGATTGCGCTGCTATTCACCCACCCGGTGCCAAGCTGGGGATCCATCTCTTACGTGGCATCGTCGGCGTCTGCGCTGAGCTCGAGTACCGTCGGCTCGGTCACGATCACGGCACCCGCGGGTCTCGCGACGGGAGATGTACTCATCGCCTTCGTCGGTCAGAACACCAGTGGTCTACCCATCGTGAATACGGCACCGACCGGTTGGACGTTGGTATTGGAAAAGAACGACGGTTCATCGATCGGCGTCGCAGTCTATTCCCGGGTCGCGACTTCGGCGGACGTCGCGAGTACGACCACATACACCTGGACCTTTCAAGGCTCCGCACGCTCAGCCGGCTTGATGCTCGATTTCAGGGGGGTTCTGACCACGTCTCCCGTGGTTGTCAGCGCGACGAAGGTTAACGGCGCCTCGGTCGATTACACGGCGTCGTCGATCACGCCGGGTATCACCAACACCGAATTAGTCGTGCTGTTCGCGGCCAATAACGGCAACGGCGGCATGAATGTTCCCACCGGAATGACCAGCGCCAACGTGGGTGCCACCGGTGCCGGCCCCAATGGCCTCGTCATTGGCGCATTCGTCGAGGCGTTGGCCGCGTCCACTGCGACCGGCACGCTGCAATCCACCACCAATAATTCGGCAGTCAACATCGGGATCAGCCTGGCATTGCAGTCTGCTGCCGGAGCCACACCCGATCACTTTGCCATCAGCGCTGCGGGTACGGCGGTGAACTGTCAGGCATCGCCGGTGACCATCACCGCGCACAGCGCAACACACACGGCGGTGCCGACCATTGCCACGATCTCGGTAAGCACCAGCACCACGCACGGCGACTGGTCTCTGGCAGCCGGCGGTGGCAGCGGCAGCTTCGCACCGGGCGCCGCCAACAGCGGTACGGCGACTTACACCTACGCCGCCGCTGATAGCGGCGCCGTCACTCTGTTGCTCAAGGATACTTCTGCGGAAACGGTCACGATCAATGTGGCCGCCGGCAGCGTAACGCAAACGTCCGGCAGTGCGATCGGCGCTGAGCAGCCGTCGCTCACCTTCCTAGCGTCGGGCTTTCGCATCACGAATGGCAGCAACGTCGCAGCCACGATTGCCACGCAGATCGCCGCCAAGTCTTCGACGCTGTCCTCGACACCGAGCCTCGCACTGCAGGCGGTGCGCACCGACACCAACACCGGGGCTTGCACCGCGGTCTTCGCGAGCGGCACGACGCTCAACGTCAGCCTTGCATACCAGTGCAACAACCCGACGAGCTGCGTTGCCCTACAGACACTTGGGATCACCAACAACTCGATCACCACCAACATCGCGTCCAATGCGAATGGCAGCGTATCGACGTACACGGCGGTGCCGCTGACGTTCAGCACCGCCAACGCCGAGGCGCCGTTCAGCTTCAGCTACTCCGACGTCGGCCAGATCACGCTGTACGCGCGCTACTTCATCCCCCTGGGCGGCGGCGCACCTTCCGGCAACAGCATGATCGGCAGCAGCCAGTTCGTGGTCCAGCCGTCCAATTTCTCGCTGACGAACATCAAATGCACAACCTTTGGCGCCGGCACCTGTTCCACGGCGCTGTCCGCGCCCGGCAATAACCCGGGCGCGACCACCGCGGCGGGCGCGGCGTTCATTCAAGCGGGACAACCATTCGCGGCGACCGTCACGGCAAGCAATTTTTTGGGCGCCGCCACGCCCAACTACGGACGGGAAATAGCGCCGCCGGGCGTCACATTGAGCGCCAACCTCGTCGCGCCGGCGGGCGGCAATGCGGCGACGCTCAACAATGCATCGGCATTCGGCAGCTTCAGCACCGGCGTCGCCACCGGCACGACGTTCAACTGGCCGGAGGTCGGCATCATCACGCTGACACCGGGCGTTGCCAACTATCTCGGTTCGGGAGCCGTCACCGGCACGGCATCGGGCAACGTTGGACGGTTCATCCCCAACGCCTTTACGGCAGCGCCCAATACGCCGGTGTTCGGCACGGGCTGCGCCGCCGGCGCCTTCAGCTATCTCGGACAACCGCTGAGCTATACGGTCCCACCGGTGCTGACCGTCACGGCGCTGAGCGCCGCCGGGTCGACTGCGCACAACTACACCGGCGCCTTTCTCAAGCTGACCAACAGTACGCTGACCGGGCGAACTTATACGCCGACGCCGGCCAGCCCGGCACTCGATTCCTCGGGCATATCCACCGCCACCGACCCTGCCATCATCGATCTTGGGTCGGGTCAGGCCACGCTGACCTTCGGTATGGGCACCGGTACCGGCCTGCTGTTCACCCGCGGCGCCGCTGTCGCGCCGTTCAACGCCAATATTTCGCTCAGCATCAACGTGATCGATGCGGACGGCGTCGCGGCGCCGAATCCAGTGGTCTTCGGCAGCGTAAGCGGCATCGGCTTCAGCACCAGTCCCACGCAGTACTACGGGCGCTTGGCGCTGCGCGATGCCGTGGGCTCTGAGCTGCTCGACCTGCCCATGGCGCTGACGACGCAATACTATGTGAGCACGACCCAGGGATTCACGACCAACACGAACGACAGCTGCACGTTGTTGGCGGCGCCATCGATCGCTTTGAGCAACTTTCTTCTGCCCCTCACCTCCGGGAAAACATGCGTGCGTGACAGCGGCAATCCGGGTGCGTCGGGAGCCGGTTGCGCCGTCGCGGCGCCGACATCGACCGCATACAAAGCGACGGCCTCATCCGGCAATTTCAATCTCTGGTTCGCTGCTCCCGGCAGCGGTTTCAATGGCACCATGACGGTGAAGGGTACCGCGCCGGCTTGGCTGCAATATCCGTGGACGGGCGGCGCCAATACGAACCCCGCGGGATCCGCGGCCTTCGGTGTGTTTTCCGGCCAGACGTCTCGCGTTTACCAGCGTGAGGTGTACTAAGGTCCTGGTCGCGACCCGGTTGTCATGCCGTCATACGAGCTGATCCACACGTAAATGGCGCTCAAGACAGAGTCTCAGGCGTTCGCGATCGAGCGGTTTGGTGAGGTGATCGTCCATGCCTGCCGCCTTACACTTAAGATCGTCGTCTTTCATCGCGTGCGCCGTCAGCGCGACGATGGGAATGTGCTGCAGGCCCCGCTCGCGGGTGCGGATTTCGCGGGTGGCTTCGTAGCCGTCGAGCTCCGGCATCTGACAATCCATCAGTATCAAGTCGTATCGGCCTGTTTGCCAGGCAGTCACGGCCTCGCGGCCATTCTTCACGGCATCGACCTCGAATCCAAGTCTCTGCAGCGAATGGCGCGCCACTTTTTCGTTGACCACGTTGTCCTCGGCAATCAGGATGCGGTGCCTTTCGCTGCCGCGTTGTGCTGCCAGGTTCTGCGTGACGATGGTTTGGGTTCGCGCGTGCCAATGCTCCGCGCTGCCCGATAGCACCAGTTTCAGGCAGCTCGCCAGATCACGCTGCGCTATCGGCTTCAACAAGTAGCCGGCGAATTCAGGCTCGGCAGAGCGCGGCTCCTCGCTTCGTTTTCCGGAAGAGGTCATCAGCACCAGGCGTGTTGATCTGAGGAGCGGCTCAGCATTGATGAGGCGAGCGAGTTCGACGCCATTGCAACCCGGCATCTGCTCATCGATCAACGCAATCGCGAAAGCTCGGCCGCTGCGCCGCTCCTCTCGCATCACGGTCAGAGCGTCTGCCGCCGAGTTCACGCATAGGGCCTGAATTGCGCAACGCTGCAGTTGACCTTCGAGGACTTTGCAGTTGGTGGCATTGTCGTCGACCACCAGCGCTCGCTGCGCTTGCAAAGCGGCATTCGCGCCCGCTCGAGGGGCGGGGGCATCAGGAATTGCGATGGCGAGACGGGCCACGAACCAGAACGTAGATCCTGCGCCTTGACGGCTAAGTACGCCGGCTTCGCCGCCCATCATCTCCGCGAGGCGTTTTACGATCGAGAGCCCAAGTCCGGTGCCGCCAAACCGGCGTGTCGTCGATCCATCGACCTGCGAGAACGGCTTGAATAGCGTGTGCAAACGATTTTCGGGTATGCCAAGGCCGGTGTCGCGGACCTCGAAGCGCAGCGTGGTGGAATCGGCGTCTTGTGCAACCACGCTGACGCTCAACGCAACTTCGCCCTCTTGAGTGAATTTGACGGCATTGCCGCATAGGTTGATGAGCACCTGGCGCAAACGGCCCGCGTCGCCCTGCACGAACTCGGGCACCGCAGGATCGACGTAGGCGGTGACCTCCAGATTCTTCGCGTGCGCTTGAATGGAGATCAGACGCGCCACATCCTCGAGCAGATCACGCATCTCGACGCGGGTCACGTCCAGCTCGAGCTTGCCGGCTTCGATCTTGGAGAAATCGAGTATATCGTTTATTACCGTAACCAGTGCACGCGCACTGTCGCGGATCGTTTCCGCATAATCACGTTGCTGATGGCCCAAGGGTGCATCGAGCAACATTTCGGCCATGCCGATCACCCCATTCATGGGCGTGCGAATTTCGTGGCTCATGTTGGCGAGAAATTCGCTCTTCGCCTGATTCGCGACCTGAGCGATCTGGGCCATTTCGGTGGCGCGTTCGGTAGCTGCGGCCAATTGCTCATTGATCGTCGCAAGGCGCGAATTGCTTGCTTGCAACTCTCGCGTGCGTTCACTGAGATGCTGTTCGGCAGCCACCAATCGATCGTGTTCCAGCAATGAGAGGTTTTGTCGTAGGGCCGCAAGTACCGTGACCAACGCTGCGCCGCCTTCCGTTGCGAGTTTCACGGAGGGCAGGACGTGCGGCAATGTCCAGACCAGCGCGACGCTGACGACGGCCGCGCCGACAACAAACAACGGGATTAGTCGCAGCACCGCCTCGCAGCGTCGCTGCCAAAACACGTCGCGGCGGATTTCGGTATGCCACACGAAGGCCCCGTAGCCCATCGACAGGCAAACGAGAGAAAATACCAAATTCAGCCATGAGGCGCCCTGTAAGGAGTTACTCACGTACTCTGAGTTCCAGACCATCCACAAGGCGCTGTTCACTACCGTGGCGAATAGAAAAAGCGCCCAGCGAAGATCGAGCCGCCATCTCAGGGTGGGAGCCAGTACGACACCCACGCAGCCGGGCGTCAGTAAAGAGATGGGGTAAATGACCAATATGCTCAATGGCACGAGACCCATGGTCTCCCGCCGCGGCAAGTAGACGTCCAACGTCAGAGTCAGAATCACAAGAGCAAGCGCGGTGACATCGAGTACGAAGGGTCGGTTCTGCACCCGAGAGCGCGTCCGCAGACTGGTAATCAGACCCAGAACGCAGCAAGGACCAAAACCTAGAAACAAAGCATCGGAAAGATTCGGAATCGGGGTCCAATGCGTGATTTGCTGCATGTCGAAAAGCAGCTGTGCCAACAGAGTGGACGTCAGACCGTAGGCAAACCAGCGGCGCGGTGCGCGGTCATGTTCATCGGCGGAGCGGACGCCGAGCCACGCCAAAGTCGCCGCTGCAATGGCAGCAACGGTCCAATGCAGGTAATCGAGCAGATTTACGACAGCCGGGTTGTCGCTGAGGCAGGCTGCGAGGAACGCACCGCCCACGATCATGCTCGCGGGCAGCAGCACCTTCAGCGCAATGCGGCTCGAGTAGGCGTCCGTAGTAGCCGATAAATCAACCGACATAACAGAATGTAACCCTCACCGGCGTCGTCCGGCGTGTCCAAGTCGTTGTTTCTGGGCGGCTAGACCCATGCCATCGATGCCATAACCCCTTTTAACAGTGCGTTTGCCTCAATTGGCTGCTCGACGGCCCCATGTCGACGCCCGGCAGTTACACTTCAGAACGTGTCTACAATTGGCTCACTTTATCGCAGGGCGCAGCATGCGACCCCGGATGCCGCGTCGCCTGGGGACTTGACGGCAGCCCTCAAGCGCTGCTTTGGGTTCGATCACTTCCGTCCGGGCCAGGACGCGATCGTGCGCGACGTACTGTCGCGGCGCGACGTGCTCGCGCTAATGCCCACCGGCGGAGGAAAATCGCTCTGTTTTCAGCTCCCGGCGCTGTTGCAGCCGGGCGTGACGCTGGTCGTCTCCCCGCTGATCGCCCTGATGCAGGACCAGGTTCGCCAGCTTGAGAACAACGGCATTCCCGCGGCTTTCATCAATTCCAGCCTCGATGCCGCCGACATCCAGAGCCGAACGCAGGCGCTGCTGCGCGGCGAATACAAACTGCTCTACCTCGCGCCGGAGCGGCTGCTGCTGCAGGAATTTTTCGAAGGTCCCCTGAACCGTCTGTATACAGGTGTCGGCATCAACGCCTTCGTCATCGATGAGGCGCACTGCGTATCGGAATGGGGACATGACTTTCGAACCGAGTACCGTCAGCTCGCCCGGCTGCGACGGCGCCATCCGGACGTCCCGCTGCTCGCCTTCACCGCGACCGCCACGGCGCGCGTGCGCAGCGACATCATCGCGCAGCTCGAGCTGCGCGACCCGGCCGTGCATGTGGCAAGTTTCAACCGGCCGAATCTTTTCTATCGGGTACGCCCCAAGGACAAGGGCTGCTACCGCGAGTTGCTGGCGCAGGCAAGGAGCGGCGGCGCCGGCATCGTCTATTGCCTGTCGCGCCGGCGCGTCGATGAACTGGCGGCCAAGCTGCATGCCGAAGGCATCCGCGCTGCGCCGTATCACGCGGGACTGGACGCCATCACCCGCCGCGACACCCAGGACGCTTTCATTCGCGACGATCTGCAGGTCATCGTCGCAACGATTGCGTTCGGCATGGGCATCGACAAGCCGGACGTGCGCTGGGTCGTGCATTACGATTTGCCCCGCACCCTGGAAGGCTATTACCAGGAATCAGGCCGGGCGGGGCGCGACGGCGATCCGGCCAACTGCACCTTGTATTTCGGCGGCGCCGACATCCGCACGGCTGAGTTCCTGATCCAGCAGAAGGTGGACGCGAGCGGCGCACCCCTGGAGAACGAGCAGCGAATCGCCCGCCAGCAATTGCGCCAGGTGCTGCAATTCGCGGACTCGACCGAATGCCGTCGCGCGGTGCAATTGCGTTACTTCGGTGAGAAGTTCTCCGGCCCGTGCGGCGCCTGTGATAACTGCTGCGAACCGCGGACGATCGAGGAGTGGAGCGCGGAGGCGCGGCAGTTCCTGTCCTGCATTGCACGATTGGCTCAGCGCCGGCAACGTTTCGGCGCGGCCTATATCATCGACATTCTTCGCGGCGCCCGCACCGAACGCGTGCTCTCGTCCGGTCATGACGCGTTGAGCGTCTACGGAATCGGCAAACATCGCCGGGTCGAGGAATGGCGCAATCTTGCGCGGGCTCTCCTGCATCAAGGTTTGATCAGCGAAGCACAGGACGGCTATTCGGTGCTGTCGCTCAACGCGGATAGCTGGCCGGTGCTGCGCGGCGAACGCCCGGTGAGCATTGCCCGCGCAGTGAAGCCCGCGCGTCGATCCCAAGCTGGCACGCGCGCATCGGCGATGGACGATTCGCTGTTCGAGCGCTTGCGGGCGCTGCGCAAACGGCTGGCGGACGAGAGCGGCCTGCCGCCGTATGTCATTTTTCATGACTCCACGCTTCGTGGGATGGCAGAACACATGCCGCTCGATCTTGACCAATTTGCCGCCCTACCGGGCGTGGGCCAGGCGAAGCTCGCTCGGTACGGTGAGCAGTTCATCGCCGCCGTGCGCGAGCATCACGCGCGGATGGAGGGCGCCGAAGGTGGCTAAGCTCCTCAAAGATCGCAGTCAGGATAAACGCCGGCGCATTGAAGCGGCGGCTCTCGCGCTGTTCACCACGCAGGGCTTTCACGGCACCAACAATCGCGAAATTGCCAAAAGGGCCGGCGTGTCCACGGCGGCGATCTACACTCATTATCCCAGCAAAGAAGCGCTTTTCACCGGCCTGGTGGAGCAGCACCGTGCGCTGGTCGCCAAATGGCTTAGAAAGACCATCGCCGGGCTCAAGGCTCCTCTGGCCAAACCCGATCTGACGGCGTTCGCCTCGGCGATTCGCGCCAAGATGCGCAAGGATCCGGAGTACTTCCTGCTGATCTTCATCGACGTGGTCGAATTCAAGAACCAACACTTCCGCGCATCCTTCCATGATGTGCCCGAGTGGTTCCGGCGCGCGCTCGGCCCGGCTCTCGCCGGTGTGAACCAGGAGCCGGGCTGGTGCGGGCAGGACCCGGCGTTCGTCCTGGCCGCGGTCTACATGTATTTTGTGCATTACGGGCTGATCGAACAGCACATGGGCGGACGCCGCCATCTCGGCGTCTCCAACGAGCAGGCGATCAAGCAAGTGGTCGAGCTGCTGTGTGGGGGGCTGTGGCGGATGCCGCGCAGGGCCGCGCGAGGCAACGGACGGCGCAAGCCGTCGAACGGTTCCGTGCGGCAGAAACTGCTCGAGGAGGCCATGCAGAGCCGGATCGACTTCATCCGCCTCTTATCCGGGCGCATGTGGAGCGCACCGCCTGAGATTCCGGTTGGGAAGTCGCGCGCCGGTGAGCCGGCAACAGTACCCATGCTGTTTCTGCCGGAGATCTCCCCCGATCGGCCCGACGACACGCAGCTACGGATCGAGGCGGCGGCGCTCGAGCTCTTTACCACACAGGGATTTCACGGTACCAACATCCGCGATATTGCGGAGAAAGCCGGCGTCTCTCAAGGCGCAATCTATACTTACTATTCAAGCAAGGAAGCGCTTTTCGAGAAGTTGGTCAAGACCTACCGCGCCTGCATGACTGCCTTCCATCGACGCGCCGTCTCGCTGCTGATCGAGCCTTTCTCGCGCGACGGACTGAAGCTCCTGGCCATGGCGATTCGTTCAATGGTGTACGACGACGCTCAGCACTGGCTGCTGCTCTTCATCGATATCCTCGAGTTCAAGAATCGCCATTTCGCCGATATGTACCGCGACGTGCCCGGAGGGATACGGCAGCTGTTGCGGCCGGTGCTCGACAAGGTAGCGGACCAGCCGGGTTGGTGCGGGCAGGATCCGGCCTTTGCGCTGGCGGCCATTTACCTGTTCTTCTTTGCGTATTTTGTGGTCGAGCGGCACATGCACGGCAACCAGCACCTCGGCGTCACGGAAGAAGAGGCGATCGAGCGGCTGATCGATCTCTTGTCGGCGGGGATGTGGGACGTGCCGGCAGTGTCGCAACCCAGGCGCAACCGGCGCCGCGCAGCGGCCGGCGCCACCACCCGAGCCGACCCGTCGAGCAGTGGCTATTTGGCCGCCCTCACCGCATCCCCACTGAACGGCGCGAAGTAACTTAATTCCTGTCCTGGCGGCCCCTTGGGCTGCGCCTCCCGCCGGCCGGCGCCTCTATTTTAACCTGATCGCTCGCTCATTTTTATGAGCGATTGATTTTTATTGACGTAAGGATTTTTTGATGATATCAACTCGTTCGCAAGGTTGGCCGCGCGATAAATCGCAAAGAATCCGCGGCCGGCTGGAAATGTATAACGACAATAGGAGAGCCAGATGAACGGAGTTGGCCCCCACCGAAAGACAGTCAATTTATTGAATTTTTTACACACCTTCGCCGTGGTCGCGCTGCTAAGCGCGCCACTGCTCGCAGGCTCAGCCCGGGCCGCGCCGCCCAACTTCATCGAGTTCGAAAGCGGCCACGTGCGTCCGATTGCCATGTCGCCCGGCGGAACGCAGTTGTTCGCAGTCAACACACCGAACGACACCCTGGAGATTTTCAACGTCACGCCGCAGGGGCTGGTATTCCAGGCGCGGGTGCCGGTGGGTCTGGAGCCGGTCGCGGTGGCCGCACGAAACAACGGCGAGGTGTGGGTCGTCAATCACCTCTCGGACAGCGTCAGCGTTGTGACGCTCGCGGGCACTCCGCACGTCGTGCGCACACTACTCGTGGGCGACGAGCCGCGCGACATCGTGTTCGCCGGAACAACCGGCCGCGCCTTCATCACCACGGCGCATCGCGGGCAGCAACTCACCGATCCCTCGATCGCCGGGGTCGCGGGCGCCGGCGATCCGAAGTTGACCACCGCCAGTGTTCCGCGCGCGGATGTCTGGGTGTTCGACCCGGCTCATCTCGGCACGACGATGGGCGGGACTCCGGTCAGGATCATGACCTTTTTCACCGATACGCCGCGCGCGCTCGCGGTGAGCCCCGATGGCAATACGGTTTTTGTGGCCGGGTTCAAGACCGGCAACCAGACTTCGATCGTGAACGAGGGCCGGATATGCACCGGCTATAACACCGGTCAGCCTTGCACACTGAGTGACCTCTCCGTCAGTCCGGGCGGCCATCTGGGCCCGGCCACGGACGCTTTGGGCGAGCCGGCCCCACAAGTCAGCTTGATAGTCAAATACGACAACGCCGCCGGTCACTGGGAAGACGAACTCGGGCGCAACTGGGACAATTCGATGCGCTTCAGTTTGCCGGATACGGACGTATTCGCCGTCGACGCCAACAATCTGACGCAAACCGCCAGCTTCGCGCATGTCGGCACCACGTTGTTCAACATGGTCGTGAATCCGGCCAGCGGCCACTTGTACGTCACCAATACCGACGCAGTCAACAACGTGCGCTTCGAGGGTCCAGGAGTCTTTGGCGGCCACACCGTGCAGGGTCACCTGGCGGAAGCGCGCGTCACCGTCATCTCCGGTGCGACGGTCTCGCCGCGGCACCTCAACAAGCACATCAACTACGCGAATCTCGCCGGTTCCGCGGGCTTCGATCCCACCGCCAAGAATCATAGCCTGGCGACCCCGCTCGACATGGCCGTCACGCGCGACGGAACCACGCTCTATGTCGCCGCCTTCGGCTCGAGCAAGATTGGCGTCTTCAATGCAACTGCGTTGGAGGACGATACCTTCGATCCGACCGTCAGCAGCGCCAATTACATTCCTGTCAGCGGCGGCGGCCCGAGCGGTATCGTGCTGGATGAGCCGCGCCAGCGGTTATACGTCATGACCCGCTTCGATGATTCGGTCAAGGTGATTGACCTTACGAGCAAGAAGCAAATCGCGGCTCTGCCACTGCCCAACCCCGAGTCCGCTTCCGTGGTCCAAGGCCGGCCCATGCTCTACGATGCCACGGGTTTCTCCGGCAACGGCGAGGCGTCCTGCTCGAGCTGCCACATATTCGGAGACAATGATGATCTCGCGTGGGATCTCGGGAATCCGGACAACCCGGTCACCAAGAACCCGATACCCATCAACGAGAGCAACCCCCTCATTCTGGCGGTGGGCGAGACACTGTTCGGTGTCAACACGCCACTGAACGGTACCGGGAAAGTGGACGATTTCCACCCGATGAAGGGGCCGATGACCACGCAGACGCTCCGCGGCCTGAGCAATTCCGGAGCGATGCATTGGCGCGGCGATCGGTCCAACGGCTTTTTCGGCATCGATCCGACAAACGAAAATCTGTCGTTCAACAATTTCATTGTCGCATTCCAGGGTTTAGTGGGCAGCGTCGACCAGCCATCGACCGCGCAGATGCAGGCCTTCACCGACTTTCAACTCCAGGTGGTGCTGCCGCCGAATCCCGTGCGCAGCCTCGATAATTCGCTGAGCGCGTCGCAACAGCGGGGCCACGATTTCTATTTCGGCCCGCGCCCCTCCGACGGTTTCAACGTGCCGGGCATCGGCCTGATTCTGGGGACGACGACGTTCACCTGTAACGGTTGCCATGCGCTCGATCCATCGCAGGGAAAATTCGGCGCCAGCAAGAACGACAGCTTCGAGGGCATCGAACAGGTTTTCAAGATTCCACACCTGCGCAATATGTATACCAAGGTCGGCATGTTCGGCATGGCGAAAGTGCCGTTCTTCGAGAGTCCCGACACCGGCTTTACGGGACCGCAAATTCGCGGCTTCGGCTTCACCAACGAAGGCTCGCCCGATACCCTGTTCACCTTCTTCAATTCGGTGGTGTTCCGTTCGACGTTGACCGCCGGCTTCCCGCTACTCGGTGGTGATCAGACCCGCCGGGATGTCGAGCAGTTCATGCTGGCCTTCGACAGCGATCTGGCTCCGATCGTCGGCCAGCAGGT
>Ga0137413_10000622_pt1 | contig 12342 bp, 12 predicted proteins | sample CZODoug2_1_16fun_FD_108280 | JGI IMG/M metagenome (GOLD analysis project Ga0137413, IMG submission 108280) | Vadose zone soil fungal communities from Angelo Coast Range Reserve, California, USA - CZODoug2_1_16fungal (Illumina Assembly) | ecosystem: Environmental > Terrestrial > Soil > Vadose... | reverse complement strand
TCCCGTAGGGTCCCGTAGGGTCCCGTAGGGTCCCGTAGGGTCCCGTAGGGTCCCGTAGGGTCCCGTAGGGTCCCGTAGGGTCCCGTAGGGTCCCGTAGGGTCCCGTAGGGTCCCGTAGGGTCCCGTAGGGACCCTACGGGAGGGAGAGCAAAGTTAAGAATAAACACTTAAAATCTGTAAGATATGGGTCATATTTCTACCTTGTTTTGAATATTTACAATTCAAAAATTAAAAAATTAAAAAATTAAAAATAACATTTCTAATAAGAAAAGACCATTTTAGTGCCGTCGAGTGATATAATTTCTTATTCTATTACTTATTAAATAAGGAGGTTTTTAAAAAGATAATTCTGATAAGCATTAATTTTGATAATTTACTAGTTTAGTTGAAACACTCGAATGTCAAACATACATTAAAGTGTCAAATTTGTTAAAAAACACCTGAAAATTCTTAGAAAATGAATAAAAAAGAAAAAACTTTTATCTTAAAGGGTGAAAATATCCCTACTTTTAGTAGAAATTCAAAGGATGGTTTATTTAAAAGTAAACTAGATTTCAATTTAATTAAAAAAATGAAATTACCAATAGCTTATAAACCTGAAGATTTCGCTCAAATTATTTTCTCTGATTCTTCGTTTAGGTCAATAGCTCCTAAGAATAGGCGAAATACTATTTTACAGATTAAAAAAAAAAAGTCGATGGAGAAAGTTTATATAGATTTTCTATGATAACTATAAAACATAGTATCAAAAAATCAACAAATCCTCTGGTAAGGCAGACGGGATCTATGTTAAAGGCCCCCTTAGGCTCAACAATTTCCTGGACAGATAAGATTCTAAGTGATAATAGCCTAATTAGAACATACGAAAATACTGTATATGAAATTGTGGATGGAGAAGTGGTTTTAATTAAAGAAAATTTTAACTCTAAACCAATTCTCCCATTAATTCTACCTAAGAAAAGAAGAATTAATAATAACTTTTTAAGTATGGACATAGAAACTGTAATGGTACCACCTTTGGCTCCTCCTGTACGGGAGGATAATATAAACGATACACAAAATATTAACAACTTACGAATGTACTTAATATGCCTTTTTGATGGTAAGTATTCTTATTCTTTCTTTAATAATAAATTAACGGAAGAAAGTAGTCTTAATTTAGTTAGGGATTTAGTTAAATTTTTTAACTCGAGAAAATTTAAAGGAACAAAAGTTTACATACACAATTTTGGCAAATTTGATTCTTATTTCTTATTAAAACATTTAGTTAAACTAGGTAACTGTGGCGTGTTATTACATGATGGTAATCTATTAACTTTATCTTTTATTAGTAATAAGATGAAACCTAAGTGTCCAATAATTTTCAAAGACTCATTTAAATTACTTCCATCTTCTTTAAAGAAGTTAAGTGCATCATTTAAAGTAGAAAATCCTAAAAGTATCTTTCCAATCCTTTTTAACGATGTTAATTATAAAGGTTCCGTTCCTAAAATAGAATACTTTAAAGATATAACAATAGATAATTATAATGAATATCTTAAAGAATGGCTAAATAAAGAATGGTATTTCAAAAAGGAAGCGATAAATTATTGTAAATTGGATTGTATTTCGTTATATCAAGTATTATTTAATTTTAATAGGATGATCTTTGATAAATTTAAGATTAATATAAGTAAATACCCTACTATTCCTTCATTAGCTTTCGCTATTTATAGGACTCATTATTTTAATAAAGAAATACATAGTTTAACTGGAAGTACTTATAATAATATTGCTTTAGGTTATACGGGTGGAAGTGTAGATATGTATATTCCTAAGAATCCTAAGAGTTCTAAGATTTATGGTTATGATGTAAATTCTTTATATCCAAGTGTAATGAAAAATAATTTATATCCAGTAGTCGCTTGCGCTCCCGTACGGGTGCGCAAGCGACTACTTAATTTAAAGGGGATATTTTGAAATTTAATCCTAATGCTTTTGGTTTCTTTTGGGGTAGAATTACTTCACCTGTTTTTTTAAAACATCCAATTATTCAAACTCATTATAATAATAGGACTGTTTCACCTTTAGGGACATGGGAAGGTTTATATTTCTCGGAAGAAATTAAAATTGCATTTAAATTTGGATATAATTTTGAAGTTAAATGGGGTTATACTTTTGAAAAAGGAGATTTTTCTCTGGATATATCAACGATTTATATAACCTAAGGTTGAGCTATCCGAAATCAGATCCAATGATTCTTATTGCTAAATTACTTTTAAATTCGCTTTATGGCCGATTTGGTATGAAAGATGATCTACCAATTTCTAAGATAATTAAAAAATTTGATTATTCTAATTGTGTTAAGAAACATGGAGAAGTTAACATTAATAATATTATAGATTTAGGTAACCACCAGTTACTACAATTTAACGATAGAAATAAATTAGAGGATGGCCAAGGAAGTAAAGATTCTTTTAAAGGTGTAAATGTTAATATTGCAATTGCATCAGCAGTTACTGCTTATGCTAGAATACATATGACCCAATTCAAGAATAATCCATCATTACCTAACTTATATTATACGGATACAGATTCTTGTTATTTTGATGGACCATTAAACGACTCTTTTATTAGTTCAACAATTTTAGGTAAATTAAAATTAGAAGGTGTTTGGGTTGATGCAGTGTTCCTTTCTCCAAAAGTTTATGCTTTAAGAAACTTAGAGATTTCTAAGGATGTTATTAAAGTTAAAGGAGTTAAAAGAGAAACAATTGACCAAAATATTACCTTTGAATTGTTAGAAAGCTTATTATTAGAAAACCATTCTATAACTTTAAATCAAAATAAATGGTTTAGAGCTTGGGATGCTAATAAAGAGGCTATCCAAATTAAAGATCAAATTTACACTTTACTTCAAACAAGTTGTAAACGAGGTTTGATCTTCGATAATGGAAAAGCAATTGGTACAAAACCTTTTATAATTAAACAATAAGAAACCCCCCCCCATACTTGTTCGGCCCTTATCAATAATTATACCACTAGTTTCTATTACTTACACCGAAGGGGCTACCTTTAGGCTCAACAATATAATTTTAAAAAGAATGTGTTTAATATATAAATACAAACGGCTCTTGAATTTATCTAACGCTCGCTACGCGACACCTATATTTTTTATAATAATTTTCAAATTAAGTCTAACCTTGCACCTTAGACTAATAAGGGTTCATTTAAATAAATATAATCAAGAGAACCAAATAATCTTAATTGTAAAATAACCAATAATGAAAATTTTATTAAATCAAATAGTTTCATATATTTCTCTTTGTTTGCGCAGCAATCCTTTATTTTCGAATACGCACCCTCACCACGTGACGGAGGCAGCGCTAGGCTTACAAAATTTATCAAATAATTTATCTAATACTTCCTTTGTTTCTTGCACAGCAGGTATTTCAAATTTAAGTCATCCAAGTTAAATTAGTTTACCTTCATATACTTGCGGGACTACTGGTCATAATGCTGATTTTTTTATTAATATTACTCCAGCTACATATAAAACTATGTTAGAGGGTTTTATTAAACATCATGGAACTTCTTCAAATAAATGTAGAGAACTTATTCTGGTAGAGGTAGATATTGCGGATAGAATTTATAATATCCATACTATTACTGGGAACAATAAAAGTCCTATTTTGCTTAAAACGCTTAAAAGGACTTTTTCTCAGGAATTTGAAATTTCCTCTATTAATTCATCTACCGATCTACCATTAACTGATAGTGTTCAATTACTGCAAGATTTTGTTTCTATTATTAATTAACCCCCCCCCACTTTAAAAAGAGACCCTTATGATACAAAATTTTATTTTCCTTTAAACTTAAACTTGAAAAGTAATTTTGGCTAGAATGATTAAATTTATTTCTTATATTTAAATTGGGGAAGAAAAAAAGTTAACGTGAATCAAAAATGGACCCTAATTTCGTTTTGTGTTAAAAATTTGAATTTTACAGAAATAGAGAAAATAATAAAATAAAGATACCCTTAAATAAACGAGTTTCGTCAAAAATGGGACTCTTCTATCTACTCTGTTGCTGCCCTCCCGTACGGGACTAAGGGGAGAGTATGATAATCAGGTATTTATCTATCGCCTCTGTTGTTGTTATTGTTGTTGTTGTTGTTGTTGTTGTTGTGCAAGAGCGAGATAATAATGTAATTGGTTCTTCATACTCTTTTATTTATATTTTAAGTGGATTTAATGTTGTTTTAGCATTAATTATAATATTTAATTTTACTGACTTTCAATTACCTTTATTTTATTTACTATTAGATACATTAAATTTAATGTTACCGGTTATAATAATAGATGCAATTAATGAGTATATTATAGACTTAGGTTTATTCTTTAAAAATACTTTAAGTTAAATAATTGCCTGGGTCTATAGTGATCCTTATCTACCTAAACTGGGAGATAAGTTTAATCCTAATAAAGTTAAAAGGGGAAATAGAGCTCATACTTTACCAGAACCATTTCAGTATACTTTAAATACTAATGATATAGATGATTTAGACTATGTATATCTAGAACAAAATAATTCAAAAATTGGATGGGAAACTGTTGCAATTTTTACAGTTTTAGCTTTTGGAGTTACTTATTATATGTATCCAGATATGTATAATAATATTTATACCTTTATTAAGGATTAATTTTTCTCACCTGAACCTAACGGGAGGAGAGGGGTTGAATAAAAAGGGTTTACGATAGAGAAATGGAGTTGACCTTAAGTCTCTAGGCGGTGCTGGGTAAAAGACTTAAATTAAAAGACAATTAGGACTTAGCAGGATCTATGTAATAATTATTATTCAATTATTGAAAGCATTTGGAGTTGAACCAAAACTTTCCCATTAAAAGGGGGACACTCAACCACTCGAGTTCTGCTTCCTCTTAAATAATAAACACTTTAAATTTAAAACAAAGAAGAAAGTAGGGGCTTCTGCAAAAACTAAACAGTCCTCCCTTTTTCTAGCGCAGCAATTTTAATCTAAATTTAAGAAAAGGGTTGAACCTTAGGTAACCCTTAAGGTCCCAAGGCTAAGGAGCAAACACTATTTTTAATTATATAAGTTAAATTTAAAGAAAGGTAGCTCCTTAGACTACTCAGCCTTAGGTAACCCTTAGGGTCATTTATCTTTTTTTATATAAGAGAAAATTAAAGTTAGGACACCTACGGTTGCGCTGCAATTAAGGGAACCTTCTAATTTTAAGAAAAGTTTAAATTTAAAAGTTAACTTAAAGGGGTCAAGGGTCGAGGGTTTAATCTTTGATAATATAAATATTAATAAATATCCAACTATCCCTTCTTTAGCTTTTGCTATCTTTAGAAGTATATATTTACAGGAAGATAAAATAAGTATTATTAAAGGAAAAACTCAGAGGAATGTTCAACAAGGATATACTGGAGGAAATACTGATATGTTTATCCCTTCTTTAAATATTTTAAATAAAACTGATAAGAAAATATACGCTTATGATATTAAATCATTGTATCCTTATGTTTTGACTAATAATGACTTTCCTATTGGAGAGCCTGCGTTTATTGAATTCACTGATGGAGCAGATTTAGGCGATCATTTAATTATTATCGCTCACTTATTTGTTAAAGTTAGAGCTCCAGATAATCTTTCTCAACCTATTTTACAACTACACCATCCTTTTACTAATTTAAATATAGCTCCTGTAGGTACCATCTCAGGTTAGTTTTTCTCTGAAGAATTGAAAAAAGTTAAAGTTACGGTTAAAAAATAGAGCCCCTAAGGGGTTAATGGTAATTCATTTGAGCCACTTAGGGGCTAATTTCTTTAAAGGCTATGTAGAGGATCTTTATAACCTTAGAACAAGTTATGATAAAACTCAACCTTTAAATTATATAATAGTCTTTACGGTAGATTTGGAATGGCTGATTTAAGTGCTGGAATTGAGATATTAACTAAAGAGGAATTCTTAGAGTATACAGATCTAGATAAGATGGATATATCAGATGTAATCGAATTTGATAAATTTCTTTTTTTTAAACTACCTCCATTTAGAGAAACACTCAATGATGACTTAGGAGAAGAAGAAGAAGAAGATTACACTAATGTTAATTTTGCTAATGCGTCAGCAGTTTCAGCATATGCTAGGGTAGGGTTGGGTTATTATAAAAATAGGTAAGATCTACCCTATTTTTGTACTGTGATGGATTGCCTTTAAATTGAAGGGACTATACCTAAATAATTAGAGATTGGCACAAGATTAGGTGCTCTAAAATTAGAGGGTTTATGGGATAAAGCTCTATTCCTAACTCCTAAAGTTTATGCCCTTAAATTTAAGAATACCCCTCCCTCTCACCCTTCACCATTGGTTAGACCCTAAGGGGCTCCTAACACTTAGGGTCCACTCATTCTTAAATTTACTTGAATTAAGGCTAAGGAGCTACTTTAATTAATCCTTCGGAGTTGCAGCTTAGCCTTAGGGTCAAGTATAAAAGGTAACTACTTCGGAGCTACCCTAAGACTCAACTTATTTTTAAGTTTAAGTTGCTCCTTAGCCACCAGGTTCCCTTAGGGTAGGGAGCGTATTTATCGCTTAGTCCCGTACGGGAGAGTGGGTAGCTGCGCGAGCCTTAGGTACAAGGATAAAGATAAAAAAGGAGACCCGGCGGTTATTATTAAGAATAAGGGAACCCTTAGGGCCCCTTTTCTCCCTCGCTTGCGTCCCTAGGGAGGGTTGACTAGAGCCTAAGGGTCAAGTCTATTTAATTTAAAATTAAGAATAAAAAGGGGTCTAAGGCGAGCCAAAAAAGTTAAAGAAGAGTTTGTATTTTTAAATTATAATTTGTACCTTTAAATTTTTATTTTATACTTAAAAATTGGGAATGATGAAATGGCATCTTAATGATGAATTGGCATCATATTTTTAATGATGAATTGACATCATCTTCTTTTATATAATACTATGTCACATTTTTCATTTTCCTAAAAATAAACAAAAAATTTCAGAATTCCCCCTTTTTAGGGTAAAATTTATTTTCTCCACATACCGAGTTAACCTAGGTAAATACTAGTCCCTTAGCTGGAGTAAACCATAATTTAATTTGGGGGGGGGGTTTTATTGGAAAATTAACCACTTAGGGGCTCCTAAATTTTAACCCCTTGCGTAGCAACTCTCTTTTCTTTATTTTTATCTTATATAAATAAAGAAAAAATGGAGTTGCTCCTTATTTTTAAATTTAAAAATAAGGGTAAAGAGCTACACCCAGCATCGCTGCAGAAGCTGGACCTAAGAGGATAGCTAATAAAATACTAATTGTAATAAAAATTATAAGAGGTATTTTTAAAGAATCAACTTTAAATTATAACAATAAAATATCACTATCTGTAAAAGCTGGTGGAGTTAGTTACTTACCTTTGTTATTAAAATTTCTATTAACCCCTCCCTAGGGACCCTAGGGTCCCTAGGGGGTGGACCGAGGCTTGACTCGCGCAGCGATTTTTATTATTAAATTTAGAATAATATTAAGAAAAGGCTCGAGCCTTAGGGGGTAAATTTCTGCTTACTTTAATATATTATATCTTTTTTGTGAGGATAAAAATGAACCCATCCACTTCTTTAGACTGCTCCAATTTTTGAAACATCGTGAAAGTAATAACAAAAGAGTTGAGCCTAAGGCTTGTGCCTTAAATTTAGCCCCACCCTCCCGTTTTTATTCTTAATTTTAGAATAAAAATAAGAATAGGGACGCTAGCGCTCCCGTACGGGACCCTAGGGGAGGGAGACCCTGCGAAGCGAGGCTCGAGCCTAAGGCTCGAGCCTTAGGCTCAACAGCCTTTTTTAATCCCTTAGGACTCCAACGACCCCTCCCTCCCGTTTTTATTCTTAATTTTAGAATAAAAATAAGAATAAAAACGGGAGGGAGAGCTAGAAATTTTAAGATTGCAGCGCAAGGGTACTAAGGGTCTAGCCTAAATATTTAAATTCTTTTAGGGTCTATTGTTTTTAATATGATTATACACATTTACAAAACTATCAATATCTGCTGCAAAATTACTACTAAAATAAATATTTATAAACTTAATCCAAAATAAACAAAGAAATATAAAAACAGTTAAATAATCTGTATATTTATCTACAATTTTTAGTGTATTATTTAAACTTAAATTTTTATTAATATTGTACCTTTTATTTAACCGTCTCGCTACTCCCCCCCCCTCTCCCATAGTGGTGGAGGGGAAGGTGCGACTCCTTAATTTTTGGGGACTTCTGTTTCTATTTTTATTTTTATTTTTATTTTTATTTTTTAAAAAAGTCAAGCTCCCTTTTCGAAGCACCCATTTATTTTTAAAAGTTAAAATAAATCCAATTAATTTACTAAAAAAAAATTTTCGGAATAATAGTGAAAACAAACTTAAAATTAAGATAAACTCTATGTAATTTAAATAGCATAATCCATTAACCATAGTAAGTAAAGGTATTTCAATTTCATTTTTATCTAAAACAGAATGTATAAAACCACCATCGAAATCAGTAGGTGAATTTCTTCCTGATATATCTATTGTATCTAATTTATTTACATCGATCTCATGTTCTCTTTTTTTATTATCAATTAAAGCTTTTCTCCTAAGGGATTCTATACCTATTTTGGTTCCAGCAGCCGTTGCTAATGCAGTAGTTCCTACCATAGCAATTCTAGGAGCAGGAGCCATACCAGCAGTATGTTTGATAATTTCACTTCCTATTTTACCTACAGCAGCACCAATACCTAAATTAGGACCAAGATCTTTAACACCCGACATAATTATATCTGTACCTTTTTCCCAAACGTTATCTATTACTTTTTTTTTTATTTTAAAATTATAATATTCTTTATCTTCTGTATTAGATGTTATATGTACAAGATCTTCTTTTTCTTTAAGTGAAGATTGCACCTCTGTTTTATTGGTAGTTGAATTATGAGTTTCTTGCCCCTTAGTGGCAACCTCAAAATCATCATCTGCACAAAATATTAAATTAAAAATAGCCCTCCCGTACGGGACTAAGGGGATCCAATAAATAACCAATTAAACCAAACAAAGCTAAAATAATATTGGTGAAAACTAATTTTTGTAAAATTTTAATAAATTTATTATTAGAAAGTTTAAATTTATCAGAAATAAATATAGAAATAGCAAAAGAAAATATAGAAAATATAAATATTTGGAAAAAATCAGATATTCTTAAATCCCATATAAAGAAATAAATTATAACAACTAAAAAAGTATAAGAAATAATATTAATTATCCCCTTAGTCCAGACCCCGGACCCTTGGGGGAAGGGAGCGGGATGGTTAAATTTATTATTATTAGATCCCTCGCTTTTACCTTTGCGAGGACTGGTAATTATTGTTTTTGATTTTTTTGCTAAGACACTCTTATAACTCAATTTCTTACTTAGATTTATAGAGGAGCAACCAACAACTCCAATTAAGAATGTACCTAATATCGTTAAATTATTTTTTTTTTTGTTCATTTTTTTTTTAAAGATTTTTCTCTCTCAACTCCGATTACTTTTTCAACCTCTGTTACTACCAGGGGCGGGTGGCTGAGGTTCCTTTTCCACTGAAGAAGAGATATTTTTTTAACGTGGATACGGTCTAATCCCTTAGGATTATAATTTCCCAAATTTTTATTCTTATAATTAATTTCAAACTCAAAATTACCTTGCTTTCTCTTTACTAATCCTTGTTAAATAACTTTTCTTACAAATAAAAGTAAAATTTTTTTATAAATATAAAAAATAAATAAGCTTTCCTCCTGATAGTTAATTAAAAAGAATGACTCTTTTTGGGGGAAGAATGTGACCAAATTCTTCCTTCTTTTAAAGAAATTAGTGTCTATAAAAATATGTTACGTTTGGGGTTGTTGAAAATTGGCTGTTTTGGCAACTTGATTTTTTTTTTTAGATAAAACAGGTACTTTTCTCAGTGGAACTCTAAAAATTAGTGAATGGGGGTCCCTATATACTAGTCCTTCTCCCGTACGGGAGAGTGTCCCATTTTTATTTGAAAAAAGTAAAAATTTGCCTATATATATTCGATAAAACAACAACAATTTATCTCTCAAATTTAAAATTAAAAAGGCCAATTTAAAATCAATCTCCCAAATCAAAATTTGTCCCATATATAATAATCTGTTTTAAAAATAAGAATAGTTTGTTTTTTGTTTGGTCCCTTAGGACTGCGACCCTTTTTATTCTTAAATTTAGAATTAAAATAAGAAATCGCTGCGCGAGTGAGTTGCTACGCAAGGGATTGTCTCCTTCTCCTTTGGAGTTGAGCCTAAGGGGGTGCGAGGGTATATAATTAATAAATTAAAAATAGTAATAACTTAAAAATAACCTCCTAAGGGTCTAGTCACTCCTTATGAGTGCGAACTTAAGATTCTTTAAAAAAATTTAAATTTTATTATTGAAAGAATCTTAGGGGATTTATTAGTAAAAATAAATAAACTTTCGAAAGTAAATAACTTATCCATCCCTTTATCACTTGACCCTTAATTTTAACCCATCTCTCTCCTTGCTACGGACCCGGCGGGGCCCGTCGGGTCCTGTCGGGGGGAGAGGCTCAACTTTAAATTTAACTTAATTAAATTAGCTGCCCCCCTTTACTTGACCCTTAGGCTCGTGCTGCTACCCTCTCTCCCGTACGGGACTAAGCGAGTGATACGCACCCGGATCCCTTAGGGTAGTTGACCCTAAGTGTAGACCCTTTTCTAGAGCCTTAGGCTCGAGCCTTAGGGTCAAGCCTCGCTTCGCAGGGTCAATTTTACTTTTATTTATTAAATAAATAAAAGTAAAAAAGGGAAGTTGCTGCGACCCTTAGGGTCCTAAGGGTCTCCCGCCGGGAGGCTAAGGAGCAAATTTAGAATAAAATTAAGAATAAAAAAGGGGACTTAGTACCCTGGGGGTCCAGCCTAAGGCTCTCCCTCCCGTTTTTATTCTTAATTTTAGATTAAAATTAAGAATAGGGTCCTGTAGGGAGCCGTACGGGAGCGCTAGCGAGGGAGAGCAACCTTTTTAATTCTACTCCCTTGCTTCGAAGGAGCAACCCCGCCGAGGTCGGGACACTTAGGGTTAAGAATAAAAATAAGAAAAAGGGGGCCTTGCTTTGACCCTAACCTAGGTAGGGAGGGAGGTGAAGGGGGGGGGGTTTCTAACTTATATTTTCCAGCAGCACTTTCCAGTACAGCTACCTTGCTATGACTTTTGAGATGTCACTCAGAAGGGTTAATTGATATTAATAAAATTCAACAAAACTGTTGAGACCTTTTTCTTTAATTATATTTTTTTTTATAAATAATTAAATTATAAATAAATATAAATAAGGAAAAAATCTAATCTATAAAAACATAATTACTTATTTAAAATTAAACAAAAAATTTTTAAGAATAACAACACTTCCCCTCTATTGCTCCGAAGGAGCTACCCACAGGGGTGCGGGAGCCTAAGGCTCTAATCAAGCGACACCCTCCCTTGCGTAGACCCTAAGGGTGGATGGTAGCCTAAAGCTCAATGCCTCCCTTAGGGGAGAGGGTGGTGAATTTCTTGTTTTACTTTTTATTAATAGGCAATTTCCCCCTTTCCGAATTCCTCCCCAGCGACAGACAGTTAGTTCATCACGGATTCATGCTTCACCGTTGCGTGGCTAATCAACGATTACTCGAAATTCCTTCTTCATGTTGCCGAATTCCAGGCAACAATCCGTTAAAAAATTAATAATTTGAACTTTTTTTATTGATTAGCTAAACCTACCTAGCTTATTAGGCTAAAGTTTTGCATCACATTGTAAAAGTTTAAGTAGCACGTTTATAGCCCAGTTCATGAGGGCCATAACGACTTGTCTTAGCCCCAACTTAATAATTGTTTTATTAAGTAATAGTTAAGTATAAATTAACTACAGGGATTTCGTCCGTTAGTGGAGTTAACCTGACTTTTCACAATACGGACTGACGACAGCCATGCAACACCTGTAAACGAATTTCTAATTTAATAAAAATTAAATTTAATATTTGAAATTTATTCTACTTTACTTAATACTTTTCTTAAAAGGTAAAGTGATTTTACCCCTTAGGGTTAAAAATAAATAAAATAGAAAAGTGATTTTTTTTAATAAAAAAATAGAAATTACTCAATTTAGATTCCTTTATAAATAAAAGAGCTATTTTGGATATGCAAGAACTGGTAAGATTTTACGCGTACTTTCGTATTAAATAACATGCTTCACTCCGTTTGCTCCGAGACCGACTAATTTTTTTGGTTTCAGTTTTGCAACCGTACTCTCAAGGCGGAATGGTTA
>Ga0137413_10000620_pt1 | contig 12350 bp, 10 predicted proteins | sample CZODoug2_1_16fun_FD_108280 | JGI IMG/M metagenome (GOLD analysis project Ga0137413, IMG submission 108280) | Vadose zone soil fungal communities from Angelo Coast Range Reserve, California, USA - CZODoug2_1_16fungal (Illumina Assembly) | ecosystem: Environmental > Terrestrial > Soil > Vadose... | reverse complement strand
GGGGTCGGCGCTGGCGCGCGAGGCACTGGCTCGTCATGTGGCGGAAAAAGGACGTTGGCCTGAAAGTATCGCGCTCTCCGTTTGGGGCACGCCGACCATGCGCACCGGCGGGGATGACGTCGCTCAGGCGCTCGCGCTGCTGGGGGTGCGTCCCCTTTGGGAGCCCGAGACGCGCCGCACGTGTGGTCTTGAAATCATTCCGTTGTCCGAGCTCGCGCGTCCCCGGGTCGATGTGACGCTTCGCGTGAGCGGGTTTTTTCGCGATGCTTTTCCCGCCTTGATGCATCTGTTCGATGAGGCCGTGCAGCGAGTCGTGGCCTTGGATGAGCCTTCGGAGCAAAACTTCGTTCGCAAGCATTGGCTGGCGGAGACGTCCGCTCTGCAGGCCCAGGGGTGTGAGGAGGATCTGGCGCGGCGCCGTGCGTCCTATCGCGTTTTCAGCTCCAAGCCGGGTGCTTACGGAACGGGATTGATGCAGCTGATGGACAGCAGCGCATGGCGCGATACCAATGATCTCGCGCAGGCTGTCTTGCTGTGGGGCGGCTGGGCCTACTCCCCGCAGTCCAATGATGGGGTGGAAGCGGTGGAGTCGTTTCGCCGCAAACTCGCTGGGGTTGATTTGGTGCTGCACAACCAAGACAACCTCGAACAGGATTTATTTGACTCCAGTGACTATTTCGAATTTCACGGCGGTTTGGTGGCTGCGGTATCGGTGGCGTCGAATGCAGCGCCGCAGGCTTATTTTGGCGATTCATCCGATCCTTCCCGGCCGGGTGTTCGCACCTTGCAAGGGGAGGCGCTGCGGGTCTATCGCTCTCGCGTCGTGAATCCGAAGTGGCTCGCCGCCATCCAGCGCCACGGTTATCGCGGCGGTCTTGAGATGGCCGCCACGGTGGACTCACTGTTCGGCTTTTCGGCCACTGCAGGAATTGTCACTGATTGGATGTTCGAAGGAATTGCGGAGAGCTTTGCCAACGGCGATGCGCAACGATTTCTCCAGCGCGATAACCCGTGGGCGTTGAACGCGATCGTCGAGCGCCTGCTGGAGGCCGAACAGCGCCGGCTCTGGGCACCTAGACCCGAAACCCTCGAACGGTTGCGAAAGACGCTTCTGTCGAGCGAATCAACGATTGAAGAAGCGGCTGAGATTTCTTTATGAGACCCGATTTTCCATTTTCTGCCGTGGTGGGTCAGGAGGATTTGAAGCTTGCGCTGATCCTGATCGCGATCGATCCGACGATCGGCGGCGTCTTGATTGCAGGAGAAAGAGGCACGGCCAAGAGCACTGCGGCCCGCGGACTGGCTGCGCTGCTGCCGAAGACGCCGGGAGGGAAATCTGCGCCGTTCGTCGAGTTGCCCATCGGCGCGACCGAGGACCGGGTCATTGGATCGTTGGACCTGTCGCGGGTCTTGCGGGAGGGGAGCACCGAACTGCGATCGGGATTGCTCGCCAGAGCCGACGGCGGAGTCTTGTACGTCGATGAAGTCAACTTGCTGCCGGACCACATCGTCGACCTTCTGCTGGACGCGGCCGCCAGCGGTTGGGTTACGGTCGAGCGCGACGGGATTTCCGCGGGAGAGGCCGCGCGATTCGTTTTGGTAGGTACGATGAATCCCGAGGAAGGAGAGCTGCGACCCCAGTTTGTCGATCGCTTCGGTCTCTGCGTGCAGGTGCGGGGGCTCGCGACGCAGGATATTCGCGGCGCCGCGATTCGTCAGCGATTGGCCTTCGATGACGATCCCGCGAGCGTTCTTAGCGCCGTGGAACCGCAAGAGCAGGCATTGCGTGAGGGGATCGTGGCCTCGCGCGCGCGGCTGTCCACGATTCCTATCACAAACGCCCACCTCTCGGTGGTCACTGCGCTGTCGGTCGAACACCAGGTGGATGGAATTCGCGGCGATCTTGCCGCTATCAAAGCCGCCCGCGCGCTGGCGGCTTGGCAAGCGGCCAGCGAAATCCGTGACGAGCACATCCAGCGGGCCGCTGAGCTGGCGCTGCCGCATCGCGCGCGGCAAAAGAGATCTAAGAATGGGCCGCGGGCTGCCACGAAGCAGCCTCCACCGACTCAAACTCGCGCCTCGCCGGAGCGTGAGCGGACGCCGGCGACCGAGGCCCCGCCGCCGATCGAAAGCCCACGGTTGCAAATCGCGCCGGCCGCCCCGATGCCAGGCCCGGTACGGCTGATCACGGATGTAATTGATCGCGAATCCATCGGCCGACGCTCGACCGATTCGATGAATTCGCAGCGCATGGTCGGCGCTGTTCCCTACGAACTCACCGGGACCCTTGCGGCCGCACAGACGTTGTCAGCGGCTGCGCGGCGCGGAGCGCGGGTGACTGCAAGTCCCATTCGCCTGACCACTGCGGATCTGCGGCAGCACGAGCGCCGGGGTCCGGGCCTATGCCACGTGCTCTTTGTGGTCGACGCCAGCGGCTCGATGGCGACCGAGCGCCGTCTGGAAGTCGCGAAGGGCGCCGCACTCGGATTGCTGTCGTCAAGCTACAAGCGACGCGATGAGGTGGCGCTCATGGCATTTCGCGCCGACGGCACCGATCTCGTGCTGCCATTTACGCGTCACATCGCCAGCATCGAACGCGCGTTGAGCGATGTGCCCACCGGCGGGCGCACGCCGCTGGCTCGCGCGCTGTTGGACGCAGCGGGCTTACTGCAAACCCGCGAGCCGGCCTTGTTGGTGCTTTTCACCGATGGGCGCGCCAATGTGAGCGCCGAGGGTGGTGATCCTTGGGACGAAGCGCTCAGCGCCGGCTCGCGGCTGCGGACGGCCTGCGCGGGGGCGGTGGTCATCGATTGTGAGTCTGGGCCGATTGTTTTGGGTCGCGCCAGGATGCTTGCACAGGCGCTTGGTGCCGAATATGTCGCGTTAGATGACCTGGACGACACCTCGTTGACGATTCGTATCCAAGGACGGCTTGAGAGTCTGTGAGCATTATTCTTGCGCTCCTGATCGATCGCTGGTGGGGTGAGCCCCCGGCACCCATCCACCCGGTGGTGTGGATGGGGTATTACTTGAAGCGCATCGGGCGCGACTTGCCGAATCACACCCCTGGGATAGCGTTCTTTTTCGGCGCCCTCGGTTGGCTGGTTGGTGCGGGTGTGGTCGCGGCGCTGTATGGACTTGCCGCCCTTGAGTTGGCGAAGTTGCCGTTGTGGCTGGATGTGGTCCTGACGGCATTGCTGCTCAAGCCTCTGCTTGCCTTACGCCTGCTGCTTCGCGAAGTGACGGCCGTGGAGGCTGCCCTCGCGCAGGGCCTCGGGCCAGGGCGCGCGCGCCTCGCGCACATTGTGAGCCGTGACACGACAAATCTCGATGCGGACGAAATTCGCGAGTCTTCGCTGGAATCATTGGCCGAGAATCTGTCGGACTCGGTCATCGCACCCCTCTTTTGGTTTGCTCTGTTCGGATTGCCAGGCGCCGCCGTCTATCGATTCGCGAATACCGCCGATGCCATGTGGGGCTATCGAGGGCGGTGGGAGTGGGCCGGAAAATTCGCGGCGCGCGCCGACGATCTGCTCAACCTCATCCCGGCACGGCTGACGGCGATTGCGCTGCTGTTGTTGGGGCCCAACCGATGGCCGCTGCTGTGGCGACTGCCGCGGGAAGCGTCGCGCACGACCTCACCCAACTCGGGTTGGCCGATGGGCGCGCTGGCGCTGACGTTGAATGTGCGGCTGCGCAAACCTAAGGTGTATGCACTCAATGCAGACGCGCTGCCGCCGTCGGCCGCGGATACTTCGACGGCGCTGCGCCGAGCGGAAGTCACCGCATGGGTATTTGCCGCTCTGTTCGGATTGGCCATCGAGTTTCTGCCCAGAGCCGGCTATGCCTAGACTAGATCCCGTGCACGGCGGCACTGATTCGATGCCCGAACCGCGCTATGACTTTTCAAGCAACGCCAATCCATTGGGGCCCTGCCCGTCGGTGCTGACGGCGGTGCGCAGTGCGGATGTGACTCGCTATCCCGATCCCATGTACGCAAGGTTGCGCGAGATCCTGGCCGCCCATCATCGCACGACACCCGATCGCATCGTGGTGGGAGCGGGCGCCAGTGAGTTAATCGTGCGTTTGATTCGACACATCGACGGAACCGTTCAGCAACTCGCGCCCACGTTTTCAGAGTATGCACGCGGCGCACGGTTGGCCGATCGACGACTGATCTCGGCTCGCTCGCCCGGCGCCTTCCTGCGCGCCCAATCGACGCATCCGGGCGTAGGGTTTATCTGTTGGCCGAATAACCCGACGGGTGACTTGTGGTCAGCGGATTTTGTATCGGCGGCGAGCAAGGCCGGGCCGCTGGTCGTGGATCTGGCCTATGCACCCCTGTGTGATCCTCACCACGCCGCCGCGATTGAGGCCGCAGCCGTGGCAGCGTACCGTCTTTACTCGCCGAACAAGGCCTTCGGCCTGACGGGCGTGCGCGGCGCGTACCTCATCACGCCGCGAGCCGATCAACACCTTGCCAACCTGGCGCCCAGTTGGGTGATCGGCCGCGACGCAGTCGCGCTGCTCGAGTCCGCGACCGAACTGCGGGCGCGCCTCTGGCTCGAGCGAGGGATGCCCCAGTTGAAACGCTGGCGCGCACGTCTGGCGCGCTCGCTTGAGCAGCTAGGACTGTCAGTTCGAGAAAGCCCTGCCACGTTCCTTTTGGCAAAGGTCGGCAATGCCACGCATGTCAGCGCTCACTTGAGGCGTCACGACGTACGCGTGCGCGACGGCAGCTCGTTTGGATTGCGGCAGTGGATACGCTTGAGTGCGCAGCCTCTCGGTGCGCAGAAGGCGCTTCTCGCCGCGCTGAAAGACGCTCTGTGATGGAAACGCGCAAGATACCTCGGATAGTGATCGGCGCCGCTGCATCCGGTGTCGGTAAGACGACGATTGCGGCGGGTATCATCGCAGCCTTGCGCCGCCAAGGCTTGGTCGTTCAGCCATTCAAGTGCGGTCCCGACTACATCGATCCGAGTTATCACGAACGGGCGGCCGGCCGGCCGTGCCGAAATCTGGATGCTTGGATGCTGAGCGACACCAAGCTCGTGGAGGGATTTTCGCGGGCCTGCCGGGATGCCGATATCGCGGTGATCGAGGGGGTCATGGGACTGTTCGACGGCAGCAACTGGGACGACGAACGCGCCTCGACTGCGCAGATCGCGAAACTTCTGGACGCCCCGGTCATTCTGGTGGTCGATATTGCCGGGGCGGCACGCAGTGCCGCGGCCGTGGTGTTGGGTTGTCAGCATTTCGATCCGGAATTGCGGCTGGGCGGTGTGATTCTCAATTTCGCGGGTTCCGAAGGCCATGCGAGGGGCTGCGCCGAAGCCATCGCCGGCATCACCGGGCTGTCGATGTTGGGATGGTTGCCTCGCGATTCAAAGTTACAAATTCCAGAGCGGCATCTGGGTTTGGTGCCGGGGAGCGAACATCGAGATCCAACGTCCCTCATCGCCGGCATCGCCGACGCGGTTACCGAGCGCTTCGATCTTGGCGCAATCATGGAGATCGCCCAGACAGCGGGCGATTTGCCCGAAATTCCTCGTACCGCAGCGCGTCGTGAATCCAGCATCCAGCGCCCCGTCATCGCTGTGGCGCGCGATGACGCATTTTGCTTCTACTACCCCGAAAACCTTGAATTGCTGATGGAGGCCGGCGCAGACATTGAATTTTTTAGCCCGCTGCACGGAGAGCAACCCGCGGCCGGTGCGGCAGGAGTGTATCTCGGCGGCGGTTATCCGGAACTTCACGCAGCGGAACTCGCCGCGAATGTCGGATTGTGGCGGGCGCTCAAGAACCTGAGGCTTCGGGACGCGCCGTTCTATGCCGAGTGCGGTGGCTTCATGGTGCTGACCGAAGCCCTGATCGATGGCGAAGGTCGTCGCTGGCCCATGGCTGGCTTGATCCCCGGCGTCACGCGCATGACCGACAAATTGGCTGCACTGGGCTACCGGCATGCCACCGCGGCATGCTCCAACTTGCTGACCGAGCGCGGCGATATCCTGCGCGGGCATGAATTTCGCTACAGTACCTGGGAGTGCAATGGACCGATCGGCGGCAATGACGTTGCCTGGCACGTGCGCGGAACGCGAACCCAAGCACCCCATGACTCCGGAGGATTCGTCAGCGGCAATCTACTGGCAAGCTATTTACACATCCATTTTGGGCAACGCGCCGACCTTGCCCATCGATTCATCGCCAGGCTGGTGGCGCATCAGGGTGCCCGAACCGCTCCGTGCTGAGTTTTTCGATCCCTGCTCGCCTACTTCAATTGCAGAGGACACCCGGCAACCATGAGCCAGACCTCGGTTGCCGCCGCCGCGCTCAACTGCGCCAGGGTGCCCGCCAGATCCCGGAATCTGCGCGCCTGCGGCTCCGGGGGCACCAAGCCCCACGCCAGTTCGTTGCTCACGATGATGATTGGCCAGGGCGCCGCTTTGAACGCGGATAGCTGCGCGCTCCAGGCGTTCGCAATGGACTCGTCGCGATCGGCGAATCTCGCGCTGGCCCACAGGGTCAGGCAATCGAGAATCACACCGCTCGGTGCGGGCGAGAGCGTCGTGAGAGCGGCAGCGACATCGGCCGGTGCTTCGAGGGTGCGCCACCCGGGCCGTTCGGCACGATGTCGACGCACGCGCTCCATCATTTCCAAATCACTCGCATCAGCGCGATAGGTCGCAACGAATACGGTGTCGCCTCCCCATCGCTCGGCTTGCTCGACGGCACGGCGACTCTTGCCGCTGCGTGAGGGTCCCGTAATGAAGATGAGTTCACTCATGATCGGCCTTGTGCTGGATGCGTGCCGAGGTAGTGAAGTACTTGCCGCCGACGATCGACGACGGTGCTCTTGATCAGTTCTACGAGACGAAATCCGTAGTCTTCGTACGCCGATCGGATGCGCACGCTCAACTCCGAGCCTTCGGCAAAGGATTGCGGCCGCTCCGCATCGTTCACGTAAATCTCGTGCCAGGGTGGAGCAAAAAAGACCGTCGTCGCATAGGCGCGCGAGACCTCTCGCCACTCGTCGGGCACGCGGTGTCCGCCGTGGGTGAGATAGCCGATGAGGTCGGGTAGACCGCGATCAAAAAAGCATCGCTGGTGACGAGCGCTGTCGGTGAGTTGTATGCGCATGCGCCTGCTACATTCCTGCGCGAAGGCTGACAGATCGGCCCACGGAACGAGCGCGCCCGCGATGGCGAGCTGTTCGCGTATCAGCACTCGAGAGCATTCCTCATAACAGACCTCACCCGTGCCGGCCAGTGCTTGCAGCAGCGTACTTTTACCGGATCCTGGGCCGCCGGCGATAATGATCCGCTGCGGTACAACTGCGTGGATGGGAAGTGCGCTGGTTTGCGTTAGAGACACAGGTAGCGCCTGACGGGATCCAAATTCACGTGTGCGGCGAGGTGTTCCGCCATGGCGCGATAAGTGGCGATGCGCTGTTGGCCCCACGGAACGGGATGGGGACGGTGGCCACTCATGCCGGCGACGGTGGCGACCTGGGCACGCAATGCCGGCGATTCAAACCAGCCGTGCAGGTAGGTGCCCCACACCTTTGGGAGACGCATACCTTCGGGACGCTCTCCATGTTCATCCCGCACCCGATGAAGCGGCTCGACGGGAGTGAGCGCCCGCGTGGCACCCATATGGATCTCGTACGCTCGCCACTCGCTCTCGCCGCAGCTCGCCGTCACCTGACGCAAAGTCTTCGACGCGCTATACCGCGTCTCGGCCGGCAGCAGGCCCAATCCTCGGTCGGTCCCCGCGTCACCGGCGAGACCCGTGTCATCACTCAGGGACTCGCCAAGCATTTGAAAGCCGCCACAGACGCCGATGATGAGTGCGCCGCGCTGGTATGCCGCGATAATGGCTTCCGCCAATCCGTTCGTGCGCAGCCAACGCAAGTCTGCCAGCGTATTCTTGGTTCCGGGCAGCACGATGACGCGCGCGTCCAGCAGCTCACGCGCCGTCGTCGCCCACCGAACCTGAACGCCTTCATCGTCCCACCAGGGCTGGCAGTCGGTGAGATTCGAGAGATGTGGGAAGCGCACCCAGACCATGACATCTCCCGTGCCTCGAACTCGATCGTCGTTCGATAACCCGTCTTCCTCTTCGGGTTGCAGATCGGTTCTGAAGGGCAGGGTGCCCAGTATCGAAAAGCCGGGGGCGTGCAGTTCGAGCCACTGTTGTGGATTCGCAAACAGCGACAGATCGCCGCGAAAGCGATTGACGATGGCGCCCAGTCCCCTCTCACGGTCGGCGGGCGATAACAGACTCCACACACCAGCGAGTTGGGCGAATATGCCGCCTCGGTCAATATCCCCGACAAATACCCAACGACCATTCAAGTATTGGCAGGGCCGTAGATTCACGAGGTCGCGGTGCAATAAATTGAGTTCCACGGGACTGCCGGCGCCCTCCATCAGCAGTACGTCACATCGCTCCTGCCATCCGTCGAGAACGTCCCTCACGGTCTGCCAGAGCCGGTCAAAGTGCTGGTAGTACTCGGCCGCCGGGCAATGACCTTGCGGTTGTCCTAACACGATGACTTGTGATCCCAGTGCGCCGCTCGGCTTGAGCAAAATAGGATTCATCTCGACGGTGGGCGTAAGCCCACAAGCCTCGGCTTGGACCGCCTGCGCGCGCCCGATTTCGCCCCCATCCAGGGTGACCCACGCATTGTTAGACATGTTCTGGGCTTTGAAGGGAGCGACCCGGATGCCTTGGCCATGCAGCCAAGCACCCAGCGCGGTTGTGATCCAGCTTTTGCCCGCGCCGGAGCCAGACCCAAGAATCGACAAGGCCTTCATGGACGAGAACTCACTCCGCCGGGACCGTTATGTCCTAATTTATCAGACGCTTGCATGAATCGACTGGCCTTTGCAGCTTGCTAATCGCATTCGCGGCAGTTAGCATCCTCCCCGAAGTTGTGAGGTGCTTTGCTGGAGCTTTCGGTGTTCGAAAGCGAAGGCGAGTGAAACGGGAAGCCGGTGCGTGTTTTAGTCGCTTAACTAGAACCAAACCCGGCGCTGCCCCCGCAACGGTAAACGAGCGACGGCGAATCGACAAGCCACTGCGTGATCAACGTGGGAAGGTGATTCGCCAGCATGATTCTCATGCGCTCGTGAGTCCGGAGACCGGCCTGACACTTGAAGACTAGCGAACATCGCGGTGGGCGATCGGTGCGTTGCTTGGGATTTTGGTCGGTGCGATCGGCATGAGAGCCCGACCACCGCTGTATCCTTCAGGCGATTTCCCTTCCTCTGTCCTTGCGCACTGTTCGCAGCGATTTTGCGTGCGTTCGCCCCTGGCGATCGTGGGAGGTATCAGGCGTGAGTGAGGCGAGCCGAATTCCTGTAACCGTGCTGACGGGCTTTTTAGGCTCCGGCAAGACCACGCTCCTGAATCGCATCCTGTCGGAGAATCACGGCCAACGCATCGCCGTGATCGAAAACGAATTCGGCGAGATTGGGGTCGATCAGGAACTTGTCATCAACGCCGAGGAAGAGATCTTTGAGATGAACAACGGGTGCATCTGCTGCACCGTGCGCGGAGACCTGATTCGCATTCTCGGCAATCTCATGACGCGAAGGGACAAGTTCGATCGCATCGTCCTGGAAACCACCGGCCTCGCCAACCCGGGACCTGTTGCACAAACGTTTTTTGTCGATGATGGAATGCGCGCGGAATTCGCGTTGGATGGAATAGTCACAATGGTCGATGCGCGGCACTTCAATCAGCAGCTAGAAGACAGCGAGGAGACCCGCACGCAAGTCGCATTTGCGGACGTCATCGTCTTGAACAAGACCGATCTGGTGAGTGGGGTAGATCTTGACGCATTGGAACGGCGGGTGCGCGCCATCAACGCCTTGGCGCGAATCGTGCGCGCCGATCCCGCGCGCCGTGCCTCCGTCCCGATGAGTGACGTTCTCGGCATCGGCGGCTTCGATCTCTCCCGCGCGTTGGAATACAAGCCCACGTTTTTGGAGCCCGAATATCCTTTTGAATGGGCCGGCGCCTTTGAATTGGCAGCGGGCGACCACTCGTTGATCCTGCACGAGGGCCCGGATCCCTCCATGAAAATTCTCGTTTGCGAAGTCCTGGGCCGCGACGAGCTCGATCCGGACAAGGTGGCGGAGAGGGCATTCTCGCTATTTTCTGACACTCTCGCGCCGGCAGCCCCGGGAGCAGTTCTTGAACCTGAGTTGCGAGCCCGGCTACTTGACCTGCCGAGCGGCGCACCGGCTCGATTCACGCTGCGAGTGCGAAAAGCTGGCACGTACTGGATACTCACTCAGCATTTGCCGGAGGAGTTTGCACTCGAGCTGCACGACCCCCGCAATGTGCTGCAAGAGCCAAGAGTCAACAAGACCTTTGACCCCGGTCACTCACACGACGATTTGGTGAGTTCATTTAGTATTGAAACCACCCGACCGATCAATCCTGAGCTATTCCAAACGTGGCTTAGCCACACCTTGCAAACACAGGGAACTCAGTTGTACCGCCTAAAGGGATTTCTGAATTTCCAAGGCGCCGAGGAGCGCCTCGTCATTCAAGGCGTGCACATGGTCGTAGATACCAGCACGCTGGGGCCGTGGGGCGATCGTCCACGTCGCACGCAACTCGTTTTTATCGGCAGAGAACTTGATCAGCCGCTACTTCGACAGGGATTTGACGCCTGCCTGGAGGCAGCGTGAGAACTTTCGGGGTACGCCTGATGCGCTTCGCCCCCGGCGAGTGGCTTTGCACCCGAACTCTAGATTGTTGCCGGATGTGGGCAACTGTTATTCTTGTGCCCAATGCGAATGATGCCGCGATACAAATGAAGTCGGAGACGCTATGACCGCAAAAACGGTAGCCGCAGAGCAAGTTAGGCCCCTGGCCAGTGACCGGGCGATGCTTGGTTTAAGTTCGGCCCTTGCGGGCACGGCCCTTATTTTCTTAGTGGGTTTCGCACCGCTGTCCGCCGTACACAACGCGGCTCACGACACGCGACATACGGCCGCATTTCCCTGCCACTGAAGAGCCCGCCGTGTTTCGAGAAATGGTCCTGACGGCCGTCGTCTCCGGCCTGGCGGCAGCGCTCGTGATGACCGCGGTTCAGTCGGTTTGGGTGACGCCGCTGATTCTACAGGCGGAAACCTACGAGGACGCCGCTGAGGCGACCACGTCCCCGACTCATGCCACCGCGGCCACCGAGCATCATCACGATGCCGACGCGTGGAAACCGCAAGATGGCTGGCCACGGATGTTGTTCACCTTTGCTGCCACGACTTTGATGGGCATCGGGTATGCGTTCTTACTCATAGCAGTCTATACGTGGTGGCGTCACCCTACGAATACTGCCTACGGACTACTGTACGGACTGGCCGGATTTCTTGTGTTCTTCGCGGCCCCTGGCCTGGGTCTTTCCCCGGAATTGCCGGGCACTGCAGCCGCGGCGCTGGCCTCACGTCAGTATTGGTGGGTCGGCACGGCAATCGCCACTGCCGCGGGTTTAGCACTCCTCTTCATGCAATCGCGTTGGTGGCTGCGTGCCGTCGGAGTCGCGCTGTTGATTGCGCCCCACCTGATCGCCGCGCCGCAGCCAGCCGTCGAAGGCGCCTTGGCACCAGCGGCTCTGCAGAGCCAGTTCGTCGTCGCCACGACCGTTTGCAGTATTCTGTTCTGGCTTTCGCTGGGTTGGACCTCGGCGTGGGCCTATCAGAAGATCTTTCTAGCCAAAGCCGAACTCTCATCCTAGGGGGACGGTGAGTGTGGCGAATCGACATCGACTCGTTCACTTTCCGACCGGTTGACCATGAGGGGCTTTGCGTCGTGCATCGACGCGCCTTCGAGACTTTGGTTGGAGCATCTCTATCGGCCGAGACCTGCCAAGCGTACTTCGCCTCGAATCTCGACGCTTTCCAGACCGCGGCGGCGGCGAAGATTTCGCGCGGCCGATTGACGAAAGGCGCAGCCTTTCACCTAACCAGTCGGGATATCAAGCGCTGCCTGGCATCGAGTGCGCCTGAGGCACGCAGCACTCAACGAAATCCCAAGTAGGCGCCAATCCGATTTACCTCTATTTGCGAAATGCGGTATCGCGCGTCTTGTCCGCTCGAGTTGCAGCGCAAGAGGTTATTGGAGCCGGCGCTCCTCAATTTCCACTCACATCGATAACCTCCGCATGTCGCGCCGATGCAGCAGCAGATAGGCCGCCGGCAGCACAAGCATCGAGAGCATTGGCGCGGTGATCATACCTCCGACCATGGGAGCTGCGATTCTGCGCATGACCTCGGAACCCGTGCCGCCGCCGAACATGATCGGCAGGAGCCCGCCGATAATCACGGTGACCGTCATGG
>Ga0137413_10000619_pt1 | contig 12352 bp, 13 predicted proteins | sample CZODoug2_1_16fun_FD_108280 | JGI IMG/M metagenome (GOLD analysis project Ga0137413, IMG submission 108280) | Vadose zone soil fungal communities from Angelo Coast Range Reserve, California, USA - CZODoug2_1_16fungal (Illumina Assembly) | ecosystem: Environmental > Terrestrial > Soil > Vadose... | reverse complement strand
CGGGCTTTCAACCCGGCGGTGCTGGCGAGAGCCGTTCAGGGCGAAGTGTTTCCTTACGAACTGAATTACTTCCGCGAGGCAGGCCGTCTTGGCCGTTCGCTGGAACGGCTTGACGCGCTGTGGGCCGCGGCCTCTCAGGCAGACGCGGCAGCCGAATCCGACCTCCTGCGCGCGCGCGAAAGCGCCGCCATGCTGGCGACGGCCCGGTGGATGTACCGCAGCGGACTGGCGCGGAAGGAGAGCCGCGGCATGCACCGCCGCGACGATTTCCCCGACCAGGACGATCGCCAGCGTCACTACATCACCTCAGGCGGCCTCGATGAGGTCTGGACCTCCGTGCGCCCGCATGCCGAGGCGGCTTATGCGGAGGCCGCGGAATGATCGAGGTTATCGATGCCCAGCGCTGCACGTCGTGCGACATCTGCGTGAACGTGTGCCCGACCAACGTGTTCGACAAGACCGATGGCTTTCCGGTGATCGCCCGACAGGATGACTGCCAGACTTGCTTCCTTTGCGAACTCTATTGTCCTGAGGATGCGCTGTTCGTCTCACCGTTTGCGGATATTCCGCAAAATGTCGATCTCGAGGCGCTGAGGCAAAACGCGTTGCTGGGGAGCTACCGTCGGGCGGTTGGCTGGACCGAGGAAACAAAACATCATCGCGACATCGACCGTAGCTATCTGCTGTTCGGTCATTGATATCATGGCAGCTCGCAACGCGGGCGGCCAAATCGAAGAACTGGAATCCTTAATGAATGTGCATCAATCATTGACGGCCGCGCGGCCGCTCGAGTCGTTTTCATCGCCCGACAGTGCTACTGCCAAAGTAGACGCGATGGTGCGGTTCGAGGGAGTGGAGAAGACGTATCCCGCCTATCGCGGCAAACCCGGCGTGCGGGCGCTGCAGAACATCGATTTCGCGATTCCCCGCGGTTCGATCACCGGCGTCATCGGCCGCTCGGGTGCCGGCAAGTCGAGCCTCGTCCGGCTCATCAACGGCCTGGAAAAGCCGACCACCGGTCGCGTCGAGGTCGATGGCCGCGATATTTCGGCGCTGTCCGGCCGCGAGCTGCGGCTGGCGCAGCGTTCCATCGGCATGATCTTCCAGCACTTCAATCTGCTGTCGTCGCGGACGGCAGCGGCCAATATCGCGCTGCCGCTCGAAATCGCGGGCTGGTCGAAGGCCGATATCGCGGTGCGCGTGGCCGAGCTGCTCGACCTCGTTGATATCGCGGACAAGCACGACCGGTACCCTTCCGAACTGTCCGGCGGCCAGAAACAGCGAATCGGCATTGCGCGTGCGCTGGCAACGCGGCCCAGCGTGCTGCTGTCGGATGAGGCGACCTCCGCGCTCGATCCGCAGACCACGCGTGCGATCCTTGATCTGCTTGCCAACATCAACCGCGAACTCGGCGTGACCATCGTCCTGATCACCCACGAAATGTCCGTCGTCAGGCAGCTCGCCAAGGAGGTCGTCGTCATCGACGCCGGCGACATTGTCGAACGGGGACATGTCGCCGATATCTTTACCCACCCAAAACACCCGATCACGCAGACTTTCCTGGCAGAGGTCCTCGGCGACTCGGTGCCGGTCTCGCTCGCGAGCCGCCTGCAGGAAAAGCCGGTCCCGGGTGGGCAGGCCGTCATTCGTGTCGCTGTTGGTGGCGACGCCGGCGACACGGTCGTGGCCCGCCTGGCGCGTGAGCTTTCCATTGACGTTGCGCTGTTGTCCGCGCGCATCGATGAGATTGGCGGTCAGCGTGTCGGATCGCTGACGATCGGCGTTCCCGGCGGCGACGCAACCGCGGCGCAAGTCCTCGCCTATCTGTCGCAACATCAGTTTTCAGCGGAGCGTCTCGGCTATGTCGCCTGAACTCATCAACCTGATTATCCAGGCCACCGGCGAAAGCCTGTTCATGGTCGCCGTCGCCGCCCTGGTGGCAACCTCGTTCGGCCTGCCGATCGGCATCTTTCTGGCTACCAGCGGGAAGGGCGAACTATTCGCCGCGCCCAGGATCAACGCGGTGCTGGGCGTCGTCGTCAACGCAACCCGATCGACCCCCTTCATCATTCTGGTCGTCGCCATCATTCCTTTCACGCGGCTGATTGCGGGGACATCGATCGGATCGGGGGCCGCGATCGTACCGCTGACGATCGCCGCGACGCCGTTTATCGCCCGTCTGGTCGAGGCGGCGATCCGCGAAGTGGACGCCGGCTTGATCGAGACCGCGTCCTCCTTTGGCGCCACCCCGCTGCAGATCGTGCTCAAGGTCTTGGTCCCCGAAGCATTGCCGGCACTCTTGCTGGCCCTGACGCTCGCGGTGGTCAGCTTGCTCGGCTATTCGGCCATGGTCGGTGCGGTCGGCGGCGGTGGTCTTGGCGACCTCGGCATTCGCTATGGCTACCAGCGCTTCATGCCGGAAATGATGCTGGCCGTTGTGGTGGTGCTGATCGCGCTGGTGCAGACAGTGCAGACCGTCGGCGACTATTTCGCGAAGCGGGTCAACCGCCGGCTGCGGCATCGTTGAAGATATCGCGAGAGCGAGCTATTCGGCAGCGTCCGATCGCACGTCGCTTGCCGATGTAGGCGGCAGGCGACGATAGCCCGCTGCCGGATGCACCGCGGGCAGGCGAGCGCCTCGTCCCGGAAACAGCTTTTCGCGCAAGGTGCCCTCACGATAGGCGGTCTTGTAGACGCCGCGAGATTGCAGCTCCGGTACCACGAGATCGACGAAGGCGTTCAGCGATTCCGGTGCCACCAGGCGAAACAGGTTGAAACCGTCGACGTCGGTTTCCTCGGCCCAGGCGATCAATTCGTCGGCCACGTCCTGGGGTGAGCCGACCACGAAGGGCGAGCGAGCGCCGACGCGGCTAAGGGTGGCGAGATCTCCGATACGGACCGGGCGATCGCTCCGGAGTGTAAAATTCTCCACCATCGATTGGATCGCGTTGCTCTCGACATATTGCACGGCCTGATCGGGCTGGTAGGTCGAGAAGTCGATGCCGGTCCAGCCCGAGAGCAGCGCGAGTTGGCCGGCCTGATCGACATACCGGGCGTAGTCTTCGAGGATGTCTTCGGCTTCGGCACGCGTCGGCGCCACGATCACGGTCGCGCCGGCAAACAGCTTGATGTCGTAGGGATCGCGGCCGAACTCCTTTGCCGCGGTCCTGATCTCGCGGGCGGCGCGCCAGGATCGGCTTGGTCTGGCCGTTGAGGAAGATCGCTTCCGCATGTCTGGCGGCAAACGCGCGGCCGCGTTTCGACGTTCCTGCCTGATACAGCAGCGGCGTTCGCTGCGGCGACGGCTCGGCGAGGTGGATGCCGTTGACGCGATAGTGGCTTCCCTCGTGGCGGACCGGATGGACCTTTGCTGGATCCGTAAAAATGCGCGCGTCGCGATCGCGGCGGACTGCATCGTCTTCCCAGCTTCCTTCCCACAATTTGTAGGCGGCTTGCAGAAAGTCCTCCGCCGCATCATAGCGCTCGTCGTGGGCACGGGAGGCGGGCAAGCCCATGCCGCGCGCGCCGCTGTCGAGATAGCCGGTGACGATGTTCCAGCCGATGCGCCCATTGGTTAGATGATCGAGTGTCGAGAAGCGGCGCGCCAACTGATAGGGGTGCTCGAACGTGAGGTTCGCGGTGATGCCGAAACCGAGATGCTTGGTCGCCAGCGCCATGGCGGAGACCAGCAGGGTCGGTTCGGCGTTCGGCAGTTGCACGGCATGGCGTATCGCCGTGTCCGGACTGTCGCCAAACACATCATAGACACCGAATACGTCAGCCAGGAAGATTCCGTCGAGCAGCCCGCGCTCCGCCGTCCTGGCGTAATCGACCCAATAGTCGAGCGAGTTGTAATTGATCGAGGTGTCCCGCGGGTGCGACCACAGGCCCGCCCAGTTGTGGCTCGGGGCGGTCATGTTGAACGCGTTGAAGCGCAGTTCTCGTGGTTTGGCCATCGGTCGGCTCCCGGCAGGACAGTCTCTGTGATGCTCGATAAACCGTCTAGCATCTTGCCCGGATAACGTTGTTTTCAATTCAAGCGGCGCAAATGCAAATCGTGCTGCAGACGAATTCGGATACAGCAATGTTTCACTGCTCGCTTGACGAAAGAGAAAGCTCTCGGGAAAAGTACGCTTGCAGTTCGTTCGGCCGGCATGATCACCAGCCGCCCCGCGACGAACAATAAACTCAGTTCGCCGGATGTGCAGGAAGATTAGTAACGCGATGTGCCGACGCGGCAGCACACACATCGCTATTTTCTCCGGCATCTCGACAGCGTTGAATTCACTGCGCATCCTTCTCTCGTTGACAACCTCAACAAGAAACGGACTTGAGATCATGAATATACTTCTGCGCCTGGCGCAGGCCGCAGGCCTTTCGCTGGCATTGACCGCCGCTGCCGTTGCCGGCGAGCCCCTGAAGATCGCCACCAGCACCGGTCCCGTCGGGCAGTTGGCCTCCTTTGCCGCGAAGCTCGCCAAGGAGAAGGGACAGGACGTCAAGATCGTCGAGCTATCCGACTGGGTCGCGCTGAACGAGGTGGTCAACAGCGGCGACGTCGATGCCAATCTGTTTCAACATGCGACCTATCTGGCGCTTCAGAACAAGCAGCGCGGATTCAACCTCGTCCAGATCGACAAGGTCGGGGTGATCGCGCCGGTCGGACTTTTCTCCAAGAAGGTCAAGAAGCTCGAAGAGATCAAATCGGGCGACAGTGTTGCGATTCCGAACGAGCCGCTGAATGGCGCCCGTGGGCTGATCCTGCTCGAGCGCGCCGGCCTGATCAAGCTGACGCCGGGCAAGGGATTCGCGGTCAGCAAGTTCGACATCATCGAAAATCCGAAGAACCTCAAAATTGTCGAGCTCGATCCGGCGCAAACCTATCGCTCGCTCGATGACGTCACGCTCGCACTCGTCAACATCACCTATCTGATTCCGGCCGGTGGCGACCCGAAATCGGCGCTGATCATCGACCGCACCGTCGACGACGGCCTCGTGCTGCGCTTCGCTGCACGACAAGACAAGAAGGACGATCCGCGGCTGAAGGCGTTCATTCAGGTATTCAACTCGCCGCAGGTCAAGCAGTTCATCGAAGAGAAGATTCCGGCGTTCATTCCCGCCGGGTTCAATAGCTAAGAGCAGCGCGCGGCGACACTCGTCTCGCTGACGCGGGCGAGTTTCGCGGCAAGCGCGGCGCATTGGTTACGGATATCGGGGATTGCGATGATCTCCCAGAAGGCGGCACGGGTAAGGGGTCCCACGGCAAATAACCGCCGCGACGGAACGCCGTCATGGTTGACGATCGCGCAATCCGGGTTGATCTCGATACCGATATGCAGCGGATCGACTCGCGCCAGCCCCCGGTCGAGCAGGCTTCGCACGGCCGGATTGGCCGAGGCGAGGGGATCTTTGACGATCCCGGTGCAATCGACGATGGCGCCGACCTGCATGCTTTGGATTTCACTTTGGCCGCGTCGGCGGTAGCGGACCCGCGCGCCGGCTTCGTTCGGCTCGATGCCAGCGATCTTTGCTGCCATCAGAGTCAACCGGTCATTATAAAGCGCGTGCGTGATGCGTGCTTCCACTTCGGGCGCCATCCGATGGCGATGCACATCCCACCAAGCGCGCGCATGTTCGAGGAAACGGCGTCTGGAGTCGGGCGGAAGCTCGTGCCAGAGGCGTTGTATGTATGGTCTGAGACCGTCGATGACGCTGCGCCAGTTCCCACCCTTGGCAACATGCGCGTTGACCCGGCCACGGAGCCAGCGCAGCAACTGAGCGATGTCGGCGCCGAACGGAACGTCCGTTTCCTGGATACGAATCGGCTCCACGCGATGATGGGGCTTCGTCAGCAGGCCGCGTCTTGACATCGCGATGATCGGTCCACGGTGCCCGTCGTGAACGAGGGACTGGATGTAGTCGACCATCGTCAGCCCGGTACCGAGGATCAGCACGGTGGCGTCAGAATCGACGCCGGCTGCGGATGGTGGCAGCCAGGGGTCGACGTAACCCGGAGAACAGGATCGGACGTCGTGCCCGGTCGCGAGAACGGCGATGTCGCCGACATAGCAACTGCCGTCATCCAACCTGACCACGACGTCGCTCATCTCTTCGCTGACGTCGACGCAAGTGCCTTGCACAATGGAGAGCCGGTGCAACGAGCGTCCTTTGGACGTCGTCAGCAGGCTGGCAATGTAATCGCCGTAAATGCGCCTTGGCACGAAACAGTACGGATCGGGACAGGGTGGCGGCACGCCCTCTCGCGAGGTGAGCCAGCGCCAGAAATGATCCGGCTCATCTGGCAGTGCGCTCATGTTGGCGACGCGGACATTGAGCACGTGTTCGGGATTGCCGGTATGATACGCCAGCCCACGCCCGATATCAGGACGTTTCTCGATCAGCGTGACGCGAAAGTCGGGAGTGGAACGATGCAGCAACTGATAGGCCAGCAGCACGCCGCTGGCGCCGCCGCCTATGATGATCGCGTGTCGGCTTGCGAAGGCATTCATGCGACCGCCCCCCGGGTTCGCCAAATGATTGACGAACGCAACATTTGTCTCGCCGGATCATGGCCGAATTCCAGCACGCCGGTGTGCGGTAATCGAAAAGAAGATTATTCTGCAGGTTGCGGATGAAAGAGTGTTCGTGTTCTAGAAATTTGCCCAAGAACCGATAGTCCCCGAGTTTTCGGTGCTGCTCATGATTCGATCCGCCGGTTCCGTCTTGCTCACCAAGCAGTCGGCGAAGGTCTAGCTCGCCATGGCGACGCCAATCGCCTGCAACCGCCGTCGAGCCTCGGTATCGTCGGGATGTGCGGCGAACCCCGACGCTCGAATTTGTTGCGGCGTTGCGCCGGTTGCGGTCTTGAGAAAGCGGCGCAAGCTTCGGGCGTCGGAATAGCCCAATTCAGCAGCAATCGAGTCCACGCTATCGTCGCTGTTGCGAAGCTTACGGACAGCAGCCGCCGCCAAGGCCTGCGAGCGTGAGCGGCGAAACCCACCGTCCCCGCGCAGGCGACGCCGTATTGTTGACGCGCTCCTGCCCGCGCGTTCGGCGATATCTTCGAGATGCAGGTGACCGCGAGCGGTCAAATATCCGCCCATTGTTGGAGCGGCATCGCCATGCTCGATGAAGTCAAGCCACAGGCGGAAGCAATCCCAGTGTGGGTTGGCGCCGGCGCGGTTGAGACCGCGCCGTCCCAGCAAGAGCCGCGGGAACTGCATGCTGGTAACCGATCCAAAGCGCAAGGGAGCGCCGATTGCAAAATGCCTACCTCCCAGATTGAAGTGAAACGGATCACGCGTCGACACGCCGGTAACCGTCATCCGGTTCCCCAGAAAGTACATGCAGTGCATGAAAATCCAGCTGAGATAGGTGTCCTCGAGCACGATCGCGTCGGCGTCTTGCACTGAGTCAGCTCTGATGCTCAGGATTGCGTAATCCTGGGTTGTTTTGAGTTCAATTTGGACTGCGCCGGCCGCCGTTCGGTAAAGGCGCGCGACCGCGAGAATCGCGTCCTCCAGCGTCGCGCAGCCGAGGGCAACGCGAAGGCCAAGCGCAGTGTAGGCAGGGTCGATGCGTGAGCGGGCAAGGCCGTGGGCGGCATCGTTGACGCCGAGCGCGGTGTTCATGCACAGCAGCAGAAATTGCGCGGGCCGGACAAGGTCCCGATTATCGCCATGACGCACGTCGATCAGGGATGCCTCCATCACCTTCTCGAACGACAGCCCCTGGCGGACCACGCCGCTTGTGTGCCGCATGATCCAGTCGAACGGCATCTGATACATCATCGTCGGCCCTGCACAGATCGAACTGCCGGAACGATCATAGGGTTTGGACGTGTTGGAGGCAAACCCCCGGACGACGGGCGTCATGACGCAATCCAGCACAAGATGATCAATTCGGTCCCCCTGCACGCGCGATTCCGTCAGTGTGAGCGGTTGTCTCGGTCGTTATGCTGGTCGCGATCTACTCGAATTACTGGGAGAAGCGCTATGGACCAATCGGTAACGGAACGCATACGGCGAAGTGAACTCGATCGGGCGTTTGCGCACCTTGCTGAACTCGGTGCCTCGACGGACCTCACCGGCATCACGGATCCCCTGCAGCAATTCGTGACGGTCATACGGACCTTGATGCCACGTTATGGCGATGTCGGTCCGGCTCAAAACCTGGACGGCGTCGATTTTGCGCCGATCGTAGCTGGGGGTGTCACCGGGGAGTGGATTACGCCGCAGGATGCAGATCCAGAGCATCGCATCCTCTATATCCATGGAGGAGGATGGGTTGGTGGCTCTCCAGGTGACTATCGCGCGGTCACGGCGGCGCTGGCACAGCTCGCGCATGCCAGCGTGTTGGCCGTGGATTATCGGCTGGCACCGGAGCATCGTTTTCCCTCCGGCCTTGACGATTGCCTCAATGCGTTTCGCTGGGTGACACTCCATGGGCCTGAGAGCGAAGGGCGCAAGGACACCAAAGTCAGACGTCTCAGCGTGGTCGGTGATTCCGCCGGCGCCAATCTGGCGGCGGCGACCTGTCTGGAACTGGGCGCTTATAACGAGCGCGTTCCCGACCGGCTGGTGCTGATTGCAGGAACGCTCGATAATCGTCCGGATCCTGGTCGCCTTGGTATTGACGATCCGATTGCAACTCCGGAGTCGCTGACTGCAGCCACGGCTGCTTACCTCGGCGCGGGCGGAAACCCGGCCGACTATCGTGTTTCGCCGGTTTATGCTCCACGAGATCTTCTGGCGAAGTTTCCACCGACGCTATTGCAAGCCAGCACGATCGAAACTCTCATCCATGACACCAGGAAGTTCGCAGCGCGGTTGGAGGACGCCGGCGTCAGAACGAATGTGAGCGTATGGCCGGAACTGCCTCACGTCTGGCACGCCTTTCTTGGTCTGTTTCCCGAAGCTCGGGAGGCGTTGCGAGAGATCGCCGATTTCGTGAATCGCTAGAGGCACCTTTACGCGGTTCGCATGGCATGTGGAGCTTCGAAAGAAGATCCTGCGACCCGCAGGATAGTTCCGTTTCGTTTTCGGTCTCGTGAGTAGAAGGGCCGCCCCATCACGCCGGCAAATATGAATTCCCATTTCATTGATTTGGGCGTCGAAGCCTTGGATATTGTCGGGCAGGGAATTGCCCTGCCGAGAGTTGCCATATGCGATCGAATCGAACACCGGCGTCTGGAAATGCGCGTCAGTGCATGATGCTGCGTTGCTTCTCTGCGGTCACCGGCGCCTGTCGCTGATCCTGTCCAAACAAACCACCGTCATCAAATCAGACAGGAGCACCGGATCATCCGGTGAATGAGCAGGCATGCCTCAAGCTTACATCATCGAAATCGAAAGCCGGACCGCAGGCATTGTGGCCAGGGACGAGCGGGGATACCGCTTCTTCTCCTCAGACCGTACTTTCGATGGCCTCGAAGGCCGCGAATTCCGGACCGCACGCGCCGCCGAGCGGGCCGCCAGAACGCTGCTGCAGCAGCGCCGCCATATGCTGACAAGCCCATCGCTCGCGTAGGCGCTTTAATCACTAATCCCAACATTCACAAAGTTCACGGAGACCAACATGTCGTTTCGTTCTGTTCTGATTGCCACAACGGTACTCGCCGCCTGGTCGGCGGGCGCCGCGGCGGAAGCCATCAAGGTTGGCGTGACTCCGGGGCCGCATGCCCAGATCCTCGAAGCCGTGAAGCCGATTGCCGCGAAGAAGGGACTGGATATCCAGTTGATCGAGTTTTCTGATTATGTTGTGCCGAACGCGGCGCTCGACGCCGGCGAGCTCCAAGCCAACTCGTTTCAGAACCAGCCCTATCTCGACAACCAGAAGGCCGACCGCGGTTACAAGATCGAGTCGGTGGGTTTGACGGTCAATTTCCCGATCGGGGTCTATTCGAAGAAGCACAAGAGCTGGTCGGATGTCCCGAACGGCGGCACGGTTTCGATTCCGAACGATCCCACCAATGGCGGGCGGGTGCTGCTTCTGCTGCGCGACAAGGAAGTCATCAAGCTGAAGGAAGGGGTTGGCTTCAAGCCGAAGATCTCTGACATCACCGACAATCCCAAGAAATTGAAATTCATCGAAATCGATGCGGCGCAGTCGCCACGTGCACTCGACGATGTCGATGCTGCGGCTATCAACACCAACTACGCGACCCAGGCGGGGCTTGATCCCGTCAAGGACCCGATCCTTCGCGAGGATCCGACGGGGCCGTACGTCAATCTGATTGCGGTCCGTGCGGCCGACAAGGACAAGCCATGGGTCAAGACGCTGGTGGAAAGTTACCAGACGCCCGAGGTGAAGGAATTCATCCTGGCCAAGTTCAAGGGCGCGGTACCTGCCGAGCTGGTAAGGCGCGACCCGCCAATAAATATCTCGTAAGGCACTTCACCATGATCAATCGTCGCAATTTTCAAATGCTGGCAGCGGGGCTCGTACTCGGCGTCGGCGGCTTGGCTCCACGAGCGCAAGCCGACGGCAAGACATTCCGCATTGCTTTGCAAAAAGGAGCGGGAAATCTCATCTTCCTGAAGGAGCGCGGCATTCTTGAGCGCAAACTCGCGCCGCTCGGATGTCGGTGACATGGACGGAGTTTCAGGCCGGACCGCAGCTCCTCGAATCCCTCAACGTGGGCGCCACGGATTTCGGTCTGGTGGGCGAAGCGCCCTCGATCTTCGCCCAGGCTGCAGGCGCCAACATCGTATATGCGGGCTTTGAGCCGGCCTCGCCGAAGAACGAAGCGATCATTGTTCCGAAAGACAGCCCCATCAGGGCCGTGACTGACCTCAAGGGAAAGCGCGTCGCCCTCAACAAGGGATCGAACGTCAACTACCTGATCGTGAAGGCGCTGGAAGCGAATGGGCTGACCTACAGTGATATCGTTCCGGCCTATCTCGCGCCCGCCGACGCCCGTGCGGCCTTCGAGCGCGGTTCGGTCGATGCCTGGGTGATCTGGGATCCTTATTACGCTGCCGCCGAGCTCAGTCTCGGAGCCAGAGCCATTGCCGATGGGACGGGTCTTGCGCCGAACGTGGCGTTTTATATGGCGTCGCGGCCGGTCGCGGAGAGCAACTCGGAGATCCTGAAGGCTGTCCTGGAGGCGGTCGACGAAATCGACGTCTGGATCAAGGGTACTGTAAACAGTACGCAATCGAGCTTGCGCCGAAGGTCGGACTTCCGGCTGAGGTCATCGAGCGTGGTGTAGGCCGCGCCGAAATAGGTGCACACCCCATCAATGCTGCAACGCTCGAAGGTCAGCAAAGATCGCCGACGCATTCGCGGACTTGAAGCTCATTCCAAAGCCGCTCAAAGTTACCGATCCGGCATGGAAAGTCGGGGAGTAGGTCGGCGCGGCGCTTCGTCCCACCGTGTCAAAATGTTTTCGTGGGATCGGTCAAGGTATCGATCACCCTGCTACTTTGCATGGGGTTGTTTTCGATATTTTGGCACGTCGCAATGAGAAGCCATGATCACCGTGGCAATATGCACCGGCGGGTGTCTTGCCGGTCGATGACATCGAGACGCTCTTCGCCCTTTCCGATCATCTTGTTGTCGCGCTGCCGGCGACGTCAAAAACGACGCATCTGATCAACGCGGACGTGCCGGCGCGGGCGAAAAACTCGCTGCATCTCATCAACGTGGCGCGCGGCCGGATCATCGATCAACGAGCCCTGTTGCGGGCGCTGGACGACGGCCAGCTCGCTGGCGCCACCCTCGATGTTACCGATCCGGAGCCGCCGCCGGACGGCGACCCGATCTACAGTCATCCCAAGGTCCTGCCAACCCCGCATGTCTCATGGACAGGCGGCGAGGACGGCAAACGGTTAGCTGACAAGGTGCTTATCAATCTCAACGCCTATGCGCAGAGCACCGCTGGCAGACGTCTTCGACAAGAATTTGGAATACTGAACAAGGAGCAGCGAGAATGAATCAGATCGCGGGCGCCGAGCCGTTGATGGTGTGGCTTTCGTTCCAACATTCTTTGGGGCGTTTGCCGCCGCCGGTCGAGTAAAACGAGAAGCCCATCGCTGCTCGAAGCGCCTTTGAACATGAAGAGGAATATTGCCCATTGGCTGAAGCTCCCGTTCCGGATCGCCCCAACTTCATAGCAACGCGTGCCCATGGCTTAAGATTCCTAGTTCACGCCGAAGTGCTGCATCCGGACGATGATAGGTGGCGGCGCCAGTATTTAGCAACCGCGGCAAATGCCGTTGATCATACGGTCGAGCGCTGCGTTCTCGCGATTGACTGGATCGTTCGGATCCATCAGGTTTTTCTCCGGGGGCACTTGATCGGCGCGCGGCTGGCGGTGGCCGACCGGTGCGGCATCCGGCAGCAATTGCTG
>Ga0137413_10000612_pt1 | contig 12387 bp, 8 predicted proteins | sample CZODoug2_1_16fun_FD_108280 | JGI IMG/M metagenome (GOLD analysis project Ga0137413, IMG submission 108280) | Vadose zone soil fungal communities from Angelo Coast Range Reserve, California, USA - CZODoug2_1_16fungal (Illumina Assembly) | ecosystem: Environmental > Terrestrial > Soil > Vadose... | reverse complement strand
GCTTTGTCCGAATGGATCATACGTGTTTGGGGCGAAGAGGCGGCTTTGCCCCGGTCATCTTTCCCTTATTCCACGGCGCTCGCTTAGGCGCAGAGGTCGCAATCACTTGATCCTGCATGTTCATACTCCTCGGCTCGGTTGCAGATGCGAGAAGCACGAGCCACCGGATGGGCCATTGGAATCAGGTCGGTTTTCGGATCAAAGCGGACTCCGAGGTCAGGCTTGTCGATAAACCACTTGTAGCGTTTGACCCACAGCGGACTCTCTCGACATCGAGTGTGAGCGTAGTCACAGACGATTTCGGGTAAGATCTTGTTATGGTCGGCTAGGCTGGTAGGGTCAGCCTATTGCTGATTTGGAACTTTGCCGATGCGCGCCGTGGGGGCATTCGTACTAGCTATTTGTTCGTTCTGGTTTATTAGCCAGCCTGCGTTGGCTGAAAAGCGCGTTGCACTGGTGATCGGCAACTCTTCCTATCGGAACGTCGCCAAGCTCAGTAATCCCGCGAACGATGCAGCGGCGGTCGCCACGATGTTCAAGTCGGCGGGCTTTGATACGGTCGAGTCCAAGCTCAACTTAACCGTGGGCGAATTGCGAAAGGCATTGCGTGACTTCGGCAACAGGAGCCGGGACGCGGATGTCGCCGTTGTCTACTATGCCGGGCACGGCATCGAGCTTGACGGCACAAATTATCTCATTCCAGTCGACGCTTCGCTTGAGACGGATACAGATGTCCTTGACGAGACGCTGCCCCTGGACCGCGTCCTAGTAGCTATTGAACCGGCCAAGCAACTGCGGCTTGTTATCCTCGACGCCTGTCGAGACAATCCGTTCGCTAAAAACATGAAGCGAACGATTGCATCGCGTGCAATTGGGCGCGGCCTCGCCAAGGTCGAACCATCAAGTCCCAACACGATGATCGCGTTTGCCGCCAAGGCGGGTTCGACGGCGTCGGACGGTGACAGCAAGAACAGTCCGTTTGCAAAGGCGCTGGTTGATCACCTGACCAAACCCGGCCTCGATCTTCGCAAGGCCTTCGGATTTGTCCGTGACGATGTTCTGAAAGCGACCAATAATGCGCAAGAACCGTTCGTCTATGGTTCATTGGGCGGTAACGACGTAACACTGGTGCCAGCCGTACCCGCGCCGACGGTTAGCCCCCCCGTGGCCGATCAAGAATCGTCCATGAGACGAGACTACGAATTTGCTGACCGCGTGGGGACAAAGCCCGTTTGGGATGCCTTTATCGAGAAGTATCCTGCAGGGTTCTTTACCACGCTTGCCAAGGCGCAGCGTGACAAGCTGGCAGCGGAAGCAGCACGTCTCGAAGCGACTGCAAAGGCCAGAGCGGCGCAGGAAGAGCAGACGCGCCTCGCCGTTGAGGGTGCAAGGGCAGCCGAACAAGTAAAAGCGGCCGAACAAGCCAAGGCGGCGGAACGCGCTCGGCTGGCCGCTGAGCTAGCCAAAAAAGCCGAAGAAGAAAAGGTAGCGGCGGCCGAACGCGCAAAAACGGCCGCGCTTGCGAAAATTGCCGAGAAGGAAGTCGAACGCGTCAAAGTCGCTGAAGAGGTAAAAGCTGCTGCAGAAGCCAAGGCGGCTGCTGAAACGAAGGTACGCGAAGAAAAACTGGCTGCGTTGACACCATCCCCTGTGCAGCCCGAACAATTACCCGATGATCTACCTCGCTCGCTTCAGTCGGAATTGAAGAGAGTCGGCTGCAACAGCGGCACAGTCGATGGCACTTGGAATGCTTCATCCCAGCGAGCGTTGGATCTGTTCAACAAGCACGCGGGGGTCAAGTGGGACATCAGAATCCCGAGCGTTGATGCGCTGGAAGCCGTCAGGAGCAAGTCGTCCCGCGTTTGTCCGCTCATCTGTGAGCAGGGATTTAGAGCAGATGGTGATCGCTGTTCGAAAATCACTTGCCGGAAGGGTTACGAAGTTGGTGACGACAATATCTGTGAAAAGATCGTAGTGAGCAGGCCAATCGCGAAACGGGAAGAGCCAAAGAAGGAACGGCAAGAACGCGCCGTAGTCGACGTTGCACCGGCAAAACCGCGCGCTTCATCAGGGCAACTTTACTGCGGTCAAGAGGGATGTCGACCTGTCGCAAAAGGCTGTAGAATTGAAATTATAAATAATTACACTATGGGTGGCAATCAGCGCGAAGTTTGCAACTGATCGCCTAAGATCGTGAGTTGTGCCGCGCGGTCTCCGAATCAATTTTTTCTCCGTACCATCTCGCGCAATCATCAACCCATCATCCAACCTCGAAAATTGTAAGTTCTCGTCTTGTAACATGGCACTGAAAGCGCGTCAGCTTGGTTCGTGTCGCTTCTTGGCACCAAACGGACCAGCCAGCACGAGGCCGGGAGGTCCGTTGTCGGGGGATGAACGGACCAGTCCTAGACGAGGCCCAAGGTCTCAGTTTGACTCCCAAAGCGATCAGCGGCTCCGTCCGCGCTCGTAGAAATGTGTTAGTCTGGCAGCGAGCCGATCGCGTTCTACCGTGAGCCTCAGATTGCGCGCATCTGTGGAAGGCTGTGAATGCTAGTCGCCGACTTTGCGTAACAAAAAATTTGGCGGAATTTGCATTGGAGAGACACAATGCGAAAGTCATCGGAGCCAAGCACACAACCGCACTCAATCTTCAAGGCCTTTGAGCACAAGGCGTGGCAAACGGTGGTTGATCCGTACGATGCAGCCTTCAGCCGGTTGACGCAGCAAGCGATTCCATCCGTCTTCGAAGCTCTCGACGTTAGGCCAGGCGTGAGACTTCTCGATGCAGCGTGCGGGCCCGCAATCTGGCTGCTGCTGCGTTGCGGCTCCGGGCAAAGAACGGCTGACGGCGATACGAGATCATGTTTGCTTAGCCGCAAGTGCGTACCGCAAGGCCGGCAAGGTGTTGCTGCCGATGCCGGCAAACCTCGCTTGGGCCACGAAGCCGTAAAAAAATTTCCGTTCGCCTGCGCCGACGGCACGATTGAATGAGGCAGAAGGCGCTGCTGGCGGGTATTGAGTCAGTTTCTGGCAGATATTCTGGAACACTAGCGCAACACTGACGAATAGGGGGCGGGGTTGTCGAAGATTGTCAAGGAATTTCAACACGGAACCGTGCGCAAAAGTGCCGGAAGACGTCCTTTTTCTTGCCTCCGAGACCTTCTCTCCGACTGTGGGCGAAACGCGCCGGACCGCCACGCCATTCTGGCCCCCGCGCGCCTCCCGATGACCTATGGCGCGTTGTGGATGCAGGCGAACGATGTAGTTCGCGGACTGCGGAGCATTGGTGTGGGCCGAACTGACAGGGTCGCGGTAGTGTTGCCGGACGGACCCGAGGCTGCGGTAGCAATGATCACGGTTGCAGCCGGTGCGGTTTGTGTACCGCTCAATCCGGGTTTCACCGATGACGAATACCAGCGTTATTTCGGCGAATTGCACCTAGCGGCGCTGTTAACCCGCGCTGACTTGAAGTCGGCCAGCCGACACGCCGCCCGTATCATGGGCATACCCGTGATCGATCTGTCGACTCGGCCCAGCGAGGGGGCCGGCGCGTTCAGTATTGTCGGTCAGGCGCCGCAACCTGTGGTCGACCATGAGTTTGCGTCCGGCGCCGACGATGCGTTCATCCTATTGACCTCGGGCACTACGTCGCGGCCAAAAACAGTCCCTCTGACCCATGCGAGCGTCTGTCTGTCGGCTGACAACGTTTGCGCCGCCTTGGCGCTTGAGCCTCGGGACCGATTGCTGAGCCTGCTGCCATTATTCCATGGGCATGGCTTGATCTCGGGACTTCTGGCGTCGCTGGCGGCAGGCTCCAGTGTGGTCTGTACGCCAGGATTCGATGCAACAGCGTTCTTTCGGTGGCTGACGGAGTTTCGACCAACCTGGTACACGGCGGTTCCGGCAATCCATCGAGCGCTACTAGCGGCGGCAGGTCCCTACAAGCAGGCCGCGCAGCGGACCTCCTTGCGGCTTGTTCGTTCGGCTTCGACTTCTCTATCGTCCGAAGTGCTCGGCGGACTGGAAGCGTTGTTTGGCGTCCCTGTTATCGACACCTACGGCATGACTGAGGCCGCCACCCAGATCGCCGCCAATCCTTTGCAGCGGCGAAAGCCTGGTTCAGTCGGCCAGTCGGCAGGCGCCGAGATCGCGATCCTGGACAATGGGGGTCGACGATTACGATCCGGCAAACGTGGAGAGATCGCGCTGCGAGGTCCCACTATAACCAGGGGTTACGACAATGATGTCACCGCTACCAGGTCCGCGTTTCGGGACGGCTGGTTCCGAACCGGCGACCTGGGGTACCTTGACGCGGAGGGGTATCTCTTCATTGTCGGTCGAATTAAGGAGATCATCCATAAGGGAGGGCAGAAGGTCGTCCCCGCCGAGGTAGAGGCGGCGCTGCTGAGCCACCCGGATGTGATCGAAGCCGCCGTTTTCCCTGTGCCCCATAGACGGCTTGGCGCGGATGTCGGCGCCGCCGTCGTACTGCGTCAGGATGCGAAGGTGAGCGCAGAGAGGCTCCGAGACTTTACTCGAGAGCGCTTAGCCGGCTTTAAGGTCCCTGGCCTCATTCGGATTGTGCCGGAGATCCCGAAAGGCGCCGGCGGAAAGATCAGGCGCAATGAACTTGCGGCCGAATTTTCAAAGACGCAGCCAGCAGCAGGGGAACGCAGCAGCAAGCTGGTTTTGCCTAGCTCGGAATTGGAGGGTCAACTTGCTGGGATCTGGGCGGAGCTCCTGGACATTGATCAGATCGGCGTTGACCAGGACGTCTTCGCGCTCGGCGTCGACTCACTTGTGATGACGCAGATGATTTTGCGTGTGCAGGAGCGTTTTGGTGTCGACTTCTCATTCAAGGATATCTTCGATGCACCGACCGTTGCGGCTCTCGCGCTTCGCCTTGAGTCGTCGAAAAAGGGCTCCAGCGAGGCATTACTGAGTTCGAGCGACCCGCCAATGGAAATCGCATGCGTGAAAGGAGATGGCCCACAGCCGGTGTCCATTGTGCAGGAGCGCATGCTACGGATCGAGCGGGAGCTCCCTGGACTACCCCAGTTCAACCTTCGCTTCGCTTATCGGCTGCGAGGGCCGCTCAATGTACTCGCGCTCGAGCGAAGCCTTGCCGAAGTCGTGCGCCGACACAGCTCGCTGCGCACGGGATTTGCCTGGCTGGACGAACTGCCTGCTGCTCTCATTACCCCGGCCGATGACATCAAATCATCCCTCATTGTCGAAGATCTCGCAGCTCGGGCGCCTGTCGGAAATTCCCGAGTTAAGGCGCTCTTGCTCAGGAAGGCGGAGCTGGCAGTCGAGCAAGAACGCCTGAAGCTCATCGACACGAACCATGCTCCCTTGTTCCGGGCACGCCTCTTGCGGCTCAGCGCCGTCGACCACGTTTTAGTTCTGATCGTACACGACATCATCATCGACGGATGGTCGATGGAGGTTTTCATTGAGGAGCTGTCGGAATTTTATGCCGGTTTTACAACGGGCAGGCAAACGCAGTTGCCCGAGCTGGCGCTTCATTTTTCCGACTTCGCCCGTTGGCAACGTCTGTGGTCTACCGGCCGTGCCGCAACCCGACAGCTCGGCTACTGGAAGGAGCGCCTGCGAAAGGCCTCACCTGTATTTGTAGCCAATATTGATGTTGCAGGCGAGCTCGCCGCGCGCGTCGTCCACGAACGATTTCATATATCGAATGATTTGATCGCGCGCCTGAACACCCTGGGCCATAGCCGAGGCGCAACCCTGTTCATGACTTTACTGACCTGCTTTAAGACGCTGCTGCTGCTCCGAAGCGGACGCAACGACATTTGCGTAGGGACCACCATGGCCAACCGCTCTCAACTGGCGAGGGGGCGCGTGATCGGCCCTTTCGCGAACACCGCGCTTGTTCGCACCCGATTCGATGCTGATCTGACTTTTCAGGAAGCGCTCGATCGAGTGCGTGAAGCCGTCCTAGAGGCTCACGCCAGGCAGGAACTCCCGTTCGATGTCATTGCCGCCCGGCTGGCGGAAGAAGACGGTCTGGATCCAGCATCACTCGTTCAATTTTACTTCGTGCTCCAGGTAGCGTTTCGCCGGCGGATCAAGCTGCATGACGTGGTGGTCCGACCATTCGGTTATCGGGAAGGGAAGTCGGCGCTCGCACCGATTGATCGCACTTGGCTTAGAATGAGCCTCAACAAGACACCGTCGGGAATTGCCGGCGTATGTAGATGCAAGAACGACTTGTTCGAGCGAACGAGTGCCCAGCATTGGATTGCTGATTATAAGGCGATCCTGACCAAAGCGGTCAAGAATCCCAAGAAGTCTCTTGGCCGGTTGGCCGACCGTTGAATGATGGGCGCGGCCTCGTCTCGAAACTGGCAAGAAAAACACGCTGCGAGGCTTGGTGGCAGTTCCTCGCCGTTCTCAAAGCCCAAGAAGCTAAAAGGAACCCCCGGGCACAGCCAAAATCAGATATCCCGCGCGACCGCAAAATCGATTACGGCGCGATCGCGAGCTAGCCAATTCGTCCAAGCGTTTCCGAACACTTCACGGACGATCAGATCTTACTTGAATTTTTCGATCGCTTCCTCGAGGTCTTTGACCCGCTTTTGGAGCTGCTCCTTGCGCTGCTCCAAGTGCTGCTTAAGCTTTTTCTTTTGGTCCGCACCCAGTTGCTTCATATCGAGATCATCTCCAACAAATTCACACATTGTTCGCCCCTTTGTTTCAAACGAGAGGGTAATGTGAAGTGTCTCTAAATATGGAGCGCTATAGTAAACCCGTATACTTCTCGAAGCAACTGAAAGTCCTCCGAGCCTACTCGCCTCGGTTCGGCTGGGTAGTTTCAGTTTGTCTCGGCGAGCGTGATCTAATCCCAACCCTCTTTAGAATCAGCGCTTTTTCACGGCCGAGAGCCGCCGAGCACTGCCTTTGACACCACGCAGCGCGAATGTGTTTCCGCCCAACACGCGCTGATCGCGAGATTCCTGGATCAGCTGGACAGTCCCGGTGGCGGCCCGCGCATTCGCTGTGAATGCGACTAGGATCGGGATACCCTGCATTCCGGCCGGGACGCCGGTGATCGTGCAGCTATTGCGGGGCGCCGCTGCCACCAGCGCCTTCTTAAAATCGTAAAAATCGGCCTGCTTGTCGAGCTGCTTGCTGATGCGCGCACGTTCCGCACTCAAGACTGGTTTCGCTTCAAATCCCGTATAAGTGATCTCGGACAGTGGCACCTTCTTTGGCAACACGAGGCTCAGCGACCAGCCCTTCGGCAGCCCATCGAAGCGGAATATGTCGGTCGCCGCACGCGGATAGAACCGGATCGCATGCCAACTAGCGAACGGCATCGCATCGATGATATGCAGATTCTTGAGTCCCACTTGCCGGTTCTGGGTCACCACCGAATCGAGGACCAGCGACGTGACGCCTGGAGAATCCTCGTTGCAGGAGGCAACAACGAGCAGGCACGTGTGCGCCGCCGCGGAAATGGGGGGCGCCCAGTCCCATTCCAGTACGGCAGGACGTTCCGGCCGTAGCGAAGCGATCGTCTGTGCCGCGCCAATCGGTGTCCATGGGCTTGCCGTGCCGGAATTCGCCGGGAATACGGTCCAGAAGTCGACCGGGAGGTCCGGCAGGCCCGGCGTGGCGTCGGCGCAGAGAATCTTCACGACGACGTTGCTTGCGGGCAGAACTCCGCGATTGTGTACCTGGACGTACACGCGATTCACCATGCCCCGTTGCGGATTTCGGTGTTCGAGCGCCGTTTCAAAGGCAATGTAGTCGACGGACGCAACCGGCATCTGGTACGAGCCTCCTACTGGCGAATCGACCTTCACGTCCGCGCAGTTCCACCAGAAAAGTGGATCACCAAGATTGATCTGCCGGCCCGGATCCTCCCAGGCTGACGGCAAGCCGGACGGCGACGGCGTCAGGCGCCCAGTGTCCATGACGTGGTCGCGGATCAAGAGGCGGACGTCGGCAACGCCCGCGCCGTCGAGCTGGCGCTCCCAGAGCCCGCGACCGTGCGTCGCCGCGCGCAGCAGCCGGGTCGGCGCATGCAGTTTCAGGTCGTACACGGCGACGTTGGGCAGGCCGTCGCTAAACGGCAACCAGTTCTCGCCGCCGTCCGTGGTCGTCCACACGCCGACATCGGTGCCGACGTACATCGTGTTCGGCGCCGCCGGATCGAGCAGCAACGCGTTGGCCGGTGCGTCGGGCAACCGGTTGGGAGACGTGCCGCTCAGATCTGTCCAAGTCCAGCTGCCGCCCGAGCCCGCGCCTGTCCAGACGTGCGGGGTGCCGAAACCGGCCATCGCCAGCACCACCACGTCGGTCATTCCGGGCACGAGGAAAATGTCCCAGATCCAGCGGGCCGGAAGCGGAGATGCGGTGACCTGCGTCGCGGTCCACGCACCTCCTGAGTTCACAGCCTTGTAGACGAGCCCGTTGCTGGTCCCGCAGTAGATCAGCGACGAATTGGCGTAGTGAATCGCCGACACCCGAGCGCTACCGATCCCAGGAAGCGTGATGCTGGTCGGCCAGCTGTCGGTGCCCTGCGCATACGAGAGCCGGAGCGGGTTCGTTCCAAATGCGGCGTTGCTGGAATCGGTGTCGTCGTAGGTCCATGGCGGATAGAACAGCACGGGGCCACTCAGGCCGTTGCTAATGTCGCTGTAGGTGCCGAACTTTCCGGCGGCGGTGGAACGCTCGATACCCCTCTGCGTCACGGGGGGAGGGAGCAGGTTAAAGGTGTGGATTACGTTGTTGGGATTTGCGGGGTCGATGCCGGCCTGGCCGCCGTCGAAGTCCGCCGAGTGATAAAAGACGAGGCTGTTCCGGAACATATCGGTCCCGTTGTCTTGCGTTCCGGCGATGACCAGCGCATCCGACAAAGGATGCTGGCTGATGAACTCGAACTGGGTAATGACCGGTCCCTCGTTGATACTGTCGTCCCAGTTGGATCCGCCGTCTGCCGACTGGTAAATTCCACCGTCGGTGCCAGCGTAGATCTGCAGGTTATTGGTGGGGTGCGAGGCGAACGCGTGGTTGTCCACATGGATGCGTGTGCCGACGCTGGTCACGGTCCACGCGCCGCCATTTTGCACGCACTTGTAGAGTTCGAAACCGGAAACGTAGAGCACGTCCGGGGTGGAGACGTCGACGGCGATGTTTAGCGTGTAGGAACCCACAATGGTCAGCGACGTCGTGATGAGGGACCAAGTGTCGCCGCCGTCGGTGCTGCCGTACACGCCTTTCGGGGGTGCCTTGCTGGTAGGGGAGTCCGCGATCAACGCGAATATCGCGTCGTGGTTGGAGGGCGCCACGGCAAGCGCGATGCGACTGATGCCGCTCGCCGGCAGGCCGGTGGTCAGCATGGTCCACGTCGGCGTCGCGGCGTTGGCATTGTCCGTTCTGAATATGCCGCTCGCCCAGAACGCACACCAGGCCCGGTCCGGGTTGGTAGGATCGTAGGCGACGTCAGTGCACGAGATCACGCTGGGCGAGAGCGGCGGAAGGCCGCTGGTGATCGCGGTCCATGTGGCGCCGCCATCCTGCGAGCGCATGAGGCCGACGCTGGTCGCGCCGAAAAGCACATCGGGATCCGTCGCATGCACCGCGATGCGATAGAATGCGGCGCCTGCGAAATCGGCGCTTCCGACGAGCGTCCAGGTGCCTCCGCCGTCACTCGACCGCAGCACGCCGACACCGTGGTAGTCCTCGTTGGAGGCGCTGAGTGGGAAGTTCTGCACCAAAAAGAAGATGTTGCCCTCGCCCGTGCCGGCATAGAGCCGGTTGTGATCCGAGGGCGCCATCGCCAGCGCACCGATCGCGAGTGAAAGTTCGTTGTCGGTCGTAGCAAACCAGGTCACGCCTCCGTCGAGGGTCTTCCAGACGCCGCCGCCCGCGGCCGCCAGATAGACCGTCAAGGGCGATGTCCGGTCGACGACGATTCCCGTGACGCGTCCCGTCACGTTGACGCGGGCGCCGCTGCTCAGAGAGCCCTGTCCGTTCGGAATGACAGTCGGTCCGAGCTGCACCCAGTTGTTCGTACCAAGCGAAACGGGCGCAACGATCCTTTCGTCCCGACGGGCGACGGATGCCGCTGTTTCACCAAGGGCATCGAGGCGAAGCTGGGCGATGCTCCTTCCCTCGCTCCCGAAGCGGCGGTCCTGAATGAGCGAGGGATGGCGCTTGTCGGGGCGATCAGCCTGGGATGGCTCGCGCCGAGCACTTCGCCGTTTGACATTCGGCCGTTTGGTCCTGACCTTGGCTTTGGCGCTTGCCGCCCTGGACTTCGGTTGCGCGCGTTTCACCGACCGTTTCTTAGTCGCCATACTGCGCTCCCTCTGCAGCGACCGGTGGCGCATGCCACGCGCCTCACATCGCTATTATGCTGATGCGGCTCCGCTGCTGCGCCATATCCGAAAGGTCCCAGTGTACGGATTGAGCCGCTAGCGGCTTCGCTAACCAGACCGGCGGTATTTCACGCGATGCACAATCCACCTAAAGAGAGCGAACGCGATCAACACGCCCACTCCGATGTAAAGCAGTTCTAATGTGCCATCACCACCGTCCGGCGACACCCCGAACCAGCGCTCAATGAAATCCACGGCCGTTCCTCCGTGTTATCCCTGGTGTGACTTGCTTGTACTACAAGTTGCCATCCCAAGTGAGATAATTCGGTCAGGCGCTCCGCCATCTTTTCCGTCCCATGTTCGGGAGGGACTGCCGCCCTGCATTCGAGTGACGGCCGCACTCGCCGAGCCCTCATGGATGAAGCACTTGAAATAACAGCGGGAACGAGAAGCCATGGCGATGCAGGAAAGTTGCAATCAATGGCGCTTTGATCGAGCCGGACGCCGCCTTTCCGACACTTCACAAAATCTAACGCCGCTCCGGCGGGCATGGTGTGAAGCCCGTAGCGGCCTTATGGCGGGCCGGCTTTTGTCAGGGGTGAAGGCCGAGTACCTTAAGTATTGGCTGCCACTGTACGTAATCTTTCTCATGCATCGCTCGTACCTCAGTACCGGATCGCCATACCTGCCCGAATCCGACAGTTCTAAGTTTTTCTCGGGACCGCTGGGATGCTTGCCGGAAAATCTCGGAAAGTCGGGCGACTACCTCTGATGATGTTTCCGGCGGAGCGAAGATGCCGACCCATCCTTCCGTCTCTATCCCGCTGCCGGTTTGTGCAAGGATGCGAAGTGAGTCCTGGAATGGGAGAAAGTCCGGAAAAGGAACAATCGCAAGCGCTACGTGCCCCCCAGCAACACTGAGGATCGCTGGCGCCGATCCTTGATAGGGCACGTGCACCATCGGCACTCCGTAATCGCTGAAAAGCTTTGCACCTATGAGGTGGGGAATGCTCCCAGCGCCTGCGGTGGCGACCGTGCGATATTTCTCCTCGCGCGAGGCCCCATTCATGTATTCAGTAAGATTCGCAGGAGATTCTCGTTTTGTGACAGCAACGTATGAGAAGGTCGCCAAAACTCCAATGGGCACGAGTCCACTCTGAGGAGGTGTTTTGAGCGACGACGTGGAGGACATGAACAAGAGTGTCTGCGTTCCCTTTTGCCGTAGTACCCAATCCGCCGCTATCGCTCCTCCCGCACCAGGCCGATTTTCCACGACCGTTGAGCTTCCCGTGATTTGCTCTACTGATTCAGCAAAGATCCTGGCTGCAGTTGAAGAGGTCCCCCCTGCCGCAAATCCCACAACCAGCGTGATCTGGCCATCATTCGGCAGCGCGGGACTGGAAAGCATCACAAGCGCGGCAAAAAATAACGGCGTGAGTCTCGGCACGTGACTGATCCTTTTTCGCCGCATATCACAAGCGATCTTGAAGCTGCTCCGGGACGTGCCGACCCTGCCGCCCATCGCGCGCGGTTCGCCTTCAAAAATTACAGGTAGAAATGCTCCTCGTATAGCCAACGCGCACAATGATTTGAGTGGCCGATCGCGCCGCAATGACCTCACAATGGCAGCGCTTCCCATCGGTGCGTCAGCGGCAGTTGGCAGTAGTATTGCCTCGCCAATGGGTACACGACCCCACGCGACGGCCGGCCGGTCACCTGCGAGGCGACGTTAACCGACCAGGCCTTTAACCTATGCAGCTGACCCAGCAGCAGTACCGCACTCTCGGCTCGTTCGGGGCTGCAACATTCGCGACCGCCCCGCCAAGACGGCCGGCGGCATGCTGCCGGTGATCCGCACCGAGGCCGAACTCGCCGATTTCGAACGCGCACTGGCACGGGTCGAGGGACGCCATGTGTTCGGAGCTCAATGGACACGCTCTACTTCTGACAATAGAGTCAGACCCCAAAAGTCGGATCGGATCGGGACGATCTTTATGGCCGCAGAGCGAGTTCAACGACGACTGAGTGCTATTTT
>Ga0137413_10000611_pt1 | contig 12392 bp, 8 predicted proteins | sample CZODoug2_1_16fun_FD_108280 | JGI IMG/M metagenome (GOLD analysis project Ga0137413, IMG submission 108280) | Vadose zone soil fungal communities from Angelo Coast Range Reserve, California, USA - CZODoug2_1_16fungal (Illumina Assembly) | ecosystem: Environmental > Terrestrial > Soil > Vadose... | reverse complement strand
GAAGTTCGCGAGCGCCGCAAATGAATTTCGGCAAAATGGGCGTTGGGGCGAGCGGCATAGTGATTGGCCGTAAATTTCATGACCGGGTGCGCCGTGGCTGGAAGCATCGCGGCCGCCGCATGATGTCGAACCGATTGCGATGATCCTGATTGGCGGCTTGGGGCAGTCGGCGTAACTACCGCCAAGGGAATGCCGACATTTGACGGCAGCGCCATAGGCTCTGCGGGCGGGCTCGCGGACGAGGCCACCGTATCGGAGGCGCCGATTTCGGCGGCAGCGGATAGGCGATGAAATGACTGCCACGCGACGGCCGTGCAGACGATCGCCGTACCAATGAACGCGGCGATCAATGGTGCCGTGGCTTTCACTGCGGGCGCCTGCCGCGGCGATGGCGTCAATTCATTGACTTCATGAATCAGCGGCAATCGCCCGGGCTCCGGCTCGAGACCGAGTTTGGCGAGCCATTCTCGGATGGGAATGGATCGTCCTTCGCGCGACCATGAAAGACCGCGTTGAATGGTACGCCATCGAGAAAGGGAGACACCCGGCGGGCGGCGAGGGCGCATCCCGAGATCGCGCGCCTCGGTGGAGCGCCGTCCCTGGAAAGGATGCTCTCCGGCAAGCAGATCGTAGGCGAGGCATGCAAGCGCGTAGAGGTCATCCCTTGGATCGGTATGCCGACCTTCCAGCAATTCACAGCTCGCATAGCCGGGCGTGGCCGCGACGGCGGCTGTGCCCGCGGAGGAACCGAAGTCGAGAACACGCACCTCGCCGCTGCGCGTAATCATCACATTTCTCGGACTCACATCGCCGTGGATCACATTCCGCGAATGCGCATGCGTCAATGCGGCGCCGACGGCACCGATGATGGCCCATGCGTAAGCGCGCGGCAGCGGGCGCCGATCTGCGCGTCCGAGTAAATCGCTTAGATGTTCGCCGTCGAGCAGTTCCATGGTGTAGAACGCGAATGCATCATCGCGATCCATTTCGTAGACCTTGACGATATTCGGGTGTGAGAGTTTTCGCGTGCTATCGAACTCGCGCCGCAGATTGTCCAGAAGTTCCGGGCGTTGATCGATTCGTTCGCGCAGCACCTTAACCGCAACGCGGCGCTCGGATTGCGCCGGCAGCAGTCCGGATCGGTCCGACGCCTTGAATACGTCGGCCATTCCACCACGGCCCAACAGTCCTTCCAGAACATATCGATTGCGCAACGTGCGGCCGATTTGGATGGCTGCCGGCGGAGGCGCCGCCGACTCGGCGCGCGCGTCCATGTCGGCACTCGCCGGAGGAGAGGCGGGAAACAGTTCGATCGTCACCTCAGCGCGCCCGTCGTCAAGGGCGCGGCGGGCGATGCGCGATTTGATCGAATGAAAAAGGGGGCCCGGCAGCTGCCCTCGGCGGTAGCGCTGATCGATGAACGAGAGCACATTCCAGGGCGAATTCGCCTCCGACTCGCCAACGTCGAGGGCCTCGAACAGAAACTCATCTTCGGTGCATTCGCCGCGAGCTAGAGCATCGATGCGCTTCTGCAAGTTGGACTCGGTGACCGTTTGTGACGGAGTGACGAGCGTGTGCATTTCGGTCATTGTGAGCCTTGAAAGCGCGAAGTGTTCTATTATTACGCGAGAAAGCCCTTTATAAATGCGATGGGCGTCAATGCGATGAATGCGCCGGTTATGTCTAATCCAGGAACGAGATGCATGGAATAACGAGCTTGGGATTGCTGGTCCTCGTCTCCTTGGCGGCATGCGCGCCCCTGAGGCCGAGTCCGCCACCGGATGCGGTTGGCACCGCTCCGGCCGCGCCTCAAGAGACGGACACGGTCAAGAACGGAACGCCGCCGCCCGCGGAATCGCCGGCCCCGGCCATGGCCTCGGCACCGAACCTTCAGCCGCCCCCGGCCGGCCAAGCGGCCACGGCCGAGTCGGCGCCAACCCCCGCGGCAGCCAAGCCGCCGGCTCCGGCAGCAACATCATCTCCGGCCAAAGCGGCGGGCGCGGCGAAGGCTGCGGCGAAGGCTAAAGCGCCGTCCGGCAAGACCTTCGCAAAGACCTCGCCCCCCGATGAGCGCACCGCGCCGCCCGCGCCTCAGGCCAGCGTTGCGACGGCATCCGAACAACCCAAGGCGGAGCAGCCCAAGGCACCCCCGGCTCTCGATCTGGCGTCTCTGGAACAGCGGCTCAGGGACACCCATGCCATTGGCGTATTCACCAAGCTATCGCTCAAGAATCAGGTCGACGATCTGCTCGGTGCGTTCCGCGCGTACCACGCCGGACAGGATAAAATCTCGCTGACCGCGCTGCGGCAGCGCTTTGACCTCCTCCTGCTCAAGGTGCTCACATTGTTGCAGGACGGCGATCCGCCGCTCGCCTCAGCGATCTCGTCGTCGCGCGAGGCTATTTGGGGCATGCTTGCGGATCGAGAAAAGTTTCAGAAAAGCCAACTTGGTTAGCAGGAGATTCTATGCACCAACCGATATATTTTCTCGCCTTGGCAACCACTCTAGTGGCCGTTACGCCGTCGCTCGGCGCCGAGGGACCATCGTTTGGCAATGATCTGAAGGCCACGATCGCATTACAGGGGATGCCATGTGACCAGGTTATCCAGGCGAAGCGCAACGGCGACAGCGATTACCTCGCCACTTGCAAGGATGGCAATCGCTATCATGTGTTCGTCAACCCCCAAGGCCGGGTCGTGGTGCAAAAGCTCTAAGGGCCATGAAGCCGATCCGTCTTTTGATGCGCGACCATGTCTGCGGATGTGCCGATTTCAGCGATCACATCGGTATTGACCACGCGGTCATGCTCATCAGCGATCCACAGCGCGTCAAGTGCACAACCCGCTTCCTTGACGAACAGCTTGCCCTGTTCGTCAATCCAGACGCGCGAACCCTTCGAACGCTGCGCCAACGCCATCGCTCGGACGACCGATTCCGCCGCGCTCAACGACATCGGTCCGATCTGCAGATGTTGATCATAGCCGCGTATGTAGAATCTCACCGGAACCCTCCTTGCCAGAGATCGAATCTTAGTACGTGAGTTCCGATCTTTCAGAAGTCTCGATTCAGCGACATGCGGACCGAGGAATCTAGCCTCGGCGCACGTTGGAGCCGGCTGCCGGCAGGCTGACATAGAAGGCCGCGCCCTCGCCCAATACCGATTCAGCCCACACGCGTCCACCATGACGCTGAACGATGCGCTTCACGATGGAAAGTCCGATTCCCGTACCTTCGAATTCCGCTGCGGAATGCAAGCGCTGAAACACGCCGAACAGCTTGTGGGCATATCCCGTATCGAACCCGACGCCGTTGTCCCGAACCACGTAGATGTTGCTGCCGCCTTCGGTGGAGGCGCTCACCTCTACCCGCGGCTGCGGACGTCCCCGTGTGAACTTGCTGGCATTCGACAGGAGGTTGGTGAGAACCTGCTCGAGCAGCGAACTGTCGCCGAGGCAGTCCGGCAGTTTGCCGATCTCGATCGGCACGTCCAGGGCGTTGGCGGGGTCGGCCGCTTGCGCCTGAGCGCGCACTGCGGCCGCGACGTTGGCGGCGAGGCTTTGCATATCGACGACGTCCGTTCGAAGCGGACTGCTGCCGAATCGCGAAAAGGCAAGGAGATCGTCGATGAGCTGCGACATTCGCCGCGCGCCCGCGCGCGCCTGGTCGAGCATTCGGCGCCCCTCCGCGGGAACAGTTTCGCCGTAGTCTTCCAGGAACATTTGGCAAAACGCATCGACCACGCGCAGAGGAGCGCGCAGGTCGTGGGAGATCGAATAGGAAAACGCTTCCAGATCGCTATTCGCCTGTTCGAGCTCGGTGGTTCGCTGATCGATGATCCGGTGCAGGCGGCGCATTTCCAGTCCGCGCGCTATCACCTGCGTCAGCGCGTTGAGCTTGATGGGTTTCAGCACGTAGTCGATCGCGCCGCCCTTCATCGCCTCCACGGCCGAATCGATCGTGCCATGACCGGTCATGACGATACAGGCGATGTCCGTTGAAATCTCGCGCGCGGCGTTGAGCAGCGCGATGCCGTTCATCTCGGGCATCATCAGGTCCGTGAGCAGCAGGTCGAAGGGCTGCGTCCGCAGCATATCGAGCGCGGACCGCGCCGACGGCGTACCGGTGGTCGCATACCCCTCGATGAGAAGCGTGTCGCACAAGGCCTTCAAGTGCGAGGCCTCGTCATCGACGATTAGAATGGATGCCTGCGCGTCGGTCATGCCGTCAGTTCCGAGAGTGCTGTGCGCAGGTCGGCGAGGCGGGGCGGCTTGTTCAGCACGCGATCGACATGAGGCGGCACGTCGTCGTCCGCAACGAGGCGCTGACCCCAGCCCGTGAGCATCACGATGCGGATCGTCGGCGACAGTGCGCGCACCGTGGCGGCGACTTTGCGTCCATCGACGTAGGGCATGCCCAGATCCGTCACCACGACATCGAACGGCGTCGCGCTTGCGACGGCGGCGGCGAAAGCATCGATACCCGCTTGACCTCCGCTCGTCGCCGTAACCGCGTGCCCGTCGCCCTCGAGCGTGTCGCGAAGCGACTGAAGTAGAATCGGATCGTCGTCGACGAGCAGGATGCGCAGCGGGGATTGCGACGGCACGAATACCGGCACCACGCCCGTCGCCGTCATATCCGGCACTGACAGCGTGAAAATCAGTCTCATCGTCGTGCCCACGCCGGGTTCGCTGTCGATTTCCATTTCCGCGCTGTGGCGCTGAATCATCCCATAGACCATCGCGAGCCCGAGGCCGGTGCCGCGCTCGCCTTTGGTGGTATAGAACGGCTCCAGACAGCGGCGCCGGGTTTCTTCATCCATGCCGAGCCCCGTATCGCTGACCTCGACATATACGCGCTGGCAATCCACCAATCGAGTGCGCAGCGTCAGGATCCCGCCGTTCGGCATTGCGTCCACGGCATTGAAAATGAGGTTCGTCAGCGCATCGCGGACTTCGCTTTCGGCGCCGATGAGTTCCGGCACGTCATCGGCAAGCTCGGTGCGCAGCTCGATCATGATGCCGCGCTGCTGCGCGACATCGCTCCAACGCGCACGTGTGAGTTCGATGATCTGCTGCACGGCACGGTTGATGTGAATACGCCCGAGCACGATCTGCGGCTCGCGCGGCCGATAGAATTCGCGCATCCGCGCCACCGTCTCGGCCACGTCTTCGATCGCGCGTTGGATCGTGACGAGATACGAGCGGGTGCGTTCGCTCAGGTTCGGTTCCCGCTCGAGCAACGATTCCGTATACAGAGCGACCGGTGAAATAGCGTTGTTGATGTCGTGGGCGATGCCGCTTGCCATCTGTCCAAGTGCCCGTAAGCGTTCCTGCTGCAGCGCTGTCTGCTGGCTCTGCCGCAAATCATCATAGGCCCGCTGCAGCGCGCCATAAAGCTGCGCCTGCTGCGTCGCGAGCGCCACATGTTCGCTCAGTTGGCGCAAGAACTCGCAGTCGCCGCTGGTAAAGGCATCGGCCTCGCGACGCGAAGCGATGAGCATGCCGAATACATTGCTCTCGATCAGGAGAGGCGCGACCACGAGCGAGCGGAATCCGCCCGCCGCAAGGCGCTGCGGAAAGGGGAAGGGTACTTCCTGCACATCCGGCTCGTACACGAGTTGTCCCCGCAGACACTTGGAAATCCCATTGTCGTCGATGGGAATATTCGTCTGTTCGGCGATTCCCATCGACGCGGCGGCGGGCATGCTGCGCGCGCCGATCGTGCGGGCGGTCAAAGAATTGCTTTGCGCTTCGTGCAGGCAGATGCAGCCGAACTCGATCGGCATGTCATCCTCGAGGCGCTGCAGCACCACCTGAAAAATACTCGCCGGGTCCTGTCTTTCGCCGATCGCGCGGGTGATCTGCTGCAGGAGGTCAAGACGGCTCAACTGCGCCTGGGTGCGCTCGAGCATATGGTTGAAGCCATCGGTGAGCAGGCGCAGCTCGTGGCCTTGCGCCGGCGCGGCGCGTACGGAATAGTCGCGCCCGTACGACACGGCTTCGGCGGTTTTAGCGAGCGCGAGTATCGGTTCTGAGATCTGGCGCTGCAGACTGCGTGAAATGAGATACGCGAGCAGGAAGCTCGCCGCGATGACCGCGGCGGCAATTCCACTATACAGACGCAACCACTCGTAGAGTTCGCCAAGATCCGATTTCAGGAATAGCGTCCCGAGCCGCCGCTGCCCCATCTGCACCGGTTGAAAACCCACCAGGAAATGCCCTTCGAAACGATAACCATCGGCGTCGGGCGTTTGCGGAAGTTCGCCGTTCTTGAGCCCTTGCGGATAGGTCGCGAAGAGTTGCCTCGATGAATCGTAAAGTCCCGCGGATACCACATGCGGCTCGGCCTTGAGTGCCGTCAGGATTTCGGCGGCATCTTTCGCGTTGTCGAACGCCAATGCGGCAGTGCTGTTGGTGGCGATCACCTGGCCGAGCGTGGAAAGACTACGGACGGTTGCGTGGCGGAATGTAAGAAACTCGTGCGCGAGGAAGGAGGCGGATGTGAGCAACAGCACCGCGCCGCTGGTGAGCAGGATCATCGTCATGAGCTTGCGCCGGATCGGCGTTTGATTGGACGATATGCGGCGGCCCGTCATGATGTCACGAGTTCCGCGGGCCGCAGAAGCTTTGAGCTGATGGAAAGGCCCGCGGCCTTGGCGGCATCCGCATTGATGCGCAGCCGAATGCGATTGCTTTCCGCGATGAATCGGATCATCACGCCGCGTTGCGAAGAGTCCTCGATATCGCTTACGGTCAGAATGCTATGCCCGGCCAGCACCGCACGGATATCCTCCATGTGTGCCGCTTCGGAGCGGCTGATGAACAGAATCTGGCAGTGCCGAATCTCCGTCACGCTGCGATAGCGTTCTATGACAAAGGTCCGCCCCTCGACGGTTTCGCCGCGGACTGCACCTTCCAGCGCCGCTCCGAAGGGATCCGTTCCCAGCACGCCGATGACGAACGGCGCGGCGGCATTTTCGAAGCTCTGCGGCGGCCATTCCACGAACTGCGCGAAATTGAAGAGGAACACTGCCTTCACTTGATACTCGGGCGAGACCGCAACCGCGGAACTCGCGAGGCCGGACACGACCAGGGAAATCAGCGTCGCCAGCACCAGGGCAAGGCGGGTCAACGAGTCACTTGAGCGGCGCTTCAGCATGATCGGCTACCAGCGGTAGCTTACCTTTCCATACACGCTGCGTCGGATATCCTCGCGGTAGGAGACCGTGTCGACTAAACCGTATTCCGGATGGCGAGAATGCAGAAGATTTTGACCGACGATGGCGAACTCGAGCTTAGGGACGGGATGCCAGCCGAGGCGGACGTCCATTTCGAAGTAGCTGGGGACCGTGGCAGGCACGCCATTGTCGCTGGCGATCAGCTTGTCCACCCAACGTAGTCCAGCATCGAGCTCGATGTCTCGCGGGAAATCCACCGAGGAGCGCAACGAGAATTGCTGTTGGGGATCTTCCGTCTCGTTGAGAGCCTTGTTGATATCGAATTGGCCTGATTTGACATGGATGCGTTCTCTAAGCAAATCGTAGCCCCCGTGCAGCCGCCATTGATCGGTTATTTGATAGTCCATGCTCAGCTCGGCGCCATACGTGTCGCCGGCCAGATTATTTGCGAAGAACAGCGGAACAATGGTGTTGGGCGTGTAGCTCAAGCTCCGCACATGATCGTAATCGTTGTAAAACGTGGATAAGGAAGCGGAAGCCTTGGATCCGAGGCGAGCCCGATAGCCCAGCTCATACGCGATCAACGTTTCCGATCTGAAGCCGGACTCGCCGGCCAGGATGGAAATCGATGGACTGGGCTCGCGTATGTCGCGGTCGACTCGCGAGGGCATTCGCACCGCGCGGGAGACCGAGGTCCAGAGCATCTGATCGGCAGCCGCGTTCCATTGCAGGCGGCCGCTGGGTTCCCATTCGAATCCGGTGTAATCGTTATGTTCGAGCTTCGTCCCCAACGTGAGAAACAGGTTCTTGATCAGCATGACTTCGTCCTGGACAAAGCCGCTGAATAGATTCCGATTGAGGGTCAGCGGCACAAAAGCAAGATTCTGGGACGGGTCGACGACATCATGAGTGAAGCGGTAACCGAATCCCCAAGCAATGCGGTTGCGCTCGTTCCAGCGAATATGATGTTGAAAATCCAAGTCGTAGGTATCGAGATCGTCGGTCAAGATCTCGGCGGCGCCGAACTGGTTCGTGATGGGATCCGCGAGGTGCGTTCGATCATAGTACAGCTGCAGGCTGAAATTGGAGTCCTCTGAGATGACGTGAGACCAGCGGCCGAGGACGTTGCCCCCCGAGGCTTTTCCGTCACCGCCCGCTGGGACCTCGAGGTCGCTGCCGTAAAGGTCGCCTTGCACGGTGAGGACGTTGCCCGCAGATGCAAACGAATCGACGCGGAAGCCACCCTGGCGCATGCTCCACGAGTCCGACGCGTCACTCCCGTCGGCAAACTTTTCGTTGCCCCGGTCAAAGTATTTGCCGTAGGCTCGAAAATAGACATCGGGAGCCAGCGTGCCGCCGTAACGCACCCCGGTAAACCCCTTAAGCTCCGGCCCCCCGCCGCCTCCCTCGAGATAAAGCCCCTGAGTGTCCTTGGCGTTCTTGCTGCTGATGTTGATGACGCCATTGACGGCATTGGCACCCCAGAGCGTGCCGCCGGGCCCGCTTATGACCTCGATTCGATCGATGTCCTCGAGCAAATAATCCTGCACGTTCCAAAAAACGCCTGAAAAGAGCGGCGTGTAAACCGAGCGCCCATCGACCAAGACCAAGAGTTTGTTGGCAAGTGCGGTATTGAAGCCGCGCGCGCTGATGGACCAGTCATGAGAATTCTGCTGCGCCACGTCCAGATTGTCGGCCAAGCGCAGCGCTTCCGGAATGCTCGATGCGCCCGAACGGCGAATTTGGTCTTGGGTGATGACTTGAATCGCAGCCGCCGCTCGACCATAGGGCTCCGGCTGTTTTGAGACGGAGGTCACATCCAGATTCATCAATTCCTCGATGCTCATCTGCTTGAGGGCACCGATGGACAAGCCGTCGCTCTCGGCAGCGCCCAGGGCATCGCGACCCATAAGTCCGCAGATCGCGACCAGAAGCAGGCATATAGGCATGCGCCGAACTTCGAATATCCCCCCCCATCGATCCATCGCTACAACTCCTCCTTGTTCCCCCGCTCCGTGTCCCATTGCCTATCTTTGGTATCGGCGCGAAACCACACGGATTAATAGCACAACGGGGGCCCGATAAATAATCGGGTGACAGAAGGCCCCGTTAGGGGATTCCCTCATTGGGGGCCGGAAATCGCAAAAAAGGGAGGATTTTGTAGCCAAAACGTGCAGTGAGACCTCGATCGCCGCTAAATATTCTGGGATTCTATTTCCAAATTCCAAATCATGGCCCGAGGACATTTGTGATCACAGGAAGCGTGGAGCGGTAGCGATGGAGACGCCCCTTCGTCTGCTGTTGATCGAGGACGTGCCGGCCGAGGCGGAATTGGTGGCGCGCGAGTTCGTCCGTTATGGAATTGACTGCGATTGGCGTCGAGTCGACACCGAGCAGGGGCTACTTCAGCAAATCGAGACTCATCGACCGCATGTCATCGTGTCGGACTTCTCGCTGCCGCGCTTTGACGGCCTGTCGGCACTTCGGATAGCCCAGGCGCACGCACCGGAGGTGCCGTTCCTATTTCTATCAGGCACCATCGGCGAGGAAACGGCGATCGAGTCGCTGCGCAGCGGTGCGATGGACTATTTGCTGAAGAACAACATCGCGCGGCTGGTACCTGCCGTTCAGCGGGTTCGGCGGGAGATGCAGTCGCGGACGGAGCGTCGACGCACCACCCAGCAGTTGCGCGACATCATAGCCACCTCGCAGGACTGGATTTGGGAACTCGACGCGGCCAACAAGATCGTGTTCACGAGTCCGTCAGCCGTGCAAATCCTGGGCCGCTCCCTGGAGTCGATGCGGCATGAAGACTTCATGAGTTTGGTCGCCCCCGATGATCGCGACGCCGTCGCATCGAGTCTCAGCGAGCTGCGCGCGAAAAGCACCGCGGTCCGATTTCTCGCACGCTTTCTGCGTGACAGCTTAAGCCCCGGCTGGCTCGAGACGCGCGCGTTGGCGCGTCTGGATGCGAAGGGAACCGTCATCGGTATTCGCGGGTCGAGCCGCGACGTGACCGAGCAACAAGAACAGCAGGCTCGTATTCTTCACCTGAAACGCGTTCTTCAGATGGTCAGCGGCGTGAATGGCGCCCTGGTTCGTCTTCGCGACCGCGATTCGCTGCTGGGGGAAACCTGCCGTTTGGCGATAAATGTGGGCGAGTACTTGTTGGCGACCGTCTGGTTGATCGACGCCGGCGGCGCAGTTCGTTCCGTGGTAACGGCCGGTGAGTGCGAGGCAGAATTTGTCGGCGTCGGCATGCCGTTGACCGACGCCGATGGCGCAGACTCGAGCCTGATGGCGAAGGCGATTCGGACGCAACAGGCAACGGTTGCTCCCGACATCATGGATCCCACCGCTCCGGTGCGGCACCGTGAGACCTTGCGGGCGGCCGGCATTCGCGGACTCGTTGCGCTGCCGCTTCTCGTCGACGGGACTTCCGTCGGTGCGCTGGTGCTCGGTACCGGGTCAGCGAACCAGATGGATGACGGCGAGCTTAATTTATTGCGCGAGGTCGCAGCCAACCTTTCCTTCGCGCTGCAATATCTGCAGCGAGAGGACGCGGTGCACTTCCTGTCTTACTTCGATGCGCTGACGGGGCTCGCCAAACGACGACTGTTTTGTGACCGCCTCGGCCGCCGCCTCGCTTCGCGGGTGGGTCCGGAAATACGGCCCGCCGTGGTGGTTTTCGATATTGAACGCCTTGGCGTCGTCAATGATTCAGCCGGGCGGCACGTGGGCGATGCCTTGCTGCAGCATGTCTCCGATCGGCTGCGGCAACAGGTGGCTGAAACCGACGATCTCGCTCACTTGGGCGGAGGCACCTTCTGTGTTTCGCTGCCTCTGCTGGGATCCGCGGACCATGCGGTCGCACGACTGCACGAGCGCATCGCGGCGCTGTTCGCCCGGCCGTTCGAGATCGAAGGCCACACGATCCGGGCAGTCGCCCGCGCCGGCATCGCGCGCTATCCGGAAGATGGCGAACACGCGCCGGAGCTGATCGAGAATGCTGAAGCGGCTCTGAAAAGCGCCAAGTCGGCCGGGGAACGCTTTCTTCCGTATCGCCTACAGATGCAGCGCGGGCAGGACAAGCGACTGGACTTGGAAACGCGGCTGAGAGCCGCGCTCGAAGAGCGTCAGTTCCTGCTCCATTATCAACCCAAAGTGGATATTGGCAGCGGCGAGTTGGTTGGTTTAGAGGCCTTGATTCGTTGGCAAGATCCGGCGCGAGGACTGATAGCGCCCTCCGAATTTCTGCCCGTCCTCGAGGCGACGCAAATGATCGTCGAGGTCGGTGAATGGGTGCTCGACCAGGCGCTGGAGGATGTCCGCCGATGGTTCGATGCCGGTCTGCAGACTCGGGTCGCCATCAATGTGTCGCCGTGGCAGCTGCGGCGTGGCGACTTTGCCGACCGCGTGCTCGCGCGTCTGAACGGGCGGGAGTCCTTTCCGGGCGGCCTCGATCTGGAAATTACCGAAAGTGCGTTGCTGCAAGATCCTGACGAAACGACGCGCAAGCTCGAGCTGTTGCGGGTATCCGGCGTCGGTATCGCGATCGATGACTTCGGCACCGGGTACTCGTCGCTCAGCCGGCTGTCCATGCTGCCCGTCGATACGCTCAAAATCGATCGGTCGTTTACCAGCGGTCTTCCAGACAATGAAGTCTCACTGGCGCTCGTCTCCACCATTATTGCGCTGGCGCGCACATTCCGGCTCGTGACGGTCGCGGAGGGCGTCGAAACGGCGGGCCAACTCGAGACTTTGCGCAAACTGGGGTGTGAGCAGTCCCAGGGGTACCTGCACGGCAAGCCGCAAGCCTATGAAGAAATTACCCGTGGCCTCATCGAGGCGCGTTCGAGGACGACCCTCGCCGCGCCTTCGCTCCATAACGCCAAGCAAAATCAGTAATAAGGCGGATTTGAAACGGCTCACCGCCGCAGCAAACTCCCGCTCTGTGGGATAAAACCGACACGATTTGTGCCCGAAGTACCGGCAGTTCAAGCGGGCCCGGATTCGTATACTCGGCGGACTTCGGCATTCCAGTGAAAATTAACAATGCTGAGTCTCCAAGACGTACCTGTAGGCGTACTCGCAGCCGTCGCAATAGCCGGCGTGCTGCTGATGCGCGGTGCTTATCGTCGTAGGAAAGGCAAGGGACTCGATCTGTGCTCCGAAGTACGCAAAGAGCACGAATCTCTGCGCGTGGCTGTGGCG
>Ga0137413_10000610_pt1 | contig 12403 bp, 9 predicted proteins | sample CZODoug2_1_16fun_FD_108280 | JGI IMG/M metagenome (GOLD analysis project Ga0137413, IMG submission 108280) | Vadose zone soil fungal communities from Angelo Coast Range Reserve, California, USA - CZODoug2_1_16fungal (Illumina Assembly) | ecosystem: Environmental > Terrestrial > Soil > Vadose... | reverse complement strand
TGGCTGCGCGGCTTCCTGCGCTCCTTCGCCGCCACCGGACGCACCGTGCTGGTCTCCAGCCACCAGCTGGCCGAGATCGCCCAGACCGTGGACCAGGTGGTGATCATCAGCCAGGGCAGCCGGGTGTTCGAGGGACGGCTGGACCAGCTGCGCGGGGAAACCCTGGAGCGGGTGCACGTGCGCTGCTCGGACCCGGCCCGGCTGGCCACCGCGCTGGCCGAGCGGGGTGTCACCGACATCGTCTCCACCCCCGACGACGGGCTGACCGTCACTGGCGCGACGGCCACCACGGTCGGCGACGTGGCGCTGGCGGCCGGGGTGGCCATCTACGGGATGGTGCCCGAGCGCACCGACCTCGAGCAGCGGTTCCTGGCCCTGACCGCCGGCCAGTTCCAGGGCCACCAGGCGTTCGGCCAGCCCGGCTTCCTGCCGGTGCCGCCCGGCGCGATCGGCGCTCCGGCGCCACCCCCGCCACCGAACCAGGAAGGACCGAGGTGATGTCGGCTCCCGCACCCGCTCCCGGCGCCGCCCGGCGCGACGGCGCCTGGTCCGGGCGAGCGCTGCTCGGCCTGGTCGTCGCCGAGACCCGCAAGACGCTGTCCACCTCGGCCTGGTGGGCGCTGCTGGTGCCGGCCGGGCTGCTCAGCCTGCTGGTCACCCTGATCACCGCCGAGGCCGCCGGGCTGGCGTTCACCGCCTCGCTGGCCCAGGCGCTCGCGCTGGGCTCGTTCGCGGCCAAGTTCGCCGTGGTGTTCGGCGTGGTCTCGGCCACCTCGGAATACCGCCACCGGACCATCACCACCAGCTACCTCACCTCGCCGGGGCGCAACCAGTTGTTGCTCGCCAAGGTGATCGTCGCGGCGGTGGCCGGGGTCGGGTACGGGGCGTTCTGCGCGGTGCTGGGCATGCTCGGCATGTTGCTCGGCGGCGGCACGGTGAACGGCGATGAGCTGGCCACCGTGCTCGAGGTGAGCGCGTCCGCGCTACTGGTGTTCGCGCTGTGGGCGGTGCTCGGCGTCGGGCTGGGCACGCTGATCAACAACCAGTTGGCCGCGATCGTCGGCGTGCTGGTCTACCTGCTGCTGGTGGAGCAGATCATCAGCGGGCTGGCCAGCCTGAGCAACCTCGGCCGGATCGACGACTACCTGCCGGGTGGCTCGGCCTCCGCCGCGCTCACCGGCCTGGCCGAGTCGGGCCCGTTCGGCGGCACATTCGGTGGCCTGGTGCTGCCCTGGTGGTTGGCGCTGCTGATCTTCGCCGGGTACGCCGCCGTGGCGGTGCTGGCCGGGGCGGCCTCGGCACAGCGCCGCGACGTCACCTGAGATGCCCGAGGATCTCGAGCGGCTGGCCGCCGCGCACGGGGTGGCCACCTCCTACCGGGACGGGCGACGCCGGCCGGTGCGGGTCGATCCGGACGTGGTGGTGCGGGTGCTCGGGCTGCTCGAGGTGGACGCGGCCACCCCGGCGGACCGTCGCCGCGAGCTGGCCGCCGACGGTGAGCGCGACCGCGCGGACATCCCACCGCCGACCCTGGCGGTACGGGTCGGCGACCGGCCACGCTCGCTGCCCGGCGCGCGGCTGCTGGTGCCCGAGGACGCCGACGGTGAGCGTCGGGAGCTGCGCGACGAGCTGCCCGGCGATCTGGCCCCCGGCTGGTACCGGCTGATCAGCGAAGGACCAAGGGGCGAGTCGGCGGCCACCGTGGTCGTCGCGCCGCCCCGGCTGCCGGTGGCCCCACCCACCTGGGGCTGGCAGCTGCAGCTTTACGCGCTGCACTCGGCGCGGTCCTGGGGCATCGGCGACCTGGGTGACCTGCGCGAGTTCGTCCGCTGGACCGGGCGGATGCACGGTGCGGGCGCGGTGCTGCTCAACCCGCTGCACGCGCCCGGCCCGACGCACCCGGTGCAGCCCTCGCCGTACACTCCGGCCAGCCGTCGGTTCGCCAACCCGTTGGCGCTGCGCATCGAGGACCTGGCGGCCTACCAGCGGACCGACCCGGCGACCCGGGCCGAGGTGGACGCGCTGCGGGTGGCGCCGCCGGGCACCGACACCGCGGCACGGATCGACCACGACCTGGTCTGGGCGGCCAAGCGGTCCGCGCTGGAGCTGCTCTGGCGCGCCGAGGGTCGACCGGCCCCGGCCGAGCTGCACGGGAATTCCGGCGGGCTGCGCGACTTCGCCACCTGGTCCGCGCTGGCCGAACGGCACGGCGGCCGGTGGTCCCGCTGGCCGGCCGAGCTGCACGACCCGTCCTCCGCCGAGGTGGCCGCCGCCCGAACGGAGCTGGCTCCCCGGGTGGCCTTCCACGCCTGGGTGCAGAGGCAGTGCGCCGAGCAGCTGGCCGCGGTGCGCACCCAGGCCAGGGAATCCGGGATGGCGCTGGGGATGCTGCACGACCTGGCCGTCGGGGTGGACCCGGAGGGCGCGGACGCCTGGGCGCTGGCCGACGTGCTGGCCACCGGGGTCTCGGTGGGCGCGCCGCCGGACGACTTCACCCCGCGCGGGCAGAACTGGGGCCTGCCGCCCTGGCGTCCGGACCGGCTGGCGGCCACCGGGTACGCCGCGTTCCGGGACATGCTGCGCGCGGTGCTGGCGCACGCCGACGGCCTGCGCATCGACCATGTGGCCGGACTGTGGCGGCTGTGGTGGGTGCCGCCCGGCGACTCCCCGGACCGGGGCACCTACGTGCACTACGACGCCGAGGTGATGCTGACGGTGCTCGCGTTGGAAGCACATCGGGCCGGCGCGGTGGTGGTCGGCGAGGACCTGGGCACAGTGGAACCCGAGGTGACCGAGGCGCTGGCCGACCAGGAGATGCTGGGCTGCGCGGTGTCCTGGTTCGCCAGGGACGAGTCCGTCGACCCCCACCCGCTGCTGCCGCCGGCGCGGTGGCCGGAGCGGGCGGCGGCCAGCCTGTCCACCCACGACCTGCCCACCGCGGCCGGGTTCCTGCGCGGCGAGCACGTGCGGGCGCGCGCCGAGCTGGGCCTGCTGGACGACGTGCCGGCCGAGGAGCGCACCGCCGCCGCCGAGCGGTCCGAGCTGCTCGCCCTGCTCCGCGCCGAGCGCCTACTGCCGGCTGACCCCGAACCGGAGCCGACCGAGCGGGAGATCATCCTGGCCATGCACCAGCTGCTCGCCCGCACCCCGTGCCGGCTGAAGCTGATCTCCCCCTACGACGTGCTCGCCGAACCCCGCCAGCCCAACCTGCCCGGCACCGTGAACGAGTACCCCAACTGGCGCCTGCCGCTGCCGGCCACCCTGGACGAACTGCGCGCCGACCCCCGGGTCACCGAAATCACCGCCGCCTTCCAGCCGTGAGTGGTATTGGTCGCTATGGCGACCAATACCACTCACGGGTTCTAGTCCTCGCGCAACAGGGCGACGTCGGAGACCGCCGCGATGTGCTCGGCCATGCCAATCGCGGCGCGGGTGGCGTCGCCGGCGCGGATCGCCTCGGCCACCCGGCGGTGTCCGTCGAGTGATTCCTCGGGGCGCCCTGGCTGCGCGAGCGACTCGATCCTGCTCTCCTTGATCAACTCGGCGATCTCGGTCATCAGCCGGGCGAGCAGTTGGGAGTGCGCCGCGGCGGTCACCGCCGCGTGGAAGCGCTCGTCGCCGACCGCTCCCCGACCGCCTTGGGCCACGTCGCGGGCCATCTCCTCGAGCGCACCGTCGATCGCCGCGAGGTCCGAGGCGGTCCGCCGCACGGCGGCGAGCCCGGCGAGCTTCACCTCGAGTGCTTCGCGCGCCTCGATCACATCGCGGACCCGGTTGCGGCGGGCGTGCAGCGCGGCGAGCACCTGACGCTCGGGTGGGATCTCCAGGATCACCGCTCCGTCGCCGTGCCGGACGTCGATCAGGCCCTGCACCTCCAGCGCGACCAGCGCCTGGCTGACCGATGCGCGGCTGACCGCGAGCTGACTGGCCAGCTCGCGCTCCGGCGGCAGCCGGTCGCCGACCCGCAGGCCCTCCGCCTGGATGTGGTCGAGCAGCCGCTCGACCAGCTGTTCATACAGCCGAGGACGGACGAATGGGCGCAATGCCGCCTCCCGGCCGGACTTGCGGGCTGTCGCCACTGGATCGGTTCCTCCGCGTCAAGGGTTGACACGGAGTATAGGTGACCGATTGGCTAGGCCACTGAGCCACTCGACCAATCCGGCCGATCGGTTCGTCGGGCTCCATGGCGCTCCAGCCGTGGACGGTCAGAGCCGACCTGGAGGGCCACCACCTTGTCCATTCACCTCATCTCCCTGCTCGTGCTTGTCGTCGTGTTCCTCATCGCCACCGTCCGGCCGGTCAACATGGGCGCGTTGGCCCTGGTGGCCGCCTTCGTGGTGGGCACCGCCGTGGCAGGAGAAGAAGCCACCAAGATCCTCGACGGGTTCCCCGGGGACCTGTTCGTGATCCTGGTCGGAGTCACCTATCTGTTCGCCATCGCCAAGCGGAACGGCACGGTGGACTGGCTGGTCGCCACGGCCGTGCGAGCGGTCGGCGGGCGTGTCGGGCTGATCCCCTGGGTCATGTTCGCCGTGTGCGCCGCCATCACGGCGGCGGGTGCGGTCAGCCCGGCCGCGGTGGCCATCATCGCGCCGATCGGCCTCGGCTTCGCCGCGCGGTACCGGATCTCCCCGCTGCTGATGGGAGTCATGGTCGTGCAGGGGGCGTCCGCCGGCAGCTTCTCCCCGATCGGGATCTTCGGCGGGATCGTCAACGGCGTGGTGGACCGCGCTGGCCTGCCCGGCAGCCCTCTGGTGCTGTTCGCCTCCACATTCACGGTGAACCTCCTGCTCGCCGCCGCCGCGTTCGTGCTGTTCGGCGGGCGCTCACTGCTCGGCCGGGAGCGTGTGGTGCTGGGCGCGGAGGCGATCGAAGCATCCCGGCGAGCCACCCACCCGCCGGTCCGACCGCACAGCCTGGTCGGCACCGGTCCGGTGCGACCCGCCGTCGAGCAGCCGGGCTCCGGCACCGCCGGCGTGACCGAGACCGACACCGGGACCCCTGGTCTGCCCCGACTGGGTGTCGAGCAGATCGGCACGCTGGTCGGGTTGCTCGGGCTGGTCGTCGGCGCCCTCGTGTTCAACCTCAACGTCGGGTTCGTCGCGGTGACCGTGGCCGTTCTGCTGACCCTGGCCTACCCGCGGTCCAGCAAGGACGCGGTCAACCAGGTCAGCTGGGGCGCGGTGCTGCTCATCGGCGGCATCGTCACCTACGTTGCCCTGCTGGAGCGCACCGGCACCATCGGCTGGCTCGGCACCAGCGTCGCGGGCATCGGCGCGCCTCTGCTCGCCGCGCTGCTCATCTGCCTGATCGGCGCGGTGGTATCCGCGTTCGCCTCCACGACCGGCATCCTCGGCGCGCTGATCCCGCTCGCCGTCCCCTTCCTGGCCTCCGGCTCCGTCGGTGCGGTCGGCCTCATCGCGGCGCTGTCGATCTCCGCGTCGGTCGTCGACTCCAGCCCGTTCTCCACCAACGGCGCGCTCGTGGTGGCCAACTCACCCGACGACAAACGTGACCGCGTCTTTCGCGGCCTGATGGCCTGGGGGATGGCGCTGGTGGTCATCGCACCGCTGCTCAGCTGGGGCCTGCTGGTCCTGCCCGGCTGGCTGTGACCAGCTCAACAGAAAGGGACGCAACACATGACCGCACCACTCGACGGCCTGCTGGTCGTCGACCTCAGCCGGGCGCTGGCCGGCCCGCACGCCACGATGATGATGGGTGACCTGGGCGCTCGCGTGATCAAGATCGAGGCGCCCGCCGGCGGCGACGACACCCGAGGCTGGGGACCTCCGTTCGTCGGCGTCGCCGGGCAGCGGGAGTCCACCTACTTCCTGTCCGCGAACCGCAACAAGGAGTCGATCGCGCTGGACCTCAAGTCCGAGGCCGGACGCGGTGCGCTCGCCGAGCTGGTTGGTCGGGCCGACGTGCTGGTGGAGAACTTCCGGACCGGCGTGCTGGACCGCCTCGGATTCGGGATCGGGCGGCTGCGCGAGCTCAACCCTCGGCTGGTGGTGCTGTCCATCTCCGGTTTCGGCCACGACGGCCCGGAGGGTGGCCGCGCCGGGTACGACCAGATCGCGCAGGGCGAGGCCGGGCTGATGTCGGTGACCGGCTCCGGCCCGGCGGACCCGCAGCGTGTCGGCGTCCCGATCGCCGACCTGCTGGCCGGCATGTACGGCGCGTACGGCGTGCTCGCCGCGCTGCGCGAGCGCGACCGCACCGGGGCGGGCGCCATTGTGCGGACCTCGCTGCTCGCGGCCGTGATCGGGGTGCACGGATTCCAGGGCACCGCCTACACGGTGGCCGGACAGGTCGGGCGCGCCGGGGGCAACCACCACCCGTCGATATCCCCGTACGGGTTGTTCCGCTGCCGGGGCGGTGCCGTGCAGATCGCCTGTGGCAGCGAGGGCCTGTGGCGGCGGCTGTGCGCCGAGTTCGACCTCGACCCAGAGGCTGACGGGCTGCGTACCAACGGCGACCGGGTGCGCTCCGCCGACCGGGTCCGTGCCCTGGTTGAGGCCGCCTTCGCCGGGGACGACCCCGATCAGCTGCTCGCCCGGCTGGACCGGGCGGGGGTCCCGGCCGGGCGGGTGCGCGGCATCGCCGAGGTCTACGCGTGGCCGCAGACCGCCAGCCAGGGCCTGCTCGTTCCGGTCGAGCACGCCACCCTCGGCCCGCTGACGCTGCCCGGGCCGCCGTTACGATTCTTTGACGGCAACGACCGCGAGCGGCCCCGCCGCGAGCACGCCGCACCACCCGTCCTGGATCAGCACGGACCGGCGCTGCGTGCCGAGTTCGGGCTGGACCTGCCCGCCGCGCCCAGATCGAGAGCCTCGTGAACACACCCACCGCGGCCCGCTCCGCCGAGCTGCTCAGCACCGTCCTCGACCCCGACTCGTTCGTCTCCTGGGACGAGCCGCCGGTCGCGGTGCCCATGGACGCCGGCTACCGCGCCGCGCTCGAGGCCGCCCGGCTCCGGGCCGGCGTGGACGAGGCGGTGGTGACCGGGCAGGGCCGGATCGCCGGGCGGCCGGTCGCGGTCGTCTGCAGCGAGTTTGCCTTCCTGGCCGGGTCGATCGGCGTCGCGGCGTCCGAGCGGATCGTCCGGGCCGTCGAACGGGCCACCGAGGAACGGCTCCCGCTGCTCGCGGCGACCGCGTCCGGCGGCACCCGCATGCAGGAAGGGGCGCTGGCGTTCCTGCGGATGACCTCGATCACCGCCGCGATCGGCGTGCACAAGGCCGCCGGACTGCCCTACCTGGTGTATCTGCGGCACCCCACCACCGGCGGGGTGTTCGCCTCGTGGGGCTCGCTGGGCCACCTCACCGTGGCCGAGCCCGGCGCGCTGATCGGTTTCCTCGGCCCCAAGGTGCACGCCGCGCTGCACGGCGCGCCGTTGCCCGAGGGCGTACAGCGCGCCGAGCACCTGTACACCCACGGGCTGATCGACGCGGTGTTGCCGCCCGACCAGCTGGCCGGGGTGGCCGCGCGGGTGCTCGCCGCCCTGGACCCGCCGGCACCGATCGCCGACAGCGCTCCCGCGCCGGCGTCGGCTGGACCCGTCGCGCCCGAACCGTCGGCCTGGGACGCGATCCGCGCGACCCGGAGATCCGATCGCCCCGGTGTACGCCAACTGCTGCGGGCGGCCGCCTCGGACATGATCCCGCTGGCCGGGTCCGGAGAGGGTGAGCGCGGCGTGGGCCTGGTCTTCGCGGTCGTCCGGTTCGGAGCGGCGTCCTGCGTGCTGCTCGGGCAGGACCGGCAGGCCCAGGCCCGCAACCCGCTGGGACCCGGCGCGCTGCGCACCGCGCGGCGCGGCATGGGGCTGGCCGCCCAGCTCGGGCTGCCGCTGGTCACCGTGATTGACACGCCCGGGGCGGCGCTGAGCGCGGCGGCGGAGGAGGGCGGCCTCGCCGCGGAGATCGCCCGGTGCCTGGCCGACCTTGTTGCGCTCGAGGTGCCGACGGTGTCGGTGCTGCTGGGGCAGGGCACCGGCGGCGCCGCGCTCGCGTTGCTGCCCGCCGACCGGGTGCTCGCCGCACGGCAAGCCTGGCTCGCCCCGCTGCCGCCGGAGGGCGCGGCGGCAATCCTGTATGGCGACCCCACCCGCGCCGCCGAAGTGGCCGCTGCCCAGGGCGTCCGCGCCGGCGACCTGTACCGAGCCGGCGCCGTGGACCACGTGGTACCCGAGCAGCCCGACGCGGCCGATGAACCGGAGGAGTTCTGCCGCCGGGTCGGCGCGGCGGTGGAGTCAGAGGTACTGGCCCTGGCCCGGGTCCCTTCGGCGGAGCGACTGGCCGCGCGCGCCGCCCGGTTGTGCCACCTCGGGCTCTGACCCCTCAGGACCCCCGGCCGGCGCGCGCGGTGAGGTGCGCGCCGGGTTCCCGGGCGCAGCGCAGCGCGACCCGGATGGCGGTGACCGGGTCATCGGCGTGGTAGATCCGTTCGGACGACTCGATACCGTCCAGGAACTCTTGGTAGCGCACCCCGTAACCGAGATAGCCGAGCGGCTCGGCGACGGCCAGCGCGCGCGACGGGTCGGACCCCGGGGCGTGTGCGGTCCACGCCGCCATCCACGCCATGGCCGCCGCCGCCCGCTTCTCCTCGGGCAGGAACTCGACCACCCGCAGCCCGTCCAGCACTGGATTGCCCAGGTAGGCATCGGCGAAGTCCAACACCGCCGGCGGGCGGCCCGGGCTGGCCCGCCAGTTGCCCGGGTGGAAGTCGCCGTGTACCAAGGTGGCCGGCGGCAGGCCACACCCCTCCAGCTCCGGCCAGCGGCGCGCCAGCCGCCAGGCCGCCGCCCGCTCGTCGGCGGACAGCTGGCCGCCGACCGGGCCGTCCAGCAGCGCGCCGACCTCGTCCACCAGCACCGCCGTGCGGCGGTCCCGCAGTCCCGGCGGGAGCGCTCCGGGGACCGAGGCCAGCGCCACCTGGGCGGCCACCCAGCGGTGCACCGCCGCCGCGATGACCTCCGGGCCGGCGTCCCAGCAGTCCTCGCCGGGCAGGTGTTCCAGCAGCATCCGCCGCTCGCCGGCGGCCAGCACCCCCGGCGCCAGGCCCGGGTCCAGCCGGGCGACGGCGGTCAGCACGGCGGCCTCGTCGGCGGCGAACGGCGGGGTGGCTTTCAACCAGGCCGGCCCGAGCGCGGTGGGCAGGCGGAACAGCGCGGCCAGGTTCCAGGTCCGGCGCTGCTCGACCGGGCCGGTCACCGGGCGGCCCATGCCGGCCAGCGCATCGACGGCCCAGTCCAACAGCTCCCGTACGCCGCCGGCAGTGGCCCAGGGCAACCGCAGCGGGTCGAATTCGGTCAGCGTGACCGGGTCGACCGGACTCCGGGACAGCTTCGCCAACCGAACGGGCCGGTGCGCCGCCTCCACGTGGTAGGTGACGTGCCCGTCCCGCGCGCCCTCGCCACCGTCCACCCGGACCAGCCGCAGCACCCAGACCGGCACGCCGAGCACGCCGCGCAGGTGCGCCACCACCGGCTCGACCTCCGACCACCACGGGATCGCCACCGGGAACGGCCCGACCGAGCCCAGGTACTCCCCGCCCGAGGTGAGCAGCGCGGTGACGGTACGGGCCATGCCGCGAGTATGGCCGTTCCCTCGGGACTAATGCACTCGAGCGCCGGCGCGCCAGACCGCCCAGGTGAGCGGCACCCCGGGGCGGTAGGCGAGGTGGGTGACCGAGGGGGCGTCGAGCACGTGCAGGTCGGCGCGGCTGCCCGGACGCAGCACCCCGACGGCGCCCGGACCGGACTCCCGGCGCAGCGCGCGCGCCCCGCCCCAGGTGGCCGCCCGGACCGCCTCGGCCACGCTCATCCGCATCTGCAGTACCGCCGTGGCCACGCAGAACGCCATGGACGAGGTGTACGAGGAGCCAGGGTTGCAGTTCGAGGCGAGCGCCACGGTGGCTCCGGCCTCGAGCAGGGCGCGGGCATCCGGCAGCGGTTGGCGGGTGGACAGGTCGCAGGCCGGCAGCAGCGTGGCCACCGTGTCCGATCCGGCCAGCGCGTCCATGTCGGCGCCGGTCAGGTAGGTGCAGTGGTCCACGCTGGCCGCGCCCAGCTCGACCGCCAGCGTCACACCGGGGCCCGGGCCGAGTTGGTTGCCGTGCACGCGCAACCCGAGCCCGTGCTTCGCGGCGGCGGTGAGCACCGCGCGGGACTGGTCGGCGTCGAACGCGCCGGTTTCGCAGAACACGTCCGCCCAGCGCACGTGCGGTGCCACCGCGTCGAGCATCGGCCCGCACACCAGCTCGACGTATTCGTCGGCGTCCGCCCCTGGTGGCACCAGGTGCGCGCCGAGGAAGGTCACCTCGTCCACCTCGGCGGAAGCCAGCTTCGCGGCGCGTGCCTCGTCGGCCACGGTCAGCCCGTAGCCGGTCTTGGTCTCCAGGTACGTGGTGCCCTGCGCGGCGGCCTCGGCCACGTGCCGGCGCATCGTGGCCGCCAGTTGCTGGTCGCTGGCCGCTCGGGTGGCCTGCACGGTGACCGCGATCCCGCCGGCCCGGTACGGCTCGCCGGCCATCCGCGCGCCGAACTCCGCGGTGCGGTCGCCGGCGAACACCAGGTGCGTGTGGCTGTCCACCCACCCGGGCAGTACCGCCCGGCCGGACACGTCCACCGCGCGGTCGGCGGCCGGCGCCTGGCTGGCCGGCCCGACCCAGGCGATCAGCCCGCCGTCCAGCACCAGCGCCGCCGGCTGGTCTCCGCCGAGTTGGCCCAGCTCCGCATCGTTGGTGGTCAGCTCGCCGATCCCGGTCACCAGCACGCTCTGTCCCGACGACCCGCTAGCCGGCGCGCCCGGGCCCGATAGCTCGCTCACGCCGACCACAGCCCCTCGATCACCCGGGCCAGCTCGCCGCCCACCGAACCGAACGAGCGGTGCACGCCGCTGGACACCACCGTCCGGCCGCCCACCACCACGGAATCAACGTCGGCCGCCGACCCGGCCAGCACCAGCTGGTCCGCCGAGGCTCCGGCGGTACGCGCCGTGTCGGTGCGCAGCGCGACCAGGTCGCAGGGGGCACCGACCGCGATCCGGCCGCCGTCCGGCCAGCCCAGGCTCCGGTGTCCGCGCTCGGTGGCCGCCGCGACGAGCTCGGCCGGGGAGAACCGGCCGCGCTGCCCGGTGCGCAGCCGTTCGCCGTGCTCCAGCGCCCGGGCCTCGACCAGCGGATCGATCACCGCGTGCTGGTCGCTGCCCAGGCTGATGGGGCAGCCCGCGTCGGCCAGTTCGCGGGCCGGCCCGATGCCGTCAGCCAGGTCAGCCTCGGTGGTCGGGCAGAAGCACGCCGTTACGCCCGCCGCGCCGAGCAGCTCGACGTCCTTGTCGGACAGGTGGGTGGCGTGCACGGCGGTGGTCCGAGGACCGAGCAGGCCGGCCCCGCCCAGCAGCTCGGTCGGCGAGCAGCCGTGGAACGCCTGGCAGGCCTCATTCTCCGCCGGCTGCTCGGACAGGTGCACGTGTACCGGCCGGTCCCGGGTCGCGTCGGCGAACCCGGGCAGTGCCTCGGCCGGCACCGCGCGCACCGAGTGCACCGCGGCCCCGACCCGGGCCCCCGGCCGTTCGGCCAGCGCGGACCAGCGCGCCGCCCAGCCGGCCACGTCGCCGTCGCCGAACCGGACCTGCGGGCCGCTCAGCGGCTGGTAGCCGGAACCGTCCAGGCCGCCGGCGAGGTAGCAGGTATCCAGCAGGGTGATCCGGATGCCGGCGTGGGCGGCGGCCGCCAGCAGCGCCTCACCCATCGCGTTCGGGTCCGCGTACCGGCCGCCTCCCGGCGGGTGATGCAGGTAGTGGAACTCCCCGACGACCACAAAACCGGCCAGCGCCATCTCCGCGTACACCAACCCGGCCAGCCGGTGGTAGGTGTCTGGATCCAGCCGCCCGGCCAGCCGGTACATCGCCTCCCGCCAGGTCCAGAAGGTGCCGCCGCCGGCGTGGGTGCGCCCGCGCAGCCCCCGGTGGAAGGCGTGCGAGTGGCCGTTGGCGAAGCCGGGGAACACCACCCCGGGCAACCGGGACGTGCCCTGCGCGGGGTCGACCCCCGGCGCCACCGAGGTGATCACCCCAGCCTCGTCGCACCCCACCGACACCCGCTCGGCCACCCCGCCCGGCAGCCAAGCCCGTTCGCACCAGAACTCGGCCGCTACGGCTACCGACACAGTGACTCCAACACGCGCGCCAGGGCGTCCGCCCCGGCGGTACAGTCCGCCGGTTCGGCGTGCTCCGCCGGAGCATGGCTGATCCCGGTCGGATTGCGGACGAACAGCATCGCGGTGGGCACCCGGGCGGCCAGGATGCCGGCGTCGTGGCCGGCGCCGGTGGGCAGCACGGGAACCGCGCCGCCGGGGCCGCCGAGCTCAGCCGCCAGCCGGTCGCGCAGGGCGGAGTCGAAG
>Ga0137413_10000609_pt1 | contig 12409 bp, 11 predicted proteins | sample CZODoug2_1_16fun_FD_108280 | JGI IMG/M metagenome (GOLD analysis project Ga0137413, IMG submission 108280) | Vadose zone soil fungal communities from Angelo Coast Range Reserve, California, USA - CZODoug2_1_16fungal (Illumina Assembly) | ecosystem: Environmental > Terrestrial > Soil > Vadose... | reverse complement strand
GTGCGTGGTCGTGCGCGCCGCCGCCGCGGCGTCTCGGGTGGGCGGCCCGGGCCAGCCAGGCGTCCCGCAGTAGCGCGGCGCCCGCCAGCACCAGGATGACCGCCCCGGCGGTAAGCAGATACCACTGATTGCCCGGCTTGACGTAGCGCAGGTAAAGATCCGTGGAAGCGATCTTCACCAGCGCGCCGCCGAGCAATACCAGCAGCACGTTCTGGGTGTCCCGGTTCACCGCGCGCCGCCGAGCACCAGCAGGCCCGCCGCCGTGCCACACAGCGTGGCCACCAGCAGCGTCGTCGGCGCGAAGCGGACCGCGAACGCGCGCCCGAAGGTGCCCGACTGCAGCGCGAACAACTTGACGTCCACCGCCGGTCCGACCACCAAGAACACCAGCCGGGGCAGCAGCGGCAGCGCGCCCAGCGAGGCGGCCACGAAGGCATCCGCCTCGCTGCACAGTGCCAGCCCGACGGCAAGCAGTGCCATCACCACGATGCTGAGCACCAGCTGGCCGGCCAGCCCAGCCAGCCAGCTGGGCGGCACCGCGACGTTGAGTACCGCCGAGGTGAGCCCGCCGAGCACCAGGAACCCCCCGGCCGCGACCAGGTCGTGCCGCGCGGTCTCCAGGAATACCCACCACCGGGCGCCGCCGGACCCGGGATGTACCCGCCGCCGGACCCGCTCCGCGATCCACTCCGCGCGGCCGAACCGGCTCCACAGCCAGCCCATCACCACCGCCGTGGCCAGCGACCCGATGAACCGTGCGACCACCATCCCCGGCTCGCCGGGAAACGCCACCGCCGTGGCCACCAGCACCACCGGGTTGATCGCCGGCGCGGCCAGCAGGAAGGTCAACGCGGCGGCGTCCGGCAGGCCCTGGCTGATCAGCCGCCGGGCCACCGGCACGGAGGCGCACTCGCAGCCGGGCAGTACCGCGCCGGCCAGCCCGGCCACCGGCACGGCAAGTCCCGCTCGCCGGGGTAGCAGCCGGCCCAACGCGGCCGGCGAGACGAACGCGGCGATCAGCCCGGAGAGCAGCACTCCGAGCACCAGGAACGGCAGCGCCTGAACGCAGACCGCGACGAACACGGTGGCCGCGATGCGCACCGCCGAGGAGTCCAGCGACTCGGCCAATGGCCGCTGCATCAGCAGTGCGGCGGCCAGCACCGCGCAAAACACCTGCAGGGAAGTGATCCGGAGGCGCCCCAGCCACCGAGGCCGGTCAGCGGATCGGGTCGCCCGAGCGCCCGTGGTTCTGGTACCCGAACCATCGGGGTCGCCACCAGCCCCGGTTCCCGCGTCGGTCCCGATGCCCGGGGCCGAGCTGCCGGCGATGTCGTCGACGCTCGAGTCGCCGGTGGTGTCGGTAGGGGAGGCCACGGCGGACATGCTGCCAGCGCGGGGTGGTCTCCCGAGGCAGATTCGGTGCGTTTCCCTCGGGTCGACCTCAGTTGGCGGAGGCGCGGCGCAGGGTGCGGGCGTACTCGCGGAGCCGGTCCGGGAGCCGGTCGGAGGTGAGCGCGCCGGCCCGCAGCCAGTGGCAGAGTACGGCGGCGTCGGAGGTGTCCCGGATCGGGCCGACCAGCACAGCCGGCCCGGACGGCTGCCGGGAGGGGTGGCATGGCTGCACCACCGCGACCCGGCCGGTGGCCGCCGGCGCGGACGGGCCACACGCCTGGCAGAGCAGCTGACCCAACAGGCAACCGGTGACCACAAGGATCCCGTGCTCGGAGTGCCGAGTGGCGTCGGACAGCACCTGCTCGACCGGGCCCCGGGTGCGGGCCAAGCCGCGCCTGCCGACGGGCACGCCGGGTCGAGCGCCGCACCAGTAGGGCCGGGCGCCGGATGGGTCCGACCGGCCACCGGGTGACTCGGTCCGGTCGGCGGGGTGGGCGGTTGGGTGGTCACCGCGGCGGGCGCGGGCGCAGCCTTCGGCCTGGCACAGCACAAGGGTGTAACCGGTCATGGCTCGTTAGCCTAGTCGAGAATGATTGTCGTTTCCATCTATCTAGGACCACGGCGGTCACGGACCAACCCGCGCGCGGTCGCTCCGGAGCACCCAGCCGCGAGACCACCATCACGATCGACATCACGAACGCCGAGCCCTTAACGACAATGCCCACGCACAGCCGTTGAATACCAATTTGTGGGGAGGTGTACGCGCCGTGCACGTGCGACGGTATCAGTGTTCAACGCACCGGGGGCCAACGGCGACCCGAGACGCACCGGTGGCTACATCAATTGAGCACAGCGATCGCTGGTTATGCGTTGTCTGCCCACAGCGAGCCACTCGAGCGCAAGGCATTGGTCGCTATTTCACAACCTAGCGCCGCCTCATTACGCATCGAACGCCTCATTACGCATTGAACGGAGACAGGAAATGCGTCAACGTGCCGTTCTCACCGGCGGAGCGGGTTTTCTCGGGTCCCACCTGGCTGAGCGGCTGCTCGATGCGGAAATCGACGTCGTCTGCGTGGACAACTTCCTGACCGGCTCTCCTGACAACGTCGCGCATCTGCAGGATCGAGAGGGCTTCCAGCTACTGCGCGCGGACGTAACCAACCATCTCGCCATTCCTGGCCCGGTCGACTTCGTGCTGCACTTCGCCTCACCAGCGTCGCCGATCGACTACGCCGAGCATCCGATAAAAACTCTCAAGGTTGGGTCTCTCGGCACGCTCCACACCCTGGGCCTGGCCAGGGAGAAGGGCGCGCGCTTTCTACTGGCCTCGACCTCCGAGACATACGGTGACCCCCTGGTTCACCCTCAGCCGGAGAGCTACTGGGGGAACGTCAACCCGGTCGGTCCCCGAGCTTGCTACGACGAGGCCAAGCGGTTCGCCGAGGCCCTCACGACCTCGTATCGCACCTTCCACGGTGTGAACACAGCGATCATGCGGATCTTCAATACTTATGGCCCCCGGATGCGCGGCAACGACGGCCGGGCCATTCCGACGTTCGTCGGCCAGGCGCTGGCCGGGGAGCCAGTCACCGTGGCCGGCGACGGCAGCCAGACCCGTTCCGTCTGCTATGTGGACGATCTTATCGATGGTGCCTTGAAGCTGCTGTTCTCCGACCTGCATGGGCCGGTCAATATCGGCAATCCGCACGAGCTGTCGATGCTGGACCTGGCGAAATTGGTGATCGAGGTGGCCTCGTCGAACTCGACCATCGAGTTCGTCCCCCGGCCCCAGGACGACCCCAGCATTCGCCGGCCGGACATCACCCTCGCCCGCGGTGAGTTGGGCTGGGAGCCGGAGGTGGACGTCCACGAGGGCCTGGTTCGGACCGTGGACTGGTTCCGCGCGCAGGTGAGCAGCACCCAAGACGCGACCAGGCGTCCGGTTCGACCGTCACCGACCTCCGAGGCGCCCGCCACGCGACAGAAGGTGGCGGTCATCGGCACCAGCTACGTGGGTGCGGTGACTTCGACCTGCCTGGCCTGGCTCGGCCACGAGGTGTGTGGATTGGACCTGGATCCGGCTCGTGCCGGCCAGCTCAGCCGGGGTCAGGTTCCGTTCTACGAGCCCGGGCTGGCCGAGCTGCTCAACACGACACTGGCCACCGACCGGTTACGGTTTACCAACGAGCCCGCCGAGGCACTCTCCGACGCCGACGTGATTTTCCTCTGCGTGGGCACTCCGACCTCGGCGAACGGGACGCCCGATCTCGTCCAGATCGAGGGGGCTCTGCGCACGGTGGCGCCGTACCTGCGCAACGGCAGTGTCGTGGTCAACAAATCGACGGTGCCGGTCGGTTCGGGCAACCTGGCTCGGACCATTCTGGAGGAGGCACTCCTCCAGGGCAGCCAGCCGACATTCCATGTCGTGTCGAACCCCGAGTTTCTGCGCGAGGGCTCGGCGATCGACGACTTCCTGCACCCGGACCGCGTCGTTCTGGGTGGCGAGGAGGTCGGCGTCGGCCCGGTGCGGGCGCTCTATCGCCCTGTTCTCGAGCAGTCCTTCGCCGGCGGACGCCGGAACCGCAAGCCGACGCTGATCACCACAGAGTTGGCGTCCGCTGAAATGATCAAGTACGCGGCGAACGCCTTTCTCGCCACCAAGATCAGCTTTGCCAACGAGATCGCTACCCTCTGTGAGTTCGTCGGCGCAGACGCCCGACAGGTGCTTCCGGCGATCGGTGCCGACCAGCGCATCGGTCCGAACTTCCTGTCCCCCGGCATTGGTTGGGGCGGATCCTGCTTCGGTAAGGACATTGCCGCGCTGGTGGCCACCGGACAGGAATACGGGCACACCCCGACCCTGCTGCGCGCATCGGTAGAAGTGAACGACCTGCAGCGGGCCCGCTCCGTGCACAAGCTGCAGCGCGACCTGCGTGTGCTCAAAGGGCGACGCATCGCCCTCCTCGGGCTGGCCTTCAAACCGGGCACGGACGACCTGCGTGACGCTCCGGCGCTCGACATCGCCCGTCGGCTGCTCGCGGCCGGCAGCGTCGTCTCGGCCTACGACCCGGTGGTGAAGTCACTTCCGGAGGATCTGGCGGCGGTCAGGATCGCCACAGATGCCTACGATGCCGCGCACCGCGTCGACGCCGTAGTGCTGGCAACCGAATGGCCGGAGTTCCTCGACCTGGAGCCGGACGACCTGCGCCGGGCCATGCGCGGTGACCTGCTGCTGGACGGACGCAACTTCCTGCCTGTACAGGACTACGCCGTGGCGGGTGTGCGCGTCGAGGGATTCGGCTGGTGAACACCGACGCACGGCCCGAGCCTGCAGCCAAGGCCCCGACCGACCAACCGTTGGTGACCCAACACGTCTTTGAGCGAGCAAAGGAGACCACCCAGTGACCGTCGCCATCATCACCGGAGCGGCCGGCCTCATCGGATCGGAGGCCGCGCTGCATTTCGGCGGCCTCGGTCTCGACGTTGTCGGCATCGACAACGACATGCGCCGGGTGTTCTTTGGTGCCGACGGCTCGACCGACTGGAACCGTCAGCGCCTGCAAGCTCAGCTCGGGGGTGCGTACACCCACCTCGATCTGGACATCCGCAACCGCGACGCGGTACAGGACGTGTTCACCCGGTATGGCAACGACATCGGTCTGGTGGTGCACACCGCGGCGCAGCCGTCGCACGACTGGGCCGCCGGCGACCCGTTCACCGACTTCGACGTCAACGCGGTAGGTACGTTGAACGTGTTGCAGGCGTGTCGGGTCAGCAGCCCGACCGCGCCATTCATCTTCACCTCTACCAACAAGGTCTACGGCGACCGGCCGAATAGTCTGCCGCTGGTCGAGCGAGACACCCGGTGGGAGATCGCACCCGGGCACACCTATCAGGACGGCATCCGAGAGGACATGTCGATCGACACCTGCCTACACAGCGTGTTCGGCGCCTCCAAGGTCGCCGCGGACGTCATGGTGCAGGAGTACGGACGTTACTTCGACATGCCTACGGCCTGCTTCCGGGGCGGCACACTGACCGGGCCGCAGCACTCCGCTGCCCAGTTGCACGGGTTCCTCGGCTATGTCATGAAATGTGCGATGTCACGCACGCCCTACACGGTCTTCGGCTACGGCGGCAAGCAGGTTCGCGACGCCATCCACTGCGCTGACCTGATCAACGCGTTCGACCGGTTCTGGCGAGCCCCGCGAGTCGCCGAGGTCTACAACATCGGCGGCAGCCGCTTCAGCAACTGCTCGGTCATCGAAGCCATCACGCTTGCTGGGAAGATCACCAGACAGGAGATGGTCTGGAGCTACTCCGAAACCCACCGCACCGGTGACCACATTTGGTGGATCGGCGACAACGGGCGGTTCGCCGAGCACTACCCGGGCTGGCAGTTGGAGCACAATGTGGAGGACATCCTTACGGAGATGTTCGACGCGAACGCCGAGCGATGGTCCACGTGATCGATAAGGCTCATGGAGGGTCCGCGGAAGCCGGGTAAGGAATTGGCTCCAATGCGCTCCCCAATACACGTCCTCGGCGTTCGGGCAACGACTGATGGAATGGTAAAGGAGGCGACCGACGTGCAGACTCCCCACGTGGATCAGAAGGTGGAGGTCGCCGTTCTGGAGACCAACCCGATCGGTCATCGGATGCACTACGTCAGATATTTGGTCGATGCCGTGGGACCCGAGGGTTGCATCGTGCTGACCGGTGGCCGGGTCACCGACTCGGAAGAGTTCACTGAGCACCTGTCCTCGGCCGTCGATATCACAGTGGCGCTACCCGACGTCGACACTCCTCGCGCGGCATTGGGGGCGGCGGTGTCGAAGGCCAAGGCAGCCGGCGCACGTGCATTGATTGTGCCCGATGGCGACTTATACCTGATCCCCCTGCTGCTCCTACTGCTCCGCCATCCACGCCTTCCACTCGAGGTCCGTCTGCTGATAATGCGCACCACGACGATCAACGGCCCGGAGCGCCTGCGGCCCGCCACCATGGTCAAGCCTCTTCTCACCCAGCTGGTGCGGGTGTTCCGTCAGGCGCGGATCATGTTCCTGACCGACGCGCTCGGGGTGGTGCGTGCGCGGCCGGGGTACCCGGGCATACCGGCCGTCAAGGATCCGGTGGAACCCGAGAGTCAGATAGCCCATGACCGACCCGCCTGGCTCCCGCGCAGGCAACCCGGGACTCCGCTGATCGGCGTCTTCGGCGTGATCACTCCTCGGAAGAACCTTCCGCTGCTGGTCAAGGCTATGAGCCTGTGCCCCTCGGCTGTGCTGGTCGTGGGTGGGGCATTGGAACTGGGGACGCGTGAATTCGTCGACTCCGACGAGGATGTACGACGACTCGTTGCCTCGGGGCGACTGGTTATCGCCGACCAACTGTTCAGCGCGGATGAGTTGGCCGCGGCGTTGGCCCACGTCGACCTCGTTGCGGTGTTGCACGACAACGACGCGCCGAGCGCCATCCTCGCGCAGGCCTGTGTCGGCCACACCCCTGTCCTGGTTCCCGCCGGGGGATGGTTGGCCCAGGTGGCTGAGTCCACCGGAGTGGGAGCCACCACGCCGCTGACCGCCGAGGGCGTCGCCGAGGCGATTCAGCGGGTCACCCGACATCGCCAGCGGTATGTCGAGGCGACACGGGTGCATGCGCCGCGGATCAACACCGTGGACTTCGTGGAGAAGCTACTCGGACGATGACACAAAGAGCCCTTTCCGGTAGGTGGCTAGTTGGGCGGCGGTTTCTTCGGCGGCGAAGACTGAGGCGAACTCCTGCACGCTGATCGCCGTGCCGGTGGTCAGCCCGGTGTTCTGCCACACCTCGAACAGTCGCTTCTGCGACGCCGTGGCGGTGCGGGTATGCCCGGCGACCCGGCCCAACCACTCGTCCACCGCCGCGTCCAGCTCGGCCGGCTCCACCACCGCGTTGCACAGCCCGCTGGCCGCGAACCGGGCCACCGGGTAGAGATCGCCGGTGAGGATCATCTCCTTGGCCAGGCTCAGTCCGACGTACTCCGAGAGCAGCGCGGCATCCACCACCGACGGGATGCCCACCTTGATCTCCGGTAGGCCGAACGACGAGCGGGTGGTGGCCAGCCGCAGGTCGCAGGCCAGTGCGAGCTCGAACCCGGCGCCCAGGCAGTACCCGTCCACCGCGCACACGGTGGCCACCGGCGCGGTGCGCACGGCGGCCAACATCTCGCGCAGCTCGGCGATGAACGCCCTGGCCGAATCCGGGGTCAGGTCTTGGAACGAGTCCACGTGCATGCCGGCCGTGAAGGCCCGGTCGCCGGCTCCGGTGAACACCACCGCGCGCACGCCGTCCGGCAGCTGCATGGCGGCGCGCAGCGCGGAGATGTCCGCCGGACGCAGGGCGTTGAGCTTGGCCGGGCGGTCCAGCGTGATGCGCAGGGTGTCACCGGTGCGCGCGACGGCTATGGCGGGCGGCTCGATGGTCGGCACGGGGCCTCCAATTCGGCGAGGGGTAGGGGACGGGATGGAGTGGACCATGCCCGCCGGCGAGTGCACCAAAGTGGACTTTTTTTGAATAGTCGTTCGACGTAATGTCGATTGGAAGGATCACAGAAGACGGGGACTGACAGTGAAGTCAATCTTCTTTCACCTCATGCCGTACCGCGACCTACCGGCGGACTTCGAGTCCAAGTACGAGAGCATCTGGGTCACTCCGCCGAACACCGAGCTGTGCGATCCACAGAAGGTCGCGCAGTACTACCAGTGGAACCTGGACGAGCTGGAGCTGGCCGACCAGCTTGGCTTCGACGGCGTCGGGGTCAACGAACACCACCAGAACGGCTACGGGTTCATGGCCTCGCCGAACCTGATGGCCGCCGCGCTGGCCCGGCGCACCCCGAACAACAGCGCGATCATGGTGCTGGGCAACACCCTGGCGCTCTACGCGCCGGCCACCCGGGTGGCCGAGGAGTTCGCCATGCTGGACGTGCTGTCCAACGGCCGGCTGGCCGCCGGCTTCCCGGTGGGCACCTCGATGGACGTCAACTTCTGCTACGGGGTGACTCCGACGGAGACCCGGCCCCGGTTCCGCGAGGCCGAGGAGCTGATCATCAAGGCCTGGACCCAACCCGGCCCGTTCACCTTCAATGGCAAGTTCAACAAGCTGCGCTATGTGAACCCGTGGCCGCAGCCGCTGCAGAAACCGCACCCGCCGGTCTGGCTGGCCGGTGGCGGCTCGGTGGAGACCTGGGACCTGGCCGCCCGCCGCGACTACACCTACAGCTACCTGAGCTTCTTCGGAGCCAAGTTCGGCAAGAAGCTGATGGACGGCTTCTGGAACCGGATGGACGAGCTCGGGGTGGACCGCAACCCGTACCGGGCCGGCTTCGCCCAGCAGATCTGCGTCTCGGAGACCGACGAGAGCGCGGAGAAGGAGTACCTGGAGCACTGCTCGTACTTCTTCAACAAGTGCCTGCACATCCCGCCCTACTTCTTCGAGGCGCCGGGTTACCGCACCCGCAAGAGCACCGAGTTCGCCATCAGGACCAACCAGCCGGGAGTCATCGCCGCGTCCGCCGCGCTGGAGAAGAACTGGAAGACCCTCAATGAGGAGGGGTTCATCATCGCGGGCAGTCCGGCCACCGTGGCGGACAAACTGATCGAGGCGGCCAAGACGCTGCGGGTGGGCAACCTGCATGCGCTGCTGCAGATCGGCTCCATGCCGCACGAGCTGACCAAGAAGAACATCACGCTGTTCGCCGAGGAGGTCATCCCGAGGATCCGGCACATCTGGGACGACGAGGGCTGGGAGCACAGGTGGTGGCCGAAGGGTGCAGCTAATCGGTCCAAGTCCAGCTCGGCCGCGAGCCAGGCCTGAGGAGGGACGGCATGACCGACACAACTCAACAGACCCCGGGCGCCACCGCCCTGCCGCCGCACGTCACCGAGCGGCTGATTCCGGCGCTGGCCGGCCGGGTGCAGGCCAGGGTGCTGGTGGCCGGCCATGGCGAGCCGGTGCTGTTCCTGCACGGCGCCGGCGGGCTGCTCTGGGACCCGTTCCTGGAGGCGCTGGCCGAGGGGCACACCGTGTACGCGGTCGAACATCCGGGCGCGGACACCGAGTCGTTGGAGCACCTGCCCGGGATCTGGGAGCTGGTGCTGTTCTACGACGAGATCCTGGACGAGCTGGGGCTGGAGCGGGTGGCCGTGGTGGGCCATTCGTTCGGCGGCATGGTCGGTGCGGAGTTGGCCGCGAACAGCCCTAGACGGATTTCCCGCCTGGTGCTGATCGCGCCGATCGGGCTGTGGCGCGACGACGCGCCGATCCCGGACATCGCCGGTGTCCCGGCCGATCGGCTGCCCGAGTTGGTACTGGCCGACCCGAAGAGCCCGCTGGCCGAGCTGCTCACCCCACCGGCCGACGATCCCCAGGCGCTGTTCGAGGCGGCTGTGCGGATGGCCAGCGTGCTGCACTTCATCTGGCCGCTGCCGGACAAGGGTCTGCGCGGCCGGATCCATCGGGTGTTCGCGCCCACCCTGCTGCTGTGGGGGGAGAAGGACGCGCTGGTCTCGCCGGTGTACGCCGAGGAGTTCGCCGGGTTGCTGCGCAGCTCGGAGACGGTACTCATCCCGGACGCCGGGCACCTGCCCCAGCTCGAGCAGCAGCAAGCGACCCGCCAGGCCGTCCTGGACTTCCTCGACCGCCCCTGACCGCCCTCGGCACGCACAGCGGCGGGTTGACCCCGCCGCTACCGTGCGCTGGCATGGACCATACGTATCGAGTCACCGAGATCGTCGGAACCAGCCAGGACGGTGTGGAGGCGGCCATCGGCAACGCCGTCGGCCGCGCGTCCCAGACCCTGCGGAACCTCGACTGGTTCGAGGTCACCGAGATCCGAGGGAAGATCGAAGACGGCGAGGTGAAGTACGTCCAGGTCGGGCTGAAGGTCGGCTTCCGGCTGGAAGACACTCCCTAGCGTCTCGTGTCCGATTTCCTTTGCCGGATCCGGTGATCCAGGCGTCGTCTGGGCGCCGGAGACGGTGAAGAGACTTCGGACACGGGACACTAGCTCATGGGGCTGTCGCGGCCGCGAAGTCGATCAGGGTGGCGTTGACCACCTCGGGGCGCTCCTGTTGGATCCAGTGTCCGGCGCCGTCGATCACCTCGAAGGCGCGCAGGTTCGGCACGAACCGGTGCACCGAGCGAGCCAGCTGGTCCAGGTCGAACGCGGCCACCACTGGGTCACGGTTGCCCACCAGGACCATCGCCGGTGGAGTGATCGGCGCGCCGTGCCACGCGGCGGTCAGCGCCCAGTTCCGGTCTATGTTGCGGTACCAGTTGAGCGGACCGGTGAAGCCCGAGTCGGCGAACGTGCTGACGTAGGTCTGCACGTCGGTCTCGGTCAGCCAGTCGGGCAGCCGCACCGGGTCCGACCAGATGTCGAGGAACTGGGAACCGTTCGGGACCTGCAGCTTGTTGATCTCCGGGTGGTCCCCGGAGATGCCGTAGAGCAGCCGGCGGAACGTCTTGTGCAGGTCGGCCTCGAAGTCCGCCTCGACGCCCGGCGCCTGGAAGTAGAGCTGGTAGTAGTCCGGGCCGTAGCGGGCGCGCAGCGCGGACAACGGAGGTATGCCGCTTCTCCGGCTCGGCGGCACGCTCAGGCCGGCGACCCCGCGCACCTTGTCCGGCCGCAGCAGCGCGGTGTGCCAGGCCACTGGGGAGCCCCAGTCGTGCCCGATGACCGTGGCGGACTGCTCGCCCAGCGCGGAGATCAGCCCGATCACGTCGCCCACCAGGTGCTGCATGGTGTAGTCCGCGACGTCGCTGGGGCTGTCCGTGCCCGGGTAGCCGCGCTGGTTCGGCGCCACCGCGCGGAATCCGGCCTCGGCCAGGCCGCGCAGCTGGTGCCGCCAGGAGTACCAGCACTCCGGGAACCCGTGCAGTAGCAGGACGAGAGGCCCGGTTCCGGCCTCGGCCACCCGCATCCGCAACCCGTTCACCTCGAGGTGTCGGTGCTTGATCTCGATCACCAGCCGACACTACCCAGACCCTGGTGACGCGAGAGGAGCGTGCTGTTAACAGCGGTGGTTAACCCGGCGGCGGGATCCGAGCCAGCTTGCCCAGCAGGGTCACCAGCTGGTCGCGTTCGGTGCGGGTGAGGCGGCCGAGTAGTTCCTCACTCACCTGCTCCACCAGCGGGATCATGGTGTCCAGCAGCTGTTCGCCCTTCGGGGTCAGGTGCAGCGCTCGGCGGCGGCGGTCCTCCGGGTGCACCTCCCGGGTGAGCAGGCCGCGCCGCTCCAGTCGATCCAGCAGGGCGGTGACCGTCGCCTTGTCGGTGCCGGTGAACTGCCCGACGGCGGCCTGGTCGAGGCCGGGCTGGGCCCGCGCGGCGCGCAGCACGGCGTACTGCGGCTTGGTGATCTCTCGCACGCCCGATCCGGTGATGCGCTCCGTCCAACGCGCCCCGTGCTCTTGCAGGACCAGGCGAAACAGGTGGAACACGGAGTCGCGGGGCGATCCAACACTGAGAGCGGTGGCCATCCGGTCATGGTAGTTTGTCAACATATCGTTCGTACGCGAACTATTAATGGAGGAGGCGGTCATGCGACTGGTAGTGGCGATGACCGGGGCCACCGGGGCCGCGCTGGGCGTCCGTCTGCTCGAGGTGCTCCGCGAGCTACCCGAGGTGCAGACCCACCTGGTGCTCTCCGCCTGGGCCCGCTCCACCATCCAGGTGGAGACCGACCGGACGGTGCCCGAGGTGTCCGCCCTGGCCGACCACGTCTACCGGCCCAGTGACCAGTACGCGCCGATCGCCTCGGGCTCGTTCCACACCGACGGCATGGTCGTCATCCCGTGCAGCATGAAGACGCTCGCCGGAATCCGGGTTGGCTACGCGGACGGGCTCGTCGCCAGGGCCGCCGACGTCACGCTCAAGGAGCGGCGGAAGCTGGTGATGGTGGTGCGGGAGACGCCGCTGTCGGAGATCCACCTGGAGAACATGCTGGCGCTGACCCGGATGGGCGCGGTG
>Ga0137413_10000605_pt1 | contig 12439 bp, 12 predicted proteins | sample CZODoug2_1_16fun_FD_108280 | JGI IMG/M metagenome (GOLD analysis project Ga0137413, IMG submission 108280) | Vadose zone soil fungal communities from Angelo Coast Range Reserve, California, USA - CZODoug2_1_16fungal (Illumina Assembly) | ecosystem: Environmental > Terrestrial > Soil > Vadose... | reverse complement strand
TTTTTTTAATATATAACGTGGAATAGTTATCATTTGGAAAGTTAAGACGATTGCTAATTGTTCGGGGCAACCCTTGGGTGTTCGACTCACCTCTATTCCGTCTATTATTTTAATAAAGTAAAATAAAATAAAAATTAATAAATTTTCAGTGTAAAATAAATTTTCAGTGTAAAATAAATTTTCAGTGTAAAATAAATTTTCAGTGTAAAATAAATTTTCAGTTTTAGGTGTTTAGTTGAGATTAGTATTTAATTATAAAAATATAATTATGTTATTAAATAATATTTAATTTTTATTATATTAATTTTTAATAATATAATTTTTTAATATTTAATTAATTATAAAGAGCCGATTATGATAAAGTAGAAGGTTCTAATAGCATTGAATTGGTTGTTTTCTACTAATGCTAAAGAAATAGGAACCCTCTATTTAATTTTCTCTGTTTTTGCTGGTATGATTGGAACAGCTTTTTCTGTTCTTATTAGATTAGAATTAGCTGCACCAGGAGTACAATTCTTACAGGGAGATCACCAACTATTCAATGTAATAATTTCTGCCCATGCGTTCATAATGATTTTCTTTATGGTTAAAGATCTACACAATAATATGGTAACATCAGTAATAAGTCTTAAAAGTAGACAAATTAGTAACGAGGATTTACATAGCAATAAACCTAAAAATAGTAGTAATGAGCCACACAAATACATTAAGATTTACATTGCTAACTTTTTTAAAATTGAATCATTTTTTCATTAATAGCTATTACTAATTGTAGTGTCAATGCTTTAATTATAGTAATTGATTTGTAATTGTTTTTTTTTACAAGAAAGAGCTAATAGGTATCGTTCTTTCCAAGATAGAAGTAATTAAGTATTAGCAGAAAATGTGATAAATCCTAAACTTTCAGGTAAGTATTCGTCTTTTAATGCTTGTGCAGTATCTCTTAAAACAGATCGTGCTACATTTCGATTATATTTACAAGGTAAGTCTACTAAAACTTATTTTCGAAATCAATGAAAACTTTCTTATTTTGATATAAGCAAATAACTATAACTTCTGTTACCATAAATTTTTACGTTAATTGTGTAAATTGGCATAGCCGGGTTATGGGGATAACTTGTAACTTTCTTTTCGCTATTAGCTGGAAACCCCTTAAGATTTATAAACTAGCTCTTAATCTCCGAAATATAATATTTAATTTTGGTAGCTAGAAGCAGTAACATATATAAATATTGGGCAATCAGCAGAAACCAACGAGTATGCTCTTTCTTGACTCTCATAATTTTATTTCAAGTAATGCTAAAATAAATAGCTTTCAACCATATAGTAGATATTTATCAAATACGTAATAGTTGAATTTAGAGAATTAGGAAAACTATCTTTAGTAGTATCTTAAGAGACTATACGCGAAATACCCTCCTATTAAATAAATACAACAGATAAAGGGTAAAGATATAGTCCAGTTCTTTTGGAAACATTAGATGAATCGTATGCCTGGTCTTGTGGGAGGTTTTGGTAACAAAAATTATATATTTAGTTTAATTTATAAAAAAATTTTTGAATTATATTTATTTTATTTATTTTCAAAATGTCAAGAAGATATAAAATTTAATATATTTGAAAATGTAAAATCTTCAAGTAATATCAATACCAATTCTAGTAATTTAAATTATAAACAATTATATCCTAATAAATTAGGTCCTTATTTGGCTGGATTAATAGAAGGTGATGGAACAATAGCTGTTCATGAGTCTAATTCTACAGTTAAAAAATATAGACCTATGATAATTATTGTTTTTAAAAGTGCAGATTTACCTTTAGCTAAATATCTTTGTGATTTAACACAATGTGGTAAAGTTTATATAAAACCTAATAGAGGTTATGTTCTTTGGCAAATTAATGATTTAGTAGGAGTCTTTAAATTAATTTGTATTATAAATGGATATATGCGAACACCTAAGAATGAAGTGTTACATCGAGCTATTAATTGGTATAATAATTATATAATTAAAAATAAAAATAGTAAATTACCTATTACAAATAATATTTTATCTTTAATTTATCCTATAAATTGTTTACCTTTAGATGATTCAGCAATAGATAATAATAATTGGCTATCAGGGTTTACTGATGCTGATGGTAATTTTTCTATAAATATTCATCAACGTAAAAATAAAAATTCTTCTCGTGTTCAACCTTTTTTTCGAATTGAGATAAGACAGAATTATCATAGAAAGGATATAATTACAGGTGAAAATTTAAGTTATTTTTTCATTATGTCAAAAATAGCTAATTATTTTGGTGTTAATTTATATAGTCGAAGTCGTAATATTAATGATAAAGTTTTTTCAAGTTTTATTTTTATGGCTGTGAATCAAAATAGTTTAGATATTACTATTAATTATTTTAATAAATTTCCACTTCTGTCTTCAAAATATTTGGATTACTTAGATTGGTTAAAAATTGTTGAAATTAGAAAAAAAAGTAGTCAAACATCAGTTTATTTAGATTTAGCTACTCAAACGCGTAAAGATTTTAATAAAAATCGTGTTACTTTCTCTTGGAAACATTTGATTAATTGTTATATTGAAAGATAATTTATAAATTTTATTCTATAATTTATTATTTTGTAATTAGTTGCCGTGGTTGATTGTGAAATCTGCCTTATTACGTTACTATCTGCGGGAAACTCCTAAAGTTACCTTATAGAACTAACTGAAAACTTGATTCTACTATATAGAATATGCAAATGTACAGTGGTCTTAATTATTAAGGAAATATTCTTTTTTATATATATATAAAATTAAGTAAAAAATAAAGATAATGGACAATCCGCAGGAAACCAAAATAATTAAAAAATATATTTTATATTTTATTATTGTAGGATCCTCAGAGACTATACGTAACGCGGTTATGTTATTAACCTGAAGATATAGTCCAATCATATTTCGAAAGAGTATGTTTATAAAAATAAATTGAACTATTTATTACCAGTACAATGTGGAGCTCCGGATTTAAATAAAATATTTTATTCAACTTTTCTAAATAATTCTAATAATAATATAAATTATGAAAATAAACAAAATTTTATTAGTGATATAAATAAATTTAATACAGATTCTTCTAAATTAAAAATAGGTTCATATTTAGCTGGTCTATTTGAAGGTGAGGGACATTTATATTTCCCAGAATTATCAAAATTTAAACTAGGAAAATTTTATCCTTATATAGCTATAACTTTTCCAAATAAAGATTATCCTTTAATATGTAAATTACAAGAATTATTTGGAGGTTGTTTACGATTCAAAATTAAAGAAAATGCTATAGTATGAACAATAGGAAGACATTCTGAATTATTAAATTTTATAAAAGTTATAAATGGTTATCTTAGAACGCCTAAAATTGTGAAGTTTAATAATTTAATCAATTGGTTAAATAATGAATTTGATTATAATATACCAATTTATAATATTAATACTGAAGATTTATCTAAAGATGGTTGGTTTTCAGGATTTTTTGATGCTGATGGAGGATTTAAAATTCGTTATACTGAAAAAATTATTAATACTATAACTTCTAAAATTACACGTAAAGGAAGAATAGAAGTTCGTATTGCTCTTGAACAACGAAAACATTTAAATAATCTGCCTTATAGACCAATAATGGAAATGATATTGAAATTTTTTAACATAACAAATGATTTAAATACATCAATACATCAAAATAGAGAATATTGGATTATAGAAGTTACAAGTTTATCAAAATTACAATATTTAATTAATTATTTAAATGAATATCCTTTATTAACAGCTAAACGTAATGATTATAATGATTGGTTAATAGTCTATAATAATATGCTAAATAAAACACATTTAACTGAATCAGGAAAATTAACTATTAAGGAAATTAAAAATAATATGAATAAAAAACGTAAAATTTTTAATTGGGATCATTTAGAATATTTGAACTAAAATATAAGTCCACTTTATAATAACCTTATAAAGATAAAATTGGGTAAATTGCAAGAATCTCTTAACTAATTTAAGATAATTTGCAGCGAAGTCTAATTTAACATATTGTATAAGATAAGTTTATCTTATATAAAATTAGAAACGTTCAACGACTAGAAAATGAGTAGTGTTAACAATAATTTTTCCAAGAAAACCCAACAATAAATAATAATAAATTTATTGATGACATAGTCTAAACTTACTAGTAATAGTAAGAAATTAAAGTTAAATTTTTAATGATAATATAATTGATGGCTTTCCCAAGATTAAATAATATATCTTTCTGGTTATTACCTCCTTCATTAATTTTATTACTTGTTAGTTCATTAGTAGAAAACGGTGCAGGTACAGGATGGACAGTTTTGGTTTCTTTACTATTAATTTTTACAGAATTAGTAAATTTGGATAAGCTGTCATACTATAGTGATATAGTTTTATTAAACCTTACTCGATGCGAAGACATTCTTCTATTAATAAAAGTAAATAATTGCTTATCATTTGATTTAAATGTAAGAAAAAAAGTTATTGACTTGAAGATTATTCGCCTGAATAAAATAATAACACAATATTTTATTATTCATCAGAGACTTAATGTAAGGTATCTTATTTCTAAATTTTCAATGTTAAATATAAATAAAAATTCACTTTCAGAAAATAAAGATATTTTTTATCAATGGTTAGTTGGATTTACTGATGCTGAAGGTACTTTTTCTATTGATCGTAAAAATAATAATTGGTCTTTAATATTTCAAATAGGACAAAGTAATTATAATTTACGAGTTTTACATTTTATTAAAAAACAATTAGGAGTAGGTAACATTATTGTAGAAAAAAATAATAATTTAGCTCAATTTAGAATTCGAGATAGATCTGTATTAGAATTAATTATTTTCCCCATTTTTGATAAATATCCTCTTCTAACAAGTAAATATTTTAATTATATTAAATTTAAAAAAGCTCATGCTATTTTATCTGACAAATCTTTAACTAAACCGGAAAAAGATATTCTTATATTCAATTTGATTAAAACAAATCCACCTCTAGATTATATTTCTCCAGCATGGTCGATTATAAATAATATAGTTTCTAATTATGAAAATGCTTCAAAAATTATAAGTAAATCATGGTTAGTTGGATTTACAGAAGCTGAAGGTAGTTTTTATTTAGTTAATAAATCAAAAAATAGAATAGTTCATGCTTTTGAAATAACTCAGAAATTGGATAAAATTGTATTAATAGGTATTAAACATATTTTACATATTAGTACTAAGGTTCAATTTAAAAATGCAGGTTATTTTTCCATTGTAACAACTAATTCACGTGCTATTGAAAATATTATTCAATACTATAATAATACTATGAAAGGAATGAAATCAGTGGAATATCGAATTTGGGCTAGATCTTATGTTAAAGATAAAGGAAATTTTATATCTTTAAATAAAATCCGTAATCAAATTAGAATTATGAAACAAGTTAAATATAATTTGATTGATATGAAAATTTAATAACAAAAAAATAAGATGAAGGAATAGTCCGATCTCTAGTGAGAATTAGAGCGTGTAATGATAGTATACAATAAATTTTAATAATTTATTTATTTAATTTTTTGATTATGAGATTACCAACAAAAATAAAAAATGTTATCCACCTTTATCAAGTATTCAATCTCATTCAGGTGGTAGTGTAGATTTAGCTATTTTCAGTTTACACTTAGCCGGGGTTTCATCTTTATTGGGAGCAATAAATTTTATAACTACGGTGTTAAATATGAGAACTAATGGTATGAGTTTACATAAATTGCCTTTATTTGTTTGGGCTATTTTTGTTACTGCTATATTATTATTATTATCTTTACCTGTTCTTGCCGGTGAAACTTATTTTTATATTGCGCCGGCTTTAAATTCGGCCATTTGCTGGGAACTGTTAAATTTCAAGTTAACACAATCAGCAGGAAACTTAATAGATTTGAATTTATTAAGGATCTTCAGAGACTATACGCCGGAATCTTTCTTTTGTTTAAATTCTTCTTTCCAAATAAGTTCTTTACCCTGTATTAATTTTAGTAAAAATAAATCTAATTTTAGTAATTATTTAGCTGGATTAATAGAAGGTGATGGAACAATAATAGTACCTAAAACTGAAAGATCAAATAAAGGTAAACTTAATTATCCTTCAATACAATTAGCCTTTAATTTAAAAGATCTACCTTTAGCTTTATTAATTCAACAAAACTTGGGTCACGGTTCATTAAGTCGAAAAAAAGGTGTAAATGCTTATGTTTTAACTATAAATAATTTAGAAGGAATGATCTTAATAGTTAATTTAATAAATGGTAAATTAAGAACACCTAAAATACATTCTTTTTGGAATTTAATTGATTGGTTAAATAATAAATATATTAAACTTAATATTATTAAAAAATCTTTAAATAATAATTCTTTATTAGATAATAGTTGGCTATCTGGATTTATAGAAGCTGAAGGTCAATTTAATGTCAGAAATACAATAAAAATAGGTAATACTAAGGCTAAGGTAGAATGTAAATTTGAATTATCTCAAAGACAAAATGATCATAGAGGTAAAAATAATTTAATTTTTCTTGAGGAAATTGCTAAACTTTTAATTACTTCTGTAAAATCTATTAGAATGAATACACTTCATCCTCAATATAGAATTAGAACAACTAATATTTTAGGTAATATTGAATTAGAAAATTATTTAACCGTTTATCCTCTATTTGGAAGTAAATATTTAGATTGTATAGATTGGTTAAAAGTTTTAAATTTATTTAAAAATGGTGAACATAAAAATAAAATAGGTATAGAAAAACTAAATTATATTAAATTAAATATGAATAATAATAGAACTATTTTTATTTGGGATCATTTACAGAATTTTTACAAATTAGAAAAATAAGATATAGTCCAATCTAATATGTGAATATTAGAGTTCTCACCTTGAATTAAATTTTTATTAATTCTTGAGATAATTTATATTATTATCATGTTCTTTAAGAAAGTGAGACAATACAAATAGCAATTACTATGTTATTAACAGATAGAAATTTTAATACTAGTTTCTATGACCCTGCTGGAGGTGGTGACCCAGTACTTTATCAACATCTTTTCTTAACAAACAATATTTGCGAATTAAGTCTCTCAGTTATACCATTTTTATCACTTAGTTCTAGTAATCGTTCATTTAATTTTTCTTCATTTTATGAAATGTATTCAAAACTTTATCCTAATCGATCAAAACCATCACAATCTTTTTTAGAATGGTTTATAGGTTTTACAGAAGGAGATGCTTCCTTTATAGTAACGAACAAAAGAAGTTTACAATTTGTAATTACTCAAAGTAGTGTAGATGTACAAATTCTTTATTATATTATGAATAATCTAGGATTTGGTAAAGTTATTCAACAATCTAAATCTAATAAAACACATCGGTTTATAGTTCAAGATAGGACACATATTTTTTTAATATGTCTTATTTTTAATGGTAATATGGTATTTTTTACTAGATATTCGAGATTTTTAATTTTTCTTTCAGTATATAATGATTTAGCTTTACGAATGAAATTAGAAATAATTAATCCTATACTAGATACATTACTTCCAAATTTACAAGATCATTGGCTTGCTGGATTTACTGATGCTGAAGGATGTTTTAGTCTATCTTTACTATCTAATAGTATAGGTTATCGTTTAAGATTTTTGATTTGTCAGAAATGGGAAGTAAATAAAAGCGTATTACTACATATTTCTTATATTTTTGGTTTAGGGACAGTTAATCCTCATTCTGCGAAAGATAATTGGGAATTCATAGTAAATGGAGTTAAAAATACTTCTCATATTCTTCCTTACTTTGATACACATGTATTATATTCTAAAAAAAAAGAAAGTTATTATTTATGGAAACAACTTCGAATTCAATTAATAAATGGAGATCATTTGAATAGTGATTCTAGATTAGAAATGGTTAAATTGGCTAAATGTATTAACAAATCGTAATTATTTGTGAATGGGAAAACAGAGAATGGTTTAGCAAAAGCTATGAAGCTAAAGAGGCAGATGTGTAAATAAATTTAACTTTAACAAAAGACCTCTTCATCTATACCCCTTTTTCATCTTCATAGATTGCTTTCAGCTTTTAATAGAAGATGGATATATTACCTTTTATTGAATAATAATGGAATAGAAATAGGGAAAAATAAAGCAAATGCAATAGAAATTCTTTTTATTATTTCAGCATACCATTGTTCTAGTCCCTATCTTAAAAAACCACTATGCAATTCTTAGAAAAAAATACCTTATGGGTTCTCTTAATAAAATTAGTATATATTAATTTAAGAGAAGTGGAAGGATAGGTTTGGCCTGACAGGGCTAAATAACGTCAAATTTTAAATTTTTGTTAGGCTATGCTAGTGTAATTTACGGTTAACAGTTTTCTCAACTAAAGACCGTCGGTCGTCTAAGAGATCGCTACAGACTGGGTCACTGGTGGGTGTCTGAAATGATGCTTAATGTACAGTCGATTCTTTCTTCATAATTAATATTTTATTAATTTGAACACAAGGCTATTAACGAAGCTATGCTAAAACTAAATTTGACCAAGTTAGAGGACAGCTATAGCTGAAATAGTACATGAACTTAATTGCCCTTCCTTACAACGGAATGGGTCCAACTCTAAATTAGTAAAATATAAAGAGTTGTAGAAAGAGATTAAAATTTAAGTTAAGTTTGAAAGAATGGGTTTTTTGGTCAAGGATGGCCCTGTTTAGGAGAGATCTTAAAATTGAATTGCGCTGTATGCTGGAACCTTTTAATGTATCTGGGCACTAATATTATAAGTCTAATCATTGTATTAGCCATTTTAGTTAAAGTAACGGAATTATATATTAGGAATCAGCCGGTAACCAACAGTAGAAGATATTCTTCTTACTTAGTAGGAACCTCAGAGACTACACGCGTAATATCCTTAGATAAAAAGGAAATCCGTTTCAATCAATGGTTAGCAGGTCTAATCGATGGAGATGGATGTTTATTATTAAGTAAATTAGGTTATACTAGTTGTGAAATAACTGTATCTTTAGCCGATGAAAGAATTTTACGTATAATTCAGAATAAATTAGGAGGATCTATAAAAATTCGTTCTGGTGTTAAAACTCTTCGTTGGCGATTACATAATCGTACTGGTATGATAAATTTAATAAACAGAATTAATGGTTATATTCGACATTCAGGTAGATTTATTCAACTTAGTCATGTTTGTGCTGCACTTAATATTCAAGTTTTAAATTCGGATACTTTACATAAAAAACATGGTTGGTTTTCAGGATTTTTTGATGCGGATGGAACAATAAATTATTATTTTAAAGGTAAATATAATTATCCACAATTAACTTTAAATGTTACTAATAAATTATTAGTAGATGTTATTCATTTTAAAAATTATTTTGGAGGTGAAATTTACTTTGATAAATCACATAATGGTTATTACAAGTGGAGTATACAGTCACAAGATTTAATTAATTCTTTTGTTGAATATACTCATATTTGTCCTGTTCAATCTATTAAACGTAATCGTTTATTTTTAGTTAAAGAATATTATCGACTTTTTAGTTTAGATGCATATAAAGCTTTAGAAGGTACAATTTTTAATAAGACTTGGAATAAATTTAATCTAAAATGGAATAAACCTAATCTTTCTTAATTATTTAAGTGATAATGATATAGTCCTTCAGTTTTTATACTGAAAAGCATCCAGAGGTTCATTTTATAAATATAAGCTTCTTAATGTGGCTATTTGCAGGAATAACTTTAGTAAGTTTTAAATACTCCCACTATTTTAAAGTCATAGTAAAAAAGTTAAAACAAAGAAGTCGATCCGCAGGTAATTTTATTAAAATTAGTAATGAATTAACTAATAATTTAATTAATAAAAGAACCTCAGAGACTTTACGCTACAAATCTACAGAATCTGTAAATATAAAAAAAATATCTATTCATGTACCTAAACATTTTAAACCAATAAATGATTCCGATTTTAGTTATTATTTAGCTGGATTAATTGATGGAGATGGTCATTTTTCTAAAGCATTTCAATTGGTTATTGTTTTTAATGAATTAGATGCTTCTTTAGCTTATTTTATAAAAGGTCAAATAGGATACGGAAATGTTTATAAAGTTAAAAATAAAAAAGCTATTATTTTAGTTATTTCTAATCGTGCTGGTTTACTTAAAATTCTTAATTTAATTAATGGTAAAATCAGATCTGAAAACAAATTAAATCAAATAAATAATAATATATTATCTAATCCTTATTTTAAATCATTTCCAGTTTTTAGTCTTAATTCCGATGTCAATTTAAATAATTATTGGTTATCTGGATTTTCTGATGCAGATGCTAGTTTCCAAATCAAACTTATAACTAGAAAAAATAAAACTGAAGTAAGATTAAATTTTCAAATAGATCAAAAAAAAAAAAGATTTGTTAATTTTAATAAAAGACTTTTTAGGTGGAAATATAGGATATAGAAAAAGTCAAGATACTTATTATTATGGATCTACTAGTTTTGGTTCAGCTAAAAATGTTATTAATTATTTTTATTATTTCCAATTACTTTCTTCTAAACATATTAATTATTTAAAATGGAGAAAAGCTTATATTATTATTCAAAATAAAAAACATTTAACTGATTCAGGTGTAGATGAAATAATTAAACTTAAAAAAACAATGAATAGAAATAATTCAGATACAATAGATTAAGAGAAAGTCCTAACAAGAGCGTGAGTTCTTGAGTGATAATATTAAAATAATCTTATTTTAAATAGGATATTTTTTTTATCCAAAATTTAAATTGTTATATTTTAATTATTCCTGGATTTGGAATAGTTAGTCACATAGTATCAACATTTTCAGGTAAACCTATCTTTGGTTATCTTGGTATGGTCTAATAGCTTATAGGCCCTCTAGTTATAAAAAATAAAAATAGTTTTATTTTACACAGAGAAATTTTACTGTATGCTGAGATATTCTTATAAATTTTATTACTTTAATTTTTATTGTAATTAAAATTAAATTTTTATTAAATAATTATTATTATTTTTGTGTAATAATATTTTATTTTTTAATTTTCAGGTCTAATTTTTTTAGACAGAAATTATCAGCAGGCTTATAGCCTCAGAGACTTTACGTAAAAAATTCTTATTTATAAGAATTAAGATATAGTCCAGCTCTATATTAAAATAGAGTTTTGCTTTATAATGTCTTATGTTAATTCAATTATAGTTAAATATAAAAATAAAGTAGCTTTTCTGAAAAACGGATTTTTAGTAATAATACTAAAATATTTAATAAAATAGAATCGAATTGGGTTACTGGTTTCTGTGAGGCAGAAGGTTGCTTTAGTGTTATTGTCACGAGAAGATCTAATTTAAATTGGCGTACAATAGTAAGTTTTGAGATTAATTTACACATTAAAGATATTGAAATTTTATATCAAATAAAAGAATTTTTCGATGTTGGTTTAGTTACAATTAGACCAAAAAAGTTTAAATGTGTATATAGAGTTACAAAAATTGAAGATTTATTTAATGTTATTATACCACATTTTTCCGCATATTCTTTAATTACTAAAAAATATTCTGATTTTGTATTATGGTCTAAAGTAGTAAAATTAATGCATAAAAAACAGCATCTGAATTCAGCTGGATTTCAAACTATTCTAACTTATTATGTTTCTATTAATAGAGGTTTATCGTCTTCTGTTTTAAATATATTCCCTAATATAGTTGGTGTAGATAAAATTAATGTTAATTTACCAGATAATTTAAATCCTAATTGGGTATCTGGATTTACAGCTGGAGATGGTGTATTTTTTATTGGTATACGACAAGTTACGAATCAAGTTTATTTTAGATTTCATATTACTCAACATTCACGAGATAGTTTATTAATGAAAAAACTCATTTTGTTTTTTGGTTGTGGTAATGTAAATATACGATTAAATAATGACCGATGTGATTTCTATGTACAAGATTTTATTAAAATTTGTGAAATTATTATACCTCATTTTAATAGATATCCTCTTTATAATATTAAATTTTTAGATTTTTCAGATTTTAAAAATGCTGCTGAATTATTTAAATTATCTGGTAGCAAAAATATTAAAGCTATCAAAAATATTTAACATAATATGAATTCTAAACGTAAACAAAAGTAAACTTTTTTTCTTAATTAAATTTTATTTTATTTTATTTAATTTATATGAGTTGTTATGCTATGTTCTCAATCGGTATCTTAGGATTCTTAGTATGGTCTCACCACATGTTCTCTGTTGGAATGGATGTGGATACAAGAGCTTACTTTACCGCGGCTACAATGGTAATTGCGGTTCCAACTGGAATTAAAATCTTTTCATGGTT
>Ga0137413_10000604_pt1 | contig 12441 bp, 12 predicted proteins | sample CZODoug2_1_16fun_FD_108280 | JGI IMG/M metagenome (GOLD analysis project Ga0137413, IMG submission 108280) | Vadose zone soil fungal communities from Angelo Coast Range Reserve, California, USA - CZODoug2_1_16fungal (Illumina Assembly) | ecosystem: Environmental > Terrestrial > Soil > Vadose... | reverse complement strand
TCTCCGCTCCGCGACGTCGGTTCTGCCGATCGCAATCCGCCGAACGGAGTCTTCATACCCTTGATCGCTTCCCACACAAGCGTTCAACAGACCTCGGCGACAGACCGCCGACGCCAAAATCCCCATAGCGTCTGACGCGCGGCCTCACTCAACCTCCCGCGGTTTCCTCCCTTGGAGGTTTGCGTACGCCGGCCCCGGTATGTGCCGCGCCACCTTCAGGGGCCCGCCATCCGCAAACCTTCACAATAGACGACATTGGACGCTTGGCTGAAATGAAAGAGGCCGCCGACTGAGGCGGCCTCCGCAGGCCTCAATCAGGCCATTAAGTCGGTGATCCGCATAATTGCGAGTGCACCGCTCACATTGGACGCCTGCTCTTTCGTGTTCTTGTTGCAGGTCCAGACGAAGTTCTTTTTGGCCGTAAACGTTTTCTCTTCCTGCTCGATCCGAAGCTCCCCTTCGGTGATATGACAGACCATGGCATTCTCCATCGGCGGACCCATGGTCTTCGATCCCGGCTGCATAATGATGTCACGTAGCTGGACGGTCTTAAAACCAGGGATGATCGCTGGTGTCTCGCTATAAACGCGCACCGCAACGCCGGGCCACGGCGTCGTGTCCTTGCCGGCGATGTCCGTAGTTTGCGATGCCGCTGGCTTCGCCATGGCCGCCGAAGCGGCTGCCAACCCTAGTGCCACTGCTGACCTTCGATTTATTTTTCGCATTGACCGTCTCCTCACGTTAAGGCCCACGAGGCCGCGAAGTTAGTTCTTCAAATAGCCGACATAATAGATGCCGATGACGTTGTTGCTTGCATCGCGGATTGGTTCATAGCCAGTGACGTAAGGCTTGCCCAGGATATCGGCCTCTCCGAAATAGCTTTCGCCCTTCGCAATAGCCGCGATCGCTTTGCCCTTCGGGTCGAGAATCGTGCCTATCGCCCGCGAACCGTCATCCTTCTTAACATTCGTTGCCACGCGGATGAACTCGTCGCCGCTCTTAACAAAGATTGTGGCTGTTCCACCCGCTTCCTTCTGGACCTCGTCAACCAGCATGAAGTTGTTATTCATCTTGGTCGCTCCAAAATGTAAGGCGGGAAGAGCCTTGCCGGCGACTGCCTCCTCCCCATTAACAGTGGGTGCACCCAGCGTCGCAGCCTTCGACTTGAGAAGTAGCATCGCAGCCTGCACATCCTCGGCAGGTCCAGCGAATACTCGTGCGGGGAACTGAATCAGAAAACCCGCAGCGAAGGCCAATACTACAGTGCGAGCATGCACTTCTTCATGGTTACCTCCCATTGGCCTCACAGCATCTCGATGTGAAGACTATCGGGCGAGGAGGCCTATTGCGGCGATCGTTCAAGAAGTGGGTGCCCTTTTCGCGTGCTTGTCAACCGATGCACGGCCACGCGAGAAGATCAGTGGGCATGACCGCTGATCCACCTGCTGCTCACGGGCTGCAAGAAGGACTGTTTTAGCGAGCTTTCTAGGAATCTCGGTCAGGGGTGCTGCCGCGTTTGCCTCCGAGAGCTATCTCTCGGATGCAGAATAGGTCGATTTGTCGCAACCACTGTTTGGCTTACATCGGGGCACAAACGCGATCAGGCTCGATGTCTGAGTTGAGTCAATCGCGTCGGTTTGGCGCTCGGTTGCAAACTTCCGGTCTGCCCCTATGAACCGACATTTGGCTACACCGCGTCAACGGAAGCGATGGGCCAGGAGCGCCATACGAGGTCATTGCATGAGTATTGGATGATCGCGTCTAGAACTCGCGCCTTCGGCATTCGTCATCCTTGCGCAGAGCGAATTCAATCTCGTCGGCAGCCCTCTGTACGGCGTCGCCCTCAAACGCGATCGCCGTCCCTAGCCCGAGCGCGCCTGCTTGAATCGTTCATTCGTCATCACGAGCTGCATTTCGTTATCGGCATTGTTCCTCTTCATGTGTCTCGGAGGCTCATTACCGCGATGCCATGCGGACCATCCGCGCTAAACGCGCGAGAGCCGCCGGGATGCCCCCAGCGGCTCGCGCGTTGCGTAGCGATGTGGTGCGACGCGCAGCGTCGCGTGGTGGAACGTTGCGATGCGCCGAGGCGCGCCGCGTTGCCTTACCGTGATGTCGATAAGTCCTACGCGTCTCACTATCCGACCTTCTGTGCCGATGAAGTGTCGCCGTATCCGATGTTATGGAAGAAGTGGGCCTGTCGCATGGTGGCTGCTCGTCCTACCATCGGCACTCCTCAGACATACGGAGTACCCCATCGCTCTACCATTAGGGTTTCGAACCTAAGCTCGATCGACGAGCCCCGTCGGGGGCCGCGCAGGCGAAATTATGCTCTTCAGCCGAGTTGACCAATTGCGGAAGGACGCCCGGATAAAGCTGTAAACTTGGGCATCTTCTAGAGGAAGTAGCCGTGGCCGAGTCGGCAATCAATAACGACCACCATCGCGCTTCTGTTGCGTGAGCCACTCCGATAAGGTCTTTGATGCTGAAGTCCTGCGATTTAATTGGTTCGGCGTTGCTTTGGGATTGTTCCGGATACCTTTCTCCGGGCATTTTCGGAGAAGTTGCGCTGATTCCGTTTCCATGACTGCCAGTGAAGCAATTGCTAGTTTCTCAGCAGCCTCCTTTTCGAGACGCAGTTTTTTCAAGCGCGCCATGTTGTCGCGCTCTGCTTGTGCTTCAGCGCTGTGGGGTAAAAGCGTCTTTTGATGAGCAATCTCGGCCGAGACCAAGAACCCGATGATTGTTTTTTCGCCAAGAGCCTTGCAGGCTTCGAACCGGTGCAGTCCCTCGACGAGAATGAAGCGGTCTTCGTCGGGCCGAACGACAATGGGAGCTTGTTGTCCGATTTCCAAAATACTTTCCGCGATTTCTTGAACGAGCTCAGGCTTGAGAGCTTTCTTTCTCTTCACGGGAACGTAAATCTTGGCGATTGGGAAGCTTTCCGGTTTGGGCATAGCTTGTACTCCGTAGCGACTGAGCCCCATCCAAACCACCTGGCGCTGGTGGCAGGATTTTATGGATGAAGCGCTCTAGCGCCAAGGCAATTTCTTCGAGCCGGCCAGGATGGTCATATACTCCTCCCGCTAGCCTAGGGGGGATCGGCGGGGGTAGCATTCGGTTCGGACGACTCTATTTTGGGGCGGACGATCATGGCGGCCCCATCTGGCGCGTCACGGGCGAGCGGCAGAGCAGAGCAGCCCGCGACCGATAATCCGCTGCCTTCTCAGTACATGAGGCACGTATCGGCCGTGTCGGCTTTGCGCCAAAATAGCCGTTCGCCAATCAGTTGTTACGGAAGAAGTCGGTCAATGGCGTACGTAGGGCCACGAGAGGCGGCGCCGTCTGCAGTCGCGAGCGCCATCACCCCGCTCCTAACCAAGCACCTTTCTATTTAAACTTCAGGAGGTGACGGAGGGCGAGAAGAGGTTCGGTAAGAACATCGACACCCCGCCACGACTGCTTACCCAAGGTCTATGTGATCCGGTCCGCAGGCAGCCATCGCGAATTGTGTATCAGATAATAGCCTATTGCGTCCTCAGGGCCCCGAACAGGGCGAAGTCGGCGAACTGCAGCGTCAAATTGCCTGTTGTAAGGATCGGCTTCTCTACCCAATTTACCGTCAAAGAAGCCGCGGTAGTGCCGGCAGATTTGAGCAACGTAGTCCGTTGTTGCTACGTCGTACATCGCCTCGTCGTCAGCAAGACTGACATTCATGTTGTCAGATTCGGTTCGGATCACTCGCGCAATATTAGATCCATCAAAATAAACTTTGATCCCTGATATCTGAAGGAAATCGCCATGCCCCTCGGCTCCTCCCCGCGTGCTCAATTCCAGACTCTTTTTGAAAATACTCCATAGTTCCCGTCCCGAAAGAGCATAGACAAGGATTTTGTTGTCGAAGAACAAAAGGTCGCAGATCGTCCTTTGGGATATCGGCTCGCCAGCTTCGAAAACTCGATCGGCACGCAACGACCCCGCATTTAGTAATCCTATAGGCGCTAATTCCTGACCCCTGACATCGAAGCGAACGGCGTCGGCGGAAAAATTTCCAAGATTCGTAGAACGCTTGCGCACGTGCGCGTCTCTGCCGTCGAACGGCAGCGGAAGCGTAACAATTGCTTCGCGTGTTCCCACGTTGGCTCGATCCCACTTCCGTTCCCAGTGATTGATTCTCGATCGCGCATGTCCATATTCCGGTATTCCATCGACGAACGCCCCAGCAGAAGTTTCCATTGCGAAGCTGAACACGCCGATTTCATAGTCACCGACTGTCACAATTCCCGATCGAAGCCGCGTGTCGTCAATGAACGTTTTGCGCGACTGAGCGTTCGGCAGGAGGGGACCGGCGGGCTGTCCAAGCAAATTTCTCACTTCTTGCGAGGCCGCGGCAGCTGCCCGTTGCGTCAACGTATCAAATACCCTGTTCAGTACCCTCGAGCGAATGTCCAACCACAATCGTTCGTGATCCTGCGGCATGAGCGGCGCCGAGTTTGGCTCTCGGCGACGATGAAGAAGAACATTGAACCTCACAAGGCGAGCGTTGGAAGTCGCTTTTACGACCAATGGGCGCATTTGATCGATGACGTACTCTTCGTCGTGATCATGTCCGCCCATGATGAGAAGCAGCTCCGGGCAAGCTCGGGCTAGCCGGACGTCGTCAGCAGCGTCTTGGTGAGTTAGTGCGATAAATATGGGATGAGCGGCGCGATCTTTTAGGACAGGAATTTCTTCGTATGCCCGACGAATGACTTCTTGAGCCGCGGTTATGGAATCGGTTGTTTCTCCGTATCCACGATACTGATCCTCAAGAGTTATGCCTAGGAGCACCACCACGAGATCGTCTCGCACATGGAACGTTTGATACGGTCTTAACTTCTCGGCTTGGCTAGCAATCGCCGTGAGCTCAGGCGATGAAGGAGAGAAATTGGCACACAACCAAGTGAAATTGGATTGTGCGATATTGCGAGCCAATGTCGCGGCCGTCAGCGGCGGTTGTTCGAACTCGTGGTTGCCGAATGTAACGAAGTCGACACCGAGGCTATTGAATATGTCGACCATGTGCTCACCTCTCGTTAGCTTTCCGAGGCAAGACGGGGCCAAAAAGTCGCCGGGGACGCAGAATGTGATTTGGTTCGGCAGATGTTGTCGAAGGCGCCGAACCGCGGAGGCTACTCGTGGAAGGATAAGTCCCTCCGGTCTAGCGTACTTGGGACGCGAATCGAGGAAATAGACGTCATTAATCTGTACGAAGACGTGAAACTCAAAACCTCCAACGGTTAATTTACGCGCGCTTGAGCTGACGTTCGGCCTAGATGCGCTCGATTTCAACTTTGTATCTCGAGGAGATCGCCGTCCCGCTTTGGTTGCCATGCCCGTCTCTTCCTACGCTCCGAAAATCGAAAGGTCTGTACAAGATAGATCGCAGATGCCCAATAAACAAATTCTGCACACGAAACACCCTTGAACAGCTAGCAGTGTAGCACTGTTGAGCACTATTGCGAACGAGCGCTCCATGTGGCGGGCGCGAACATAACCTGTACGACGCATAGCTGTCATTACAGTGACCAGCTTGGTCCGGAAGCTCCATTCGATGAGACAACGCGGCATTCCCGTATTAGGCGTTATGGAACGGGTAGGTTCGAATCCCTCGCACGATTATCGATTCCGAGATCAGACCTTATAGAACGATGACCTCTGCGCTCGCCTCAAAGTCAGAATGACTCAGTCTGAGCAAATGCCTTCCGGGGCACGCCGGAGAACGGACCTCGCATGGCGAAGTTGGTGTGTCGCAAAAGTGCCAAAATGCGAAATACTCTGTGCGAGCAGATATTTTCCGCTTCTCCTCCAAGCTCAGACGCGGTGGGGACTTCGCATTTGTGCCAACAACGGAAGTCACGCCTTGTGCGATCGCCTCCTCGGCGCGAGCTAAATGCTGGCATGTCGACGCCGATGGCCTGCGTGGTCTTCATATTGATAATTAAACTTTTCAGGCTGTCGTACAGGAAGCGCGCGAGCTCTCCCCCCTCAAAAAATGCGATCGGCATGGCTGCGGTGCGCAGAAAACTCCCAGCCAAGTCCGGCCAGCGGCCATCCTTAGCGGCCGCTTTGAGCGTGACTTCATCTCAAATCATCCATGGAATGTGAATCAGATCACAGGCGCAATAACGCAGCCGCCGTATCCTTGCAGGCAGATTTTGCTTCCCGCACGCTAGAGGGCGATGGTCAGGCATTTTCTTTAATAACATCATAGTGAACGGAGGGACTGTCCGATGTTTGCGCAAAATATTCTTACGATGAGCCAGGTCCAGAAGATATTGGTGGACGGTCAGGTCGAAATCGTAACACAAGACGCAGTGATTCAGCCCGGTGCACACTTGTTCGCCGATCAAGAGGCGCTCAACGCCAACCTCGTTGAGACGTTCGGCGCAAGAAGGCAGCATGGAGGCATCGCCGGGTCACTCTCATGCAAAGGAAAATATTTACGTCGGTCGGTCGACGGCACCCCAACGGTAACATTCGGCAATCCTGTCTTGGATACGATCTCATCAGCCGACGGAACGCTCGCCATCGGTGATCGGACGATCGACCTTATGCCTTTGCGTCCATCGGCAAATACGTCCGGTCGAGTGAGCGGGGCACGTGGTGGTGCAGTGGCCCTCGACGCACCGGACCTGAAATTTAAGGGCATCGTCCACGACGCTGAGAAGTGGGCCTTGGATGATGGATCGTACGTCGAATTCCGCATTCGTAACGGGCGGCTTGGTTTTCAAGCGTGGAGAAACGGTCCTTCGATCTCTGATTTGGGGTTTTGGGACATGGGTGTAGGCATTTCGGTATGGAACACCGCCACCAAGTATGAGGCCGCCTTTGTTGAGGCCATCAACTTCATGAGCGTCGATGTGCCCTGTCAGCCGTTTTTGACGGGCGGCACCGGCCGTACGGTTGACTTCAACGGCGCCCATGTAGACCTTAGCGATTATGGGTTGCTTGCACAGCAGCCCGAGCGGGTTGCCGGTGTGTGCATGGCCCAATGGCATCACAGGCAGTTTGGCGATTTGGTGACAGCGGGCAGCGGGTGCTTGAATTTCTCAAACGCTTTCGGGGCGATCACGTTTCCGCCTGACTGGACCCCGATTGCCACTGTGACCGAATTGAACGGCTATTGGACCGATGGCAGCCCCCGAAATGCTGTCATTTCGGTTTCACGTCGATCCTTCTCGATAGATATGTCCGCCTTTGGCAGGCCTACGGCAACTGGAACGATTGACGATTCTGCTGACATAACGGCAATCTTTCCGGATGATAAAACCTACACAGGTCAACTTGTGAGAAATGCCATTAGGTGGTCCAACGGCTCACAATGGACCAAGGTTGTTAATACTGTATTCGATCTGAATGGCAGTTGGTCAGATGGCAGTCCTTGGATCGCGGTTATTTCGGAAGGACCCGTGAAGCTAACGGTTGATATGTCCGATTTTGATCGGCCCCCAGCGCAGGGGAAGATCCTTGATAGTTCCACGATTACCGTGGCCTTTCCCGATGATCGTGCCCACACCGGCAATCTGATAAGCCCGAGGACGATTAGATGGTCCAACGGTTCAACTTGGACCAAGAAGGGCGTCTAACAAGCCGCTATCGAGTCCGCACCAGGGAGAAATGACCCAGGGGTCGCGTAGCCCGCTCTCCGGGACTTCCGCACTGGGTCATTCGCGTCATTCTCACCGCGCGCCGATCACTTCCGGTCTGCCCTAGAAAGCAGACAATTTCCGAACCAGCCGGCACTTCGCATTTGTGCCATTGCAGACACATCTAAATTTTGGGGCGCAAAATCGGAAGTCCCGCGGCATCGCCCGAAGAGGCCGAGACCTCACCATTCCTTGAAGGTCGGCTCGATACACCCCCCGCAGACCCAAGGAAAGGTCCAATCAGCCGTACGCTTGGCGCTTTCGGGGAGGTACCTGCTCCAGGCATCGGCGCGCACCGGGTTGATTGACTGCCAAATGACGTCAAAGGTCCCAGAAGAATTTATTTTGCCTATCAAGACGGGCTTGGAAAGATGATGATTGGTGTTCATCACAACCTCGACGCCGCTCGGCGCCTTGATTCTCCGTCCGTACATGGCCTGGCGGACCGCATTGACGTCGGTGGTGCCAGCTTGGACAACGGCTTGCGCCCACATCCTGAAGCCAATGAAGGTGGCTTCCATTGGGTCACTCGTGATTTTGTCCCGCTGCTCGTTGAAGTTCGCCCACATCTCGGTGAACGCTTCGTTTTCTGGCGACTTGATAGAATGGAAATAGTTCCAGACCGCCAGGTGCCCGACGGGGAAGATGTCCGCACCGAGCAATTCGCGCTCGCCGACGGAAAAGGCCACGACGGGAATTACGCTGGCGTCCACCTGTTGGGCTACGAGTTCCCTGTAGAGGTACGTATTCGCATCTCCGTTAACGGTTGATATGACCGCCGTCTTTTTTCCCTCCGAACCGATGGCCTTGATCCGCTCGACGATTCCTCGCCATTCGGAATAGCCGAATGGCGTATATATCGTCGTAATGTCGTCTGGCGATACTCCCTCGGCGGTCAGATACGCGCTCAAGATCCGGTTGGTCGTGCGCGGATAGACGTAGTCGGTGCCAAGCAGAACCCATCGGCGAACTTCGCCTCCCTCCTTGCTCATCAGATATCGAACCGCCGGAATTGCCTGCTGATTGGGCGCGGCTCCCGTGTAGAAAATGTTGCGCGAGCTCTCTTCGCCCTCGTATTGCACCGGGTAGAAGAGGAGCCCGTTCAGCTGCTCGAAGATCGGCAGAACGGATTTACGGGAGGCGGAGGTCCAGCAGCCGAACACGACCGCGACTTTTTCCTTCGTGAGCAATTCCCGCGCTTTTTCGGCAAAAGCGTCCCAATCGGACGCCGGATCAACAACGATCGGTTCCAATTTCCGTCCGAGCAGCCCATCTTTCCTGTTCTGGTCGGCTATCAGCATGAGAACCGTGTCTTTAAGTACTGACTCGCTGATTGCCATGGTGCCGGACAGAGAATGCAGAATGCCGATTTTGATAGTGCCTTCGTCTGCGCGAACCGTCGGACCGACGAGCACGAACCGCAAAACGAGCAATCCGAGCACGAGACCTCGCAGGGCCGAAGCTGACTTCATGTCGATGCCCCGACGAGCTCGAAAACGCGTGTCTCCTTGGTCATGCCCTTGGCCAGGACCGACTCCAAAGCTCTGAACTGGAAACAATGCTGAGCCCGCAAATAGACGCCTTCGCTCACAAGGATATTGGTCCCAAACTGCTTGTTTAGGCCTTCGAGACGCGCCGCCAGATTTACCGTATTGCCAAGGGCTGTGTAGTTCATGCGCTCCGTCGACCCAAGATTGCCGACGACGGCATCCCCGACGTGAATGCCAAACCGCGTGAAGAATGGCTTTAGACCTTCGGTTTCAAACTGGGAGTTGAGCTTGTCACACGCCGCTCTGCCCACAAGGGCCGCCCGGCAGGCCCGCTCCACGTGGTCAGGCTGCGGATTGGGTGCGTTCCAGAACACCATCACCGCATCACCAATGAACTTGTCGACCGTTCCGCCTTCGGCGAGGAACGCCTCTGTAAGCTCAGAGAAATAGCGCGACATCTGGTGCATGAGAACGTCAGGGTCGGCGGACTCGGCGATCGCCGTGAAATCCCGGACGTCGGTGAAAACGACGGTTATCTCCTCTCGGACTCCGCCAAGCTCGGTGGAGATGGAATTATCGATGATCCCCCGGACGATTTCCTTCGGGATAAAGTGCGCGAACGACCATATGGCACGCTGCGCGAGCTCCATCGCGCTCCCAAGCTCGTGAATTTCCTTAATGCGCGATGCGACGGGCGAGGGGTCGGGCGCAGCCAGCTTCTGAAGCTTGACCGCCTGAGCCGTTATGTTTTTTAAGGATCGCGACATTCCGCTGCCAAATATCCAAACGACGGGAATGAAGGCAGCGCCGGCGATAGTTGCGAGCATTAGTCCGGTAAACTGCAGGCTCCGAACATTTTGAGCAAAGTCATCTTGGGCCGCCAGCAGCAAAATGTTGGCATTGTACTGCTCGCCCAGACTGAATTTTGCTATCCTGAACAGATAGTCCCGCCCCTGGTCGTCGCGGATGCTTCCTTCATAGCGGTCGCGACCAAGCGACGTTCGTAAGGCTGCCGCCACGACCCCGATGTTGATCTCCTTGACGTTTGGCAATTGTCGTTGGGATGGATGCGTCATCGCTTCGACAACGAACTGCGCAAAATCGGGATGGGCTATAAGCGAACCCGTCGAGTCGAAAATCAAGACGATACCGTGCTCCCCAGGTCGTTGCGCCTGGACGAAATCGCTGAAGGTGTCGAGCTTGAGATCTGCGGCAAGGACGCCGGGCACTCTCCCTCGCAAGGGTGCGCTAACCGTGATCACGGGTGTGCCGATGCTAAACGCAAGGTACGGCGAAGAGACCAGCGGCCGGTCGGCTTTCATCGTCGAGCGATACCAGGGCCGCTTGCGCGCGTCGTATCCGTATTTCCAAAGATCAACTTGTCCGACTTCGTTGCCCTGCTGATCTTCAAAAATTCGTCGCATCGGCAGTTCGCCACTCGGGGTGGGGCGGACCAAATTGATCGCAATGTTGGCACCGGGCGTTGCACGTAACCTCTCGCGCTGCTCATCGTTGAGTTCGCTAATGCGCCGCACCTGCAACCAAGCGCCATTTTCGAAACCGGCATAGATACTGTCCATTTGGGGCAGTTCCTGAAGTGCTACCTTGAACAGTGGGATCGCGGGACCGGTCTCGGTTCTCTCATTTGAATCGGTTACGCTGGAACTGGTCGCCAGCACATGCACCAACGATGCTATCGCGGTGATCTCCGTCTGAAGGCGTCCCAAGGCCTTCGAGCTGGTTGCGTCCATATAGGCGGACGCAGCTTCGTTCGTTGCCCAACGAAGCGTCCGGACCTGAATGGCGATGAGCAAAACAGCGAGAGCGACGATAAAAGCCATCACCGCGAAGGTGAGTGAGGTTCGAAATGTCAACATTCCGCGTACGCTGGTCCATCGCCGAGAGGCCGGATCGCATAGGGAAGCACCGGCAAGGGAAATGGCAGTGCCCACATCTCCTCCTCGATTATCGGAGGCGAAGCTGAATCATCTCCCGAAGCCGGGTGGCAAGCAAGCAGAGCAACTGTCGCTAAAAGGAGAATCTGCAGAACGCGTGTCAGCATTTCTTTCTCCCTCCAATTGAAGAAGTTGAATGCTAAGCTAACGGAGGGGTGGTGGCCTGGTTTGACTTAGATCAACTCAAGTTGAGCGGCACGCTGTGCACCGAAATAGGAAAGAGCGACAGGTCCGAAATGGGTCAAAGTGGGAAGAACTCAGTACGAGTATATGTTTTCCGCTGTGCCCATAAACTCGGACATTGCTTGACGGAGTTGGCACGTCGCGTTTGTGCCAACAACGGTCATTCCGGCAAGCCCACTAAGCGACTCAGTCTGTACGTAACTTCCGAGCAAGCCACTCGTAGCTCTCACTCAGCGAGTTCCGCCATCACTAACGAGATGTTCGCGAAAGAACCCAACGACGCTCGCGTCGGCCGACGGGGAGTTGCGGTTGGCCCGCATTCCCCCATTGGCCACACTTTTCTCGATGACCGCCGTGCCTCCGGCGCCCTCTGCATGGCATAGCTCTGTCGAAAACGGGTTGTCCCCGTCATTCAATTTCTTTTCAGTCTGGACCGTAAGGCGCTGCGCTACTTCGGTCGAAGAGTGCATAAAAAAAGCCCCGCAGAAACGCGGCGCTTACTCTCAGGGCTTGTAGGTACCGGGGTCCGCGCCGCCAACCAAGCCACCTCTGTTGTTCGAGCCGCCTGCACCGCGCCCCATGCCGACCGTACCTTGGTTGGTCCTGTTCATTGAACGCCCCATGCCGACCGTCCCTTGTTGGGTGCTGACGCCCGACTTGTACTTTTTATGATGACTTGTGGCTGCAAGTGCGAACGTGCTTGAGAGTGCGAACGCAGAAGCCAATGCTATTGTCGCAAGTTTCATGGTCGTTCTCCCTTGGTTTGAGCCTAACCCCAGACAACCCACCCTGATTGTTTTAGTTCCAAAACAAAACCCGCGAAGCTGAAAGCTGGTTATTAGCGCCTCGTCGGTCTCGTCTGGATGTCCGTAGTGGGTCAATCGCGTAACTTTGGTCGTGGGCTGGCCGTTTCCGGTCTATCTCGATCAACGGACATTCTTCGGAAGAAGATCCGTTCGGCAATGGGGTCGGGCAGATGCTCGCGCTGGCGAAGAAGGAAGCGACCGCAGGGCCACAACTACCATTTGGACCGATGGTGGTCGGCTCGGCTAGTACCTCTGCACAGAGGTTTTGACCGGTTGTCCGAGCGGACTACCTTGCATCCTTCAGCCGAAACGATGCGCT
>Ga0137413_10000599_pt1 | contig 12502 bp, 11 predicted proteins | sample CZODoug2_1_16fun_FD_108280 | JGI IMG/M metagenome (GOLD analysis project Ga0137413, IMG submission 108280) | Vadose zone soil fungal communities from Angelo Coast Range Reserve, California, USA - CZODoug2_1_16fungal (Illumina Assembly) | ecosystem: Environmental > Terrestrial > Soil > Vadose... | reverse complement strand
GCATTACGGTGGACGTGATTGATTTCTTCGACCTGTCGGGGTTCGACGCGGCCGGCCTGCGCCGGCAGCTGACTCCGTACGCGGGCCTGGTGAGCCTGGAAGAGGGCTTCCGCGGCCGCGGTGGGCTGGACGCGCTGCTGTTCGACTTCAGCGCGCGCCATCGCCTGCAGGCCCGCATGCTGAACCTGGGGGTCGAAGGCGACTACCGCTTCGAGCTCGGGACCCGGGACCAGTTGCACGAGCAGGTTGGCATCGGCTTGAACGCGGCGTTGCGCAGCGTGCGCGAGTTCGTGCAGGCGGTCGAACCATGAAATTTCCGCTGATGCGCAACAACATCCTGCGCGAGGACCTGGACGCGGTCATCGAGTACCTGAAGCAAGACGACCCGATCTTGACGCACGGGGCCAACGTGCGCGCCTTCGAGGTCGAGTGGTCGGCTTGGCTGGGCGTCAAGCACAGCGTGTTCGTCAACTCGGGGGCCTCGGCCAACCTGTTGACGATGGCGATCCTGAAGATCGCCCACCCGGAAGGCGGCGAGGTCATCAGCCCGCCCCTGGCCTGGGTATCGGATGTGGCCTCCGTGCTGCAAAACGGCTTCACGCCGGTGTTCGTCGACATCGACCCGCGCACGCTGGCGATGGATGCAAGCCAGATCATTGCCAAGCTCGGCGCCAAGACGCGGGCCGTCTTCCTGACCCACGTGCAGGGGTTCGACGGCCTGAGCGACGAGCTGCTGGCCGAGTTGATACGGCGCAATGTCCCGTTGATCGAGGACGTGTGCGAAGCGCACGGGGCCACTCACAACGGCCGCAAGCTGGGCGCCTACGGTTGGATCTCGAACTTCTCGTTCTACTACGCGCACCACATGAGCACGATCGAGGGTGGCATGGTGTGCACCAACGACACCGAGGCCTACCAGCGGCTGCGCATGCTGCGGTCGCATGGCATGGTGCGCGAGTGCGACGACGCGGGGCTGCGGGCGGCCTACCAGGGCGAGCACCCGCAGCTGAACCCGGACTTCATCTTCGTCTACCCGGCCTACAACGTGCGCAACACCGAGATCGGCGGCATCCTGGGGCGCAGCCAGCTCGGGCGCCTGGACGCCAACGTGCGGCGCCGCACCGCCAACCTGCATCGGTTCCTGGAGCGGATCGATGCGAGCAAGTACCGCACCGATTTCAAGCTTGAGGGCTCGAGCAACTACGCGTTCAACCTGATCCTGAAGGACCCCGACGACGAGCTGGTGGCCCGCCTGATGCGCACCATGCGCGAAGCGGGGGTCGAGTTCCGGCGCGGCAGTGCGGGCGGGGGCAACCAGCTGCGCCAGCCGTACCTGGCGGGCGTCGTGCCCGATGGGCATCACCGCGCGTTTCCGCAGACCGAGCACGTTCACTTCTACGGCTTCTACATCGGCAATTTCCCCGATCTGGGGATCGACGAAGTCGACGCGCTGTGCGCGATCCTGAACTCGGTGTGAGCAAGCTGCGGTGACCTCGGCCATCATCTTGGCGGGCGGGCTGGGCACGCGACTTCGAAGCGCGGTGCCCGACCTGCCCAAGCCCATGGCTCCCGTCGCGGGCCGGCCCTTCCTGGAGTACCAGCTCGACTACTGGATTGGTCAGGGCGTCGAGCGCTTTGTGCTGTCGGTCGGCTACCGGCACGAGGCGATCGTTGCGCATTTCGGTACGCAGCACCGCGGCGTTCCGCTTCAGTACGCGGTCGAGCGGGCTCCGCTCGGAACCGGGGGCGGCCTGTTGCTGGCGCTGGATTTGCTCGCCGACCAGCAGCGGCCCTTCCTGCTGCTGAACGGCGATACGTACTTCGAAGTCGATCTGACGGCGCTGCACGAATTCCACGTCCGCAGGCAGTCCGATTGGACCTTCTCGTTGTTTCGCTCTTCGGAGGCGGGGCGTTACATGGGCATGGGAATCGATGACGAGGGGCATATCACGGCGCTGAAGTCGGGCACCGCCGAGCCCGGCCGGCTGGCGAACGGCGGCGTGTACCTGGTCGACCCCAGCGTGCTCCGCACCAGACCCTGGGCGGCGGGCGGGAAGCTCTCGCTCGAAGACGACATCCTGCCGGTCGCGTTCGGATCGGGGCGTCGCTTGTACGGTTTCGAATGCGCCGGGGCTTTCATCGACATCGGAGTTCCGGCCGACTACCAGCGGGCGGCGGCCCTGCTGGCTGCCTGACCGGTCTTCTCGATCGGATTTTCAACCTGACACACTGCGGAACAGGGGCATGAGCTATCACATCCTGGTGACCGGCGGCGCCGGCTATCTCGGTTCGACCATGGTTCCCGATCTGTTGAGCGCCGGCCATCAGGTGACGGTGCTCGACAACTTCCTGTACCGGCAGGCCAGCCTGAACCACGTCTGCCATCACCCGAATTTCAGCGTCGTCAAGGGCGACATCCGGGTCGAGGGGGCCGTGGTCCCGCTGATGAAGAAAGCCGACGTGGTCATTCCGCTGGCGGCGCTGGTCGGCGCGCCGATGTGCACGCTGGACCCGGTCGGCGCCACGACCGTGAACCACGACGCCATCGCGATGATGCTGCGCCACCTGTCCAAGAACCAGATCGTGCTGATGCCGACCACCAACAGCGCCTACGGCACCGGCGACCGGAACAATTTCTGCACCGAGGACTCGCCGCTGCGCCCGATTTCCCAGTACGCGAAGGAGAAGGTTGAGATCGAAAAGGTGCTGATGCAGCATCCGAACGCGATCAGCTTCCGGCTGGCCACCGTGTTCGGCATGTCGCCGCGCATGCGCATCGACCTGCTGGTCAATGATTTCACGTACCGCGCTGTGCACGACCGCTTCGTGGTGCTGTTCGAAGGTTCGTTCAAGCGCAACTACGTGCACGTGCGCGACGTCTCGCGCGCCTTCCAGCACGCGCTGGCGAACTTCGAGAAGATGAAGGGGCAGGTCTACAACGTCGGCCTGTCGGAGGCCAACGTGTCCAAGCGCGAGCTGTGCGAGCGCATCCAGAAACAAGTCCCGGAATTCGTGATCATGGAGGCACCCACCGGCAAGGATCCGGACCAGCGCAATTACATCGTTTCGAACGCGAAGATCGAGGCCGCCGGGTTCAAGACGGTGTTCTCGCTGGACGCCGGCATCGCGGAGCTGATCAAGGGTTACACGATGCTGAAGAACTCGCTGTACGGCAACCTCTGAGCGTAGGCATGATCGAATTCGAGCAATATCTGCGCGCCTTGCCGAAGCTTCACAGCTGGGATGGCGGCCAGACCTGGAACACCGGCGGTTTCGAACGGGAGCATCTGGCGGCGCTGCGCGATTTTCTGCGCAAGGCGCTGCCCGGCTCGCCCGCGATTGTCGAGACCGGGGCCGGCAATTCGACCATTTGCTTCCTGTTTCTGGCGCCGGGACGCCTGGTCTCGGTGGCGCCCGACGCGACGCTCTTCGAGAGGATCCGCGCCTTCTGTGACGCAAACGGGATTGTCACCGAAGCGCTCGAGGCGCACGTCGACGGCTCGGAGTGGTTGCTCCCCCGCATGGCTTCGCAGGTGCGGGAGACCGGGCCCATGTTCGACTTCGCGTTGATCGACGGGTGTCATAACTGGCCGATGGTCTTCGTCGATTTCCTGTACTGCAATTTCATGCTCAAGCCGGGTGGGTACATCATGATCGACGATGTCCAGCTGCATTCGGTCAAGGAGATGGCCCGCATGCTGTCGGAGCAGCCGGGGTTCGAACTGGCGCTGGATCTGGGCAAGTCCCTGGTGTTTCGCCGGACTTCGGGGTCCGCAAGCCTGGGAGAGTGGACCGATCTGCCGTACATCGTGCGCAAGTCGAATGAATACGCGCGAGCCAGAAATCCGTTTTCTCTCTGACAAGCTGCTCTGGATCCTGCTGCTGTGCGCGTTCGTCGCAGCGATCATGCTGCCGTGGCATCTGGCCAACCATCGGATGCCGATCTGGGATGAGGCCTCGTATGTCGGCACGGTGCAGCAGATCATGGAGCGCTTCGACAGCGGATGGAGGCGCGGGTTGCATGCGCTGTACCTGGTCCGAAATTGGCGGCCGATCGTGTTTCCTGCGTTCGCGGTGCCGTTCTTCTTCGTCGCGCAAGGCAACGTGCTGCTGGGTGTTGCGCTGACGCAGATCTGCGCGCTGGCACTGATCACCGCTTACACCTTCTTGATTCTCGCGGAGTCCCTGTCGTCGATTCGGGCTTCGGTTGGCACGGTCATCGTGCTGACCAGCCCGTGGCTGGTCAATTTCAGCTACATGTTTTTTTCGGAGCCGCTTTGGATGGCGGCCACGGTCGGATGGGTCTTTCACCTGCTTGCGGGAATGGCGCGCAGGCCCAGGGTGCATCTGGCGGCGGCGGGATTGTGGCTCGGGGCCATGGGCGCGACGCGTCCCGCGGAGACGGTTCTGATTGCTCTGCTGCCGGTGCTGGCGCTGCTGATGCGCGAATTGGTGCAGCGCAGGATCCCCTGGCGCGACCTGGCGCTGTTCGCGGTGCAAACGCTGTTGCTGGGGGCCGTCGTTGCGGCGCGGGTTCAGGCGGCCAACAGTGGGCCGCTCGTGTGGGGTCTTCTAGCCGCCTGGGTGATCGTCACCGCGGTCTGCATCGGGCGCTACACGCGGCAAGTGCCTGTCTTGGGGCTCGTTGTGCTGGCCGAATCGGTGTTCATGGCGTGGCATTTCCCGGCCCTGCGCAACCTGTACTTGTGGGCCTACGAGACCTCGTTCGGACCGATGGCCAACCTCTCGGTGTGGGCGCGCTTCGCGGATCGATCGCCGGGCACCGTGTACCGGTGGTTTGTCGATTCGTTTCATCCCACCTCGCTGGCCTGCCTCGGTTTGATCGGTGCCCTGGCGCTGTGCTTGAGCGGGCGGTTCGACCGGCTCCGGGAGATCGCCGCCGGGCCCCTGAAGGTGGTAGCGCTTTCGCTGCTGATGCTGTTGCCGGTTCTCGCCACGCTGTTGATTTCGGGCACCAATGACAGCCGCCGGGTGATGCCGGAGATCCTGGTGCTCTACATCGGCGTTGCCGGGCTGGCGTCGACCTCCGCCGCCGGACTGCCGAGGGTGCGCTTGGGCCTGACGGCGGCGCTGGCGGCATTGCAGACGGCGATGGTGCTTGCCAACGGCATGAATCTGAAAAGCCCGGAGCTGGTGCGGATTCAGAGCTGGCTGGGACCGCTGCGCCCTGCCTTTGTCGGAGTGGACGACAACGTGGCGGTGATGGACGAAATCAACAAGCTCGGAATCAGTTCCGGACGGATTTCGGCCTACACGCTGTGCTACCGCGATCCGACGTCGGGCTGTACGCGGCGCGGCATTCCGTGGTTCGAAGTCGAGGCGCTGACGATGGTGGCCTCGCAGAGGCACCTGCCCATTTACGTGAACATGGCGCGCGACCTGAACTTTTCGCAGATGGACACCCTCGCCTTCCAATTGAAGAAGAGGAACTACAATATGGTGTTGATCGATACGTTCGCTCAACCTGATCAGGTAATCGAGGGCGATCCGCTTTTCGAGCACACGTTTCGCTTGATCTCGATGATGGACAGGCCGTTGCCGCCCGGCTTCAAGAAAATTGCAACGCTGGGTTTCGGTGGGCGGCCGATGGTTCTGCTTTCGATTCAGTGACGATGAACCTCGAAACACCCGAGGGCTAGCAAATGAATTTAAAAGCGGCCACCGACCAACTTGCAATATATGACCGCGCGTTTTATGCGGAACAGATCGCGGGCTCCGCCAGTTCTGCAGCGGTCATGGTGCCGCGGATTTTGAACCTATTTCCTCAGACAAATTCAGTCGTTGATGTTGGTTGTGGCGTGGGAGCTTGGCTAAATCACTTTCGACTTCACGGGGTTACTCGATTGCTTGGTTTGGACGGTGGCGGTCTGGAAGAGGGGATGTTGCAAATAACGAAGTCGGACTTCCTGCGAAGAGATTTATCGTTGCCGTTGGACATAGACGAGCGGTTTGATCTCGCTATCTCTCTTGAAGTCGCCGAACACTTGCCGCCAGAATGTGGGTTTCAGTTTGTACTGAATTTGACAAAGCTTAGCGATGCAATCGTTTTTAGCGCGGCGATTCCCGGTCAAGGGGGGACAGCTCATGTGAACGAGCAGTGGCTAACTTACTGGGAGACTCTCTTTCGAAAACAAGGGTATCTGTGCTTTGATTGTCTACGGAGCAGTATTTGGAACGACGACCAAGTGGAATGGTGGTACGCCCAAAACACGGTTGTATTTGTACGAGAGTCTCGCGGGGATCTAACTTCAGCCCTGCAGGGGAGAGCCGAGCGCCCACTTGATATTGTGCACCCGCGGTGCTTCGAGACCTACCGAAATCTGATGCGATCCCAGAGCGAACGGCTCGCCACTTTGGAGACCGCGCAAAGGGATCTTCAGGATGCCTTGACGAGTTCGAGTCGCACCATAGCGGCTTTGAACGAGCGCGCCGCGCGACTGAACGCCGAGGTGGAAGAGATCTCCTCTCGATTTGCGACCGTGATCGGATCGAGCTCGTGGGTTTTGACGGGGCCGTTGCGAGTCGTTGGGCGCCGGATGCCGGCTCTCGCGCGCGCCTGGCGCCGGGCGTTTCCGGCGGTCAGGCGGGTGATGTACGCGGCGCTGGGCCAGCAGCCGCCGCAGGTCGCGGTCGCCAGGCGTGCGCAGCTTCAACACGATGCGGCCCCGACCGTGAATTCCGCCGACTCGCCCGCTTCGAGCCCTTCGGTTCTGAGCCGCTTTGCGACACCGCACGACCGTCGTGCGCTCGGTACCGTGTTCGTCGCGGCCGACATGCCGCCGATGTACGACAAGCATGCGGGCAGCTTGCGATTGCGCAACCTGGTTCAACTGCTGGGTGAGATGGACCTTAAGGTAGTGTTGGGCTCCCTGGCTTCGCGCGAGGAATTCATTCACCTGGCGGGCTCGGTCGAGCAGCGCAATCGCTATGAGCAGGAGCTGCGCAGGATCGGCGTGCGCCGGATCGCGTACGGTTCCGACGAGATCGAGGACGCGTTGCGCCAGACCGGACTGAGCCTGAAGGCGGCACTGCTCTCGATGCCGGCCGTGGCCGAGCAGCTGATCCCGCGGGTGCGGATGCATGCTCCGTGGGTGACGATTCTTTATGACATGGTCGATTTTCACGCGTTGCGGATGTCGCGCGAGGCGCAGATGAAGTCCGACGGCTCATTGCAGGTCAAGGCCGATCAGATGCGCGAGATCGAGCTCACCAATGCTCGTACCGCCGATGTGACGGTGGCGATTTCAGACAGCGAGCGCGCCGCGTTGCTCGACCTGGACCCGGCTCTGGTGGTCGAGGTGGTGCCGCTGGTATTCGAGTTGCCGCGCATTGCCGCCGGCCCCGCGAAAGAGCGGCGCGGGCTGTTCTTTGTCGGAGGGTTCTGGCATACGCCGAACGCGGATGCGGTGATCTGGTTCGTGAAGGAAATATGGCCTTTGATCTTGCGGCAGCGGGCGGACCTGGTCTTTCGCATTGCGGGCAGCAATGCTCCGGCCGACGTGCTGGCCCTGGCGCAGCGTCCCGGGGTCGAGGTGGTCGGATTTGTCCCGGATCTGACCGAGCTGTTCGATCGCAGCCGGGTTTTCGTGGCGCCGATGCGATTTGGCGCCGGAGTCAAGGGAAAGGTCGGCGAGAGCATGGCTCATGGCTTGCCGGTCGTTGCGACGTCGATCGGCGCCGAGGGCATGAGTGTTCGTGACGGCGAGCATCTGCTGGTGGCCGACGCGCCGGGGGCGTTTGCCGACGCGGTGCTGCGCCTGGTTGGGGACGATGAACTCTGGGCGCGGCTGCAGGCGAACGGACGCAAGTTCGTCGAGCAGACCCAGTCGATGGCCGCAGCACGTTTGAAGCTTGCCGAGCTGCTGGATGGCTAGGGTCCTGGTGTGCGGTGTTTACCTGGCCGACCGAGAAAACTTGGCTGGGTCGGAGATGGCGGAGCTGGGAGCGAGCAGGCACCACCGGGTGACGCAACGCTGGATCGCGCTCGACATCAACGGCGGTGGAATCTGCGATCTTCCGCACACGGTCGCGACCATCAAGGTCCAGACGCCGAAATTCACGCTGGTCAATGGGCTGATCGAGGATGTGCAGGATTTCGATCGCTTGATCGTGTGCGACGACGACGTGCAGTTTCCCGCGCGGTTCCTCGACGACTTCCTGGCGCTGGTCGTCGAGTTTTCCTTTGCGATCGCGCAGCCGGCCCGCACGCCCGACAGCTATATCGATCATTTCATCACGACTCAGATGCCGGGTTTGAGGGGCCGGCAGACGCGTTTCGTCGAGATCGGCCCCGTCACCTGCATCGATCGCAGCGCTTACCCGGTGCTGCTGCCGTTCGATCGGCGCTCGCCGATGGGGTGGGGGCTCGACTTTGTCTGGCCGGTGCTGGCTGAGCGCGCCGGCTTGCGCATGGGCATTGTCGACGCTACGCCGATCGGTCACTGCCTTCGCATGGCGAAGGCCAACTACCGGGATCTGCCGGTCGAACAGCAAATGAAGGTTCTGCTCGATGAGAGTCCGTCATTGATGCCGCTGGAGGCCTACACGATCGTGGAAGCCTATGCTTGAGATCTCGGCAATCTTGACCACGAGAAACCGGGCCAGTTTGCTGCCTATCGTTCTGGAGGGCCTCAAGCGGCAGTGCCTGCCGAGCGAGTATTTCGAGATCGTTGCCATCGACGACGGGTCGAGCGACGAGACAGCGGTGATTCTCGATCGAGCACGCGCCGAGTTGCCGCTGCGGGTACTGCGCCAGAACCACGCCGGATTGGCGGCGGCCAAGAACCTGGGTATCTTCGGCAGCCGGGCTCCGATCGTAGTGTTCCTCGACGATGACGACGTTGCGGATCCACGCTTGTTGAGGGCTCACGTGCTGGCCCACAAGAAGTATCCGGAGCCCGAGGTCGCCGTCCTGGGCTACACGGAACTTGCGCCGGAGGTGGGCAAGGTGCCGCTGATGCGTCACGTGACCCAGGTCGGTTGCCAGCTGTTCTCGTACGGCTGGATCAAGCCGGGCATGACGCTGGACTACACGTGCTTCTGGGGAGGGCGCAGTTCGTGCAAGCGCGGGTTGCTGGTCGAGCACGGAATCTTCAACCCGGTCTTCGGCTTCGGATGCGAGGACATCGAGTTGGGCTGGCGGCTTGCGCAGTCCAGATTCAGGGTGATCTATGAACCCGCCGCGATGGCCACCATGATTCGTACGCTCGGTTTCAAGGACTTTTGCGGTCGATCCGAGCGGCAGGGGCGGTCGCAGTGGCGCTTAGCGCAATTGCATCCGGCCCCGGCGGTGCGCAAATACTGCGAGATCGATGAAGGGCTGGCGCTGTGGGCGGATAACATGGGCCGGTTCCTGGAGTTCCTGGTGTGGGCGGAGAAGCTGGACCGGCTGGCCAACGTGCGCGAGGCGGCCGGGCGCCCGTTGGACGCTCGCTCCCAGGAGACCCTGGATCAGGTGTATCGCACGGCGTTCAAGCTTTCTCGGGCCAAGGGCATTGCGCAGGCGGCGCACGATCAAGTCGATGATGGCAACGCCGAGCACGGCATGCTTGAAAGGTGCCGTTTTGGGTATGAGCGGCGCCGGCCCGGTGCGTCCGTTCCTTCCTGAAATAGATCCGTGAGAAGAAAACAAGGGGAGCGCAACAGGTGTCCGCGTTTCTGCCGTCGCCGATGATGGTTCACCGACTGCGCAGCGTCGACGAGTTCGTCGCGTTTCGACGGCGTGAGGCCTCGGCGCTGGCGGCGCATCAGGCCGAAATCGAGGCACTGGTTCCGCGGCGCGAGCGCGCGTTCAAGGTGGACGGGTTCTCGTACACGGCGGGCCGCGTCGTCAGTTTCGAAGTGGACTTTAAATACTCGTGGGCGGCGGGAGTGGTCAATTGGCGTGAGCGGGTGTGCTGTCCGGTCACCGGGTTCAACAATCGGATGCGCGGCACGATCCATCTGTTCGATCTGGAGATGGATACTTACCCGGATGCTCAGATCTACGTGACTGAACAGGTTTCGTCGTTTTATCGATACATGACGGCACGCTTTCCGCACGCCGTGGGCAGCGAGTACATCGGCGATCGGGTGCCGCTTGGAACTGCCGATGCGCGCGGAATTCGCAACGAGGACCTGACCCGGTTGACCTTTTCCGAGGACTGCTTCGATGCGGTCGTTTCGCTCGACGTGTTCGAGCACATTCCGGACTTCCTGGCGGCTTTTCGGCAGTGCGCCCGAGTGCTTCGGCCGGGAGGACGGATGTTCTGGTCGGTTCCATTCATCGCAAGCAATCATGCGAATCTGATTCGTGCGGTCGTGCGCGACGGGTGCGTCGAACATCTGCAGCCTCCCGAATACCACGCTGATCCGCTGTCCAGTGACGGCGTACTTTGCTACCAGCATTTCGGGTGGGAGATGCTCGAACAGGTCAAGCGGTGCGGTTTCCGGGACGCTTACGCCCTATGCTATTTCTCGCGCGCGTTCGGCTACCTGGGAGGCGAGCAGTTCTTGTTTGTCGCCCGCAAATGAGGCAGCATAGGTTGGAACGAGGAGCAAATTCTCTGTGGGCGAAAAAGCAAGGGTTGAGACGCTTCATAGGACCGAAACGGGCCTTGATCTTGCTCACGCTTGGCGCGCTGGCCTGGTACCTCAGGCGCGAAGGACAGCTTGACCTCGAGTCCATCAAGACTCTGGTCCAGGCGCATCCGATCGGGGCGACCCTGGCATTTCTGGGCGTCTACGCGCTGTCCGTCGCGGCTCTTGTTCCCACCCTGCCGTTTAATCTGGCTGCCGGCGTCATGTGGGGGACCGTGTGGGGCGGGTTGCTGTCGGCGCTGGGCGCGTCCGGCGGAGCGGTGCTGGCGTTCGTGCTCGCGCGCTACGTGATCGGCCAGCCGCTGGCGAATCGCTTCGACAACGCTTTGATCAGCTGGATTCAACAGGAGCTGCTGGCCAAGGGCTGGAAATTCGTCGCCTTCTTGCGAGCCAATCCGGTCGTGCCAACCGGGCCGGTGAACTACCTGTTGGGGCTGACTTCGATCGGCATCTGGCCCTACACGATCGCGACGTTCGCATTCATAACGCCGCCGAGTGTGCTGGTGGCCTGGATCGGAAGTTCAGCCGGGGCGATCCCGCTCATCGGTACGCCCGCGGCAATCTGGCGCGCAACGCTTGGCGTGTCGGCGGCGGTCACGCTGGCGGTCCTGCTGCGATACCTGGTCAAGTATTTTTATTCCCGGGAAAGACCTCAGTGAATGTCACGATTCTTGCCCTGACGCTGAATGAAATTGACGGCGTTCGGGCGGTGTTGCCGAAGATCGACCGGTCCTGGTACGACCAGCTGATCGTTGTCGATGGCAATTCGACCGACGGCACGATTCAGTGGTGCCGGGACAACGGCTATGACGTGTACGTGCAAGTCCGCCGGGGAATTCGCCATGCCTACCTGGAGGTGCTACCGCAAGTCCGCGGAGATATCGTGCTGACGCTGAGCCCCGACGGCAATTGCGATCCCCATGTGATCCCCGCGATTCTCGACAAGATGCGAGAGGGGTTCGACATGGTGATCGGGAGCCGCTATGTGGGCGACGCGACCAGCGACGACGACGATCTGGTGACCGGATTTGGCAACTGGCTTTTCACTCGCACCGTCAACCTGCTGCACGGTGCCCGGTACACGGATTGCATGGTGATCTATCGGGCTTTTCGCCGGCAGCTGATCCAGGACCTGGATCTGGACAAGGAGGAATCGTACGTACTGCCGGAAAAACTGTTCGGTACAGTGATCAGCTGGGAGCCGTTGATGTCGGTGCGTGCGGCCAAGGCCGATTTGAAGGTGGGAGAGGTCGCCGCCGGGGAGCCGGCGCGGATCGGCGGCCACCGCAAGCTGCAGATACTGCGGTGGGGCGCCGCATACTATTTTCAGTTCTGGCGCGAGCTGTGGTTCTGGAGACCGCGCGTCAAGACGGGCCGTTGATCGATCCGGGCCTCTGGGCGCCGTCCGCCGGAAGATCCGCCGCCAGGACCCGGCGCAGCGTCTCAACCGAAAAATTGTCCCGCACGAATTGCTGTTGGCGGTGCGACTGCTGTCGCCACGATTCGTCGTCTTGAAGCAGCATCAAGATGGCGTCGATCATCCGGTGCGCGTCATCGGGCGCGGGCACGAAAGCGGTCGCGCCGCTCAATCCCTGCATCCCGGTTGGCGTGGTGACGATCGGAAGGCCGAAGCGCATGGCCTCGACCACCTTGCCCTTCATGCCGCCGCCGAAGCGCAGAGGCGCGACGGCGACCCGGCAGCGACGGTAATAGGCCGCCAGCTCCTCGTCGCTGACGAACCCGGTCACCGTGATACGGTCGCCGGAAAGTGCCCTGATCTCGGGGGACGGATTCGATCCCACCAGAAAGACGTGAAGGTTGGGCACCCGTTTCACCAGGGTCGGAAGCACCTGGTTTGCGAACCACAGCGCCCCGTCGATGTTGGGCGGATGCGCGAACCCGG
>Ga0137413_10000597_pt1 | contig 12511 bp, 10 predicted proteins | sample CZODoug2_1_16fun_FD_108280 | JGI IMG/M metagenome (GOLD analysis project Ga0137413, IMG submission 108280) | Vadose zone soil fungal communities from Angelo Coast Range Reserve, California, USA - CZODoug2_1_16fungal (Illumina Assembly) | ecosystem: Environmental > Terrestrial > Soil > Vadose... | reverse complement strand
GCGGGTTCTGCATCGGCCATGTCGGGCCGGAAGCGGCCGTGGGCGGGCCGATCGCGCTGTTGCGGGACGGCGATATCATCGAAATCGACGCGGACGCCGGGATACTTAACGTAAAATTGACCGATACGGAGCTCGCCGAACGTAAGACCAGTTGGAAGCCTCGGGCGACCAATCATACGTCAGGTGCGCTGTGGAAATATGCCCAGCAGGTTGGGCCGGCGGTGGATGGCGCCGTAACCCATCCGGGCGGGATGCATGAGAAACAGTGTTATGCGGATATTTAGAGGTATCATTCTTGCGTTGATTTTAGGGGCCGCTCCCGTGGCCGCGCCATTGTTTGCCTTCGACGGGGCGCCGGCTACCCAGGATGCGGTGATGCCGGCGGTTTCGGGGCAGCCCGGGGCCGTGGCCGCATTGAAGAAGGCGATCCCGCCGTCGACGTCCGACACCTCGCTGACTTCGCTGCAATACGCCGCGGAGGAAGGTCATCCCGTCGCGCAATGGAAGTTGGGGAAGATGTACGCCGATGGCGTTGGCGTCACCCAGGACGATCTTCGCGCCTTCGAGTATTTCAGCCGCATCGCCAATGCGCACGCCGACGACAGCCCGTCGGCGCCGCAGGCGGCAATCGTCGCCAACGCCTTTGTGGCGCTGGGGCGGTACTACCTCAGCGGCATTCCCAACTCGAAGATCACCTCCGATCCGGAGCGGGCCAGGGAGATGTTCTCCTATGCCGCATCGTATTTCGGCAATGCCGACGCGCAGTATGATCTGGCCCGGCTCTATCTGCGGGGCCTCAGCTCGTCGCGGGAGGACTACCGCTATGGCGCCCGCTGGCTCGGCCTTGCGGCCCAGAAGGGCCAGCATCAGGCCCAGGCCATGCTCGGTCAGATGCTGTTCAACGGCGACCAGTTGCCGCGTCAGGCCGCCCGCGGGTTGATGTGGCTGACGCTGGCGCGCGACAGCGCCACGCCGGACGAAACCTGGATCAAGGAAAGCTACAACAAGGCGATCGCCAAGGCTTCCGACGAAGACCGCGCGATGGCGCTGCAAATGCTTGAGCACTGGGTGCAGGGGCAAGGGTTGAAGCCCTAAATTGCACTGCCGTCACCCTGAGGCGGCGGAGCGAAGCGTAGCCCTCGAAGGGCGACGGCGGGCAACGGTGTATGCGGCCATCCTTCGAGGCGCGCAAGACAGCGCGCGCACCTCAGGACGACGCAGCGTTTGCAGATGGTGCGACTACGCCGTCTCCAGGTCGAGATCGATCCAGACCGGCACGTGATCCGACGGTTTTTCCCAGGCACGGACATAACTATCGATCCCGACATCGATCAGCCGGTTGCTGGCCTGCGGCGACAGCAAGAGATGATCGATGCGAAGCCCATGGTTTTTCTGCCAGGCGCCGGCCTGATAATCCCAGAATGTGTATTGGCCTGACCCGTCGGTGACGGCGCGCAGCGCATCCGTGAGCCCGAGGCCGAGCAGCGCTTGAAAGCTTTCGCGGGTGGCGGGACGGAACAGCGCGTCGTTGACCCAGGCGGCCGGATTATGGACGTCCTGCGCCGCCGGAATGACATTGAAGTCTCCGGCAAGCACCAGCGGCTCCTCGGTCTTCAACCGTTGCTTCGAATACTCATGAAGCCGTGACATCCATCTGAGCTTATAGGGATATTTATCGGTCTCGGGCGGGTTGCCGTTGGGCAGATACAGGCACGCGATCCGCAGCACGCCATGCTTCAGCGTGACCACGCCTTCCAGAAAGCGCGCGTGGATGTCCTCGTCGTCGCCGGCGAGGCGCGGCCTGGTTTCGTCGAACGGCAGCTTCGACAGCAACGCGACACCGTTGAAGGTCTTCTGGCCGTGGGTAACCACGTTATAGCCGAGCGCCTCGATCGCCTCGCGCGGAAATGCCTCATCGACGCATTTGATTTCCTGCAGGCAGACAATATCGGGCGTACAATCCTGCAGCCAGGTCAGCAGGTGGTCGAGCCGCTGCCTGATCGAATTGACGTTCCACGTAGCAATACGCATGAAAAAGTCCCGGGCAAGTAACCCCAAATTTTCGGTCTCGCGGCATACCATGCGCGGCGGGGCTGTGATAACCGTTTACAAATAAGGCGTAAATGTCGCTGTTATGGGGCGGAAAACCGGATCGTCCCGGTCGTGGACCGGCTGGCGTGAAATGCGATGAAAAAGCGTAACTGGATCATTTTAGCCGGCGGGCTCGGCATCATTGCCCTGGCGGCCTTCGCGACGCGCGCGTCCTGGATGGGCGGCGGAGCGAGCGCCCAGGGTCCTCTGCGCGCGCGCGTGATCTCCGTTGAACTGGCCAAGGCGGAGCGCAAGCCCGTGCCGGTCGATGTCGATTCGATCGGAACGGTAACGCCCATTTCCAGCGTGGCGCTGAAATCGCGGGTCGAAACCACCATCGTCTCGGTCCATTTCGAAGACGGCGCGAAGGTCGGTGAGGGCGATCTCTTGTTTACCCTCGATGCACGCCAGATCGACGCCCAGATCGAACAGGCCGAGGGCATGCTCGCCAAGGATCAGGCCCAGCTCGAGGGCGCGCAACGCGATCTCCGGCGCTTCAGCGATCTGATCGGCAAGGGCGCCACCACGCAGGTCAATGTCGACAATGCCAAAACCCAGGCCGATATCCTGGTCGGCACGATCAAGGCCGATCAGTCCGCACTGGACAATCTGAAGGTCCAGAAAAGCTTCACCATCATCCGTGCGCCGTTTTCGGGACGGATCAGTGCGGCGAACGTGAAAATCGGTAATTTCGTGCGCCCGGCCGATACCGCGCCGCTCGCCGTCATCAATCAAATGGCGCCGGTCTATGTGACCTTCGCCATTCCGCAGCGTGTCCTGGTCGACCTGCGCGATGCCATGGCGACCGGCGACTCCAGGGTGATTGCGACGATCCCCGGCCACGAGCGCTCCGAGGACGGCAAGGTGGCGATGGTCGAAAATTCGGTCGATTCCACCACCGGCATGATCACCGTCCGCGGCATCATGAACAATGCGAACGAAACCTTATGGCCGGGGATTCTGGTGAACACGAAGCTCATCATCCGGACCGAGGAAGCGGTGACGGTGCCCTCGGCCGCCGTGCAGCGCAGCCAGAACGGCAATTTCGTCTTCATCATGCGGGACGGCAAGGCGCACGTGGAACCGGTAAGTGTCAGCCGAACGTCCCAGGGAATGTCCGTCATCGCCAGCGGATTGTCCGGCGGCGAGGACGTCATTGTCGATGGGCAGTTGCTGTTGTCCGAAGGAACTCCGGTCGCGCCGCGCGCGCCTAAGGCGGGGGCCTGATCGATGACCCTTTCGGAGCTGTGTATCCGCCGCCCGGTCATGACGGCCCTGATGACGGCTTCGATCATCGCGTTCGGTGTGTTCGGCTTCCGGCTCCTGCCGGTTTCCGCGCTGCCCAAGGTGGATTTCCCGACCATCGCGGTGACCGCGACCTTGCCGGGCGCCAGCGCCGACACCATGGCGGCGTCCGTCGCCGGTCCGATCGAACGTCAGCTCTCGACGATAGCCGGCATCTCGTCGATGTCCTCCAGTTCGTCACAGGGCCTGAGCGTCATCACCATCCAGTTCGACCTCAATCGGAACATCGATGGTGCAGCGCTCGACGTGCAGACCGCTTTGACAATCGCGCAACGCCGTCTGCCGATCGAGATGACCATTCCGCCGAGTTTTCGCAAAGTAAATCCGGCTGATTTCCCGGTTCTGTTCGTTACGCTTGGGTCCACGACGCTGCCGCTGTCGGCTGTCAATGAATACGGCGACATTACCGTCGGGCAGGCGCTGTCGCAGCTCCCGGGCGTAGCGCAGGTCACAATTTTCGGCGCGCAGAAGTTCGCAATCCGGGTACAGGCCGATCCCGAAGCAGCCGCTGCGCGCGGGCTCTCGCTCGAAGATATCCGCGCTGCCGTTTCTCGCGCCAACTCCTCGACACCCGTGGGCACGCTGAACGGCCCGAAGCAGGACATTTCCCTTGTCGCCTCCGGGCAGATGGACAAGGCCGCCGACTATCGTCACATCGTCGTCGCATGGCGTAACGGCTCACCGGTCAAGCTGGATGAGGTTGCACACATCTACGACAGCGTGGAAAACGACAAGATCGCGACCTGGCTAAATGACAGTCGGGCGATCGTGCTGGCCATTCAAAAACAGCCGGATGCAAACACCGTCGCGGTGGTTGATGGTGTGCGGGCCAAGCTGCCTTCACTGCGGGCGCAAATTCCATCATCGGTGGTGATGGAAGTCCTGCTCGATCGATCGGTTTCGATCCGACAATCCGTGAGCGATGTCGAGGAAACCCTGCTGATCGCCGTAGCGTTGGTGATCATGGTGATCTTCCTGTTCCTGCGCTCGGCATCGGCCACGTTCATTCCTGCGCTCGCGGTTCCGATTTCGCTGCTCGGTACCTGCGCGGTCATGTACATGCTGGATTACTCCATCAACAACATGACGCTGCTGGCGCTGACGCTGTCCGTCGGCTTCGTGGTCGACGACGCCATCGTCATGCTGGAAAACATCGTCCGCCATATCGAACACGGCATGAAGCCATATGAGGCGGCCCTCAAGGGCGCGCGCGAAATCGGCTTTACCATCATTTCGATCACCTTCTCGCTGATCGCCGTGTTCATTCCGGTGTTGCTGATGGGCGGCATCGTCGGGCGCGTGTTCCGCGAATTCGCGGTAACGATCGCGGTCGCAATCGTGGTTTCCGGTTTTGTATCGCTGACGCTGACGCCAATGCTGTGCGCGCGGGTGCTGAAGGCGCACGACGAAACCAGGAGGCCGAATATCGTCCTTCGCGTTTTTGAGCGGATTTTCCATTCCTGGCTCCGGGGCTACGAATGGGCGCTCGATCGGGTGCTCGCCCGCAAGGCAATGATGCTGGTGGTGACGTTTGCCACGCTCGCCGGCACCGTCGCGCTCTATGTCGTCGTACCCAAAGGCTTCTTCCCGCAGGAGGATACAGGCTTTCTGTTCGGGACGACCGAAGCAGCGACCGATACGTCGTTCGAGGCGATGAAAGATCGGCAAGGGGCATTGGTCGCGATTTTGCGAACCGATCCTGCGGTTGATTATATCAACAGCACCGTCGGCGCGGGCGGCCCGAACGCGACCGTCAACAACGGAAGGCTATTCGTCGCGCTTAAAGATCGGAAAGAGCGCGACACGGCCCCGGTCGTGATTGCCCGGTTACGTCAGAAGGCCACGCTAGTTCCGGGAATGCAGGCGTTTTTCCAGAGCGTGCAAAACCTCAACATTGGCGGCCGGCCGTCGAAGAGCCAGTACCAATATACTTTGCAGAGCGGCGACACTGAATCGCTCTATCGGCTGGCGCCTGAAATGCGTGACAGGATCGCGCAAGTGCCGGGACTGCTCGACGTCACCACCGATCTCTATGTCAAGAATCCGCAGATGACGGTCGATATCGATCGGGAGAAAGCCGCGGTCTACGGCATCACCGTCGATCAGGTGCGCAACCAGCTTTATAACGCGTATGGCGCCCGTCAGGTCGGCACCATCTACATGCCGTCGAACGACTACCAGATCATCCTCGAAGCGCAGCCGCAGTTTCGGGTCGATCCGTCGGATCTTTCCAAGCTCTACATGAAGACCGCGAATAACCAGACCATCCCGCTCGATGCGGTGGCCAAACTGGTACCGACGGTGGGACCGCTGCTGATCAACCACCAGGGTCAGCAGCCGGCGGTGACGATCTCGTTCAACCTCGCACCGAACTACTCGCTGGGCTATGCGGTGGACCAGATCACGTCGATCGAGCAAAGCTCAAATCTTCCCGCAACCATCGCCACCGGGTTCGCCGGCACTGCGCAGGTGTTCCAGGATTCGTTGCGCGGGCAGGGCGTGCTGATCCTGGCGGCGGTGTTTGCAGCCTTCGTGATCCTCGGCATTCTCTACGAGAGTTTCATTCACCCCATTACGATCATTTCCGGCCTGCCGTCGGCGGGCATCGGTGCGATCCTCACGCTGATGCTGTTCAATATGGAACTCTCCGTGATTGCGATGATCGGCATCGTGATGCTGGTCGGCATCGTCAAGAAGAACGCCATCATGATGGTCGACTTCGCGCTGGAGCGCCGTCGCGTGGGCTTGAGCGCCGAACATGCTATTCGCGAAGCCGCGCTGCTGCGGTTCCGGCCGATTATGATGACGACGTTCGCGGCGATTTTCGGCACGCTGCCGATTGCGATCGGCGCCGGCGCCGGTGCTGAACTGCGTCAGCCGCTTGGCATCGCCGTGGTCGGCGGTCTCTGCGTATCGCAGCTTTTGACGCTGTTCATCACGCCGGTGATCTATATCTATCTCGACCGGATCGACCGCCGCCTGAAGCGCCGCCTTGAACCGCAAGCAGGCGAGTTCGACGATGTGGAGCGGCCAAAGGTCGCGGCGGCTGAATGACAGATCGATGATGCAGGGTCCTGCGCCGTCCTGATCAAAACGCCGGATGCTATGGATAAGTCATTGAGCGCGAATCTGATTTTGCGCGTGCAACGGTGGTACGGCGCTACTTGTCGTCCTCTGGTCCGCGATCTGCAAACAACAAATCGCGCAGGCGCGCTTTGACTTCGGCCTAGTCCCACGTCTAAGGTGCCTGCCAGGGAGCTAGGTGATGAAGGGGGACGCCTAATTCTTGTGACCGCCGGCCGCGGGAAGCTCCCGCAGGCGAGACATGTAGTGAACTCAGTATGAATTCTTATTTTCGGCGCCAGCTTGCGGATTACGTCGAGTATCACCGCGATCCCTGGAATTGCGCGATGCACGTATTCGGGATCATGTTCTTGTTCCTGGCCGCTGTTCTCCCCCTCAATTTCTGGTCGGTCCACCTATTTGGCGTCCAAACCACGATGGCCGCCATGATGGTCTTGCCTGTTCTGATTTACTGGTTGCTGCTCGATACCGCTCTCGGAATGGGGATCGTTGCCACCGCGGTTTTATTGCTTTCGACTGCGGCCATCATCGTGAGCAACGCAAGTGTCGCCGCCGTGTGGTCGATCTCGGCTGTTCTGATCGTCGTGGGCGTCAGTTTGCAGATTATAGGGCATCGGCTGTTCGAACGACGACAGCCGGCGCTTCTGGACAATCCGCCCCATCTATTGCTCGGTCCGATGTTTGTGATGGCGAAGTTATTCATTGTGCTCGGCTTTAGGCATGATCTTGCCCTGATTATCGATCCAGTTCCGCAAACAGCGGCTCTGGGCACTACGTTTTACGCCGATGCACGTAACGGCGAGACGCACCCAAACTCATGACCTCTGTACTCGTTACCGGCGGCAGCGGATTCATCGGACAGCACCTGGTAACGACGCTGGTCGACCGGGGTCTGCGGGTGCGCGTGCTGGATATCCACCCTCCGACCCATCCCGTGCCTGAAGTCGACTATGTCGAAGGCTCGGTGCTCGATCCGGACCGGGTAGGGGAAGCCGTGCGCGGCGTCGAACAAGTCTATCATCTCGCCGGTCTGCCCGGCATGTGGATGCGGCAGAAAAGCGATTTTCATGCGGTCAATTGCCGCGGCACGGAAGTCGTCCTTGCCGCTGCTCGCAAGCATGGCATTGGGCGGTTCCTGCACTGCTCGACTGAATCCATTCTTTTCCGCTCTTCGGCTTCCGAGGAAGCCGGCGCGGATTATACCCTGCCGATGGCTGACCACATGCCGGGGCCTTATACCCGCTCCAAGATGCTGGCGGAGCAACGCGCGATGCAGGCCGCGGCGTCCGGTTTCCCGGTCGTCATCGGCACGCCGACCATGCCGATCGGGCTTCACGATCACAACCTAACTCCGCCTGTCGCGATGCTCAGGTATTTTCTCAACCGGCGTTTTCAACTGTATCTCGATTTCATCGTGAACCTTGTCGACGTGCGCGACGTCGCGGCGGGACTGGTTCTTGCGATGGAACGCGGGCAAGTCGGGCATCGCTACATTTTCGGCGGCGAAAGCATCCCGCTGAAGCAGGTTCTTCGCCTTGTGGCAGAAAATAACGACCGCCGTAGTTTTCTCATTCCGGTCCCCGCCAAGGTCGCGGAAGCCGCCGCTGCAATGATGGAACTCATCGCCGATTATGTGACGCGAAAACCTCCTTCCGGAACGGCGGAAGGTGTGCGGATCGCGCGGCGCGCGACGTCCCTTTCGATCGAAAAAGCCGAACGCGAACTTGGCTACGCGCCGCGGCCTGTTGAGCCTGCGTTGCGCGAGACCATCGCCTATCTCCGTGACGCCGCCGGCGATCAGCAACCATCCAGTCGCCCCGGGACTCCGCGTGTTCGCCCCGCTCATGCGGGTCGACGGTATGGCTCATAACGCGATCCTGTCATATAATCTGAAACATGTCTTATGATCCGCGCGAATTACTTGCCGCCGTCTGGAGTGGATGGACCGCCACCTGGCCCACCCAGTTGCTGGCGATTATCTGGATTACCTGGCTTTTCAGCTGGGTCGTGGCGTCATTCTGGTCGGGTCGCACGCAAAAACACGTGATGACTTGGGACTCGCAAGCCTACCGTATTCCCATTCTTGCGGGGGGCATTCTATTTACGCCATGGACCGCGCAGATCCTGGGCGAAAAGCCGCTCTGGCAATTTGGCAATCCCGGCATCTACGTGCTTAGCGTCCTGACCCTGGCGGGGATCTCGTTCACGTGGTGGGCGCGGATTCACCTTGGACGCTTCTGGTCGAACTCGATCACGCGCAAGGAGGGTCATCGGGTCATTGACACCGGCCCGTACGGGCTTGTGCGCCACCCGATCTACACGGGTCTCATCGCCGGCATGCTGGCGACCGGTATCGCCGTCGGGACTGTGACGGCGATGCTTGGCGCCGTGCTGATCTCCCTCGGCATGTGGCAGAAGGCACGCATGGAAGAAGGCTTCCTTACCAATGAGCTCGGCGCGGACGCCTACGGATCTTATTGCCGGCGTATTCCGATGCTGATTCCATTCCTGCCGCCGCGCTAACACCGTCATTGACGGGCCGCACGTCAGCGCCTGGACGAGGGCTGCGCGGAGACCTCAGCGAACGGCACAAGATGCCGCGGAACAATGACGCGTTGACCAGGCACCAGCGGCACGCTGTCGGGCTCCCGGTTGATCTGGGTAAGCGACCAGAGCGGCAGATGGCGAAGTGTCGCGAGCTTCTGCAATGTATCGCCCGGACGTGCGACTACCATGGTACCGCTGTCCCACAGCTCGATGGCGGTGTTGGGAGGAACGACATAGCGAAGCGGCACGGCCTCGCCTTCGGCTTTTGCCGGGGTCGTGCCAAGCTCTACAATCTTGCTGACGATTTGCTGGTGGAGCAGGTCCATCTTGTCGATATTGATGTGCGTCACGTCCTCCTGCTGCGACAGGTCGAAGCTGGCATAGTCGCCCTGATAGCCTTGCGCCGGCTTGACGTCGCCGCCGCCCAGAACGCTTTTCGACAGGAAGATATTGATGTAGCGCTCGACATTGAGCGGCACGTTGGGCGTGACGTGGGCTGGATCGACTGTGACAATCAGGCTTACCGGGATGTTTTCGGCCTGCAGCACTTCGGCGAATTTCAGCGCACAATATCCGCCCATCGAGTGCCCGATCAGGATGATCGGAGCGGGATCCCGGCGATACTCGCGAACAGCCGAATCGGCGATCAGGCGGCAGATCGTGAATTCGTAGACATTCGCGGTGACGCCGGCGCGTTCGATCTTTTCGGCCAGACCGTCCATGCCGCGCGAAAAGATCGGACCAAGAGCGCCACGGAACAGGTAGGCGCGCCCGTGCGGCTCTGTCGCCGGCGGGTTGGCTGGCGGCGGGATTGCGACCGTTTCAGCGGCGGCGTTGCTCGACACCGCGATCTGGCCGGCCGACGCCGCGTCGACGCTGCCACATAGGACGCTCGCCGAAAGCATCGCTCCGATCACGAATGTTGCAACTGGCGCCGGACTGTTCATGCGCTTCCTGCTTGTACCTTCGACGAACAGGCACGCGAAACACCTTAGACGCTGGCGGATCAATCGGACAGATAAAACCCCCGCCAACGTCCTTCCGCCTGGCGCCGCGGAATTTGTCTCGGACTCATCCGTCTGATTTTCGCCTATCGCGCACAACCGCCGACGTCGGCAAGGCCATCGCCGAAAATGCGCTATCCGCCCCACGATGGCCTGTATCTCCGACGAATTGGCGGAATTTGAGGCGCGCCTTGGGCCGGACGCGCGGCCCGGAGCTTGAACTCAATTGCGCGCGGCAGCGGCGCTCCTGCCCGGGCTCTGCCTCGCCGCGCTGAATTCCGGCTGCGGCTGCGGTGTCTGCGCCACGGACGCCGCTGCCGGGTGCCTGACCGCAGCGTCGATGGCGTTGATCACCTTCTGCTGCATGATCTGGTTCTTGTCGATCGAGAGGTGCCCGACACCGGGCACCGCCTGCACGTCGACATTCTCCAGCGTACCGCGAAAATCCTTGGTCCTCGTCACGGGCTCGCCGGGTCCGCTGGCGACATAGAAGTTGATGTAGCGCTCGGCATTACCCGCCAGCTTGGTACGAAACACCGAATCGAGGCCTATCGCCAGCTTGACCGGGACCCCAAGCTGACCAAGCCTTGCGACCATATCCGGCAGCGCCGTCGCGCCCGAGGAGTGCCCGACCAGAATGATGGTTCGCACCTTTCCACTTCTGTATTCTGCCGCAGCCTCGTCTGCGAGCGACGACCACGAGACAAAATTGGCAATGGTGACCGGGATGCCCTGCCGCTCCAGCTTCGCCGCGATATCATCCAAACCCAGCGAGAAGATATTAAGCACGCCGCGGAGGAGATAGACATGAGCGCCTGTTGCGGGAGCAGCTGTCGCCGTCGCGTTCGCCGTGCCGGCTCCGACTGGAACGACCAGCAGCAGAATCGTCATCGCTGCCGCTCGCAGAGGACGCAACCATGGCCCGCGCAGGACGGAAAGTCCGTCAACAAATCCGCTGTAGCCGTTAAATGGCTTCATTGGTCCTCCTCGCAGGCGTACCGAATCAGGCGTACCGAATGTTTTGCACGATGTTGTGCAAAGCAACGTAGCCTTTGCAGGCTCGCAACTGCAACAGGGCGAGGTCACACGAGCCACCTTTATTCCGAATGCGTGTCAGGCTTGCAACAGCATCGGCAAGCCAAAGATTCCCCCTTTGTGCGGACATGGAGTTCAAGGCGGCGAAGCGCAGCCGGCGTCGCGTCTGATTGTGAGGAGAGGGTTCTCAGATCGAAAAACTGGTGCCACAGCCGCAGGACGCGGTGGCATTCGGGTTGACGACCCGGAACGAGGCGCCGATGAGGTCGTCGACGAAATCGACTTCGGAACCCGCCAGAAACGGCACCGAGGCCGGATCGACCAGCACCACCGCATTGTCGCGCGCGATGACGAGGTCATCTTCAGCTTGCGCGCGCTCGACGTCGAACTTGTATTGAAAGCCCGAGCAGCCGCCGCCCTCGACGCTGATTCGGAGCATGGCGCCGTCGCCCTCGGTCTTGAGGATTTCTCCAATGCGGCGGGCGGCCCGTTCGCTGATGGTGACGGCTGTAGTCATCTGAGAGGTCTCCGATCGCCGATGCCATCGCCAAATTATTTGGAATCCGGCCTCCAGCATAGTTAAGTGCGCCAGACGCCAGAATCAAACCTTTTGGGGAACAATACACCGTGTCGGTCGGAATGGCTGCTCCTCGCTCGGTCTTTGCCTGCGACCCCGACCACAGCCGCGGGCGGCTGTTCGCCGAGCCGCCGAGCAAGACCCGTAGCCCGTTCCGGCGCGATTGCGACCGGGTGATCCATTCCACGGCCTTTCGCCGCCTGAAGCACAAAACCCAGGTCTTCGTGTTCCACGAGGGCGATCATTACCGCACCCGGCTGACCCACAGCCTCGAAGTGGCGCAGATCGCGCGCGCGCTGGCCCGGCAGCTCGGTCTCGACGAGGACCTGACGGAGGCGTTGGCGCTGGCCCATGACCTCGGCCATCCGCCATTCGGCCATGCCGGCGAGCGCGCCCTCAACGCTTGTCTGCAAGCCCATGGCGGATTCGATCACAACGCGCAGACCCTGCGCGTCGTCACCTCGCTGGAACATCGCTATCCCGATTTCGACGGACTGAACCTGACATGGGAGACGCTGGAGGGCATCGTCAAGCACAATGGGCCGCTGACGGAGCGAAGCGGAGCACCGGTCGGGCGCTACCGCGAGCACGGCATTCCCGCGGGCGTTTCCGAATACGACCGGACCCACGATCTGGAACTGTGGAGCTTTGCCTCGCCGGAGGCCCAGGTCGCCGCGATCGCCGACGACATTGCCTATGACGCCCACGACATCGACGACGGGCTGCGGGCCGGGCTGTTTACGGTCGACGATCTCAAGATCATCCCGCTCGCCGCTGAGATGATCGCCGATATCGCCAGGCATTATCCCGGTCTTGACGACGACCGGCGCGGCGCCGAGCTGGTGCGCGAGCTGATTTCGCGTTTGAT
>Ga0137413_10000590_pt1 | contig 12547 bp, 9 predicted proteins | sample CZODoug2_1_16fun_FD_108280 | JGI IMG/M metagenome (GOLD analysis project Ga0137413, IMG submission 108280) | Vadose zone soil fungal communities from Angelo Coast Range Reserve, California, USA - CZODoug2_1_16fungal (Illumina Assembly) | ecosystem: Environmental > Terrestrial > Soil > Vadose... | reverse complement strand
ATCGCCTATTACAACCCTGCGGGGCAGACCACGGCCAGTCCCGGATCCAACCACGTCAACACGTCTCAATTCGTGCCGGGTGGTCCGGACTGGTGCTCGGCGCAGGTTCACCTGCACGTGCCCGATGGCCACGGGCCAGGGACCCTGTGGACCACGTGCCAGGACAATGGGCTGCTGACGCTGAAGTTCGAAAACGGCGTGTGGCCGTTCGAGGACAGCTCGACGCCGCCGGGACAACAAAACTAGCCAGCGCGCCCGGCATCGGGCGACGGTTCATCGCCTCGGCTGAAGGCTCCGGCGGCATAGTCGCCGGAGCCTTCGTTTTTGTGTGTGATTGGAGAAAATACCGGTGATCGTTAAGCCGATCGTTTTCATGCTCGCTGCACTGATCGTGCTGGCCGCGCTGTGGTTTTTCTTCAAGCCGCAAAGTCCCGAGCTGCCAGCGCCGGTCGGCGCCGAGGCGGCGGCAGTCAACGCGCCTGCGTCAAGAAGCGCTCCCGTCGGCACGCCCGGGACAGCGGTGCAGAGTCCTTCCACCGGCAATAACGTCTTCGAACTGGTCGTAAGGGGCGGCAAGCCGGTGTCCGGCCCACCGGTCCTCCAGGTTCACGAAGGAGAGCAGGTGATCCTGAATATCAGGTCGGACAGCAGCGACGAGCTGCATCTGCACGGGTACGACTTACATGCGCGGATCGCGCCGGACCAGACCACAAGCCTCCAGTTCACCGCCAACCGTACGGGGCGCTTCGGCCTGGAGCTGCACCGAGCGCACACGGAGCTCGGTGCGCTGGAAGTCTATCCCCGATAACTTCGTCGGAATCAAGCAATCTCTCCATGGGCAGAGCAGCTCGCGGCCTGGCAGCGTCCATCCTGCTGTTGTCTTCCGGCGCGGCTGTGGCGCACATGATGGGGGTGGTCTACAACCTGCCGATTCCGTTCTGGATGTACGCCTTCTCCGCGTCGGCCGCCCTGGCGCTCTCGTTCCTGGTCGTTGGCTACTTCGTCACCGCGCAAAACGCGGCTCGAAACTTCCGGACCATCGACCTTGGCATCCCCGACGCAAGGATCTGCGGCGCCGTGCTGGCCGCCTTGCGGGTCTCGAGCGTCTTCGCATTGCTCTTGACGATCCTGACCGGCATTTTCGGTCCTGCGAACCCATTCGCGAATTTCAGCGTGACCTTCTTCTGGATCGTCTTTGCGCTTGGGTTCACCTATCTGACGGCCCTGATAGGCGACGTCTATGCGCTGATCAATCCGTGGCGCGTCATCTGCGACTGGATCGAACGGCGCAATCCGGGCGTCTTCCGTCCGCGCTTTCAATACCCGCGATGGCTGGGCTATTACCCCGCGCTGGTGCTGTACCTGGCGTTCATCTGGCTCGAACTGTTCGGCCAGGCACCGCCGCGACAGCTGGGCCTGATTCTGCTCGCCTACAGCGTCATCAACGTGCTCGGCGCCGGTTTGTTCGGTCCCGAACTCTGGTTCCGCCAGGGCGAGCTGTTCGCGGTCTTCCTGCGCCTGATCGGCAAGATCGCGCCCCTGGACTACCGACTCGACCAGGCTCCCGGACTGCCCGACCGCGTGCAGGTGCGACAACCGTTCATCGGTCTGCTCCAGGAGCCGGCCGATCATTTCAGCCTGCTGCTGTTCGTACTGTTCATGCTGTCATCCACCGCATTCGACGGCGTGCACGAGACGCGCCCGTGGGTACTCGTGTTCTGGAAGGGGATCTACCCGCATCTGACCGCCCTCATCGAGCGGCCGTACCTGTTCTACGTCAACATCTACTACGACTGGCAATGGGCCATGCTTTTCGTGTCGCCGTTTGTTTACCTGGCGATCTATCTGCTGTTCGTGTGGGTGATGAAGATCGTCACGGGGAGCGCGAGGACCGTGCGCGATCTGGCGCTGCAATTCGCCTTCACGCTGATACCGATCGCGTTCGTCTACAACATCACCCACTATTACACGTTGCTCCTGACCCAGGCGCCGGCCATCGTGCCCATGATTTCCGATCCCTTCGGCATCGGGTGGGATCTTTTCGGCACCGCGAAGGTGTACCGTGCGCCGATCATTCTTCTTGCCGATCGGGTCTGGCACACCCAGGTCGGGTTGATCCTCTTCGGGCACATCGTCAGCGTGTATCTGGCGCACGTGCAGGCGCTCAAGCTGTTTCCGCGGGGAAGACAGGGGATCTGGAGCCAGCTCCCGATGCTCGCGCTGATGATGGTGTTGACGACGATTGGCTTGAGGATACTGTCGCTGCCGATCGCCGCCGGCCAGGTACAGGACCCGGCACCCGCGGTACCCACCAGTTCCGCCGACTTCCCGTTTATGCTCACGAGCGCGGACTCTGCGTTGGCACCGCGCGACCCTGACGAGAACTGACATCGATGAGCAGGCGCGGCCGTGGGAAGACCCACCCGAGTGCCGACCAGGACAAACGGCGCCCCGACCCTGCCGCCACGCCCGAGGCTCGAGCGAAACCTGGAGCCGACGCGCTCGACGGCAACGGCGCGCTGCGCCAGCGACTGCCCCTGAGCAGGACGTCGGCGACCTGGCTGATCCTGGCGGGCACCGCCATTCTGGTCTCGGTCATCGCCGTGCTCGCCTGGCCGCGGCAGCGCTTCGACATGGTCAAGACGCTCGCTTCGATCGCCGAAAAGGAGGGTGCCTGGGACAACCCCTGGGACTTGCAGCAAAAGAAGATCGCGAGCCTGCAATCCGACCTGAGCAGCGAGTCGGACCCGATCAAGCGCCTGATCACGCAGCGAGAAATTGCCCAGCAGTATGTTTTCGCCGGGGCGTCCGAGCCGGCCATCGCCTTGCTGGAGAAACTGCTGGCCGAGTACAAGTCGCTTCCCGTGCGCGATGTCGAGACCTTGAAAGCCGACCTGGCATTCGCCTATTTCCGTCTGGGTGAGCTGCAAAATTGCACCTGGAACCACAACTCCGATGCGTGCATTTTCCCGATCAGCAAGGAGGGCGTGCACAAGGAGCAACTCGGTGCCGCCGAGGCGGCCAAGCGCTACGACGAACTGCTGGCCGATCCGACCATCGATCCCGAGAACGCGCTCGTTTATCGCTGGCTCCTCAACATTTCGTTCATGGTGCTCGGGAAGTACCCGGACGGGGTCCCCAAGCGCTGGTTGATTGCGCCGGAAACCTTCAAGTCGGACTACGACATCGGACAGTTTCGCGATATCGCACCGACTCGCGGGTTGAAAGTCTTCGGCCGCGCCGGCGGCGCGATCCTGGAGGACTTCGACAACGATGGCCATCTGGACCTGATGGTCTCGCACATGGGCATCGAAGAGCAGCTCGAATACTTCCACAACAATGGCGACGGTACGTTCACCCGGATGACGGAACAAGCGGGGCTCAAGGGCATCACGGGCGGGCTGAACCTGGTCCAGGTCGATTACAACAACGACGGTTGCATCGACGTGTTCATCCCCCGCGGCGCGTGGTTGCACGACAAGGGCCAGCAACCCAGCTCGCTGCTGCGCAATAACTGCGATGGCACGTTTACCGATGTCACCGCGCAGGCTGGGCTGCTGAACAACTTTCCGACGCAGACAGCCGTGTGGGCCGACTTCAACAACGATGGTCTGCTCGATCTTTTCATCGGCAATGAAATCGTGCGCGACAAGGTGCTGTGGCCGGACAGCGCGAGGAACTTCCGGCTCTACATCAACAATGGCGATGAGACCTTCACCGACGTCGGGCCCGACACCGGCATCCAGCTCAATGGAATGGTCAAGGGAGCCACCGCCGACGATTACGACAACGACGGCTGGCAGGATCTGTACGTCTCGGTGATGGGCAAGCCCAATCACCTGTTCCGCAATCTCGGCGTGCCTGGAAAGACGCCGAAGTTCGCCGATGTGACGGCGCAGGCGGGTGTCGGGGGGCCGAATATGAGCTTCACCTGCTGGTTCTTCGACTACAACAACGACGGATGGCCCGATATCTTCGTGTCGGGGTACTGGGCGACGATGCCCAATATCGTTCGCGAATACCTGGGCGACAAGGACAAGGCCAAAGGCGATCGCCCCCGCCTGTACCGCAACAACAAGGATGGGACCTTCACCGACGTGTCGCACGAAACACATCTGGACCAGTTGTTGCTGACGATGGGTGCCAACTTCGGAGATCTGGACAACGACGGGTGGCTCGACTTCTACCTGGGCACGGGTGCCGCGCCACTGACCAATATCGTGCCGCACCAGATGTTCCGGAATTACCAGGGCCAGTACTTCCAGAACGTCACGACGTCAGGGGGTTTTGGTCACTTGCAGAAAGGCCACGCGGTGGCTTTCGGGGACATCGACAACGATGGCAACCAGGATGTGTTCGAAGTCATCGGCGGTGCCTATACCAGCGACAAGTTCTGGGGTGCGCTGTTCAAGAATCCCGGCCACGGCAACCATTGGGTGAAGCTCAGATTGGTCGGAGTCAAGGCCAATCGCTTCGCGGTCGGGGCGCGCATCCGGGTGCAGACGACCGAGGATGGCAAGACGCGCGAGATTTTCAGGTCGGTGAACAGCGGCGGGAGCTTCGGCGCGTCAAGCCTGCATCCGCACATCGGGCTCGGCAAGGCGAGCGCGATCGACGCTCTGGAAATAAGATGGCCTGGCAGCGGTCTGGTGCAACGTTTCAGCGGACCGATCGCGGCGGACCGCGTATATGAAATCCGGGAGGGCGATAAAGAATTGGTTGCGGTCGACGTCAGCTCTATGAGACCTAGGTCCAATTGACGCAGGCAGGGGCGGCGCGTAGCTTGGCGCGGCAATCATTCGACAATATCCGGAGGGGACGATGATGAACGGCCACTTAGCCAAGTTGATCCGGCGCGCAACCCTTGTTTTACTGTGCGGTTCCGCCGCACTCATCGCCTTGGCGGCTGAGGACGAGGGGTCAGACGCCGGCGGACTTGCGCGGACCGTGCCCAGGGCTGTGTGCGGCCCGGAGGATAGTCCCGAAACGGGGCTGCAGGGTCAGGTACCCGCCGCACTGCGAGCGGCAGGGTTCCAGGGTTTCAACTGCAACCTGAAGTTGATCGGTCAGAGCCGCAACGACGGCGGCAACTGGCAATCGGCCGAGTTCAAAGAAAGAAGACAAGCCGACAGTGAGGATGGCGAGGACGCCGAAGCCAAGCCGCTTCATACATGCGGCTACTATGGCTCGCAGTCTCCAGCGCTAAGTCCGAAGACTCGCGATCCGGCGACCTACGGAGTGCGCGTGGTCGATATTACCAATGCGAAGAAACCGACTCTGACAGGCTATCTTCAGACCACGTCGATGCTCGATCCATGGGAGTCGCTGAAGGTCAACGAACGTCGCCAGTTGTTGGCAGCGGACCAAGGTACGAACGGCGGCGGTGGCCCCGCGGTGGACATCTACGATCTTTCTCAGGACTGCCGTTCGCCCCAGCTGATCGGCTCTGTTGCGATAGGCACTGGCACCGACGGCGGAGCGGTGGCGCCGGTCACGCCGATTGGGCACGAAGGCGCGTTCGCGCCGGACGGTCTGACCTACTACATCGGAGATACGACAAACCGCTCATACCACGCCGTCGACTTCACCGACCCGACAAAGCCGAAGTACATAGCCACATTCGACATGAAAACGCTTGGACTCGCAGCGCACGGCCTTTCCGTCAGCAACGATGGCAATCGGCTCTATGGCGTGTCTCCTGGCATTCTCTCCGTAGCGGATTTGACCAATCCGAACGTAGCCCCGACCAACGGTTTCGTGATTCTGGATACGAGTGAGGTGCAGGCGCGGCTTCCCAATCCACAAATCAAGGTGATCAGTAAATTTCTGTTCAAGGACGGGTCCGTTGCGCAGCACACCATTCCGGTGGCCATCAGGGGCAAGCCGTACATAATCCATGTCGACGAGGCAGGTAGCGGGGGGTTGTTCTACGCCGGATGGTCGGGCGCGTGCGCGGCCGGTTTTCCGCCCTTCCCGATGGCCCGCATCGTCGACATCAGTGACGAAACGAACCCGAGACAGGCTTCTGAGCTCCTTTTGGAGATGAACGCGCCTGGGAAGTGCGCAAGCGTGCTTCCTGACCTTGTGGGCCTGTCGATCTTCACGTACGGCACCCACTACTGCAGTGTCGACAACCGCAACAACGCAACAACTTTGGCGTGTGGCATGTTCAACTCGGGAATTCGTGTGTTTGACATCCGCAATCCGCGTCGGCCGAAGGAAATTGCATACTTCTATCCTGCCGGTGCAACGACGGTAAGCGGCGGGTCCAATCATCCGCTCGGGAACAATTTTGTCCCCGGTGGTCCTGACTGGTGCTCGGCGCAGGTCCACCTTGATGCCGAGCGCGGAACCGTCTGGTCGACCTGCCAGGACAACGGCCTGCTGATGCTGAAGTTCGAGCGCGGCGTGTGGCCGTTCGAGGATTCCACCACCCCGCCGGGCGTGCAAAACTAGAGAAAGCACGACCGTATTGCTGGAGACGCATTCAGGCGGAGTCCTTCCCGCAATCTTGGATGGCCAGCCGATCGATGCAATCGTCGATCAGCGCGTGCAACGCGGCCACGCGCCTTTCGCCGACGCGTTGGTTAAAAGCGAGTTGCGCCTGCTTCCAGGCGCCCTGGGCTTGTGCGCGTCTGGCACGCCCTTCGCTGGTGGCCACCACCAGGCGGGAGCGCGCATCCTGGCCGGGGCGCTGTCGCAGCAAGCCTTGAGCCAGCAGCGGCCGCAGGTTGCGGGTCAGCGTCGAGGCGTCCAGACGCATGCGCTGCGCCAGATCGGATGGGCGGATCGGCCCCAGCAGCACCACCTTTGACAGCAGCGAATACTGCGTGTTCTTGAGCCCGGTGGCTGCGACGTAAGCGTCGTAGTGGCGCGTCACGACCCGGCTCAACTGCCGCAGCCTGAGATTGGTGCAACCCCGCGATTTGACAGAGTGATCCACAGCGGTTATTGTATATGCAAAGGTTGTATCTACAAGTTTATATTTCATCCACATTTGGTCAGTACCATCGCGGAGCTTGCTGGTGACGAATTCCGCTTCACCGTTTTCCGAGGTCGCTCATGTCTGAACGTCAGATCGTCATCTGCAATCCGCTTCGCACGGCAATCGGCACCTATGGCGGTTCGCTCAAGGACACGCCGGCGCCTGATCTGGGCGCGGCGGCGATTCGCAAGACCTTGAATCGCTCCGGCCTGGCCGCTGATCAAGTCGATACTGTCGTGATGGGCAATGTGATCCAGGCTGGCACGAAAATGAATCCGGCGCGCCAGGCCGCCATCGGCGGCGGGCTGCCGGTGCGCGTTCCGGCGCTTACCGTGAACCGTGTATGCGGTTCCGGTGCGCAGGCGATCGCCAGCGCGGCCCTCGAGATCCTCGCCGGCTATGCATCGTGCGCCATCGCCGGCGGAATGGAGAACATGGACCAGGCGCCGTACGTGGTGCCCGGCGCCCGCTGGGGCTACCGCATGGGCGACGCGCAGATGTACGACAGCATGCTGCGGGACGGTCTGAACGACGCGTTCAGCGGGGAGCATTCGGGTTGGCACACGGAGGATCTGGCGGCCAGGTACCGCATCACGCGCGAGGACCAGGATCGCTGGGCGGCGCGTTCTCAGCACCGCTTCGGCGTGGCGCAGGCCGCGGGGAAATTCAAGGACGAGATCGTTGCGCTCGAGCTGCCCAGCCGCAAGGGGCCGGTGACGTTCGATCGGGATGAAGCCAATCGTCCCGATACGACGCTCGAAACGCTCGCCAAGCTGAAGCCCGCATTTCGCAAGGATGGCACGATCACGGCCGGCAACGCGCCGGGTTTGAACAGCGGCGCTGCAGCGATGATCGTGGCCGAGCGAGGGTTTGCCGAGCAACATGGCCTCACGCCGCTGGCGCGGCTGGTAGCGCACGGTGTCGTCGCGGTTGAACCCGGCATGTTCGGCATCGGGCCGGTGCCGGCGGTGCGGCTTGCACTGCAGCGCGCGGGGTGGAAGCTGTCCGAGGTCGAGCGCGTCGAAATCAACGAAGCGTTCGCCGCGATCGCACTGGCCTGCCTGCGCGAGCTGGAGTTCTCGGAAGATGTCGTCAACGTTGAAGGCGGATCGATCGCTCACGGCCACCCGATCGGTGCGACCGGTGCGGTGCTCACCACGCGGCTGCTGCATTCGATGAAGCGCGACGGCCTGAGGCGCGGCATCGTGACGTTGTGCATTGGCGGCGGCCAGGGAATCGCGCTGGCGTTCGCGATGCTGTGACCGTCACTGGGCGCGCATGTCGACGGCCCACACGGGTGATGCCCGAATGACGCGGGCCGTCGCGCACTCACGCGGCGCCCGAAAGGTTGCGATCGGCTAACCCGTTGATTATTTTAGGTGTTGATCGCGCCAGGCCGATTGGGCGTTGCCCGTCACCGGCCCTGAGCCTTCCCACGTGCGCTACCGAACACATATCTGACGGCAGGCTCGTCAGCGCGCTAAGCTCGGCGCTCCGCAATCGCAGTTTGGAGCGTCCGATGCAGGCAGATGGTTCGATCCAGGTCGACACGCGTCCAGCGAATTCGCCCAACGCGTTCGATCTGCGTCGCGTGGGCGCGCATCCCGATTACTGGTATCCGCTGGCCTGGTCCCACGAGTTAAAGGTGAACCGCACGCTGGGCCGTCGCTTCGCCGGCCTGCCGATCGTGCTCTACCGTGGCGGCTGCGGGAAGGTGTTTGCCCTGGAAGACCGCTGCGCCCACCGCCAGGTGCCGCTGCACCTGGGAGTCGTCAACGGCGACAGAATCAAGTGCCATTATCACGGCTGGACCTACGATCCGGGCGGAAAGTGCGTGGAGGTGCCGTATCTGGGAAAGGATCGGCTGCCCAACGGGGTCAAGAGCTACCCCGCGCGCGAGGTGGACGGCTTGATCCTCGTCTTTCCGGGTGATTGTGCCTTGGCGGAGACCCGCCTGCCGAAGGCGCTGGGCTCTTCGCAGCGCAAGGACTACAAGACCCGGCGGCTTAACCGTGAAGTGGCCTGCCACTACACGTTCATGCACGAGAACCTGTTCGACATGAACCACCAGTTCCTGCACCGCAAGCAGATGGGGTCGATCAGGGCCCAGTGCATCGGACGTCAACACGGCGAGCAATGGGCGCAGGTGGAATACAGCTTCAGCCGGACCGAAGGCAGAACTTCGGTGGGCGAACAGATCATCGTGGACCTGGTGCGCAAGCGCGGCCCGGCGCAGAAGGATTTCGCCGACCACATGCGCATTCGCACCGACTACCCCGCACAGAACCTGAAGGTCTGGGTGGGGCGCGACATCCAGGAGACCAACGATCCGGTGCTGGACGTGTGGCTGTGCTATACGCCGCTCGATGCCGAGCAACGCACCAACCGAACTTACGGCTATCTATCGGTGAAGAAGCCGCCGGTTCCCGGACTCATCCACGCGGTGTGGCCGTTCGTGGTCTGGTTCACGGAAAGCATTTTCCGTGAAGACAAGCAGATCGTGGAACACGAGCAGAGGGCCTACGACACTCAGGGCGCGGACTGGAACAACGAGGTGTTCCCGGCTCTGCGTGACCTTCGAAGCGTGCTGGCCCGCTGCGGCAGGCCCCTGCAGGTCTGACGCTCGCGGTTCGATCTGGCGTGCACGGTCCAGCTGTGAAAATTTGATCGGCAGGGGCTCACACGAGCCCCTACCGATCAGCAGCGCGCGCCAGGCTGACGCGCGAGACGTCGATCGAACGCTTCATTCCCCGCTGTACCTCGGATCCGGAGCAACGAAGACACGAACACCGTGAACAGGCACGTCGGCCGGAGCCACATCGCTCAAGTCGACCTCGCTCGTGATGGGCGAGCCGTCGAATCGCCAGGCGAACGACCGCTCCGGTGCGCCTTGGCTCGCGACGATGAACTTGACGCTTTCGCCATACTCGACGTTGACCCACTGCGAGCCCGGTTCCAGTCGTACGGTCCGGTCGGCGGAATCGGGGTCGACCGGCGTGCCGCGGGCGCTCGGTTGCTCGTGCTGCAGGCTGCTCAAACTCGCGGTCGTTGCAACCTGCATCGGCTCGGTCGAAGCTGTGACGGGCTTGGCTTGCAGTTCCGACCAGGTATCGCCGCCGTCGTAGCGCGCAAGCTGCGGCGCGCTCAAGCTCGCGCTGGTGCTCGCCTGGAACGACTGGCTCGAGCCTGTGATGGGGCTCGGTTCCAGTTCCGACCAAGTATCGCCGCCGTCGTAGCGTGCAAACGCGGCGTGCGAGGACAGAGCGGTCAATGCTGCTGCCATTATCAGATGCATCTTCATGACATACTCCTTTTTCACGGTTAACGTCGTGCCAGCCCACAGCCCGAGACCGCATTGCTTCGCATTGCATCTGCGCCGCGGGCCGACTGGCAGATCGATGAAGCTCATTGGGCGCTGGTCGGGTTCCACCCCCGTTTCTTTGCCGGCTCGTCGCGTTTCAGCTGCAACGCGGATGTCCTGCGTGACGATCGCGCGCACGAACTTTTCGGCTGATCGCGGATCAAAGACCGAATATCGGGTGTCAGGGTCGACTCGGAAGCGAGGTGTGCCTTGGCAACTTACGATGTTCGAATTAACGGCTCGGCGCGCGCCATCGAGTCATCGGATCCCGAGCAACCGCTGCTTTACGTGCTGCGTGGACTGGGGCTGACCGCCACCAAGTTTGGATGTGGCCTCGGCCAGTGCGGCGCTTGCACCGTTCTGGTTGACGGCCGCGCCGTGCGATCCTGCCTGCTGACAATCGCGCGCGCGCAGGGCAAGACGGTGACGACCCTCGAAGGGCTTGGGTCGATATCGGCGCCGCATCCGGTGCAGGCCGCGTTCATCAAGGAGCAGGTGCCTCAATGCGGATACTGCACCAGTGGCATGATCGTCAGTGCCGCGGCGCTGCTGGCAGCCCAGCCAAAGCCCAGCGAGCAGGCCATCCGCTCGGCGCTGGACGGCAATCTGTGCCGCTGCGGAACCCATGCGCGTGTCATACGTGCCGTGATGCTCGCCTCGGGCCAGGCAGACTGACATGGGTGCACTGACGGCCAACCATCGATTGACTCGGCGCGAAGTCCTCAAGGGCGGCGCGCTGACCGTGGCATTCGCACTGGCCGCCGTGCCGGCCCGCGCACTGGGTCAGCACGCGCCGGCCGCATCGCACCCGGTCGGCTCCGAGGACGTGGATTCATTCCTCGCCGTGAACGACGATGGCACCGTGACGGTGTTTTGCGGCAAGGTCGATCTGGGCCAGGGGCTTCGCATCGCCATGCGCCAGATCGCGGCCGAGGAACTCGGGATCGGAGTCGGCCGGATTCTGTATGTCGAGGGCGATACCGCGCTCACCCCAGACCAGGGACGAACCTCGGGCTCGAACAGCATTGCCCGCGGCGGCATGCAGATCCGGCGGGCGGCCGCGACCGCCCGCAAGGCGCTGATCGCGCTGGCTGCGGAGCGCCTGCATGTGGACGCCGATGTTCTGGTGGCGAGCGACGGGGTGGTGCGGCCGAGCGGCGGCGGGCCGGCCCTGCGCTTCGCCGATCTGGTCGGCGGGGGCCGCTTCGAGCTGAAGCTGGACCCCCAGGCGCCGCTCAAGGATCCCGCGACCTACACGCTGGTCGGCAAGTCGCTGCCGCGTCCCGACGTGCCCGCCAAGTGCACGGGCAGCTTCACGTTCATGCAGGACTTTCGCTTGAACGGCATGCTGCATGCGCGCGTGATCCGTCCACCGGCGATCGGGGCCAGGCTCATCGCGGTCGATCGGTCCTCGATCCGAACCCTCGCCGGCGCGCGCGTGGTTCAGATCAAGGATTTTCTCGCCGTGGTGGCAGAGGATGAATGGACGGCGGTGCGCGCCGCCCGCATGCTGCGCGCGCAATGGAGCCCGTGGTCGGGTCTTCCGGCGCAGGACAAGCTGGTCGCCACGCTGCGCGCCGATCCCGATGTCACCGACCAGAAGCTGGTCACCAAGGGCGAGCCGGGAGCCAAGCGTCCGGAGAGCGCGAAGGCGCTCGCCGCCAGCTATTTCTGGCCGATGCAGAGCCACGGATCGATCGGCCCTGCGTGCGCGGTTGCCGACGTCGGTGTGGACGCGGCCACCGTGTGGACCGCCTCGCAGGGCACACACGGCAATCGCGACACCTTTGCCCGCTTCCTGGGCCTGCCACGCGAAAAGGTGCGGCTCATCTACCTGGACGGAGCCGGCTGCTACGGCATGAACGGCCATGAGGATGCCGCGGCCGATGCGGCGATCCTGTCGCGGGCGGTCGGCCGTCCGGTGCGCGTGCAGTGGTCGCGCGAGGACGAGCACGGTTGGGATCCGAAGGGGCCACCGCAATTGCTGGACATTTCCGGCACCGTGAGCTCCGACGGACGGATCCTCGACTGGCACACCGAGATGTGGATACCGCAAGCGACACAGGGATTACCGGATATCCCGCTGTTGGCACCGGCTGCCGCGGGCCTGGACCAGGTGCGCGGACTTCAACCCGGGTTGATCTGGCAGAACGGCGACCCACCCTATGCGGCGGACAACGTCCGGGTGCTGGTGCACTGGT